>Ga0210123_1001227_pt1 | contig 13547 bp, 8 predicted proteins | sample Muzzi_PWB_D2_FD_185535 | JGI IMG/M metagenome (GOLD analysis project Ga0210123, IMG submission 185535) | Wetland microbial communities from San Francisco Bay, California, USA, that impact long-term carbon sequestration - Muzzi_PWB_D2 (SPAdes) | ecosystem: Environmental > Aquatic > Marine >... | reverse complement strand
CGGTGTCGAGCCGCAAAGGGATCAACCTTCCCGACAGCACTCTGCCGTTCGAGATCTCGGACAAGGACCGGGAGGACATCCTCTTCGCCGTCGAAGAGGGGCTGGACTACCTGGCGGCGAGCTACGTGGACCGGGCCGAGAACCTCGAGGCCCTGCGGCAGATCTCGCGCGAAGCGGGCGACGAGCTGCCGGTGATCGCCAAGCTCGAGCGCCAGGGGTCGATCGAGCGGCTGGCTGAGCTGGTGGAGTCGGCCGACGCCCTGATGGTGGCGCGCGGGGACCTGGGCGTCGAGGTGCCGCTCCACCGGGTGCCGGTGCTTCAAAAGGAGATCATCGCCGCCGGCCGGCGGCAGGGGAAGCCGGTGATCGTGGCCACCCAGATGCTCGAGTCGATGATGGGTCACCCGCGGCCGACCCGAGCCGAGGCATCGGACGTGGCGAACGCGGTCTTCGACGGCGCCGACGCGCTGATGCTCTCCGGCGAGACCGCCGCGGGCGAGTACCCGGTAGAGGCGGTGGAGGTGATGGCGCGGATCATTACCGAGGCGGAGGGGTACGACCGGCGGGTGAAGAAGGGCCGCCCGGCGGGTGGCCCTCGGGCGATGGGCGCGATGGCCGCGATGGGCGCGATGGGGGCTGTGGGCGGCGTCCGGGCGCTCGCGGCGGGAGGCGACGAGGCGCTGGAGCGGCGGGAGGCGGCGAATGCTCTGGCCGTGGCCGAGGTGGTGTCGGCTGCGGGGGTGTTTGCCGCGGATCGGTTGCCGGTGCGTCAGGTGGTGGCGTTCAGTCAGGGGGGCTTTACGGCCCGGATGATCGCGCGGAGCCGCCCGGAGGCACCGGTGCTGGTCTTCACGACCGATCCCCGGGTGGCGCGCCGGGCGCAGCTCGTCTGGGGTGTTCGGCCGCTCCTGATGGAGGCCGAGGTGGAGCATCACGATGAGGTGGTCGAGGTGGTGGAGCGTCAGCTTCTGGCCGCCGGGCTGGCGGAGCCGGGGGAGACGATCGTCATCCTGATGGGCGACCCGATCGAGGAGCGGCCGTTGACGAACTTGATGCGGGTGCACACGCTGCGGGAAACCTAGCCTGCACTATTCATGAGGCGCCGTAGCGAGAGCCGCAAGTGTGTGTGAAATCAGGGCGCACACAGCGATGCGCGACGCAGGCGTACTGGACAGTACGTTGAGGAGCAAAGAGCGAGTACGCCCTGAGATTGCATGCAATTGCGGCTCGCAGTAGGTGACTCATGAATAGTCCAGGCTAGTGGTCTGAGTCACGAATCCCTTGCCTTCCGTCGTGGCGCCGTGGGGTCGGATACCAGGCGCCGGGACGCAGGCGATGCCGTAGCATCGTTGAGGAGCGGCAACGCCGTAGACGGCCCCACGCCGCCGCAACCCGAAGGGCGCAGGGGGGTTGCGGGTGTCTCCGGTGTTGCTCGTCGTCGACGATGCTACGGCATCGCCTCCTCCTCGCGCCTTGGATTCACTCCGCAAGACCCCTGCGCGGAACGCAAGGGATTCGTGACTCAGACCACTAGGAAGCGCGTAGGGTGCGCGTAGGGTGCGCTTCAGCGCACCGGGGCACCGGGGCACCGGAGCGCGAGAGCACGAGAACGCCGGGCTCGAGGATGGCACGCGGTCCTTCGGCGAGGCGTGGTCGGGAGCGTCGCGGGGCCTCCCGGCCGGGGACCGGCCTGCGCTTGGTGGTCGGATGATGCAGGGCTCGGCCTCGGTTCAGGCGAGCGGGGAATCGACGTCGAAATGGGAGCGGCCTTGCGCGCGCTCGCCTTCAACGCCCCCGGCCGGGAGGCCCCGAGACGCTCCACGGATGGACCGGTCGTCGGCGTAGCGGAGCAGGGCCACGGGCAGACGCGGAGAGGTCGGTGGAGACGGGGACGGTCGCCCACCCACACACGACGGAGAAGAAGGACTGGGCGAGGATCGGGGAGTCGGGGGGCGAGCTCCGGACGAAGCGGCCGGACCTGTGCCGGCCGAGGTGCAAGCGAAGCGAGCGGCCTTCAGCGTCGCGGGACGTGCGAGGGAGGACGGGGATCGGGGGGCTTGGCGGGAGGTCTGGAGGGTGCGCTTCAGTGCACCCCGGGGTCGCTGCTCGCTTCGCTCGCAGTCGGCCGGCACAGGTCCGGCCGCTTCAGATTTGAGAGAGGTGCACAGGTCCGGCCGCTTCAGGTTTGAGAGAGGTGCGCGGGGCTTGGCCGCTTCAGACTCGAGCGGGGGGCCTGGCGGGAGGGTGCCGCGCGAGCGGCCGGCGTCAGCCGTTCTCAGTCATTCTCGGCTGGGATTCTGCGGGTGCTGGCGTCTTTGACCTTGGAGGAGATCTCCTGGACCAGGGCCAGGGTCGCCCGCTCCTTCCGCGCGGCCTGCTCGAAGAGAGCGATGGCGGCGAGCGCCTCGCGGTGGATCTGACGGGCGGCGAACTGGGGCAGCATCTCGGCCGCCAGCTCCTTGACCTCGGCGGTGCGGCCGGTCTCGAGGTAGAGGGCGGCCAGATCGAGCGAGACGAGGGCGACGTCGTAGCCGATCTCGGCGTCGATGAAGCCGGCCCGGACCTGCCTCAGCGCCTCCTCAGCAAGCTCGAACCGGCCCAGGCATCTCTGAATTCGACCTTCTAGCCAGAGGACACGCAAGCGATCAAAGCGATTCCCAGACTCGCGAACCAGGCGCCGTACCTCCGGCAGCAGACTTTGCGCCTCCTCGGCACGACCGCTGTCGGTGAGACGGGTAGCGAACTGGTGAGTCGCCACATACTGGAGCCAGTGGTCATCTTGGGCCTCCAGGAGCCGAACTGCCTGGCGGATGGCCTGGAGACTCTGCTCGAGCTCTCCAGAGTCACCCAGAACCTTCGACAAGACCAACAGTGATCGCGCCTCAAGCCGCTTATCGCCTGCTTGTGCGTAGACCCCTACAACGTCCTTGAGCAGTCGAACGGCCTCTGCGAACCGTCTTTCTTCTCGGAAGAGTGAAGCTCTAAGGCTATCGAACTGGGCACATTCAAAAGGATCGCCCGTACCAGCCTCTAGATACGTCGCAGCTTTGGAAAAGACTTCATTGGCCCCTCTGAGATCTGCCTGAATCCTGAGACAGTTGCCGACGTAGCTCCAGGCTTCCGACTTAAGATCATTTAGAATCCTCTTCCGGAATCCTTCGGTCGGGAGAGTATCCGCAATTTCCGTAGCAACCCAGGCGAGGTGCTCACCGGCGCTTGGGTCTTCCGTCCAGGCACGGCGTGACGCCTCTAGCAACTCCTCTGCAAGCGCCCAGCTCTGATACTTCGACGAGTTCGCAATCAACAGCTTTTGCTGAGTCTTGCTTAACCCATCGAGGTCAGCAAGCAGCGAAGGGGCTAGGAGACGCTGCTTGTCAAGCTCGCGACTCTCCTCTGATATCTTACTAAATGCTTCATCAAGAGCGCCTGAGTACGAGCCGAGAGAGAAACTCCTTTTCGGCATTGGAACACCCAACCTTTTCTCAAGGAGGTCACGTACCTCAAGAGACAAGGAAGACATTCGACTCTGACATACCTCGCACTCGGACAGATGAGAAAGAACTCCCGCTTCCTTCGCTCGATCCAAGTCGCGTTCTGCGAGCTGCTCAAGGTCTTCGATCGATAGATGTCGTTCGATCATATAATCAATTCCGCCTTAACTGGAGGCGCCGACCACCTCTCGTCAAGGGTCGACCTCTTCACAGTCCTTCGAAAGACGATGTCGGTTCTCTTGAGGGCCCTGGGATCACGTCTTAGCCGCCGTTTGGATCCGGATCAACACCGGAATCAGTCGCGCCCCCACCCCCAGCCGGTCCCCCATCCAGCATCGGCGGATCACAGGGATCGGTGCAGGTGGGGTCCAGCGTCGGATCCAGCACCGGGTCGAGGGTGGTGCTGCTTTCATCATACGTGACCCCGAACCAACTCGCCATCTCGGCGAGCGCGTTCTGGATCCACTGCTCTACAGTAACTAGAAACGTCGGCTGCTTCTCGAGATTCCCGCCTTGGCTCGCCCATGCCGCTGGCACCGCGCACAAACCAAGGACCAAGACGAGCGCCACCGTCCTCCGAATCGCTTTCATTCCGCAGATCATCAGATTCAGCTCCTTCCCGCGGTCCGTGCACGTGGTTGACTGGCGTGGACGGCCGCTTCACGAGCAATGGTGCGCCGAGAGGCAATAACCGGGACAAGGAATGTTCCCCCGAAGGGAAATAGTCTCGCCTCTCGGGAATTTGTGCGTGTATCCACAAATAGCCACGTTTCTATGTAGAGTTGATGTTTCTCTCTGGAATCCAACTCTTCAGACGACTCGAGCGCGCAGTCGACTGCCCTTCGGAATTGCGGTACGAGCGGCCTTCCACCGCCGTGGCAGGCCGCGTTTCTTCGCTGCCGGCCCGGTCGGCGGAGCCGCACCCCGGCCATGGCGGGGGCCCGCCCCGGATCTACTCTCGGGATCGCCGCCGCTCGAGGAGCGACAGGAAGGCCGGCAGCAGGGTGATCGCCACGAGGGCGGTGCCGAGGGCTCCGAGGATCGCCACGTAGCCGGTGGAGCGGAGACCCGGGTACCGGGAGGTGGCCAGCGAGCCGAAGCCGACGACGGTCGAGAGCGCCGCCACGACGATCGCCTTGCCGGTCTCGGCGAGGCCGGCGGTCAGGTGGCCGTTGCCGTTGCCGGCCGACTCCCGGTAGCGGTGCACGGCGTGGATGCCGTAGTCGACCCCGATGCCGATGATCATGGTCGTCACGAAGACGTTCATGAAGTTCATCTTGATGCCGAGGAGGGCCATGCCGCCCAGCATCCAGAGAATGCCCACGAGGAGCGGGGTGAGCGCCAGCAGAGCGTCCTTCAAGCCGCCGAAGTCGATCCAGAGCAAGACCGCCACCAGCAGGAAGCCGAGGATCGCGGCCACCACGGCGTCGACCCGCACCCGCTGGCGCATGCGCTGGTTGACCACGTTGGGGCCGGTCAGGACCACGTGGGGGCCCAGCTCGTCGGCCAGCTCGACCGCCTGGGGCGGCGGCTCGCGGCGCCACGCGTTGTGGGGCGGGTAGAGGTAGACCACGCTCACCCAGCCTCCTCCGTCCTCGGGTGACACCCGCTGGAGGTAGCGCTCGAGGAGCTGGCCGGTCTGGTCCTCGGTGGTGAAACCGTCGATCGACAGGGGCTCGTCGACCGCCAGGGCCTGACCGAAGAGGTCGAGACCCCGCTCGAACGGCCCGATGTTCATGCCCTCCTCGGCGAGGGCGGCGCGGAAGTCGGAGCGGATCCGCTCCATGTCGAGCAGCCCGCTGGCGCGGCCCTGGTCGAGCCACTCGAGGGCGCGGCGCTGGCGCTTGGGCGGCGGGATGAGCGAGGTAAGCCCCGAGTAGCCGAGGATCACCTCTTCGTCGGCCAGGGCCTGGGCGCCCTCCGAGGCCCGCTCGGAGCGCTCGAAGACTTCGTCCAGGGTGTCGCCCTTGATCATCAGCATCATGGCGTCGAAGCCGGAGTCGAAGTGCCGGGCGACCTCTTCGCCGATCTCGATGCCCCGGTTGCCCTTCTCCGGGCGCATGCTCTGCATGCCCTCTTCGAACTCCAGGCCGAAGGCGCCCCAGGCGGCGGCGACGCAGACCATCAAGCCGAGGGCCAGGGCCGTCTTCGGGTGCTCGGTGGCGCCCCGCATCAACGGGCCGGTGCCGAAGCTGTGGAGGTAGAGGTTGGGCTGGGTGTCGCGCCGCAGGTGGCGGTGCTCACCCCAGGCGATGAGCGCCGGCAACAGCACCAGCACCGCCAGCATGCAGAACAGGATGCCGGTACCAGTGAGGAAGCCCATCTGGCGCAGGCCCGTGAAGTCGGTCACCAGGAAGGCGTAGAACGTGGCGGCGGTGGTCACCGCCCCCACCACCACGGCCCGGCTCGAGGTGCGCGCCATGGCGGCGAGCGCCGGCTCCATCTCCTTGCCGCGGCGCCGCTCCTCCACGTACCGGCCATACGAGACGATGACGAAGTCGATCCCCAGGCCGATGAGCAGTGCCGCCGTGCCGCTGGTCGCCGAGGACAGCGACCCGACGGTCGCGGCCGAGAAGCCGAAGGTGAGGATGAGGCCGAACGCCAGGGGGAGCGTGGCGTAGAGCAGCGGCCCGAGGCGGTGGAAGGCGAGCAGGAAGAGCGCCAGCACCAGCACCGTCGAAGTGACGATGTTCCGGATCATGTCGCCCCGGATCAGCTTGTAGTCGTCGAGGGCGGTCAGGTACGAGCCGCCGAGGGCGATCTCCGGCGCCTGGGGCGCGTCGGGCCCGGCGATCTCCTCCCATTCGCCGAGCGCACCGTCGATCTGGACCTGGACGGCGTCGACCAGCCGCACGTCGAACTCCGTGTCCTGGGGCGGCAGAATCGGCCGTGCCAGGAGAAGCAGCAGGCGTTGGTCCTTGGACAGGTAGTAGCCGGAGGTCCAGTCCACCGCCAGCTCGCCGCGGGTCGACTCCAGGCGGTCCAGGAAGATCTCCGCCAGACCGAACGGGTCGAGCTTGATCAGCTCCTTGAGCGCCACACTCTGGGGCGTCGTCAGCATGCGCCGGAGCTCGCGCGCCCGGTCGTGAATGCCCGCGGTTTGCAGGCGTTGCTCGAGGAGCGCGCGCCCGTTGTCGTCCAGGAACAGGATCGAGCGCGGATAGACCTGCTCGATCAGCTCCTCCGGGGCGCCGATCCGGTAGTCGACCCGGATCAGCTCGTCCAGCCCCTCGAGCCGCTCCCCCAGGCGGTCCACCAGGAGCTCGTAGGGCTCCGGCACCCGGTCCTCCGGCACCCGCACCACCACGAGCAGATAGTCGGTGCCCCCGAAGCGCTCCATGGCCTCCATGAAGTGGGTGATCTTCGGGTCCTCCTTGGGCAGGAGGTTCAGGATGTCGGTGTCGAACTGCAGGCGCGTGGTGAGCACGCCGGCGACGATGGCGAGCACCAGGGTGACGGCGAACGCCACCCGGTAGCGCCGGGCAGAGGCGAGGGCGATGGACTCCAGGAAGCGGAAGCTCATGATGGGGCGTGACGATGTGCCTTCGATGCCGAGGGGGCCGGAGCTCGGGGCTCGGTCCGTCGAGCTCGGGGCCGGGAATGGGCCCGTCCGGTCTCGATCCACTTCGCTCGGAAGGGCCGAAGCTCGGGGACCGCGGTCACTGGGAGGCCGACCGACGCTCCCCCTCGAGCACCAGGTGACCGTACCGCACGAAGTAGTCGATCCACGAGACGACGCTGATGATCAGGGCGGCCCAGAGCACCGTCGGTACCAGCCAGTCCGCGACGTCGGCGCCGAGGTCGACCAGCCGCTCGTGGATGATACAGACCGCCACCGCGACGGTGTGGATCACCGTCTTGACCTTGCCGGAGAGGTCCGCGGCGATGACCACGTTGTCCGAGGCGGCGAAGCTCCTGAGCGCCGACACGGCGAACTCCCGGGCGACGATGACGACGACCATCCAGGCCGGAGCCACGTTGAGCTCCACCAGGGAGATGAACGCGGCCGACATCAGGATCTTGTCGGCGGCCGGATCGAGCAGCTTGCCGAGCCGGGTGATCTTGCGCTGGCGCCGGGCGAGCCAGCCGTCCAGCACGTCCGTCGCCGCCGCCACGAGGAAGACCGCCAGGGCGACGTACTCCTTTCCCTCGAACTTGGTCAGCAGCGCCACGACCAGCAGCGGCACCAGGAGGATGCGAGACAGGGTGAGGAGGTTCGGGACGTTGACCATGATGGGCTCGTTCGGCGTGGACAGTGAGTACCGAGGCGGCATTCTACGTCAGCCGGAGCCCCATTGAGGAATCTGCGCCGATCCGTCCTCGGAGCGCCCGCGCAGACTACTGGACGTTGGTCAGATGGAGGCGCGCGCCCGATGTCGTCCAGCGCACGGGCCGGCCGGGGTCCCGCGACGGCGCCGAGCGCGGCGGGCCGGCCACCGGCACCACCTCCGGCGCCGCGTCCCCGAGCCACAGGCGAAGCACGCGCCGCACGTAGGAGACGGTCTGCCGGTAGGGCGGCACGCCGCCGTAGGTGGCGACCGTGGTCGGTCCGGCGTTGTAGGCCGCGAGCGCCAGGACGACGTCGCCCTCGAACAGGTCGAGCATGCGCCGCAGGTACTCGGTGCCGGCCCGGATGTTCTGGGCGGCGTCGAACGGCTGCTCGAGGGAGAGGTCACGGGCCGTGGCGGGCATGATCTGCATCAACCCGAGGGCCCCCCTGCGCGACACGGCACGGACGTTCCACGCCGACTCGGCCTGGATCACCGACTCGACCAGCGCGGGGTCAAGGTCGTTGTCCGAGGCGGCGGAGTGGATCAGCTCGGTGAGCTCCCGGGGCGGCAGCCGCGGGACGTCGCGGGCCTCCCGGTCGGCGTGCACGACCTGGCCCACCCGCGGAGCAGCCTTGGGCCGCCTGACGAAGCGCGTCCCCTCGTTGGTGACCTCCAGGCGGCCGCTCTGACCGGGCCGCACCTCGATCACCCGCTCGGCCCGAGCCTCGCCCGCTTGCGCCGGAGGCGGCGTGACCAGCAGGCCGAGGAGCCCAAGCAGGCCCGAGAGGGCGAAGATGGGGCGAATCACCCGGTGATTCTACAGGATCCCCCACCTCTCCCCCATCCCCTCTCCTACCCCGGGGGGAGGAGAGGGGCGCCACCACCCGGCCCTCGCTCTTGGAGACGATCGGGTGTGAGGGGCGGATGCCCTCCTACCCGAGCTGCTTTCTGACCAGCTCCGCGACCGCATCGAGGGCTGCCGGGAGCTTGTCCGGCTCTTTGCCGCCGGCCTGGGCGAAGTCGGGACGGCCGCCGCCGCCGCCGCCCACCATGCCGGCGAGCTCTTTGACCAACCGGCCCGCCTGGACCCGCTTGGTCAGGTCGTCGGTGACCGCCGCGACGAGCGACACCTTGGCGTCCTCCCGAGTGCCGATCACCACCACGCCGGAGCCGAGCTTCGAGCGCAGGGTATCGGCCATGTTGCGCAGCTCGCCGGCCGGTGCGGGCGGCACTTCCCGGATCAGCACCTTGACCCCGTCCACCTCGATCGGGCCGCCGGAGTCCCCGCCCACGGCGGCGCCGGCGACCATCTTCATGCGCAGGTCCGCCAGCTCCTTGTCCCGGGCCTTGAGGTCCGTCCGCAGCTCGGCGATCTCCCCGACCACCCGGTCGGCGGCAACGCCCAGCGCGCTCTCCACGTCCGCGAGCTGGTCGGAGCGCTGGCGCATCCAATCGATCGCCCCGTGGCCGGTGAGCGCCTCGATGCGGCGCACGCCGGAGGCGATGCCCCGCTCGGAGACGACGACGAACGGCCCGATCTCGCCGGTGTTGCCCACGTGGCAGCCGCCGCAGAGCTCCATGCTGAAGCCGGGCACCTCGACGGTGCGCACCCGGTCGCCGTACTTCTCGCCGAAGAGGGCCATGGCGCCGGCGGCGACCGCCTCCTGGTAGCCCATCTCCCGGATGCGCGTCGGCACCGCCCGGAGCACCCAGTCGTTGACCCGGTTCTCGATGCGCCGGAGCTCGCCCGCCTCGACCGGCCGGTTGAACGTGAAGTCGAAGCGCAGCCGGTCCGGCGCGACGAGCGAGCCCGCCTGCCGCACCCCTTCGCCCAGCTCCTCGCGAAGCGCCGCGTGGAGCAGATGGGTTGCGGTGTGGTTGCGCTGGGTCGGCAGGCGGTGGCGGTCGGCCACCTCCAGGTCGACCTGCTGCCCCTGGCGGAGGGTTCCCTCCTCCACCTCGACCAGGTGCAGCCAGACGCCCGCCTCCTTCTGGACGTCGGTCACCCGGGCGCGCCCGACGCCCTCCCAGGTCAACGTGCCGGCATCGGCCACCTGACCGCCCGACTCGGCGTAGAAGACGGTGCGATCGAGGGCCACGAGGCCGCGCTCGCCGGTCCCGAGGGCCGCGGCCGAGACCGCCTTGCCGCGCTCCTCCTTGGCGAGCCGCAGGACTTTGGCTCCGGCCTCGGCGAGGCGGTCGTAGCCGACGAACTCGGTCTCCACGACGCCGTCCTCTAGCAGCGCCCCAGCGAGGGCGGCGAGGCGCTTCTTGCCCTCGCCGGCCGCCTGGCGGGAGCGCTCCTGCTGGCGGCGTAGGGCCTCCTCGAAACCCTCCCGGTCGAAACCCATCCGCTCTTCCTCGGCGATCTCCTCGATCGTCTCGACCGGCAGCCCGTGGGTCTCGTAGAGCCAGAACGCGCGCGCGCCGGGGAGAACGTCCGCCCCGCGGGCGCGCGCCTCTTCGATCTCCTCCTGGACCTGGCGCGAGCCGGCGGCCAGGGTGGAGAGGAACTTCTCCTCCTCGGTCTTGATGGTCGCGACGGAAGCGTCCCGGGTCGCTTCGAGCTCCGGGTAGGCGTCACCCATGACCTCGCCCAGCACCGGCACCAGCCGGTGGAAGAACGGCTCCTCGAGACCGAGGCGCATGCCGTGGCGCACGGCCCGGCGGAGGATCCGGCGGAGCACGTAGCCCCGGCCCTCGTTGCCCGGGATCACCCCGTCGGCGAGAAGGAAGGTGACGCTCCGCAGATGGTCGGCGATCACCCGGAGCGACGTGTCCTCGTCGGGGGAGCTGCCGTAAGGCACCCCGACCACCGTGCCGGCGGCGTCGAGGATCGGCGTGAAGAGATCGGCGTCGTAGTTTGAGCCGACGCCCTGGAGCACCGCCGCCAGCCGCTCGAGGCCGGCACCGGTGTCGATCGACGGGTTCGGCAGCGGACGGAGCTCGCCCGCCTCGTCCCGGTCGTACTGCATGAAGACCAGGTTCCAGAGCTCGAGGTAGCGGCCCGACTCGGTGCCTTCCTCCCAGTCGACCTGGGGCCGGTCCGGGTGGAGGTCGATGTGGACCTCGCTGCACGGCCCGCACGGCCCCACGTCGCCCATGGCCCAGAAGTTGTCCTTGGCGCCGCAGCGCAGGATCCGCTCCTCCGGCAGGGTCGAGAGCTTCTTCCACAGGTCGTAGGCCTCGTCGTCCTCGTGGAAGACGGTGGCGTACAGGTGCTCGACGGGCAGGCCCCAGACGTCGGTCACCAGCTCCCAGGCGAAGCGGATCGCCTCGTCCTTGAAGTAGTCGCCGAACGAGAAGTTGCCGAGCATCTCGAAGAACGTGTGGTGCCGGGGCGACGGCCCCACGCTCTCGAGATCGTTGTGCTTGCCCGACACCCGGAGGCACTTCTGGACGGTCACCGTCCGCGGCGCCGGAGGCTCCTCGCGGCCCAGGAAGGCGTTCTTGAACTGCACCATGCCGGCGTTGGTGAACAGCAGGGTGGGGTCGCCGTGGGGCACCAGCGGCGCGCTCGGATGGGGCTTGTGGCCCCGCTCTTGGAAGAAGTCGAGGAAGCTCTGGCGGATGTCGTTGCTCTTCATGGTCTCTGGGTGGGTGATTGTGGTGTGCGGGCTGATCGGGACGGGCGGGCCAAGGCTATAACGGGGGGTGGCGGGGTTTCCTTCCTGCCGCGCAGACTCCTCAGGCGGCGGCCAGGTGCTCAGTCGTCGGCGGCCCAGGCCCCCTCGCGGAGCACCGCGGCGATCGCCGACGGGGAGAACCCGCGGCGCTCCAGGCGACGGGCAACGGCGGCCGGATCGCTCTTGCCCGAGCGCCTGGCCTCCTCGCGGGCGGCCGGGAGCTCGTCCTCGGGTAGCAGCTCGTCCAGGACCTCGCGAACCGTCGAGTCCTCCACGCCGCGCTCGGAGAGCTCGGCCACCAGCCGCCGCCGGCCGTAGCCCCCCTGGGCCAGGCGGCCCTCCACGAAACGCCGGGACGCCTCGGCGTCGTCCAGGTAGCGCCGCTCCTCGAGACGCCCCACGGCCTCATCGATCTCGCTCTCGGAGTAGTGCCTCTGGACGAGCTTCCTGACGATCTCCAGCCGGAAATGGGTCCGCCGGGCGAGGAGCTTCACGGCCTGGTCGTAGGCGGAGGGTCGCTCGGATCGATTGGTCATGGAGGGGGAGATGTGGCCCAAATGTTGAGTGCGGTCGAGAGTGGCGTCTGAAGAGGGCAGAGCCCGGCCCTTCACCTGAACCCGTTGCGAGAGCCGGTAGGGTTCGTCAGATCGGCCCACCCGCACCGATGAATGACCGAGGCGTGCTTGAGAGCACGTCGCAGGGAGAGAAGAGGGAGGACGGGCCGAGATGGCGTGCCATACAGGCTCGCAGCAGGGTTCAGGTGGAGGGCCGGGCTCAGCTCAGCCGTGCTCGATCTCGAACTGCTCGGTGCCGGAGAGCAGGTCGTCCTCGTCGCCCGCGGCCTCGAGCTGTGCCTCCATCTCCTCGCGCGCCGCATCCGCCGTGAACTGCACGCCCTGGATCTTGAGCCGGAACTCGTCCGGGTTGGTCGACCGGCGCAGCGCCTCGTCCAGCGTGATCAGACCGTTCTTGTAGAGCTGGAAAAGACTCTGGTCGAACGTCTGCATGCCGTACTGGCTGGTGCCGAGGGCGATCTGCTCCCGGATGAACTTGGTCTTCTCCTTGTTCTCGATGCACTCGCGGATGTACGGCGTCGAGATCAGCACCTCGGCGGCCGGCACCCGGCCGATGCCATCGGCGCGGGGCACCAGGCGCAGAGAGACGATCGCCTTGAGCACCTGGGAGAGCTGGATGCGGATCTGCTTCTGGTGGTGCGGCGGGAAGACCGAAATGATCCGGTTGATCGTCTCGGTGGCGTCCAGAGTGTGGAGCGTCGAGAACACCAGGTGGCCGGTCTCGGCGGCCAGCAGAGCGGTCTCGATCGTCTCATAGTCCCGCATCTCACCGACCAGGATGACGTCCGGGTCCTGCCGGAGGGCCGAACGGAGGGCGCTTGCGAAGCCCCGGGTATCGACGTCGATCTCCCGCTGATTGACCAGCGAGCGCTTGTCCCGGTGGAGGAACTCGATCGGGTCCTCGACCGTGATCACGTGCTCGCTGCGGCTCGTGTTGATGTGGTCGATCATCCCGGCGAGGGTCGTCGACTTACCCGAACCGGTGGTCCCGGTACAGAGCACCAAGCCCCGGCTCTCGTTGGCGATCTTCTCGAGCACCGGCGGCAGCATGAGCTCCCGGATCGAGAAAATCCGCGCCGGAATCACACGGAGCACCAGCCCGACGCTCCCGCGCTGCTGAAAGATCGCGCAACGGAACCGGCCGAGCCCGGGGACCGAGTAGGCGATATCGATCTCCAGCTCCTCCTTGAACCGCTGCTTCTGGCGGGCGTTCATGATCGAAAACGCCATCGCCACCGTATCCTCCTGCATCAAACGCTTGAGGTCCTGCAGCGGCTCGAGCGTCCCATCCACCCGAATGATCGGATGGGAACCCACCTTCAGGTGGATATCCGAGGACTTGCGCTCGACGGCGATCTTGAGCAGGTCGTTGATATTCATGGCGGACTCCGGCGGCTATCGGTAAATGAACCCCCATCGTATACCACCAGGCGTATGCATCCTGGGAAACACCCCAAAAGGGACGGCATGCTGACGCATGCCGCTCGGCCGGCACAGGTCCGGCCGCTTCACGCTCTGAGATTGGTGCTTGGACTCGAGGAGACCCGCCCAGCTCGCTCGCCGTCCCGCAGGCGGGGCCTCCCG
>Ga0210123_1001223_pt1 | contig 13567 bp, 10 predicted proteins | sample Muzzi_PWB_D2_FD_185535 | JGI IMG/M metagenome (GOLD analysis project Ga0210123, IMG submission 185535) | Wetland microbial communities from San Francisco Bay, California, USA, that impact long-term carbon sequestration - Muzzi_PWB_D2 (SPAdes) | ecosystem: Environmental > Aquatic > Marine >... | reverse complement strand
CAGTACACCGCGCTGCCGGAACAGGAACTTGAGGTCGCGCTGGCCGTCCATCAGGCACAGTCTGACCTTGCCGACGAGATCTTCCTGTTCGGCCAGGCCATCGATGGCGTCTTCCAGGTCGTCCGCATCGCGCCCCAGCACCAGGCGGCTGATATCCTCCAGTGTCCGGTAGGCCTGCTCCATCTCGTCCGCGAGCGCATCCACCTTGATTTCCAGCAGCCACAGCAGCAGGGCAAAGGCGTCCTCGATATCGAGGGTGCCGCGCTGGTTGCGCATGCGCAGCAGGCGGGCGTGGGGTATCTCCCGGGAACTCAGCGAGACCAGCCGTTTCCCGTCGTGGACAAAAGACACGTTGGTGTTGCGCGGCTCGTCGTCCAGCTGGTGGAAGAACAGGCAGTTGACCTGGAGTCCGTTGGGATAGGTGACGTGATGGGCGCTGGCCTCCAGTTCATCGACGTCTTCGGTGTCGAGCAGGGGGAGTTCGAAGACGGAGGCCACTGCCGCGCGTTCTTCATCGTTCGGGTCAACCAGGTCGAGCCAGCGGGACCGCTGCAGCCAGTCTGCATCCTTTTCCGGATGCAGCTGCACGAGCCGCCCGTTCTCGATGGCGTAGGCCGTTAACATGGTCGCCTCCTCCGTTGCATGCCACACCCGTGCTTGAAACCGGCTTCACATGACAGGGATAGTGCCGCAGGATTGACGGCAACGGTCCTGGAGCAGAAATGGGGGCGCAGGTACGGCACGCGCCGGATTACTGCTTCCTGCCGATCAGTTCGATCGGGTAGCCGTCGGGGTCCTCGATAAAGGCGATGATGGTGGTGCCGGCGTTCATGGGGCCGGCATCGCGGATGACCTTGCCGCCGCGGTTGCGCAACTCCTCCACCGCCTCGTAGACGTCATCGACCTCGATCGCGATGTGGCCGTAACCCGTTCCCAGGTCGTAGTGGTCGGTATCCCAGTTGCAGGTGAGTTCGATGACGGTGTTGTCGGTCTCGTCGCCGTAGCCGACGAAGGCCAGGGTGAACTTGCCGTCCGGGTAGTCCTTCTGGCGCAGCAGGCGCATGCCGAGAACACCGGTATAGAAATCTATGGAGCGTTGCAGGTTGCCAACGCGCAGCATGGTATGGAGCAGTCTCATGTCTTCACCTCCTCGGGCTTCCGGGTCGGTTGACGCGCCGGCTGCGAGCAGGCGCGGGTATCGGCTTCAGCAGGTTTCGCGGCTCTCCGTGAAGAAGGAGGCCGAGGCCGCCAGGTCGACGAAGCGCCCCTGGTAAACCTGCATCTCCTGCATCAGGGCCTTGCGTTCTTCGCTGTTGTAGAGGGCCTCGAAATTGGCGGCATCGTGCCACCAGTACTCGATGATCCCGTCGAACGGTTCGCCCAGGCCGCGTTCCTGCATCAACAGGGTGTTGGCCTCGACGCTCAGCGTCAGGTTCTTTGCACAGCGTTCCGCCCCGGTGAGCGCGGTGACGCGTGCAATCAGCTCATCGAACGCCGCCTCCTGCCAGCACCTGCGGAATTCCTCCGCCGATACGTCATCCCGCCGTTTCAGGCAGCTAATCAGTCTGATCATACATTTCCTTCGTGTACACCAGCCAACGTCCGACCCATTCGTCATTGCAAGCGCAGTGCGTCAATCCCATGATAGGGAATCAGCCACCTGAAGATTGCTTCGTCACTCCGTTCCTCGATAACTGCTCCATGCGTTAGCTACCTCCTGCATGGCCCAGGCCAGCTTCTCAACCGGTTCCCGGTCTCACCTTCTCCATGTAGTCGTCGATAACTGCTCCATGCGTTAGCTACCTCCTACATCCATGTAGTCGTCGCAACGACGAATTAATCAGGGCCTCCCGGGTTAAGTCAGCCTCGCTGCTGCACAATCCCCGGATTCCGCTTCGCGCCATCCGGGCCACGCGTCTGCAGCCACGCACCGCGGGCAGTGCGAGAGACTACTTCCTGCGCCGGTCGAGGTGCTTCTGGCGCGCGGCAATGCGCAGGCGCAGCGCGTTCAGCCGGATGAATCCCTCGGCATCCTTCTGGTTGTAGGCGCCGGCATCGTCCTCGAAGGTCGCGATGCGCTCGTCGAACAGGCTGTCGGTCTCGGAGCGCCGGCCGGCCATGATGACATTGCCCTTGTAGAGCTTCAGGCGCACCGTTCCGTTGACGTTTTCCTGCGAGGCATCGATCAGTTCCTGCAGCAGGCGGCGTTCCGGGCTCCACCAGTAGCCGTTGTATATCAGTGAGGCGTAGCGCGGCATCAGTTCATCCTTCAGGTGGGCCGCCTCCCGGTCCAGGGTCAGCGACTCGATGGCACGATGCGCCTTCAGCAGGATGGTGCCGGCCGGTGTTTCATAGCAGCCGCGCGATTTCATGCCGACATAGCGGTTCTCGACGATGTCGGTGCGGCCGATGCCGTTGGCACCGCCCAGTTTGTTCAGCGTGTCCATCACCATGCCGGGACTGGTCGACTTGCCGTTGATGGCCACGGCGTCGCCCCGTTCGAAGGTGATCTCGACATAGGTCGGCTCGTCCGGCGCCTTCTCCGGCGATACCGTCCACAGCCACATAGCCTCTTCCGGCTCGGCCCAGGGGTCCTCCAGGATGCCGCCCTCGTAGGAGATATGCAGGGAGTTGGCATCCATCGAATACGGCGACTTTTTACCCTGCTTCTGCTCCACCGGGATGCCGTGCTTCTCGGCATAGGCCATCAGGGTCTCGCGCGAGGTCAGGTCCCATTCGCGCCACGGCGCTATGATCCGGATGTCCGGGTTCAGCGCATAGGCGCCCAGTTCAAAGCGCACCTGGTCGTTGCCCTTGCCGGTTGCACCGTGGGCGATGGCATCGGCGCCGGTCTCCCGGGCGATTTCCACCAGCCGCTTGGCGATCAGCGGCCGTGCGATCGAGGTGCCGAGCAGGTACTCGCCCTCGTAGATCGTGTTGGCGCGGAACATGGGGAACACGTAATCGTGCGCGAACTCCTCCTTGAGGGTCTCGATATAGATCTCCTTGACGCCCATGGCCTGTGCCTTGGCGCGCGCCGGCTCGATCTCCTCTCCCTGGCCGATGTCGGCGGTGAAGGTCACGACCTCGCAGTCGTAAACCTCTTCCAGCCACTTGAGAATGACGGAGGTATCGAGACCGCCGGAATATGCCAGTACGACTTTCCTGATATCGGACATGTTTTTTATGCCTTCGTGGTTTTACGGCTGCGACGCAGACGCGACAGCAGCCGCCGCGCCATGTCGCCGAACAGTTCGGTCTGGGTTGGATGCGGGTGTATGGCCTCGCCCACCTGCTCCAGGGTCAGATTGCCGGACACCATCATCACGGCCTCGCCGATCAGGGTGTCGGCGTGGTCGGCCAGGAAATGCACCCCGACGATCCGGTGGCTGGCCTTGTCGGCCACGATCTTGATCATGCCATGGGTCTCGTTGTTGATCATCGCCTTGGCATCGATGTTCATCGGCACCTTCACCTCGACCGCGTCGATGCCGCCGGCCTTTGCCTGCTCCACCGACAGGCCGACGAAGGCCGCCTGCGGGCGCGAGAAGATCACGCCGCAATCCCTGTCCTGGTCGTAGCGCATATTCTCGCCCAGTATGGTCGCGGCGCTGACCCGGCCCTGCTGCGCTGCAGTGTGCGCCAGCATCAGGCCGCCGATGACATCGCCGACCGCGAAGATATGCGGCACGCTGCTGCGGCAGCGGCTGTCGGCCCTGATGATGCTGCGCTCACTGGCGACACCCGCGCCCTCCAGGTTGAGTCCGTCCAGCGCCGGGCGCTTGCCGGTGGCCATGATGACATAGTCCACCGTCAGGTTGTGCTTCTTGCCCTCGGCGTCGCTCCAGGCCACCTTCATGGCCCCCGGCTCACCGCTGATGGCGGTAACCGCCGCCGAGGTATGCACCGCGAGGCGCGGCTCGTCATCCAGAATGGCTGACAGGGTGCGGGCGATCTCCGGCTCGACCTCGGCCAGGATGCGCTCCTGCGCTTCCAGCAGGGTGACGCGCGCACCGAAGTCCTGGAAGATCTGCGCCATTTCCACACCGATGGCGCCGGCGCCGACCACGGCCAGCTTCTTCGGCGGCGCAGCCAGTCCCCACACGGTATCCGAGGTCAGCACCCCGCCCCCGGCAAGGCCTTCCTGCACACCCGGGATCGGCGGCACGAAGGGCGGCGCACCGGTCGCGATGACGGCGCAGCCGAAGCTCACGGTATTCGCCGCCTTGCCGGCGGGCTGCACTGCGCGGGTGTGCGGGTCCTTCTGGTTGGTGGCGGTATGGATGGCCACGGTATGCGCGTCGACGAAGCTGCCGAAGCCCTGGATGTAGTCGATGCGCACGCCCTTGTCGGTCTTCAGCGCCATCTCGCCACGCGCTTCCAGCACCTGGCGGCGATGCGCCTCCAGGTCCTTCCACACCAGGCTGGCCCTGCCGGTGCCGGCCACGCCCAGGTGCGCATCCTCGGCGCGGTCGCGGATGCGGTCCGCCGCCGCGCGCCATGCCTTGGAAGGGATGCAGCCGCGCCACAGGCACTCGCCGCCGGGGAAGGGTGAATCGTTGATCAGCGCCACTTTCAGTTTGTGCGCCACCAGGTCGCGGGCACAGTCCTCACCGCCGGGACCGCCACCGATGACCACCACGTCGTAATCCCAGTCGCCTTCCGGGATGGCCTGGCCGCCCGGCCCCATCCAGTCGAACGGCTGTTCGATCAGACCCTTCAGGGAATACAGGAACTTCGCCACGTCCGCCCCGTTGACGACGCGGTGATCGCCGGTAATGGTGAAGGCGCTGCCCTGTTCGGTGTTCGAGGAAATGGCGAGAATCGCCGCCAGTCCCGGGGTGGCGATGGCATCGAAATAGCTGACGTCGAACATCCCCATGTTGGAGATCTGGAAAGTGGCGCCGGTAAATTCCTCCGGCTGCAGGTGGCGGGTGCGGGCACGCGCCACCAGGTCCTTCCAGTCGTTGTTCAGTTCGGCCAGTTCCCGGCTCTCGCAGCCGCGCAGGATCGGCACCACCAGGCCGCCGTCATCCGCGGCCACCGCCATGCCGATATCGACCTGCTCGCGCTCGATGAGCTTGTCGTCGGGCTGGTAGCACCAGTTCATCTTCGGGTGCTCGCGCATCGCCAGGGCGCAGGCCTTCGCGATGGCCACGGTCACCGAAACAGCGGCCGTCTTGGCCGCACGCATCAGGGTCTCCAGGCGCAGCTGGGAAGTCACCCGGAAGGTCGGCATGGAGATCGAGGACGCCATGGCGCGCGCGATGGCCTTTTCCATGGATTTCATGGGGCGGCCGTTGCCCGGGACCGACACCTCGAAGGGTGCCGGCGCGCGCGTGATGTCGGCCGCCGTCACCACACCGCCGGGACCGGAGCCGCTGATGCGGTCGAGATCCGTACCCTGCTGTGCTGCCAGCTTGCGAGCCAGCGGCGAGGCCATGCCTGCCTGCGGGCGCGGTGCCGGGGCGGCACCGGGCGCGATCGCCGGTTTCGCGGCGGGGCTTGCGGCAGTCGCTGCAGCAGCCGCCGGCGCGTGCTGCGCCGCAGGGGCCGCGGCCGGCGCCGCCGCTGTGGACGCAGCGGCCTCACTGTCATCCACCTCGTCCTTGCTGTCGACCAGGTAGCCGATGGCATGCGTGACGGGCACCACGGCATCAACGGGCGCGATCGGCCCTGACAGGTAACCGTCGCGGAAGACTTCCACGTCCATGACGGCCTTGTCGGTCTCGACGGTGGCGACGATATCGCCGCGCGATACCGGGTCGCCGATTTTCTTCTCCCAGCTGACCATGACCCCTTCGGTCATGGTGTCGGAGAGCTGGGGCATCTTGATTACGTAGGGTTCAGACATAGTTATCCATGTGTCAGGGGGTTACCGCCAAACGGGGTGCATGCCTGCCGGCATACCAGCAACTGCCGGGACGCGCCACCAGGCTACACGCCGAACAGCTTGCGCACGGTGTCAACGACGTCCTGCGGACTCGGCAGGGCCGCCTTTTCCAGTGCGTGGTTGTAGGGGATCGGAACATTCAGCGCCGACACCCTGACCGGTGCGGCATCCAGCTCGAAGAAACATTCCTCGTTGATGATGGCCATGACTTCCGCACCGACGCCGACGGCAGGCTCGGCCTCCTCGACGATCACGGCACGGTGCGTCTTGCTGACCGATTCGCGAATGCCGGCGCGGTCCAGCGGACTGAGCGCGAACAGGTCGACGACCTCGGCCTCGATGCCATGCTTTGCCAGTTCCCCGGCCGCCTGCAGGCACCAGTGCACGGATATGTTGTAGCCGAACAGGGTGACATCGCGTCCCGGGCGCACCACCTCGGATCCTTCCAGCGGGTGGAAATACTCCTCGTCCGGGACCTCGCCCTTCATGTTGTACATCAGTTCATGTTCGTTGATGAACACCGGGTCGTTGCAGCGCACCGCCGACTTCAGCATCCCGTAGGCCTGGCGCGGATTCGAGGGCGTCACCACGCGCAGGCCGGCAATACCCATGAACACCTTCTCCATGCGCGCCGAGTGCTGCGACCCCAGCTGGTGTGCGGTGCCGCCGGGCGAACGAATCACCACCGGCGCCTCCAGTTGCCCGCCGGACATGTAGCGGACCTTGGCCGCGGTATTGAACATCTGGTCCATCGCCAGCCAGGCGAAGTTCACCGACATGATCTCGATGATCGGCCGCACACCCAGGAACGAGGCGCCGATGCCGAGGCCGGTATAGCCGTTTTCCGAGATGGGCGTGTCGATGACCCGCGCCTCGCCGTACTTCTTGTACAGCCCGGAGGTCGCCTTGTAGGTGCCGCCGGCGACGCCGATATCCTCGCCCATGACGATGACCATCGGGTCGTTGGCGAGTTCTTCATCGTGGGCGCGGCGCAGGGCCTCCCAGTACATCATTTCACTCATGACGCCACCCCGCCCCTGACCCAGGGATCATTCTCGGCCAGCACGTATTTTTCAACATCAGCGACATCCGGCTCCGGCGATTCCATCGCGAAGCGGATCACCTCGCCCTCGATCTCGTCCAGCACCTCGGTATCCATTTCCTTGAATTCGTTCAGCGTCAGCTTGCCGTCCTTGATCAGGCGGTCGCGCAGCATGATGACCGGGTCGCGGCCGCTCCACATGCGCTCTTCCTTCTTGGCACGATAGGCATTCGAGTCGGACATGGAATGCCCGCGGTAACGGTAGGTCATCAGCTCCAGGAAATACGGTCCCTTGCCGGAGCGCACGTGCTTGATGGCCTTGGTCGCGGCCTTGTAGACCAGTTCCACGTCCTGGCCGTCTTCCTGGGCCGACGGGATGTTGTAGCCGGAAACCCGCTGGTACTGGTCGAGCACTGCGGTGGAACGATCGATGCGCGTGCCGATGCCGTAGAGGTTGTTCTCGCAGACATACAGCACCGGCAGGTTCCACAGCTTGGCCATGTTGAGCGATTCGTGGAAGGTACCCTGATTGTTGGCGGCGTCTCCCAAGAAGCAGATGCAGATCTCGTCGCCGCCCTGCATCTGGATGCCCTTGGCGATCCCGGCGGCCAGCGGGAACGGCCCGCCGACCAGCGCGTAGCCGCCCATGAAGCGGTGCTTCACGTCGAAGATGTGCATGGATCCGCCGCGGCCCTTGCTGACACCGGTCTCCCTGGCAAACAGTTCCGCCATGACTTCCTTCGGATCGGCGCCGGACTTGATGGCGTGCACGTGGTCACGGTAGCTGGTGATCACGTAATCGTGCCCCACCTGCGCCGCCTCCAGCACGCCGAAGGCACAGGCCTCCTCACCGGGGTAGAGGTGCAGGAAGCCGCCAATACTGCGCTCTACGTAGGCCTCGTAGCAGCGCTCTTCAAAGCGGCGTGCAAACAGCATTTCGCGCAACAGGCGTTTCTTATCGGCGTCTTTCATAAGATTCCAGGTCGTTGGCTATGCCGGGCATAGACAGTTGATCTCCACGGAATTCCCCGGCAACCGCCCGGGACCGGACATGAATGCGGCCGGGATTCGCCATCTCCCTGAATTGACTGGGAAACAGCGGTTTCCGAAACATGACAAGCGCGTTATGATCTGTTTTTTGCGTCAACAGGTCAAGGCAAAAAGCATGCAAATCCCCTATCGGCACTCAGAAAAAATCAAGATAAATCAACACACAAAAACACCGTCCGCCGCCAGGCTTGTCGCCTTCCCCGTAGCGATCTGCATCCTGCCGGAGAAACCCGGCGCGGCCGACTGGGCGCAACTCCCCGACGCCGGCATCCTGAAACCCAGGTTTCAGCAGCTGCGCCGCCGTGACCGGCACGCCAACCGCCTGGCAACCGATCTGCCCGGCGAGTCCGCAACCCATGTCATTGTACAAACGCTGGAACCCGCTGCCGCAACCTTCGAGCTGCTGACGCGGGGACGTGAGCTCGCCGCCGCGGCGCGCGCCCGCGACCCGGCTGCCGTCTCGCTGCAGATCGCGGGATTTGACCCGGCGGTCACGGCGCGCCTGGTCGAGATCGTGGTTGCCGCCCTGCTGGCGGCGGCCTGCCCCATGCCGTGCTTCAAGTCGGAACCGGACAAACCGGCGGCGTTGAAGCGTATCGACATCCAGGGCCTGGCGGCGCGCGTCGACCTGTCACAGTTGCAGGCCGAGACCGTCGGCAATCACCTGGCGCGCTGGCTGTCCGCGCTGCCCGGCAACGAACTCACCCCGGGACAGTACCGCAAATTCATCGCCCGGCTCGCGAAGGCGGAAGGCTGGGAAATGTCTTTCCTCAACACCCGGAACCTGGCACGCAGGCAGGCCGGCGCCTTCCTGGCCGTCTGCCAGGGCAGCCCGGTCGATGATGCCGGCATCGTTCACCTGCGCTACCGGCCGGCGCCGAAGGCCCGCGGCAAGGGCGGCAGGAAGCTTGCACTGGTCGGCAAGGGTATCTGTTTCGATACCGGCGGGGTCAACGTGAAAACGGCGAAATACATGAACGGCATGCACGAGGACATGCAGGGCAGCGCCGTGGCGCTGGGCACGCTGCTGGCCCTGTCGCGCCTGCAGGCAGGATTTCCGGTCGACTGCTGGCTGGCACTGGCGCAGAACCATGTCGGCAGCCGCGCCTACAAGCCCAACGATGTGGTGACCGCGTGCAACGGGACGACCATCGAGGTCAAGCACACCGATGCCGAGGGACGCATGGTGCTGGCAGACACCCTGGCGCTGGCGAGCCGGGAAAAGCCGACGGTCATGATCGATTACGCGACCCTGACCGGGGCCTGCATCTACTCGCTGTCATCGCGCTACAGCGGCGTCTTCAGCAACCGGGATTCACTGCACGCCAGCCTGACGGCGGCGGGGCGCGACAGCGGCGAACGCGTCTGGCCGTTCCCGCAGGACAAGGATTTTGACGAGGCACTGAAGTCCGACATTGCCGACACCCTGCAGTGCACCCTGGAAGGCGAGGCCGATCATATTCTTGCCGCCCGCTTCCTGAACCGCTTCGTCGACGACAAAATCAACTGGGTGCACGTGGACCTGGCGGCCAGCAGCCACAAGGGCGGGCTCGGCCACATCCCGACGGAGACCACCGGCTTCGGCGTTCGCTACACGCTGAACCTGCTGCTGCAGCAAACCGTGCTGGACAGGCAGTGGAACTGACACTGACCCGCCCCGACGACTGGCATCTGCACGTGCGGGACGGCGAGGCCCTGCGCGACGTGCTGGCACACACCGCGCGGCAGTTCGCCCGCGCCATCATCATGCCGAACCTGCAGCCACCGGTCACGACGACCGCGCAGGCACTGGCGTACCGCGAACGCATCCTGGCCGCGCTGCCCGCGGACAGCGGTTTCCAGCCCCTGATGACGCTGTACCTGACCGACAGGACCGCGGCTGCAGACATCGCCGGAGCCGCTGCCAGCGGGCTGGTGCAGGCCGTCAAGCTGTACCCTGCCGGTGCCACCACCCATTCCGACGCCGGCGTGACGGACATACGCCAGACCTACCCGGCGCTGGAGGCGATGCAGGAGCACGGCATGCCGCTGCTGGTGCACGCGGAGGTCACCGACCCGGATGTGGACGTGTTCGATCGCGAGCGGGTCTTCATCAACCGGGTGCTGGAACCGCTGACGGTCCGCTACCCCGGACTCAAAATCGTGCTGGAACATGTCACCACCCGCGAGGGTATCTATTTCGTCGAGTCGGCGCCGGAAACGATCGCGGCCACCATTACCGCGCACCACCTGCTGCTGAACCGCAATGCCATGTTTCGCGGCGGTCTGCAACCGCATGCCTACTGCCTGCCGGTCCTGAAGCGCGAGACCCACCGCGAGGCCCTGATCGAGGCCGCCACCGGCGGCAACCGCAAGTTCTTCCTCGGAACCGACAGCGCACCGCACGCCCGCGAACGCAAGGAAGCCAGCTGCAGCTGCGCCGGCATCTACACGGCGCATGCCGCGCTGGAGCTCTATGCACAGGCCTTCGAGGACGCCGGCGCGCTGCACCGGCTGGAGGCTTTTGCCAGTCACTTCGGACCCGATTTTTACGGCCTGCCGCACAACACCGGCAGCGTCACGCTGGAAAAGACCGACTGGCAGGTGCCCGCCAGCTATCCGCTTGGTGACTCAACGCTGGTCCCCCTGCATGCCGGGCAGACGCTGCACTGGCGTTTCCGGGACTGAACATTTTCTCCCGCGGCAGTCTTCGGGTCGTCTGTTTGCCTTGCTGATAACAACACCCTGTCTGAAACAGATCAACAGACTGGTCCTGCGCAGGCAGGTTTTGAAAGGCAGGAGATGACGCTGTCGAGCGCATGACTGCGGGCCCGAGGAAACGCCGGAACCGGTCAGGAGATCATCCGGCCGTCATCAGTATGGCACCGGGTCAACCCGGGAACACGGATACGATGCCTGGCTTACATGGACAGGCGTGACATGCTGCCGTCCGGTGAATACAGCTTGATTCTCGGGTAGTCGCTACTGATCCCCAGCACCACGCCTTCGGGTTTGATAATGGTGACGCCTGCGCCAGGTCCCTTCAGGCCTTCCTTTTTACGCGAATTGCCATCCATGGTGGTATCGCACTCGAAGTTGATCATGCCATGCCGGCACACGATGCGTTGTCCGCGGTATACGTTGCGATGGCCGTGTACCACGGCATGGATACCGGCATGGCGCGCGGATTCCGCCCCCTTTCCGGTAAACGGCATGTCCACTTCCCGGTATTTTGTACGGAAGCAGTTACCGATCGGGCCATAGTACAAACGAAAGGCATCACCCTCCAGTTGTTTGCGGAACTCACGATTGATATAGCGGATGCCGTATTTGTCGAGCGCTGCTGCCATCCTGTCATCCAGCCCTGCATGGATAAACAGGAGCGAGCCATGCTGACAGGCCAGCTGAAGCATCCTGAAAAACCAGTAGAACTCCCCCTCCGGCCGAAGAAACAGGGACTGCCATTTCAGGGTGGCCGCATAGACATGGCGCAGCGTCAACCCGGCGGCGCTGCAATCCTCCTCGAAACTGTCCAGTTTCCGCTGCATCCGGACAAGTTCACGATCCACTGCCTGTACCGACAGTGTTTTGCTCGCCAGCCCGGGGAAAATTTCATGCCACGCAGCTGACGGGTACAGGCGGCGCCGGCATTCATCGGTCCCCGGAACATCCCGCAGGGCATTGTGCCCGGCCAGGTATTGCCTGTGGATTTCCACCAGGAGGGGAACCACCTTGGCGCCCATGCGAATGAAAAAATGTTCGTTGCGCGCGGTCCGGAACGGGTTCACGCTGCGCATGCCCAGCAGCACCCGTACGTCGTGATTGCCGGCCAGCAGGGTCATGCGCGCACCCCGCGCCATCAGCAGCCGCAAGGTGCGTATCAGGCGCAGATTCCCGGGACCCTTGTCGAAACAGTCTCCGGCCAGAATGAACAACGCATTTCGACCGGCAGCGGTAAGCCGGAAAGCATGATCCTCAGGGCCGGTTTTCTCGATACCGCCGGACGCCACCAGTGACGCCAGGAATGCATCCGCATCGGCATGCGGGTCTCCGAAGAAATACACCGGTCCGGACGGCCAGTGCCAGGGACAGGAAGTTTCCGGTCTGTTCGTGCGACCGGCGTGTTTCTGCCCGGTCTCAACAGCCCAGGATTCACAACCGCTTGGCAAACTTGCCCTTATCCATTGCCGTCCCAGGTAATGTGGCGGCCTCGGGACAGGCAGCTCATGGCTCTCGCCAGCCGTATTCCTACCGGAAGCGGACCCGTTACCGGGTGACAAGCGGTCGCTGGCAGCCTTTAACATGCGTTGCTCCTGTTAGGGCGTGCTGTTCTGAGTGTAGTTGATCGTACGCCATGCCGCCGCAGGGACCCGCCGCCGTATTTCTGTCATTTCCGGACCCGCGTGCCGCGATCCGGATTCATTTCCGAAAAGACAGGGAATGAAAAGACACACTAATCCTGTTGTCACTCATCATGACCTCATGTCGAACCCCGGCAGTTTGAAATCACCAAGGGACTTCTGATTAATTTGTCACTGCGACGACTGCAGGGAGAAGGTGAGACCGGGAACCGGTCGAGAAGCTGGCCTGGGCCATGCAGGAGGTAGATAACGCATGGAGCAGTTATCGACGACTGCAGGGATGCAGGAGGTAGATAACGCATGGAGCAGTTATCGAGCAACAAAGTGACGAAGCAATCTCCAGGTAGCTGGTTTCCATTCATGAGATTGCCGCTCTGGCCGTTTCGGGCATCCTGCCCTGGCGCGGCACTCGGCCATCCCTGTACTTCGCACTTGCAATGACGGGGATACAATAATCAATCAAGGCATCCTTGGAGATTCCTTGAATGTTTGACATGGCCGAATCAGGCCCGGACAGCATGGGCTGGCGAAACAGGAATCCCCCACGGTTCCTGTTTATAACCTTTGTCGACGTGGTGATTTACCTTCATGAACCATGTCGCCCTGCTTCCTGACGTCTAAACTTGGATTAAGGGCATCTTGCGCGATGCTAAAGTGTCAACCGTGTTGCGCACGCAGTGATCACCGGCAGACAGGTCGGATTCGCGGCACCTCGCGGGTGGCAGGAGGTGTGTGTATGGACAAGCGAGCGGACAACAAATTGTCAGACACGGAGCTTGTCGCATGTAAGGTCTGTCTGACAGAAATCCCCAGGTCTGAAGCCAGCAGCAGCGAGGCTTCCGACTATGTAGTCCATTTCTGCGGCCTGGATTGTTACGAGAAATGGAGGCGACAGGAATCAAACAGTGATTCTGAAGCGGTTTGAACCCGACAGCTGACTCACCGAGGCCCGAAACATCCGACTAACAGCCGGCGGAATGATTCAATATCCTCAGGTGCCTGCTGGTGCCTGGCCGGGTGTGCCGGTAGCAGCGGGTGTGGTTGCGTTCCCGACCGTGTCACCGAGCTGGTCAATAACTTCTTCGGCGAAACCCTTGCCGGCCTCGGTGTACAGATTCCAGGTGGTTTCCACGCCGGCCGCCCTGAGTGTTGCCACCTCTTCCGGGTACTGGGCTACGGCGAAGACCCGCACGGCCGCATGTCGGCTGCGGATCTCCCTGGCGACACCGAGAACCTGTTCGG
>Ga0210123_1001222_pt1 | contig 13569 bp, 11 predicted proteins | sample Muzzi_PWB_D2_FD_185535 | JGI IMG/M metagenome (GOLD analysis project Ga0210123, IMG submission 185535) | Wetland microbial communities from San Francisco Bay, California, USA, that impact long-term carbon sequestration - Muzzi_PWB_D2 (SPAdes) | ecosystem: Environmental > Aquatic > Marine >... | reverse complement strand
TGGTTCCGTAATCATTGGGAATAATCCAGGATATATCATGGCCGATGCCTTTTTTTGCGTCCTGCAAAGAGATTTCGCTATTTTTCGTGTAGCGGTTCAACACGACCTTGATCCGTTCCTTACGCAGGTAACCAAGATCGATGAACGATCTTAACAACTTGTTTGCATTGGCCAGACAGGGCAGGCTTAGAACGGATATCAGAAGAACCTCGTCGGACATTTGAATTGTTTTCAAGGCGGTTTCGTCCGTGGACTGTCCGCAATCGATGATCACATAATCGAACATATGCTTCATGAGAACCAGGAGCCGTTCCATGATATCAGGAGTTGGTGCTTGGTGACCGTTTAGATATCCTGGAGAGGGCAGAACGTGGACACCGCTGGAATGCTTTGAAAGCACGTTCATGAGAAAGGTGTCATCCAGGCGTTTGATGTTCTTGGTGATTTCACCCCAGTGGTATTTGGGAGAGATATCCAGAAAAAGAGGAATTTCACCGAAAAGGGTATTCATGTCTAAAATAGCCACGGACCGCTGGTTTTCCTGTTCAGCAAGGGTCACCGCCAGATTTACGGAAATGGTGGTTGTGCCGACGCCACCCTTGCTTCCCAAAACGCTGATTAATTTGCCGGATTTTTGATGCGTGACCGGGGCAGCATGTGCTCTTCTTTCTTTAAATCTAATGAGTGCCTGTTCCACATCATTTCTTCTAATTGGCTGAGGAAAGAATTCCTTAACCCCCATGCGAATGGCCTGCATCAGCATTTCCGGGTCTGTTTTTTCTGATGTTAGAAATATTTCATGGAGTTTGCCTGTGTTCAAAAGGGATTGAATCAGGTTGAATTCTTCGGGGTTTCCGTTGATCTCAAATATTCGAAGATCAGGTTTTAGGGGATCATCGGATTTGATAATCCGACACCCATTGACCGCATCAATAATGTCAGAAAACTGTTTGGCAATGGCTGGATTTTTGATGTCCAGTTTGATATTGTCAATGTTATGTGTCATGAAAACTCCCCCAAGTAAAGTTTGTTAATCTTAAGATTTACGGTAAACCGGTGGTTATTCTACCAGCACCGGTATTTTAGCCAGAACACCGTAATTTTCCCCCCCGCTCCCACCGGTCGGTTCATGGGGGGTGCAATCCGGCAGAAAATACATCGATTTCTTGTCATATGGTGCTGGTGAGCCATCCACGTTTTGTAAATTGAATGTAGTTACAAATTCACCCCAGCGATCTTGGCCGTCAATTGTTCCGTCCAAATTAAAATCACTCCCGGAAAAGATCCATCCGTCCATTTCACTGGGTGCGTCATTGATGTCTGGGGTTCCCCCCTCCGGTGACATAAAAACCACCTTCAACGTCACTGCCCCAAGTAGTGTTGCACAATTGGACACATTATTTCCTGGACAGTCGACTACCGGCAAAGTTAGTTCCCAGGATTCATTGGGCAATCCATCAGCTGCGGGGGTAGTGTCACTGGCTATCCAACAGTCTCGCAGGGCTCTAAATACATTATCCTGTACTCCTCCCGAGGCCCCCATACCCTGACCGTATGTAACTGAACCAGGATTGCCGCCGGAACAAATGAGCCCTCGCATTTCATTGGCATTGGCCGTGTCGCAAGGCTGAGAAAAATTGGTCCACCCTGCGGTGTTGTGCGTTGCATCGTTGGAACCACTGTTGAGCATGCGCCCGGTATTGCAGGTGTAAAGCCCATTTGCATCTTGAATGGATTGCTTGCAGATAGCGATCGGCTGATCCGCTTCACCCGGGGCGAGCGTTCCGGCAAAACCGAGATATGCAACGGCAGTAGCGGTTGGCTGAAAACTTGGAATGCCAAAGATCCTGGCAAAAAATGCGACAATGGGTATCGCTTCGCGCCGCGTTTTGACTTGAACGGCATTGATAAAATCAAGATCCGCATCCAGTTCAGCGGTGGTGACATTCCAAAGATTCACAGGAAGTAAGGAGGTGTTGGGCCAGAAGGTCTTATCGGAAAATCTCCAGTGGCCTCTTTTAACGTCCCCTGTGTTGTCGTTGGGTAAGTTCACTTCAACCGGGATCTTTTCGGCGTTGTTGGCTATCGCTGCATTACGTGCGATCTGGTTGGCGTTTGGGTTGACCGCTGTTCCATTGTTATTGTACAGGAACCGGGCCCCGGCAAGGGCTCCGGCATCAGCGGCATTCAGGAGTTCATTCCTGGATACAACAATGTGGCCAATGTCTAAAGCAAGTGCCGCAAATCCCATAAGTACTAATAAAAGAATGGCGATCAAAATAGCGCTGACACCGCGTTCATTTTTATATATTGTATATATTGTGTTCTTTTCCATTTTGTTTCGATCCTTTTCAATCATTCCATCCGCATGACGGTGACTGCACGCAAATCCGTTCCCCCCACAAGTGATGCAATGAGATTGGGTAGAACCAGAAAATCGTAATGGTAATCAACGGTAACAATAAGGGGATCTCCAGGCGCAGCACCGGCTCTGCATCCGGGAGGGTTAATATTTATAGCCGGAGGAACGACGGCCCCAAAAGTAATGAGACTTGTGCTGAGATAATTTGTAATCACGTTTTGTATCTCAGCATCGCATAATCGGTTTGGGAAGGCATAGACGATACCGGCTCGTGCGCCTTCACGACTGGCGTTGGTCAACATGGCTTTATTGTAAAAACAGATGCTGAACTCAATAATGCCGAAAACAAAGGTTACCAGCAGTGGCAGGACAATAGCAAATTCTACTGCTGAAGCACCTTTTTGACCGATATATTGGTTTAGTGTTTTCACGGTATTTCTCCCATGATCCCTGTATACAGGCTTTACTTCAGGTTGATAAGGTTAACCGGTTGCTCTGCCTTTTTTTCCTTGAATATGTCTCGATATCTTTGCAGATCGTTCTCGGCAGCCTGACCGTCCAAAGAATCCACCGGTTTTAAGTTTTTGTCCGCATCGGGATTGAGTATCTGGTTGTAGGTTGCGGTTTCATAAGATTTTCCCCAGTTTCTCTGTAACAGTGTTTCTGTTCCGCTGCATGCAGATACCATTAATACGGTTGCTATGATTCCGACTATGATAAGGCTTTTCTTTAACATCGCCTCCTCCTTGATTCACCGGCATTATTACGTGTCCGGAGTGGGTGTATTGTTAAAATTTACAGGTTATCTTTTATCCCTTGTTCATTTATGACCTACTTGTCTTCCGGCATGGTATGCCCGAAATCACCGTCCAGTTTTCCCCTGACAGCCGGCTGTCCATTCCCCCTGCCTTCCAATCGCCCTTCGAGATAGAACTCTGCATTATTGGGCTCTATGTAAAAATCGGTTGGCAAGGTTTGCTTGGCCATGTTCAGCGGTTTAACCAGATGAGGCGTTACAATAATGATTAACTCCGTTTCGTTCTTTAAAAAGGACTGGCTCCGGAACAGCGCTCCCAGTATGGGGATGTCTCCCAGAAGGGGAAATTTTGAAACCTGTTCTTTGATGGAATCCCGAAGAAGTCCGGCGATGGCAAAGCTCTGGCCGTCAGACAATTCTATGGTGGTGTTTGCCCGCCGGGTGGTAATTCCGGGAACCACAAAGCCGGAAAACTGCACGGCTGTTGAAAAATCGAGTTCAGAGACATCCGGTGCGACCTTGATGCTGATGACGTCTTCACTCAATACGGTGGGTGTAAAATTTAGACCCACACCAAATTCTTTATATTCAATGGCAACCGTCCCAAGTCCCTGGGGTACGGGAATCGGGAACTCACCACCGGCCAGAAAATTTGCTGGCTGTCCGCTCAAGGCAATGAGCGTAGGCTCGGCCAAAATCTTTACCAGACCGTCTTGCTTAAGGGCGTCGATAAGCCCCGTCCACGTGGAATTGCCGCTGCTGAAACGAAAAAGCGCATTTACCGCGGGCGAGACTTCGAGGGCAAAAGGCGCTCCAGATGTTACAATATTTGAATCCGTCGCATCTTTGGCCAATTGACTGAGGCCGCCAAGGAGGCTGACGCCAAAATCACCACCGTTAATATAATTGAAATTGATTCCCAATCGCTTGGTTGTGCTTCGGGCTATTTCAGCGATCCTGACTTCCAGCATGACCTGGTGTACACCGCCGACTTGGACCAGGTTATTGATTTTGCCTTTGGGCGCATATGATCGGGCCAATGCAGTAACTTTAGAAAGATTGGCTGTGTTGATCATTCTTCCTGCCAGGGTGATTGAATCATTAGTTCCGATGATCTGTAAGTCTTTCTCTTCCGGCAACACTTCATGCACCTGCTGTTTTAAGCGGGACAAATCGTACGCTACCTCAAGATCATAGATTTCAGTCACCTTGCCGTTTTGCCACATGGTCAGATTGGTGGTTCCTGCTGTTTTGCCGGTGAGATAGATTTCATGAGGAGAGAGCAGTAGAAAATCGGCAATCTCTGGATCTGCGATGGAAACCCGTTTGATGGGCAGCGTGCTTTTTAATATCGTAGATTTACCGGATATTAGGTTCAGTTTTTTCGCTTCCATGGTATTCTGAACCAGAGAATCGGCGGCCCAAGATCCCACGGGAACGATAATAAGCATCAGGAAAATCGCAAGGGCAAACGCCCGATGTTTGTAAAATTTCGATGAGCGTGACATTATGTATATTCCTCCTGAATGGTTGAAGTAAAAACCTTAGAGACTCATTTTTTTCTTTTTCAGATCATTACCTTTGATGATTTCGACAGTTACGGAATTTGATCGAGGCTGCCATTTTCCGGTCGCCGTTTTCTTTGGCTCTCTCATGCTCAATGAGGCCAAAGTTTGGGAAATGGTCGTCCCTTTGGTCAAAACGGGTTTGGCATCAGTGATATTTCGTAATGCGAACTGGAGCTTTCCCTCGCTTGCAGCAAGGGACAGCTTTTCGGCCTCTTCCACCGTAACTTCGAGTGTGTAGACATCAACAGGAGCCGGTTCACCTTTTTCATTTCTCTCGATCTTGGTTCCGGTGGCCAGTACCGGGATGTTTTCTAGAACGACCTTTGTTTTATCTAATTTTGTTTTGGGATCCCTGAGGGTCACCAGTACATCGACCCTGTTCCCTGGATTCACGAATCCGGATATCCCCATGACCTTGTCGCCTTTAACAGCCACCGCCCGCTTACCCGGTTTCAGGACTGCTGAAACACCGCCGGTTTTGACACTGTTTGGTGCCAGTCGATGCTCAACCACAGGTTCGCCCTTTTTTATCGAAGCGATAATGACCCGATTGTTAAGGTCTGCGGTGTGGGTGAAATGACCCTCGGGCAGGCTCTCTTTAAGAAACGGTGTTGTTTTTATCATCTCGGGTTTGAGTTGAGTCCCCCATTGAAGGTCCACGGCAGCAACGGCAATGGGCACGGCTTCGGTTTCAACTTTTACGACTTCTTTTGGCGCTGTCTTAGAGTTAATCCATTTGTAGATGAAAACGCTGCCGCTGATTGCAATGACGATTGAAATGACAATGGGAGCTATTGTTTTCCACTTTCCCATGATGTGCCTCCTTTATTTAGTTTTAAAAAATCAAATGATGTCCGGATAGATCCAGACCCATATATATATAAGTTCCCAGTGCAATGGCCACTCCATAGCATAACCTTGGTTTCTTTTTGTTATCTTCTAAGGGGTCTGGGATGAATTTTCGAGTTAAAATATACAGCTGCAAGGTGATGAGCTGTTTTTTAAAAAAACCTTTAAACTGTTTTCGGTGAAAAAGTATTGTGATAAGAGCATAAATGCCTCCGACAAGTGCAGTAAGAAGAAAAGCAACGAATACGCTTTTGCTTCCCAAAATAGCGCCTACAGCCCCCATGAGCTTAACGTCACCGGCGCCCATACCACCTAACATGTAAGGGACGATGAGAAGACCAATGCCTGTGACCAGGCCAAGCGTGCTGAAGATCAGGCCGTCAACTCCATGGGTAAAAAAATGATATAAAAGCGAAATGATAACAGTAGGAAAAGTGATCAGGTTCGGAATCTTTTGGGCTCGAAAGTCAATAATTGCCGATATACTCAAGGTCGACAGTAATAAAATAATTAAAAAATAATCTGGGGTTTTAAACATCATCTCTCTCTATCCTTAATAATATATAAGATGTTTTTGTATTTTGGGTTTACAGGCATCCTTTTTTTGATCAAGGATGCCTGTAAACTATTAACTACCTATAACTGCCTTAAGGACAAACCTGTTGCAGTTAAAGCAGTATTGTGACGCGTATTAGGAACCGCCAATTACACCTGCAACACTAGTGAATTGTGAATTAGTTGTAGTTCCGAGAGTACCTGCTCCAATAATCACTACTGCTGCGATTAGTGCGACCATTACCGCATATTCTACTGCAGTTACGCCATCTTCGTCTTTGAAAAATCTCATCAGTTTATTCATTTGTCTTTTTCTCCTTTGTTTTGTTTGATTAATAATTTGTTGTTAAAAATTACCGCTTATTAAAAACTGTTTCATATACGTTTCACCACCCCCTTTGCATGTGTAAAAGTAAGTTCAAATTTTTTGTTCATTACGTTAAAGAAGTCTGACGCAAAAAGTAGTAAAGCATTTTTTTGAACTTGATAGAAACACATAGCAACAGGTGTGCCAATACTGTCGAGAAGAACTCAATTCATACACTAAAAGCGTGTGGTCTATCCTTAAGACGAGCACAGTTTTATAATTTGAAAACCGCTATTTTTGGGAGTTATTCTGTTAAGGGGAAAGAACAAATAGAAAGCTTTAACATATTTTAATTACAGTGGAAAAATATGTTGGGGTGATTGATATTGACATCTAAGGCGCAAGATTGTTGATGACCATGGGATTTGAGACGGATAGCACCGTTTGAATCAACAAAAAAAATATAAAAAAATCTCTCTTGGCCGCTTAATGATGGTTTGCACAGAGACTCGTATTTCAACGAATATGAAATAAATTACATAGAAAATAGGAGTTATTTTATGCTTTATGTGAAAAAATTTACTCAAAAATGAGGAATCCAGTTCCAAAAGTCATTTGCAGTACATAGAGAGGGACAAGTCCGTTTACAAAAAAATACTTAATAATATTAAGGAATAGATCGATAGATAATATCTATGTTTCGTAAATTCTACAATTGTTTGAAATTAAAAATATTTTAATAGCTACTGGTTTATGCTAATTCCATGGCCCCAGTGAAATAGAAAAAAAGTTTCACGGGGTAAAAATGATGGAATACTGGAATAATGGGTAAAAAAGGTGTAATTACTTGTGTAGGTCAAGATTTATTGGATATATTTTATCTGCTTGTATCTGATATGGAAGTTATCTTCCCAATTTTGATCTTTTTGCTTTTTTGGGAGAGATTCAAATAACTTGAGTAATGCATTTTCAACTATATAATGGAGTTGATCTAATTGTTCGTATTCATCGTCAGTGATTTGATTGGCTTGCATGAAACTTTCACAGCAGGAATGAAATTCTCCACAGGAACCAAGGGCAATATTTAGATGATTTAAATACTCTTTCAGACTGCGACGACAATAGCCTTCTGAGATATTTCGTGAAATGCTATGAGCAGCATCGATGCTGTTGGATGCAATTTTCTTAAGCTCGAATGGAAATTTAGAAAATATTTTATAGGCCAAAACGTAAAGGGAAGTGGCATTTTGCCAGACCCTGAGTTTTTTAAGAACTCTATTTATGTTTTTTCGACCCATGTTGTGCTAATCTCATAAATAATATTTTTTTTCAATGCGATATAAAAAAGACCCAATATTCCGGTATTCCATTGTTCCATCATTCCAATTATGAGCGAAATAAATTTATCAATACAGCGAAGTTACTGAAAGGTTATGGAAAACATAGGAATTTATGGCATGAAATTTAAATATCATTTGCTGGTGATGACTCTTTTGCTTGGGTTGGTTGCCTGTGCGCCAACCATAAAAGAGCCTGGCGGGCCTGACATGACGGCAAAGGGGAAGGTACTTTATGAACAGGCTGAAAAATTATTTAAAGTCAAAGCCTACGAAAACGCCCTAAAGGTCTTTGACGAAAATCTGGTCAAATACCCGGATCAACCCTTTGCTGATGAAGTTTTGATGAAAATGGGGAAGATTTATGCTGCATTGGATAGAGATGAAGCGAAACTGAATGTTTACCAAAAGCTAGTGAGGGAATATCCGAAAAGCCGGTTTGCTTCCGAGGCCATGATGGAGATTCTTTCTACATATTATAATAAAGGACAATTCAAAGAGGTTATTTTACAAGAAGCCGACACACTCGAACCTGTTGCAGTTGAAGCAGTATTGTGACGCGTATTAGGAACCGCCAATTACACCTGCAAAACTGGTGAATTGCGAATTAGTTGTAGTTCCGAGAGTACCTGCGCCAATAATCACTACTGCTGCGATTAGTACGATCATTACCGCATATTCTACTGCAGTTACGCCATCTTCGCCTTTGAAAAATCTCATCAGTTTTTTCATTTGTCTTTTTCTCCTTTGTTTTGTTTGATTAATAATTTGCTGTTAAAAATTACCGCTTATTAAAAGCTGTTTCTTATACGTTTAATCACCCCTTTTACACGTGTAAAAGTAAGTTCAATTTTTTAGGTCATTGCGTTAAAGAAGTCTGACACAAAAATAGTGAAGCATTTTTTTTGAACTTGATAGAAACACGTAGCAACAGGTGTGCCAATACTGTCGAGAAGAACACAATTCATACACAAAAAGCGTGCGGTCTATCCTTAAGACGAGCGCAGTCTTTTAATTTGAAAAGAGCTATTTTTTGGAGTTATCCTGTTAAGGGGAAAGAACAAATAGAAAGCTTTAACATATTTTAATTACAGTGGAAAAATATGTTGGGTTGATTGATATTGACATCTAAGGAGCAAGATTATTGATGACCATGAGATCTGAGACGGATAGCACCGTTTGAATCAACAAAAAAAATATAAAAAAATCTCTCTTGTTAGCTTAATAATGATCCAAAAAATACGCCTGTTTTAATGAATGTGAAATAAATTACATAAAAATCAAGAAATATTTTTTGCTTTTTGTGAAAATAATTACTCAAAAATGAACAATCCATTTTCAGAAGTCTTTTGAAGTGCAAAGAGAGGGGCAAGTCCGTTTACAAAAAAATACTTAATATTATTCAAGACTAGATCGATAATAAATACATCTCGTAAATTCTTCAATTGGTAGAAATTAAATATATTTGGATCATTTCCAATAAAGTTGGTGATCCTAAAAGGATTCAAGGGGTCAAGGGGCCAAGTGAAATCCTGAAAAATTATAGATAAATGAAACTCTCTATGTAGCAAGTGGATATACGATCATGAAAAATATAGGAATTATTCCATGAAGCTTAAATACCATGTTCTGGTGATGATAGTTTTACTCGGGCTGGTTGCTTGTGCGCCTACAATAAAAGAGCCTATCGGGCCAGACAAGACGGCAGAGGGTAAGGCACTTTATGAACAGGCTGAAGAGCTATTTAAAGTCAAGGCCTATGAGAACGCCCTAAAGGTCTATGATGAATATCTGATCAAATATCCGGATCAACCTTTGGCTGATGAAGCTTTGATGAAAATGGGAAAAATCTATGCTGCATTGGGTCGGGATGATGCAAAACTAAAGGACTACCAAAGGCTTGTAAATGATTATCCGGAAAGCCGGTTTGTTTCCGATGCCATGATGGAGATTCTTTCTACATATTATCATAAGGACCGGTTCAAAGAGGTCATTATTCAGGCAGCCGATATACTCGAAAAGACGGATTCAAAGGAACATATATTTCAAACCTACGTTTACCTGGCAGACACATACATGGCCATGAATGCGCCCATGGACGCTATATATTTCATCAACATCGCTTATAATAATGCGCCTTCTGAAGAAAAAAAGCATATTCGTGAAAAACTAAAATCCGCCATAAGCCAGCTTAAAACAGAAGACATCCTGTCTCTTTTGATGCGAATGGACGATAAACTGCCCCGTGGCTATCTTTTATATCAACTGGGGCTTCTGAAATTCCAGGCAGATCAACCAGCTGAGGCATTAAAGGTATTTACTGAATATATCAAAAAATTTCCAGGACATGAAAATCAAGAGCAAGCAAGGGAGTTCATCGCACTGATTAACCAGCGTCTTGAATTTAACCGGAATGACATCGGTTGTCTGCTTCCACTCAGCGGAACGTATGCTGCTTTTGGCATGCGCGCGCTAAGAGGAATTAAGTTGGCTCTTAACACATATCATTCTCTACACAAAAGGATACGCCTCAATCTTATTGTTCAGGATTCACAGTCTGATGAGCAAAACGCAGTCAAAGGGGTACAAGCCCTCAACAAAAAAAATGTATCTGCTATTATAGGACCGATGTCAACCTGTGAATTTGCTGTAAAAGAGGCGCAAAAGCAAAAGGTTCCCATCATCGTATTGAGCCAGAAAAATGGTATTCCTGACTTGGGAGATTATGTTTTTAGAAACTTCCTTACACCCCAAATGCAGATTGATACAATTGTACCCTATGCCATTGAGAAACTGGGTGTGCAACGTTTCGCCATTCTGTATCCTGAAGATACCTATGGTCAGACCTTTATGAAACTATTTCAGGATAAGGTGTTTGCATATGGGAAACAGATTGTAAGTTTTGAGGCATACACACCTGGTCAGACAGACTTTGGCAAGACGATAAAAGAACTTATAGATCATTCTGATGCGGTTAGAAAGTATGTGGGAGCAGTCGGAAAAGAGGCTCACCCGCGACAAGAAGAGGGCGTTGTAGATATTGATGCGGTATTCATACCTGACATGTATAGCACGGTAGGACTGATTGCACCTCAGTTGCGCTTTTACGACGTAGAGAATGTGCTTCTTCTGGGGACCAATCTGTGGCATTCTGAGCGTCTGATCGAGATGACCCGGAAATATGTTCAGGGGGCTTTGGTACCGGATGCTTTTTACTTGGATAGCAAAAGAGAGCAGGTTCTTGATTTTATAGATCGCTATGAAAACGTATTTCAGGAAAAGCCTAAGTTCATCGAGGCGGTTGCTTACGACACAGCCATGATGCTCTTTCAAATTGTCAGCCAGGCTGAAATTAAGTCCCGAAGAGAATTAAAGGATCGTTTGCAAACCATTCGCAATTACGACGGAGTGACAGGGCTGACATCTTTCAAGAGCAATGGAGAGGTTGATAAAAAGCTCTATCTTTTTAGAATTGTAAAGGATAAGTTTGTAGAAATTGAAAACTGATGCAATTTTGAATGTACTGATACGGCATATTTATTATTAGGGGTTTTGAATTACATGAACTTTGATAAATTTAAGATTTTTAATGACGTGCCGATATTATACATGATACCGTGGTTTCAAGAACCTGGACAATGTTCTAAACTCTGAATCAGCATAATAAGGAAGGAATTAATAAATTATCAGAATTCCTTAAAGAAGAAGATTGAATCGAATAACCTCCAGTTGGCCACCATGAATGACTTTAAAAAGGTTAAATATCTTTTAACACCATCCATTGCTGATATTATTTTTCTCTGTCTTTTCCTATACTTGTCACTTTTTATCGGAAAGGGGTTATTAAACGACGGAGATACCGGATATCATATTCGTGCCGGAGAGTATATACTTAAAACACTTTCAATTCCCAGGCAGGATATTTTCTCCTTTCATACACCAACGCTTTCCTGGACAGCTCATGAGTGGCTTTCGGAAGTAATTATGGCAATCGTGCATCGATCATTCGGTCTTACAGGTATTGTAATTTTTTTCTCATTAATAATCTCTTTGGTTTATTCCCTATTTTTTAAAATTCTCAAGGCTAACGACGACATTGTTTTATCTATTTTTTTTGCATTACTGGTGTTGTTATCATCTCAGATACACTGGTTGGCAAGACCTCACATTTTTTCTCTGATTCTAATGATCATATGGTATTATCTTTTAGATGAATATCAGTATAAAACTAAGAATTACCTTTATGTTCTCCCACCGATCATGCTATTGTGGGTTAATCTTCATGGTGGATTTTTGGCCGGTTTTATTTTAATCGGCATTTACCTTTTTGGTAACATCGTAAAATTTATTACTTCACGTGATTTAGAAAAAGGCATTTATAGGAGAAAGGCAAAACTGCTGGGGTTAACCACCGTTGTATGTCTTCTCGTTTGCTTGATTAACCCTATTGGTTACCAAATACTGCTCTTTCCCTTCAAGCTGGTGTCCAACAAGTTTATCATGGATCACGTTGATGAATTTTTGTCACCTAATTTTCACGACATACTTTTTTTTAAGTATTTTTTGTTATTAATGTTCGTAATATTTGCTATTTCAGCAGTAAAAACCAATTTGATAGAATTGCTCTTAATTTTAACGTTTACCAATATGTCTCTATATTCCGGTAGGTATATTCCCCTTTTCAGCATCATTGCAGCACCAATCCTTTTAAGACAATTAAAGACAATACTCTCACGTTCGGATGGAAGACTCGCTAAATTTCTTAATAAGAGATCAGAAAACATTTCAGAAATAGACAGATCCGCAAAGGGCTATTTATGGCCTGTTGTGGCCTTAATTTTAGTTGCTTTTTTAGTAAAATCCGGCAAAATAGATTTTAAGTTTAACGAAAAGACCAAGCCCGTTGCTGCCGTAGAATTTTTAAAAAAAGAGAAAATTACCGGCAACATGTTTGATAATGATGAGTTTGGAGATTATATCATTTATGCAGCATGGCCGGAATATAGGGTATTTTTTGACGGCAGGTCTGACATGTACGGCGTTGATATATTAAAAGAATATTATAAAGTCACAAATATTAAGCCGGGCTGGAATGAAGTTCTTAAAAAATATGATATCAGCTGGATTATTTTCAATGCGAATTCATCATTATCATTGTTTCTTATGCAGAGAGATGACTGGAAACTTATATATGCTGACGAGGTGGCCAATATATTTGTGATGAATGTTCAAAAAAATCAATATCTGATTGATAAATATCCGGATGTGAAACTGGTTATACCTGGTTCGGATGAATCAGAAAAGTGATCTATTGGTTGAATTTGATATGGATTTTTACAAAGCAACGAATAAGTTAAAGAGACATCCATGGGAACTTGCACGAGTTAATACATTGGCGAAGATTTTGGAAATGATAGAAGGTCCTGAAAGCATTTCAAGAGTTTTGGATGTAGGCTGTGGCGATGGATTTATCGCAAATAATATTTTAAAAAAAATGCATGTTGAAAGAATTGATGCCATTGATATTAATCTTCGAGATTCTGAAATTAAAAAATTATCATCTCTTTATAATGGTATTAATTTTTATAATACATTCGAAATGTTAAAAGTGAAGAAGTATAATCTTATTCTTCTATTAGATGTTATTGAGCACATCGAAGACGACACATCATTTATAATTGAAATTGTCGAGAAGCATATGGATTTGAGGGGTTATTGTTTGGTCACTGCACCGGCTTTTAGTTGTTTGTTCAGCTCTCACGATCGGTTTTTGCGACACTATCGAAGATATAATCTAAAAGAATTAATGGGTTTAATCAACAAGGTTCATTTAA
>Ga0210123_1001221_pt1 | contig 13575 bp, 13 predicted proteins | sample Muzzi_PWB_D2_FD_185535 | JGI IMG/M metagenome (GOLD analysis project Ga0210123, IMG submission 185535) | Wetland microbial communities from San Francisco Bay, California, USA, that impact long-term carbon sequestration - Muzzi_PWB_D2 (SPAdes) | ecosystem: Environmental > Aquatic > Marine >... | reverse complement strand
CCGCCCGAACCGGCGAGCCGGTGCCATCCCGAAAGCGCAAGGGAAAACCTATAAAGGTAAAACGTTTGCCCACCAGCTTATCCAAATTAGCCAGATTTTCGTAGTGAGTAAGGCCATGCTCGCGGCACATCATGTGACAGGGATAGGTGCGGCTGATGGGGTTGTCGGGGCTAGGGCAATCTACGCCAAAGGTCTTGACCCCCTTTTCAACCAGCCAGTTGCTGGCCGATTCATCTAAGCCCGGATACTGGCTGGTATATTCCATCGTCCCCCCCAAACGGTCAACTGTGCCAGTATATATCAATAAGATGTCGCCTTTATGTAATTCTGCCCCAGACTTTGCTAACGCCTCATCCATATCGGCGGCACTAATATACTCATGGGGCTTCTTGTGCGACACATCAATACAGGTAGCTTCACCATAAAAGGTATCGAGCGGCATCTTTTCAATAGATGGCGCTTCGGGGCGAGGGTCAAGGTGGCTGATGGCATCCACATGAGTTGGGCCATGGTCGCTAAACAGTACCCCTCTGGATTGGTATGAGAATCCACCCTCAAAGTTTTTAGCCACTTCTTCGTGGGTATGATGAGTCCAGATAATGGTTTTCTGATGGCCGGGGTAAATTGGCATCCCTTGGTAAATTTCTTGAGAAAGATCAATAAATGTTGGCATAGTAAAGTTATCTCCTTTAGCTAATCTGGGGTCTTCATTATCAAAAATATCAAAATTTTACTTTTAACGCAACCCGGAATACGCTCCATATTACGTGTTGCATATTGCGGTTTTTTGAGTGGTTTGACTGTGTCTTAAGAAAGTCCATTTATCCATACATTACCAGCCCGGCAGAGACATTCATATCTTCGCCCGTTACCGATGCTGCCATGTCGGAGGCCAAGAAAATAGCCGCGTTTGCAATATCAGCAGGCGAGGTGAGTTTATCGAGTGGAGAAGCACTGGTGAATTGCTTACGGGCGTCTTCCACACTAATACCCTGTGACTCCGCTTGTTTTTGGATGACCCACTCAATACGCTCCCCTTCAACCGCCCCCGGCGAGATGACATTAACCCGGATACCATATTGCCCAGTTTCCCAGGCCAATGTTCTGGCTAACCCTACCAGAGCCATCTTACTGGCGGCATACGGAGTCCGGTTCAGTAAGGGCCGTTTACCGGTGATTGAGCTGATGATGATAATGCTGCCTGAACTTTGTTCGATCATAGCTGGTAAAAAAGCTTTGCAGCACAAATATGTTCCTCTGACATTAACAGTAAAGACCTCTTCCCAATCGACCAGATCAATCTCCCATAAGGGGGCAGAGGGACCGCCGATACCACTGTTATTAACCAAAACATCAACATGCCCAAAGTGACTCAAGACCTGTTCGGCCAGATTTTGCACGCTTTCAGGCTGGCGTAGGTCTGTTGACACAGCCAGCACCTGCCGACCAGTTTTCTCTATGTCGGCTTTAGTTTTTTCCATCGCTTCAATGGAACGGGCCGCTAAAACCACATCCGCGCCTGCTTTTGCATAGGCGACGGCAATCTCTCGCCCAATGCCACGCCCCCCACCTGTAATAACGGCTACCTTATCCTTGAGTAACATTTAACCGTCCTCCACTTTGCTAAACAAAGCTATTTACCTTAATTCTCCTAATTCTAGGAGCAACCCCCGATTTTGACAAGATTACCCCCTTCGTTGTACAATAATTGGATATTGTATCCAATATCCAATATCCAATATTTGCCATTAAGTATACCTCTCAACATTTCAATCCAAGGAATATATATGAGCAACTGGACCCCTAACTCTAATCATAGCTTAACAACACGTCAGGGGTTTGTGGTTGACCAAATTCGTGAAGCTATTTTACGCGGTTATTTCAAACCAGGCCAAAAACTGGATCAGCATGACTTGGCTAATCTTCTAAATGTTAGCCGTAGCCCTGTTCGAGAAGCTCTACGTACCCTGGCCGCCGAGGGGTTGGTTCAAAACGTTCCACATCGGGGATCGGTGGTTGCCGAACTTACCCTAAAAGAACTAGAAGAAATCTGTTTGCTTCGAGGGATGGTCGAGAGTATGGCCACCCGTCTCGCTGTGCCGAATTTGGATGACGAGCAAATTGCTGAGTTGAAAGCAATCTTCGAAGAATTGAAACGATTAGAAGAATCAAGCGGAATAATCGACCTGGACCAATGGCAAGACCTCAATAATCAATTTCACAATACAATTTATCAAGCAGCAAACCTGCCACGCTTTATGGCTCTCATAGGCGGCCTGCGAAATACGATGGCTCCTTACCTTCGAGATTATATTAATACCCCCGAACATTTGGAAGCATCACAGCGGGGTCACATCCGTATATTCGAAACATGTGTAAACCACAATCCAGACCTGGCCGCAAAAGAGATAATGAGACACCTGGAAGAATCGAAAGAACATTTACAAGCCGTCTATAATAAAAAATAAAATAGGAGGTGCCAAACAAAGCAAAGTCATATCCCTATGTTGTCTGTAAAACTGTCTTTTCTATTGTAAATTGTGTCACGTATAGTTTATTCCTAAATTAAGGAGAGAGGAGTTATACAATGAGGTATTCAAATTCACTGTTGAAACTTGGGTTGTTAGTGGTAATGGCTTTTATAATCGCCGCTTGTGGAGGAGCAGCAAGCGGTGGTGATAGTGGTGGCAACCAGGCTGCTGCGCCAGCAGCAGAGGTAACTGACAAGGGTATTATGCGCTTCACATTTGCCCCCGATCCGGTTTGGGATTACCTGATTGATAATGGTATCCGAGAAGAGATGGAGATGGCATGTGATCTTCGTATTTTAGCCGCCCCAACCTGGGATGAATTTGGGATTTATGCCGGTGGACACGCCGATGTGGTTTCGGTGGGTTCGTTTGAGGTGCCGGTATTGGATAAAGAGTCAGGACAACATAGTATCATCTTTGGCAAGTACAACATCGACCGCAGTGTGGTCGCCGTACCAGCCGACTCTGATGCCCAGACTTTAGAGGACCTTAAAGGCAAGAAGATTGCCGTCTGGGATACAGTCTCTTCGACCATGATCTGGGGGATTTTAGTTAAAGAACTGCACAACCTCGACTTCCGGCCCGACGGTGGCGACTTTGAATTGGTCTTGGCCGACATCACCAACACCGCCGAACTCGCTGCTAACCATGAAGTAGATGGGGCACTCATCCTGCCGGATTTCTCCGTTCCAGCTTTGATCGAGGGACGAGTTCGCATTATTTATGATGGCCGAACGGCTGCCGACATGTATAGCGAGGTCGTTGGCGCCCCCCATGAAGGGCCAATGATCAATGTCTTCCTAGCTCGGGAACAATATTACAATACACACCCCGATGAGATCGCCTGCTTTATGTCAATCTGGGAGCGTGGTATAAAGGAATGGCAAGCCAACAAAGCAGAGATCATTGCCAGCTACCCCCAGCACTTCGCGGTCGAGACTGATGAAGAGATCCAATTCATGCAGGATTATCTCAGCAAACATGATTGGTTCGTAACCAGCGTCTATTTGGACCAGGATTGGATCGATAAGGAGTCGGAGTTATTCGATTTGATGCGGAAAACGGGCTTTATGGGAGAAGATGAGAAAAATCCCACATTTGATATTGTTACTCCGGAGTAGGACAGGATTGGATGGCCCAAGCAACCCTTGCTGAACGTCAAGCTAAACAGGTTAGCCAGTACGCTGCCAGAAAACGCTGGCAGCGTACTGGGGGCCTCATATTGGGATGGGTGGGATTTATTGGTATTTGGTATCTCATCTCCGAATTCGTAGTTGGTCCTTACTTGCTGCCCAGCCCACTCGCGGTTGGTACCCACATGTGGGAGATTATCCAAGACGGCCAATTTATTCGCCACTTCTGGAGCAGTATATTGAAGGTGTTCGCTGGTTTTGGGATAGGTCTCCTGATAGGGACACCAGTTGGTTATTTCATGGGCAGGAGCAAGTATTGGAAGGCTTTTTTCCATGATCCAGTTATGGTAGCCGGGAGCGCTCCTGGAATCACCTATGCTGTTATGGCGCTAGTCATCTTTGGTATCTCCGTCGACGGTCCCATCTTGGCCGTAGCCTTAGTTTCTATGCCCTATATAGCCATCAATGTGGCCGAGGGAATAGAGGGGGCTGACCAAAAGCTCATTGACATGAGTCGGGCCTTCCGTCGCAGCGAACGTGATATCCTTCGTCATGTACTGATTCCATCGATCATGCCCTTCGCTGTTGCCGGGGTTCGACTATCCTTTGCTTATGCCTGGAAGGTAGAACAGTTAACCGAAGTATTCGGCTCATCAAGCGGAGTGGGGTTCAAAATTCGCCAAGAGTTTGAGGACTTTTCATACACCGGGGTTCTGGCCTGGGTCCTCCTGTTTATTATATTTATGCTGCTCCTTGAGCGATTCGTCCTGGTTCGGCTGGAGCGCCGGTTGTTCCGCTGGCGCGGGCAGGAAGAGGGAGAAAAGACATGAGCAGCTTGAATGCGTCACAACCGGCTTTGGGTGAAGTCCAACCCGGTATCTTTTCAACCCTCCAACGGGCGCTCACTTCGGGCTGGGGGGCACGAATTTCGGCTTATATACTTTTTCTGCTGATATGGCAGGCCCTTACCTGGACCATCCCCCGTGTACCAGGGCCAGTTCCGGTATTTGTTTTTATTTGGACCGAGATGACGGGTGGACCTCACGGCGGGGTGCTTCGCGGCCAGTTTTGGGGACATTTCCTCATAACTTTGCAAAGGTTCAGCTTTGGTCTCGTCATAGCCATCGTCACCGGAACCATACTTGGTATTCTGATCGGGTCATTACCATTTGCTCGGGCGCTCTTAAACGATACGCTGTTAGTCTTTCTGGCCCTACCGGCTATTATATGGGCCTTCCTAACGGTAATGTGGTTTGGCATTGGTGACAAAGCGCCTATCTACACCACGTTCCTAACCGCAGCGCCATTTGTAGCCGTTAATGTGGCCCAAGGAGTCAGAGCAATCACCCCCGACCTGCATCGTATGTCAGCGGCATTCGGTGTTCCTTTAACAAAGCGTATCCGCTACTTGATACTTCCGGCGGTTATGGGATATTTGTTTGCCGGTATTCGTTTCGCCGTTATCACTGGTTGGAACGGGGTCTTGCTTGCGGAGTTTTTTGGTTCAGCCGAGGGTGTTGGCTGGCGTACTCGATTTTGGTACGATGCCAATCGTTATCGCGGCTTCGTTGGCTGGATTATCGTCTTTATCATATTTATTATTCTTCTGGATAGGTTGGTCTTTACCCGAATTCAGCGGCGGGTTTTCCGCTGGCGCGACGCACAAGGCGAATCGGAGATAGCAGAATTTGCAGCCGCCAGCACACAATAAGTAACAAAAGTTCGGAGATAGTTTATGGCTACGCTACATGTTGAAAATATCACCAAGGTATTCCCTCCTCTAACTAAACGTGGAACCCCCGTTCGTGCCCTTAATGGTGTTAGCTTTGAGATGTCCGGGCAAGTATTTGTTTCGGTAGTGGGGCCGTCAGGTTGCGGAAAGAGTACCCTACTTAATATTGCTTCGGGGGTTGATACGCCTACGGCCGGCACTTTGGATCTTACTCACAATGACGGTGAAGCCGGAATTGGCTATGTTTTTCAAGACCCACGCCTGCTTCCGTGGCGAAGCGTTATGGACAATTTGCTCTATGTTTCTGACGAAGATAAAGAAAGTGCGCGCAAGAAGGCCCAAACCTATCTGGAGATGGTTGGTCTGGGCGACTTTGCCCATATGTATCCTAACCAACTCTCCGGCGGGATGCAGCAGCGAGTCGGCATCGCCAGGGCTTTCTTCGTAGACCCGGACTTATTGTTAATGGATGAACCATTCAGCCACCTCGATGCAATCACTGCGAGAGGGCTTCGGGAACAACTTCAGGAGATTTGGAACGAGACACGAAAGATGGTCTTGTTTGTTACCCATGATGTGCGAGAGGCCGTTGAATTATCCAACCGGATTATCATGATGGCCCGTGGCGGGCAAATACACGCCGATATTGAAATTGATCTTCCCTATCCCCGCAGGCCCTCAGACCCGGCTGTGGCTATGCTGCAAGCGGAGATTCTTGGTCGCTTTGAAGAAATGGAAGCCGAGTTAATGGGGTAGGTAGAGGCGAGGCAACTCGGCTTGAAGGTCTCGGTGCAAAACAAGGTGTCTCCGAGTTGCCTCGCCCCTACGAAAGGCTCCTGATTTTAGGTTCTTTCCAGTAACAGAATGGAGATTTTTCAATATGAAAATTGATGTCCACACTCACTTTTTTCCCTCTGGCTTTATCAATGATGCCCGGCGTGGACAGGCCATTGATAATATAAAATTAGAACGGCGAGATGGTCAGGAGTGGGTTATTCATCCTCAAGGGTTTCAATATCCCTTAGTCGCCGAGTTTTACGATTTAGAGGCAAAATTGAAGCACATGGATGACTTAGGACTCGATGTATCTGTGCTATCAGTTTCGCCCACGCTACTATTTCATTGGACCGAGGCTGGCCCGGCTCAGGAATTTTGCCAACAAGCTAATGAAGCGATGGCTGATTTTGTGGCAAGGTCTGATCGCCTTTTTGGTATGGCGGCAGTTCCGCTCCAAGACCCTGAGGCTGCAGCTACCGAACTCCGTCGGGCCGTGACCGAATTAGACTTAAGAGGGGTTCAAATCGGCACAACAATGGAAACAATTCCGCTGGATGATGAGCGTTTCGATCCTTTTTTTGCTACTGCCGCCGAGTTAGACGTGCCGGTAGTATTACACCCTTATTACGTTGGTACGAAACCTGAGTTTGCCGATTTTTACATGACAAATTTGGTTGGAAATCCCCTTGAAACCGGCGTCTCGGCCAGCCGTCTTATCCTTTCTGGCTGCCTGGATCGCCACCCCAATCTTACGGTTGTACTAGTACATGCCGGTGGCTTCATGCCCTATCAAATTGGTCGCTTGGACCACGGTTACAAAGTGCGCAAAGAAACAAATGCCAAAATCGACGCTCCGCCTTCGAGTTATTTGCGCCGCTTCTACTTCGATACGATTACGCATGCTACTATTCCCTTGAAGTTTTTAGTCGAATTGGTCGGTGCGGATCGGGTTGTCATTGGTACAGACATTGCCTATGATATGCAAGACCTTTATTTTACTGATTATCTGGCCGAAACCGGTCTTGATGAGGAAAGTTTGGCCGCAATCAACAGCGGAAATGCCAATCGTATTTTCCATTTAGAAGAATGACACTGCCGATTCGTGGGTATTGTTTACAACCAAATACTATATGATAGATCAATTAGTACTCACCGAAAGGAAGGCAAGGATGGCTTTTACATTACAACTGGGTGAAAAGGCTCCCGATTTTATTTTACCCGCAACCGATGGTAATAGTTACCAATTATCTAATTTTGATGATGCCAAAGTGTTGGTGATCTTTTTTACTTGTAACCATTGTCCTTATGTCAAAGCCTCAGATGAGATCACCCGACAAACCGCCGAACAGTTTATTTCACAAGGCGTGAAATTTGTTGGCATTAATTCTAATAGTCAGGAGACGAACCCCGACGATAGCCTTGAGCACATGGTCGAACGGATGAAGGAATACAAGTTCCCCTGGCTTTACCTATACGACCAGTCGCAAGAGATTGCCCTGGCTTATGGGGCTTTGCGAACCCCTCATTTTTATGTGTTCGACAAAAATCGAGAGCTAATTTACACTGGTCGGGCCATAGATAATCCCCGCGAACCCGAAAAAATGACGACCAATGATCTTGAGCGAGCGTTGCGAGAGCATTTGGCAGGAAAACAGATAAGTATTCCCTTAACTAATCCAATCGGTTGCAATGTCAAATGGCTTGGGCAGGACAAGCATTGGATGCCAGCCGAGGCTTGTGATCTCATTTTAGCACAACCATGAATCTAGAGCATATCGCCTTAAACGTTCCAAGTCCAGCTGATGCGGCAGAATGGTATGTTAAACATCTCCAAATGCAGATTATGAGGGCTTCTGAAGAGCCTCCTTACATACACTTTTTGGCTGATAATAACGGCCAAATGATGATAGAAATGTACAATAACCCAAAAGCCGCAGTGCCAGACTACCCCTCGCAGAGTCCCCTGGTTTTTCATATTGCATTTTCTGTTGAAGATTTGGGGGGAACTATAACCCAGTTATTGGCTGCCGGGGCAACGCTTGAAAGCGAAGGTACAAAAAATTCCAGAGGTGATGAACTGGCTATGGTGCGCGATCCTTGGGGTGTTTGCTTGCAACTGGTTAAGCGCAACAATCCTCTTATCTAGCCCGTCAACTGATTTATATTGGTCCCCTACTATTGGAATGGAGTAATGGACAGCACCATATCTTGCATCTGTTACGTAAATTGAGATGATTTATCTTAAAAAAGGTCAGCCAAATGGCTGACCTTATGAGGGTAGAGCTTAACCACCGCTTATGCTGGTCACATCGGACGGTGATACGCTCAAGAGAACCGCTTCCTATTTTGGATATCGGTGAGCGCTTCTCTATTTAGATTTTACTGAAGTTGTTGTAGTTGTCAAAGAAAGTGGGAACAATAGTTTTTTAATCACTCATCTGTCCTTTTTGTAACCACCCGGAGGTGATGGACCCTAATTATAATCGGTTTTCAAACAATATACATAAGCACAGTTGCTTAATATTAATCATAATGGAGGATGAAAGAAACCATGTTTGTTAAAAACCGTAAATTTTGGCATAGTGCAATCTTGACGATTGTAACAATTTTTGTTCTGGTTGGGTGCGGGCAGCCTGCTGCTCCGGCACCTGCTGTGGTTCAAACTGTTGTTGTGGAGAAGGTGGTCGAGGTGACCCCTGAACCACCGACGATTGTTCGCTTTGTTTTCGCTCCTGATCCCTTGATGCTGTGGATGAATGATTCTGGGATCATCGATAAATACCAAGCAAAATATAATATGCAATTGAAAACCATTAGCACTTGGGACGAGATTGCTTTCTTTGCCGGTGGTCATGCCGATATCGCTTCGACGGGCGACTACGAGATCGCACCCTTAGTGGAAGAAAGTGGACAGGAGTACGTCGTATTTGGCATCTACAATCTGAGTCGGGTCCCGATTTTCGTCAAAACCGATTCACCTTACCAATCCATTAAGGACCTCGAAGGCAAGAAGATTGGCGTACCTGGACCGCTCTCTTCTACGATGATCTGGGGGGTCATGCTGTCCGAAACCGAAGGCGTTGATTTCCGCGTGGGCAGTGACCAATTTGACCTGATCGTCAATTCACATTCGGCCAATGCCGAACTTCTGCGTCAAGGTGAGATTGAAGCTGGCATTATTATCCCCGAAGCGTTAGTACCAGAATTGCGTGAGGGCACTATCCGGCCCTTGTACGGAGCCGGGGGCGGTTGGGAATATTACCGCGATAATTTTGACCCTGAAAAGAAGCATAAAGGTGTACCCAGCAACATCTTCCTGGCCAAAAAAGAGTGGTACGATGCCAATCCCAAGGCCGTCGAGTTCTTCCTGGCGATGTGGGAAGAAGGCCTGAAGACGTGGCATGAGAATTCGGCTGACATTATCCGCGCCTATCCAGAAGACCATGGGCTTGATCCCGAGTCCGATACCTTTGAAGAGGATCGAGCGGCAATCACCAAGTGGATTCAGGACCACGACTGGTTTGTGGACACGGTCTATATGGATCAGACCTGGATAGATAAAGAGCTACCTTTGTTCGATCTGATGCGTAAGACCGGCTTTATGAAAGAGGATCAGCCTAACCCGGTTTTTGTTCCCCTGGAACCACCCCAAGAGTAGATAGCGCAAATAATTTATGATTGGGAGGGGCCCGTAACAATTAGACCCCTCCCTACCAACTATAATGAGTTTCCGTAGAATAATAGCACTCACCGGGTCTGTCCGAAATTTTTGGAGGACAGGGGGTGCGGGGGTAATCCCTCCGAATCCCCCCTGGTTTGTCCGAATTTCCTAAAATTCTGGACGCACCCGTACTCACCTTACCATAGTACAGAAATGTAGAAAAGGAATTTGGTTAATGGCAGCAACCAAGACAATGAGTACACCAACAGTGCGACCGCACCCCTTTCTTAACTCTGTGAGGCGTTTTATATTCAACCCGCGCTGGTTGTCTGTTATTATCTTATTAATTGCCTGGCAAGTACTGGCCATCTCTCGGAATACCCGGGTTATTCCCAGGCTCGAACGGATATACACCGAGCTAATTAAGATTCTATTCACTGGCCTCTTTGTCGAAGATCTGGCCGCAAGTATGGGCCGGATTGGGCTGGGATTCGCCATCGCTCTGGCCGTCGGTACGGCAGTTGGCATCTTGATGGGTAGTCGCCGAGCCTGGGAGGAGTTTTTCATGGATCTTGTCCTCTTCGGTCTGGCCTTGCCCGGCCTGATCTATGCCCTGGTCTCGGTGATGCTGTTTGGACTCAGCATTCTGGCCCCAGTTGTGGCAATCGTGGCGACTGCCTATCCCTTTATCGCCATCAATATCCGTGAAGGGGTGAGGGCTATTAACAAAGACCTACTTGATATGGGGCGGGCCTACCGGGTCAGCCGGTCGAATGTTGTGCGCCGGATCGTCCTGCCTTCATTGTTACCTTTTTTCCTGGCCGCGATCCGGATAGGTTTTTCCATCGCCTGGAAGGTCACCACACTGGTCGAGGTTTTTGGGACAACTAACGGGATCGGCTGGGAGATCCGGGCCAGTTTTGACACGTTCTCGGTCCACGGTATGTTAGCTTGGACGCTGCTATTCAGCGCTGTTATGCTGGCCATCGAGTATGGGATATTGTTGCCCGCAGAGCGCTATTTTGGACGCTGGCGACCGAAAGCTGGGCAGGTGATTTAATGACAATTACGGCTGGCTTAGTTTACGAGTTTTTCAGAGGGGTACGAAACGATGGATGTTGCGACTGAAAGCGCAATGACGGAGATCCAGCCCGCCAGGCTTAGTCAACCCGCTACATTTATGAAGCGGATTGTGCTAAGTTATCGCTGGCTGGCTCTGATTATCATCTTAGTTATTTGGCAAGCAGTTACTATCCTGGTGGATATAGGCTTGTTACCATCACCTGGACAGGTGATTTTGGCAGGCTGGGGTCTGCTGACCAGCGGACTGTTCTTCAAAGAGTTGGCTGCCAGTTTGGTTCGAATCCTCCTAGGATTTGGTACAGCCATGGTGGTTGGCCTCATTGTGGGTGTGTCAATGGGTTCCCGACGTTTTTGGGATGAATTTTTCGAAATTCCGGTCATTGTCGGATTATCGTTACCCGGTCTGATCTATGCCATGATGGCTGTGATGATTTTAGGACTCGGCCTGACAACCCCTGTAATAGCCATATTGCTGGCAGCCTACCCTTTTGTCGCGGTGAATATCCGAGAAGGGGTAAAAGCCACCGACAAAGAGTTGGTCGATATGGCTCGCGTTTATTTAGTGGATAGATGGCGAATGATAACCAAGGTTATCTTGCCGGGGCTGCTGCCTTTTATTATGGCTGCCATTCGGGTGGGCTTTACAATTGCCTGGAAGGTAGCAGTTTTAACCGAAGTCTTTGGCGCATCTACTGGGATTGGATATCAACTTCGCTACAACTTTCAACTTTTCTCAATGCGGACAATGATAGCTTGGGCCTTGCTATTTGGAGCAGTGATGCTGGTTATCGAGTATGGCCTGTTGGCCCCAGCCGAAAAGTACTTTGCCCGCTGGCGACCTAAAGTTAAGGAGATTATCTAGTAATGACTACCATAGCAGTTTCTGTTCGTGACCTGGTCAAGAGTTTCGGTGACGAGGGGGGTGAGCATCGTGTTCTGGATGGAATCACCTTTGATGTTGAAGAAGGCACCTTAACCACAATTGTCGGCCCGTCGGGGTGTGGCAAGAGTACCCTGCTAAATGTCTTGGCCGGTCTCGAGTCTTATACGGCTGGCAGTGTTGAGGTTCGCTCCGGCGAAGGAACCGCTGCAGACTTGGGATATGTTTTTCAAAACCCCCGCTTGTTGCCCTGGCTGACTATTAAGGATAATATCATGTTTGTTCGCCCGCAAAACGTGGCCGAAACAACCCACCGACAGCGAATGCAGCACTATCTGGATATGGTTGGTCTCAATGGCATAGGACACAAGTACCCCTACCAACTCTCTGGCGGTATGCAGCAACGGGCCGGTTTGGCTCGGGGGCTTTCGGTAGAACCAGCGGTATTACTGATGGACGAACCCTTCAGTCATCTGGATGAGATCACCGCCGAGCAAATGCGGGCTGAGTTATTAAGAATCTGGCAGGAAACGGGCCGGACAATCATCTTCATCACTCACGATATGCAAGAGGCTATTCAACTGGGCGATCGCCTACTCATGCTTGGCTATGAGGGAAAGATCGTTGAAGACATCCCTATTAACTTGCCTCGACCTCGCGAATTTACGGACCAATCTTTTGTAGATTTTTACGCCGATGTTGTCAGCCGTTTCCATAAATTGCAGGCTGCACGAGCCGAGGAGTTAGCCGAAGTCGAAGTGAATTAAAAGCATGACCTTGGAAATTGCGGCTATCGAAGCCATTCCAATTGTCATTCCGCTCCTCCAAACACTCAAAATGGCGATAGCCACAGTCACGCAGCGCGACTCTCTTCTGGTGCGGGTGCATACCAAGGATGGGCCAGTTGGGCCTGGGCGTAGAATTGGATGAGGATGCTCTGGTTCATTGTATAAAAATTTAATGGGAGGCATAGCTTTTCTTTTATGGAAAATATAAATGTAGGGATTATTGGCACAGGCTGGTGCGGCGGAATCCGGGCTATTGCCTGTGCAAACAGCGCCCTGGTAGAGGACCTACACATTGCTGAGATTAACCCCGACCGGCTGGAAGAGGTAGCCGATCAAGTCAACCCCCGCACGGCTACTACTGATTACCAAGATTTGCTAAAAATCGAAGAGATTAGCGCCTGTATGATATCAGCCACACCAGAAAATACCCATTATCCAATGGCCCGCGACTGTTTGCTGGCGGGCAAGCACGTTTTGCTTGAGAAGCCTATCGCCCTTGAGTTGGCAGAAGCGGATGAATTAATTGCCATTGCTGAAGAGAGAAATCTCAAATTTACCATAGGCTATTCGCAACGCTTTAACCATAAATTTGCCTTTGTTAAAAAGAACCTCGCAGATGGCACGGTAGGCAAGCCGGTCAGCGCGGTGGTCAGCCGGCATATCACCCGTTCTCTGGGAAATAAAATCAGTGGACGGGTAAAATTATCGCCAGCGGCCATGGAAGCCACCCACGATATCGATTTCGTCCTGTGGTGTTTGGAACCGGCCAAGCCCATAAGGGTTTATTCCCAATGGGCCTGGGGTGTTATGAAAGCAACGCGAGAGGCCCCGGATACCCAATGGATTATGATTACAATGGACAACGAGGTGGTCGTAACCATTGGCGCCGGATGGACCATGCCACCAGGGTATCCCAACTACTCCGGCACCTGGATTGAGTTTGTGGGGACTGATGGCATGTTAGTGGTGGATGACACCCATCGTGACGTC
>Ga0210123_1001220_pt1 | contig 13586 bp, 12 predicted proteins | sample Muzzi_PWB_D2_FD_185535 | JGI IMG/M metagenome (GOLD analysis project Ga0210123, IMG submission 185535) | Wetland microbial communities from San Francisco Bay, California, USA, that impact long-term carbon sequestration - Muzzi_PWB_D2 (SPAdes) | ecosystem: Environmental > Aquatic > Marine >... | reverse complement strand
ATCTCAGGCTTCTCCCTCGGCGGCCCGGAGCCGTCCCCGGCGCCAGCTCAGCAAGAAGAACAGACCGAGGGCGCCGAGCGTCAGGACACCCCCGAGTCGGACGATGTTCAGGATCGCGGCGCTGTAGCGGCCGGTCTCCGGGTCGTAGCGGAAGCAATAGAGGAGGACCTCGTCGACGGGCGAACCGATCCTCTCGTCGGCGGCCTCGACCAGCGCCAGGCGCAGGTCGCGGGGCGGGTACTCGACGCCGTAGAAGTAGTGGGCCACGGTTCCGTCGGGCGTGAGCACGACGAGCCCGGCGGTGTGGGACCACTCGTCACGCTCGGGCACGTACTTGTAGTGGAAGCCGATGGTGTCGGTGACCGCGTGGATCTCGGGGTCGTCGCCGGTCAGGAAGTGGAAGCCGTCGTCCCCGCCTTCATGGCGGTAGCGCCCGAGGTGGCGGGTCTTCGTGGCGCTCGCGATGTCGGGCGTTTCGTCCGGGTCGATGGAGACGATGGCGACCTCGAACTCCTGGCCGGCGGTGAACTCCAGAGTGTCCAGGCTCGAGACCACCCCGTTGATCACCAGGGTGCAGAGCATCGGGCACTCGTAGTAGGCCGGCACCAGGACGAGCGGCTTGCCGTTCGCGACCTCGGCCAGGGTGACAGTGGCGCCGGTCTCGTCCTGGAACGGCGTGCCGAGCGGCACCTTGGCGCCGAGGCGCTGTTCGAAGCCGACCCCCTGGGTCTGCTCCGGCGGCAGAGAGTCGGTGACCAACGGGTCCGGGCGCGGCGCCCCGAGCTGGGCGGCGGCCGGCGTCGGCGCGGCCGTCGCCACGATGGCCACGACGGCCACGAGGGCCGTGACGACGAGTGCGTGAGTGGCTGTGGTCCGGGTCATGGGTGGCTCTTCACTTCCTTGTCGATTCGGGCGAATGGCTGGGAGTGCCTTGATTCGCGGAATCGGCCTGCGGAGCCCCGGCAGTCTCCGCGGCCATGGGGGGCGTCGCACCGGGGGCTTCAACGGTGGGCTGCCCGGGGGCCATTCCATCCTCGCCACCGGTAGCTCCCGCGCCGAGCCCCCGCTCGAGCACCAGATCCATCGCCTCCTCGACGGGAATCCGGGCGTAGCCCTCCTCCCCCTCGATCAGGCTGTAGTGGTTGACCAGCGCGTCGACCTGCTCGTTCATGCGGTACAGCTCTTCCTCCGGGGTCGCCTGGAGCCGCGGCCCCGGCACCGGGACCGGCTCGGGAGCGACCTGCATCGGCATCGCGACCGGATCCTGCGCCTGCTTGTGGGCGATCATGCCCTTGAACAGGAACCACATGAGGACGAACGAGAGCGCCGTGATGCCAGCCGTCACGAGGCCGGTCCAGACCACGCTCTTGATGTTGACGTCGTGGTCGAACTGGCCGCTCTCGGCCTCGCTCAGCGGCCGGCCCGGCTCCCGCTGGGCCCTGTCTTCAGTGTCCGCCATCGGTGAAGACCTCCTCGAGGTACGGGTCGTTGACCGGGAGCAGGGGTCGCTTCCGGAGCTCGCCGACGAAGAGCCAGACCCACAGGCCGCCGAGCGCCAGGGGCGCCACCACGTCGAGCCAGTGGAAGCTCAGGTTCTCGGGCGAGAAGTTGGGAACCACGTTCCAGTACAGGTCGACCCAGTGCATGACCAGCAGCAGGACCGCCACGCCGGCGAGCATCTTCGACTGCCGCTTGAGGTCCCGGGACAGCAGCAGCAGGAAGGGCAGCGCGAAGTGGAGGAGCGCCAGCGCGAGACCGACGCCACCCCAGCCGCCCCGGAGCCGCTCGTGGTACCAGACCACCTCTTCCGGAATGTTGCCGGACCAGATGATCAGGAGCTGGGAGACCGAGAAGTAGGCCCAGAGCATGGTGAAGGCGAGCAGCAGCTTGCCCCAGTCGTGGAAGTGGTGCTTGGCGATCACGCCGGCCAGCGGCTCGCGGTTCGCCAGGAACAGGCCCATCAGCACCAGCAGGCCCAGGGCTCCGAGGCCGGAGCCGCCGAAGAACCAGGCGCCGTAGATGGTCGAGTACCAGTGCGGGTCGAGGGACATGATCCAGTCGAAGGCGGCGAAGGTGAGGGCGAAGGCGAACAACACCAGCCCGCCGCCCGACACCGCGCGCATCTTCTTGAACAGCGCCGTGGCCCCCACCTCGTCCGCCTCGTCCTGCTTGGCCGACCATCGGGTGAGCACGAGCGCGAGCACCACCCAGACCGCCAGGTAGATGACGGAGCGAAGCAGCCACGCGCTCGGCGTCAGCCAGATGGCCTTGTTGCCGGTGAGCGGCTCGTGGGTCCACTCGTACAGGCTCCCGCTGCGGAGCCCGAAGTAGATCGGCACGAAGAGCACCGCCAGGTACGGCAGGGTCCGGACCGCGGCCTCGAAGATGCGCCGCGCCACGGTGCCCCAGGCACCGGTCGTCAGGTGGTGGACCATCAGCAGGGCCAGCGAGCCGAGCGCGATGGAGAGCCAGTAGATCCAGCCGACCAGGTAGGAGCGGTAGAAGTGCTCCCCGTCGGCGGTGAAGTAGCCCACGGCGAGCAGGGCCACGCCGGCCAGCCCCACCGCGAGGCCCAGGTTGCCCCACCGGGCCAGGTCCTTGGGCGCCGGGTAGCGCGCGGCGGACGCGTCCGCGGAAGTCGATCGCTCGAGGTCGTTCATCGTTGCACCGGGTCTCAGTGGATGGAGGTTCGGCCGCGCTCTTCGGAACGCCGCAGGACGGGCGGAGGCTCGGGGGGAGTGGCGCCCTCACCCGGGAGCTCCTGGGTGATCTCCGGCGGCAGAAGGCCGGCGGCGCGCGCTTCGTCTTGCATCGCTTGCGGCAGCTCGTCGAGGGGCGCGTGCTGGGAGAGCTGGAGCGCCCGGATGTAGGCCACCACCGCCCAGCGGTCCTCGACCGGAACCTGGGCGGCGTAGCTCGGCATGCGGCCGAAGCCGTTGGTCATGACGTCGAAGAAGTAACCGTCCGGGGCGTTGCGCAGCCGCTCCTGGTGATAGGTCGGCGGCTGCGGGAAACCACGGCGCACGATCATCCCCCGGCCGGTACCGGCCCGGTCGTGGCAGGGCGAGCAGAAGGCGTTGAAGGTGGAGCGGCCCCGCTTCAGGGTCTCGCGCGTGACCTCCATGGGGATGGTGGTGACCAGTTGGTCGTCCGGCGTGAAGCCGGAGTAGTAGATCGAGTCCTCGTGGAGCTGGCCCCGGGCGACGGTGTTCTCGGGCGGCTTCCTGGCCGCCGCGCTGTCGCCGAAGAACTGGCTCCGCTCGAGCGCCTCGTACTTCGGCTGGTCGTGCATGTCCTGGCGGCAGCCGCCCAGGCCGACGGCTCCGAGAGCCATCAGGGCAAGGGCGAGCAGCCGGACCGTCCAGAACGCGCTGGTCGCGGCTGACGGGGCGGCGGGTGTGGCTCGGCGTCTCGTCTTCATGCTTCCACCTCCCGGACGCCCACGGACGACAGCCCCTGGAGCAGCTCTTCGGTCCCCGCGCGGTCGAACTTCTCGTCGGCGGCCTCGATCAACAGGAAGAAGCCGTCGCGGCTCGCGCGCTGGAACTCTGGAACGTTGAACACCGGATGGTACGGCTCCGGCAGCCGGTTCAGGGCGATCATCCCGAGCACCCCGGAGATCGAGGCGATCAGGATGGTCAGCTCGAAGGTGACCACGATGAACGACACCCACGAGTTGTAGGGCCGGCCGCCGATGTTCAGCGGATACTCGATGGCCGAGACCCAGTACTGCAGGCCGTACCCGGTCAGCGCGCCGATGATGCCGCCGATCAGCACGATCAGCGGTACCTTGGAGCGCTTCACGCCGAGGGCGTGGATCACCTCTTCGCTCGGATAGGGGGTGTAGGCGTCGGTCTTGGTGTAGCCCGCTTCGCGGACACGACCGGCCGCCACCACCAGATCCTCCTCGCTCTCGAACTCGGCCAGCAGGCCGTAGAGCTCTTCCCTGCTGGTCTCGTCGCTCATGGGGCCACCTCTCCTTCAGCACTGGGGGCCGCTTGGCCCTTCCTGCCCGGCACCAGGGTCCGGACCTCGAAGATCGAGATCATCGGCAGCAATCGGATGAACAGGAACATCAGCGCCAGGAAGAAGCCGATGGTGCCGATGTACAGGCTCCAGTCCCAGAAGGTGCCGCGGTAGATGTCCCACGAGGACGGCAGGTAGTCCCGGTGGAGACTGGTGACCACGATCACGAAGCGCTCGAGCCACATGCCGATGTTGACGATGATCGAGATGATGAACAGCACCACCGGCGTCGAGCGGACCTTCTTGAACCAGAGCAGTTGAACCATGACCACGTTGCACAGGATCAGCGCCCACCACTGGGGCCAGTAGGGCCCGGTCGCGCGGTTCAGCGACATGAACCACTCGTACTCGTTGCCGCTGTACCAGCTCACGAAGAGCTCGACCATGTACCCGTAGCCGACGATCAGGCCGGTCGCCAGCATGACCTTGGCCATCGCCTGGAGGTGACGGGTGGTGATGAAGTCGTGGAGCCGGTAGAGGGCGCGCAGCGGAATCACCAGCGTCAGCACCATGGCGAAGCCGGAGTAGATGGCGCCCGCGACGAAGTAGGGCGGGAAGATCGTCGTGTGCCAGCCCGGCACCTGGGAGACCGCGAAGTCGAAGGAGACGACCGTGTGCACCGAGAGCACCAGGGGGGTTGCGAGACCCGCGAGCAGCAGGTAGACCGACTCGTAGTTCTGCCAGTGCCGCGCCGAGCCGCGCCAGCCGAGGGAGAGCCCCCCGTAGATCAGGCGCGCGAACCGCGCCTTGGCCCGGTCGCGCATCGTCGCGAGGTCGGGGATCAGGCCGACGTACCAGAACATGAGCGACACGGTGGCGTAGGTCGACACCGCGAACACGTCCCAGACGAGCGGGCTCCGGAACTGGGGCCAGACTCCCATCGAGTTGGGGTAGGGCAGCAGCCAGTAGAAGAGCCAGGGGCGGCCGAGGTGGAGCAGCGGGAAGAGGCCGGCGCAGGCCACCGCGAACAGCGTCATCGCCTCGGCGAAGCGGTTGATCGAGGTCCGCCACTCCTGCCGGAAGAGCAGCAGGATCGCCGAGATCAACGTGCCGGCGTGACCGATGCCGATCCACCAGACGAAGTTGATGATCGCGAAGCCCCAGGCCACCGGCACGTTCAGGCCCCAGACGCCGGTGCCCTTGGCGAAGAGCCAGCCGATCGACATCAGCATCAACATGACGATGCTGAACGCCACCCCCATCGCGCCGAACCACCACCTGGGCGTCTTGCCGAAGACGGCCTGGCTGATCCGGTCGGTGACGGTGCCGTGGTCGTGCTCGCCGACGATGACCGGCGGCGGGTGGTGCCCTGCGGCGCCCTTATCCATGACTGACATGCTCGGTCCTCCCGGTCTCCTGGACGGGCTCCAGCTCGGGGTTGGGGTTGCGCAGCTTGGCGAGGTAGCTGGTGCGCGGCCGCGTGCCGAGCTCCTCGAGCAGGCCGTAGTCGAGCGGCTCCGCCTTGCGCCGCGCCACTTCCGACTGCGGATCGTTGGTGTCACCGAAGACGAGGGCGTTCGAAGGGCAGGCCTGCTGGCAGGCGGTGCGCACGTCGCCGTCCTTGATCTTGCCGTCGCCCTTGCCGCGCTGGCCGGCGACCTTGGCGTCGATGCGCGCGTGGCTGATGCGCTGCACGCAGTAGGTGCACTTCTCCATGACGCCGCGCACGCGAACGGTGACGTCCGGGTTGCGGACCATCTTCTCGATCTCGATGGTCTTGTCGGTGTACTTGAGGAAGTTGAACCGCCGCACCTTGTACGGGCAGTTGTTGGAGCAGTACCGGGTGCCGACGCAGCGGTTGTAGACCATGTCGTTGAGCCCCTCGTCGCTGTGGACGGTGGCTCCGACCGGGCAGACCGTCTCGCACGGCGCCTGCTCGCACTGCTGGCAGAGCACCGGCTGATGGTGGAACGCCGAGATGCTGTGGGCGTCCTCGCCCTCGAAGTAGCGGTCGATCCGGATCCAGTGCATCTCCCGGCCCCGCATCACCTGCTCCTTGCCGACCACCGGAATGTTGTTCTCCGACTGGCAGGCGATGACGCAGGCGTTGCAACCGGTGCAGGCGTTGAGGTCGACCGCCATCCCCCAGCGGTAGCCGTCGTACTCGAAGCCGGGGTAGAACGAGGCGTCGTGCTCGCCGTGGCTCATCTCGTGGACGAGCTCCGGGTTGGCCGCGTACTCGCCGACCGTACCGGTCCGCACCAGGTGGCGCCCGGCCATCGAGTGATGGTCCTGGGTGGTCGCCATCTCGTAGCGCCCACCGACCCGCTCGACGTTGCCGCGGGCGACCCGCAGGGCGTCGCTCGTCCGCAGGCGATAGGTGTCGAAGCCGGTGCCCTCGGCGATCTTGCCGCCGCGGAGCCGGCCGTAGCCGTAGTGGATGGTGACCGCGCCGTCCGCGTGCCCGGGGACGACCCAGGCCGGCAGCTCCATGCTGCGTTCGCCCACCGTCACCGAGACCATCGGCCGCTCGTGGAACATCGCCGCCTCGTCGAGGTTGGTGACGCCGAGCTCCGCTGCCGTGGCCGGGCTCATGAGGACCGCGTTGTCCCAGGTCACGCGGGTGGCCGTTTTGGGGAGCTCCTGGAGCCAGGCGTTGTTGGCGAAGGAGCCGTCCCAGATCGTCGGATCGGGGCGCAGAGCGATCTCCAGGCCGTCGCCGGCGATCATCGTCCGGACCTCGGCCGCCGCCTCGGCGGCAGCCTCGGCGGGGGGGGCGGTGACCTGCTTGACGGGCAGAGCCGTCTCCGGAATGAAGCCGTCGTGGAGCGCCCGGCGCCACGCGCGTTCGAAATCGACCCCTAGCTTGTCGCTCCACTGCTCCCGCACGAGCTGGTACGAGGACGCGTCCGCGCGCCCCGCCAGGTGGGCGATCACGTCGTGGATGGTGTGGCCCCGGTAGAGGGGCTCGATCAGCGGCTGCACCAGCGACACGGTGCCGTCGACCGACCGGACGTCGCTCCAGCTCTCCAGGTAGTGGGCCATCGGCAGGTGCCACTGGCAGTACTCGGAGGTCTCGTCCTTGTAGAGCCCCAGGTGGACCCGGGTGCCGGCCTTCTGGAGCGCCGCCGGGAAGTCGAGGTCGGCCGGAGCGTCGAAGGCCGGGTTGACGCCGAGCACGAACAGGGTGTCGACCGCGCCGGCGTCCAGGTCGGCCACCAGCTCGCGGAGCGAGGCCACCTGGTCGACCGGCTCGGCCGGCACCGGCTCGCTGTAGACCACGGTCGAGCCGGCGGCGCCGATGGCGTCGTTGATGCCGTGGGCGAGCACGTGGACCGCGGCGGGCGCTTCGTCCCCGGCGACGACGACGCCACGGCCGCGGTGGGCCTTCAAGTCGGCGGCGACCGCCGGAACCCAGCGGCGCGCCTCCGGGGAAAGCCCCTCGGACGGCGCCTCGGCCCCGGTGACGCCGAGCTCGGCGGCCAGCGCCAGGGCGAAGGCGGCGATCTCGGACGGCGTGGCCGCCAGCCGGTGGTCGGCAACGGAGCCGGTGTTGGTCGGGCAGGATTCGAGGGCGTAGAGGCGGTTCATGGCCGACGGGTCGGCCTTGCCCGTGCCGGCGCCCGAGCCCGCACGGCGCCGCTCGGCCCACTGGTGGGCGGAGCGCACCGCGCTCGGACCCTGGGTGAGGAAGTCCGCGTCGAGCGCCACGATGACGTCGGCGTCCGCGAGCTCGTAGCGCACCTCGACCGGCTCGCCGAACGCCCGCACGGCGCCGGCGTGGACCTCGTGGCGGCCGGCCGGCTCGTACTGGTGCCAGCGCGCCTTGGGCAGCTCCGCCATGAGGCCCTGGATCTGGGCCGCCAGCGTCGGCGAGGTGACCGTGCCGGTGAGGATCCTCAGACCCTCGCCCTGGAGCGAGCGCAGCGCCTGGATCTTCGGCTCGAGGTCACTCTTGTAGGTGTCCCAGGTGCGGATCTGGTTCTGGTAGGTGAGCGTTCCGGAGCGGTCCGGATCGTAGAGCTGGAGCACCGAGGCCTGGGCGAAGAGGTCGGTGCCGCCGCCCGGGTTGGCCGGGTGCTCCGCGTTGCCCTCGATCTTCGTCGGCCGGCCGGTGTGGCTCTCGGCGAGCACGCCCTGGGCGTAGCCGCCCTTGGCGTAGGCCGTGGCGAAGTAGAGGGGCCGCCCCGGCACCACCTGCTCCGGCTGCTGGACATACGGCACGATCGACTCGAGCGGCTGGCGGGTGCAGCCGGTCAGCCCGGCGAGCGCCATCGACGCGCTCGAGAGCTGGAGGAAACGCCGCCGCGACAGGCCGTCCTCCCACTCCGAGGCGTGCCGGGGGAACTCCCGCTCCAGCATCTCCTGGAAGCCGGGGGTGTCGGCCAGCTCTTCGAGGCTCTTCCAGTAGCGGCGCCCCCGAGCCCCATCCAGACGCTCCCGGACCTCGGAGAGCTCCAGGGTAGGAACCTCCTCCGGCCGCGTCTCCGGAGCTGGGCTGGAGCAGCCACAACCTGTCCCGGAGTCGCAGCTTGCCCCGGAGCTGGGCCCGCAGGCCGCGCCCTCGTCCGATTTCAGAATCTTCAAACGGTCCATCCGCTTCTCCTGGCGGGACCGGGCACCTCGTGGCCGACGCGCTGCGGGCTTCCGGCGGCCCGCGGCTTCCGACGGACGGTCACGATGCGTCCGATCCTCCGTTCTCCTTCGACTCCCTGTGGGCTCCTACCTGTGACACGTGGAGCAGGAGGTGAGGCTCTCGATGTCGTACTCCTCGATGAGCTCGGCCGGGCTGGGGTCGTCCTCGGAAGGCTCCCAACCCATGGTGTAGACCTCCTCGCGCGGGCGCACGAACTTCTCCGGGTTGCGGTGGCACTCGAGGCACCACTCCATCTGGAGCGTGGCGTGCTGGAACATGAGCGGCATCTTGTCGACCCGGCCGTGACAGCTCTCGCAACCGATCCCCTTGGCCAGGTGGATGCTGTGGTTGAAGTAGACGAAGTCGGGCAGGTCGTTGATGCGGGTCCACTGCAAGGGCTTGCCGGTGGCGAAGCTGGCGCGGACCGGCTCCAGAGTGGGGCTGTCGTTCCACACCTCTTTGTGGCAGTTCATGCAGGTGGCCGTCGGTGGAATCCCCGCGAACGAGGACTGCTCCGCCGTCGTGTGGCAGTACCGGCACTCGATGCCCATGGCGGCCACGTGGTGGTCGTGGCTGAAGGGCACCGGCTGCTTGAAGACCTCGGTCTGCCGGGTGACGTACGGCGAGCGCTGAAGCCGGTCGAAGGCGAGACCGCCCACGGCCAGCAGCACGACGAGCACCACCAGGCTGCCCCTGGCGATGTGGTTGGCGTTCTTAGGGAAGAGCTGCGGCATGATCTTTCGACGGTCTCCCCGGGTCGATGTTCCCCGGTCCGGGCCGCGCGAGGCCGGCTTCGGCAACGCGCCGAGCGGCTCCACGACCCCAGCGGGGCAGTCCATTTGTGAAAGTTTTCACAAGCGGGCGTCCGAAGATTCGCGCCTCTCCCAACGCTCGTGCCGCTTCGCGCGGCACCCGACGGCGCCCAGTCCAGGCTCCATGCCTTCAGTGCTTTGCGCCGCGGGAGGACCCTCTGCTTCGGAAACCCTTCCTCCCGGCGCCGCTCGGCAGCGTGAGCCTGATGGGCTCGACAGGCTGCGCCAGCGGGAGCCGGTCCTCCAGGGGCGCCGATTGTGACCGAGGCCACCCGTTCGTGTCAAACGTCCCATCTTGACGGGCGGGGACGCCACCCCCTGGGGTGGCTCGGGCGGTTGCGGTAGACTCTGGAATCCCTCGGCCGGACCACGCGTTGAAGCGGAAGGCCCCACCCCGGCGGGTGGCCCCGCGGCGGGGGCGGGCGACGCAGAACGGAGCAAAAACGAGCGGCGGGGGGAGCGGCCGGCCGCGGTCGCGGCCCCCAACTTGGGCAGGTCTGGACAGGTCACGACAAAGGTCTCGAGACGGCATGGCGATGAAAGAAGCAACGATCGGGTCCGACCCCGGCGCGGTTCGATCGCAGGGCATCTCGTGGGCTCGCGTACGCGAGCGCGTGGGGCTCTACGTCGAGCTGACGAAGCCGCGCATCACCTTCATGGTGCTGGTGACGACGGTCGCCGGGTTCGTGCTGGCTCCCACGGTGAGCCTCGTCGCCGGCGGCTGGGGCTCGCTGCCCCTGGCGCTCCTCTTCCACGCCCTGGCCGGCACGGCGCTCACCGCGTCGTCGTCGTCCGTGCTCAACCAGGTCATCGAGCGCGATCAGGACGCCCGCATGCGGCGTACCGCCGCGCGCCCGCTACCCTCCGGCAAGCTGGAGCGGGGCCGGGCGCTCGTCTTCGGCGTGGCGCTGGGGGTGCTGGGCGTCGTCTGGCTGGCACTGGGCACGAATCTCCTGACCGCGATCCTGGGAGCCGTCACGCTCGTCTCGTACGTGTTGATCTACACCCCGCTCAAGCGGGTCAGCTCGCTCGCCACGGTGGTCGGCGCCGCCCCCGGTGCGATGCCGCCGGTCATGGGCTGGGCCGCGGCGACCGGCACCCTCGGCCCCGGGGCCTGGGCGCTCTTCGGCATCCTGTTCTTCTGGCAGCTCCCCCACTTCCTCGCCATCGCCTGGATGTACCGCGCGGACTACGAGCGCGGCGGCTTCCCCATGCTGCCGGTGGTCGAGCCCGACGGCCGCTCGACCGCTCGCCAATCGGTGATCTGGGCGGCGGCGCTCATCCCGCTGTCCCTCGTGCCGACCGCCCTCGGGCTGGTCGGATCGGTCTACGCCGCGGGCGCGCTCGTCCTCGGCGTCGGCTACCTGGCGGCGAGCGTCGCCTTCGGGCGCCGCCGGACCGGTCCGGCGGCCCGGAAGCTCCTGCTCGTCTCCGTCCTCTACCTGCCCGGAATCCTCGGCGCCATGCTCGCCGACCGCCTGCTCACCCTGTTCGTCTAAGGAGCAGCCCGGCGCCGGCTTCTTCGGAGACCGGCCGCCGTCGCACGCCCAGGGACCCCGCGATGGAACCGAACCGTGCCACCGGCCCCGCGGCCGACCCTCCACCAGCCGTTGTCGCCGACGAGCTGACGTTCACCTACCCGGAGCGCGTGGCCCTCGACGGCATCTCGTTCCGCGTCGAGCCCGGCAGCCTGTTCGGCTTCCTCGGACCGAACGGCGGCGGCAAGACGACCCTGTTTCGCATCCTCGCCACGCTGCTGCCACCGGGAGGCGGAAGCGTGCGCATCTTCGGTGACGACGTTCGCTCCGCGGCGGCGGCGGTGCGCAGGAGGCTGGGCGTGGTCTTCCAGTCCCCGAGCCTCGACCTCGAGCTCACGGTGCGGGAGAACCTGGTCCACCAGGGGCGGCTCTACGGGCTCGGTGGCCGCCACCTGGCCGAGCGGATCGACGACGGCCTCGAACGGCTGGGTCTCACGGAGCGCGCCGGGGAGATCGCCAAGACCCTGTCGGGGGGTCTGCGCCGCCGCGCGGAGATCGCCAAGTCGCTCCTCCACCGGCCGGAGGTGCTGCTGCTCGACGAGCCCTCCACCGGCCTCGACCCGGGAGCCCGCCGGGACCTCTGGCGGACCCTCGACGAGCTCCGCCGGGGCGGCATGACGGTGCTCCTGACGACCCATTTCATCGAGGAGGCCGAGGGCTGCGACCGGCTGCTGCTGCTCGACCGGGGCCGGATCGTGGCCGAGGGCAGCCCGGCGGAGCTCGAGTCCGAGATCGGCGGCGACGTGGTGCGGGTGGTGCCGCGGGATGACATCGAGGCGTTTCGCCGGGATCTGGCTGAACGCTTCCCCGAGCTCGGTCGCATGCCGGCCGAGGGCCTCCACGGGGGCGCGGACGAGGGGGCGATCCGCTTCGAGCTGGCGGACGCCCACCGCTTCGTCGCCCGGCTCGCCGAGGCCTTCCCCGGCAGGATCGAGTCGATCACCGTGGCGCGGCCGACCCTGGAGGACGTCTTCCTCCGCCACACCGGCCACGGCCTCTACGGGGAGGAATCTCAGGAGGGGTTGGGGGAGACGTCACGATGAACGCGCTTTCCGCGATCTTCACCCTCTGGCAGCGCGAGCTCCAGAGGTTCTTCCGGCAGCCGAGCCGGGTGGCCGGGGCGATCGGGTCGCCGCTCCTCTTCTGGGTGCTGATCGGCGCCGGGATGTCGTCGTCGTTCCGCATGCCGGGCGGCCCGGCGACGGGGGAGGGCGTCAGCTTCCTGCGCTACTTCTACCCGGGCACGGTGGCCCTGGTGCTGATGTTCGCAGCGATCTTCTCCACCATCTCGGTGATCGAGGACCGGAAGGAGGGCTTCCTTCAAGGGGTCCTGGTGGCCCCCGTGCCGCGGAGCGCGGTGGCCGCCGGCAAGGTCCTGGGCGGCGCCACCCTGGCCTGGCTCCAGGGGGCGATCTTCGTGCCGCTGGCGCCCTTCGCCGGCATCCACATCGACCCGCTCTCGGCGCTCGTCGCCTTGGGGGTGATGGCGCTCCTCGCCGTGGCCCTGACCTCGATCGGCTTCGCGTTCGCCTGGAGGGTCGACTCCACTCAGGGCTTCCACGCGGTGATGAACCTGGTGCTGATCCCCATGTGGCTCCTGTCCGGCGCCTTCTTCCCCGCGGCCGGCGGCCCGGTGTGGCTGGCGTGGCTGATGCGGGTGAACCCGCTCAGCTACGGCGTCGCGGCGCTCCGGCACGCCTTCGACCCGGGCGCCGCGCCCCAGGCCTCCGCCGGGCTCCTCCCGGGCATGGCCGGCTCAGTTGCGATCCTGGCGCTGACCGCCCTCGGCGCCTTCCTGCTCGTCCTGGCCGCGATCCGTCGTCGGAGGGCATCATGAAGAGACCTCTCGCGCTCTTCGCCGGAGTGCTCGGAGCCGTGGGGGCGCTGGCGCTGCTCGCCGTGGTCCTGCTCATCGCCGTCGGAGGATGGAGATTCTGGGCACCCGAGCCGCCGCCCGACTACGGCGCCGCCCCGGACTTCGAGCTGGTCGACCAGAACGGTGAGACGGTCAGCCTCTCCGACCTCGCCGGCAGGCCGGTCGTGCTCGACTTCATCTTCACCCGCTGCGTCGCGGTCTGCCCGGTGATGAGCGCCCAGATGGAACGGGTCGGCCGCGGTCTACTAGAAGGGCCGGACGAGCCGGACGGCACCCGCTTCACCAAGGTCTCCATCAGCCTCGACCCGGAGCACGACACCCAAGAGGTGCTGGCGGAGTACGCCGCCAAGCGGGGAGCCCCGGAGGGCTGGCACTTCCTCACGGCCGACGCCCAGGAGACCACCGTCTCCCTCGCCCGCGACGGCTACAAGCTCGCCGTCCAGGTGAACACCGGCGACCCGGCGAACCCGATCGTCCACTCCACCCGCTTCGTCCTCATCGACGCCGAGGGCCACATTCGCGGCTGGTACGACTCCCTGACCCCGGAGGACATGGAGAAGCTGGGGCGGGATCTGGGGACGTTGCTGGGGTCGTAGGCCGAACCTCCCGACGAGAGGGTCGGCACGGAGACCGGCCGGCACAGGTCCGGCCGCTTCAGATTGCGGATTGAGGTTGGGGAACGTCTGTTCCCTCATCCGCAGGCTACGACGACGAACGTTGCGATGTGGAGCGGGCCGCCACGGAGGGCAGCCACCTCG
>Ga0210123_1001219_pt1 | contig 13599 bp, 13 predicted proteins | sample Muzzi_PWB_D2_FD_185535 | JGI IMG/M metagenome (GOLD analysis project Ga0210123, IMG submission 185535) | Wetland microbial communities from San Francisco Bay, California, USA, that impact long-term carbon sequestration - Muzzi_PWB_D2 (SPAdes) | ecosystem: Environmental > Aquatic > Marine >... | reverse complement strand
CAGGAGGCGGCGCAGAATGATTTTCCCGCACTCCTCCCCTATTTTCAGATTATTGGAAACTTTCCAACTCAGCTCGACGACCCGATGATCCAGGAAAGGAATCCGCGCCTCAAGACTCACTCCCATGGAGGCCCGATCCACCTTGGTCAAAATATCCTCCGGAAGATAGCATTTCTGATCAAGATACATCATCAGATGGCAAAAATCCCCTTTCCGCACCATTTGGTCCTCATCGGAAAAAACGGTGAAAGGGTCCCCACATCGCGGAATTAGCAGCTCCGGGTCGGTCCAATGAGAAACTAAACGCCTGTAAAACAGGGCGGGGGTAGGTGTTTTTAGCAACCCGGCCATGTTGGACAATTTTTCCGGCAACCAGCCATCCGTGGAATTTACTCCAAGGAGCCTCGACAGCCACCGTTCATTGGCCAGCACGAATTTTTCCGGCAGTCCTTCCAGCAACGAAGCGAATCGCCCGCGCCACGATCCGGGAATATTTACGGCTTTGGCCCAAAGTTGGTTTCCGACCCGATAGCGGCCGTATCCGGCAAAAAGCTCGTCCCCGCCGTCTCCCGACAAACTGACCGTCACACGGTTTCGCGCCAATCGGGAAACCAGGAATGTGGGAATCTGGGACGAATCGCTGAACGGTTCGTCATACAAAGTCGGCAGCAGGGGGATGGTTTCCAGAGCGTCACTGGATGAAAGATAATGTTCGGTATGGTCCGTCTGCAGATGGTTCGCCACCTGCCGGGCATATACCGCCTCGTCGTAATCCGGCTCATGAAATCCGATGGAAAAGGTTTTGACGGGTCGGGTGCTTTCCTGCTGCATCAGGGCCACCACCAGGGAGGAATCGATCCCTCCGGAAAGAAAGGCTCCGAGGGGAACATCAGCCTCCATTCGCCGCCGCACTGCATCCCGCAACAGGGCGTCCAGGCGCGCCTCCATCTCTTCTTCGTCACCCGGTTCAGGGTCGAGAATGCCCTTTTCAGCGATATCCCGAAGGTTCCAGTAGCAAACGGGGTCGGGGAGATGATGGCGATCCAGGCCCTCAGGGTCCAGGACGGTGTAGGTGGCCGGGGGAAGTTTGAAAATTCCCTTGAAAATCGCGTGGGGGGATGGGACACAACTGTGTCGCAGAAACAGTCCGACCGCATCCCGGTTCAGATCGAAGCGGCTGCCGGGATACCTCTTGAGAGCCTTCAACTCGGAACCGAAGAGAAAGACGCCGTTGTTGATTCCGTAATAGAGCGGTTTTTCCCCCATGCGGTCCCTTGCAAGGACCAGTTTACGCCGGTCCCGGTCCCACAGGGCGAAGGCGAACATCCCGTTCAACTTGGGCAGGGTGGTTTCAAGCCCCCAGGCAGCCAGGGATTCAAGCAGAACCTCCGTGTCCGAATGTCCGCGCCAGGGGAAGCCTTCTCCCCCCGTTTGGGTATCGATGGCTGCCCGAAGATCGACATGATTGTATATTTCGCCATTGAAGCAGAGAACGAACCGCCCGCATCGAGAAACCATCGGCTGACGCCCTTCCACCGAAAGATCGATGACCGAAAGGCGACGGTGTCCAAGAGCCAGGCCAAGTGCGGAATCGATCCAGATTCCGCTGTCGTCCGGCCCCCGATGGGCCAACGCATCCTTCATACCCGACACTGTGGCCGGGTAGCCTTCAGGACTGTGCCGATGGTTAAGATCGATGAATCCAGTAATTCCGCACATGTGCCTCAGGTCGATCGTTTCGGGGTCAGCACCGATTCACCCGATCCCGGGGGATCCGGGAATCGGAGCGGGGTCGAATTGCAACAGGGGACCAATGGGCGGGTCCCCTGTTATTGCTCCCAAAGAGAAGTTGGACGCCGGCCTTAATTCACCGCCGGTCCCCCATGATCCGCAGAAGCATCAGGAACAAGTTGATGAAATCGAGGTAAAGACGCAAGGCACCGAGGATGGCGGCCTTGTGCCGGGCTTCGCCGTCGGCGAAGCCGGCCTGAGCCATCTGCTTGATTTTCTGGGTATCGTAGGCGGTCAACCCGACGAAAACGAGCACGCCGATGTAGCTGGTGACCCAGTAGATCATTTCGCTGTGCAGGAATATGTTGACCACCGATGCGATGATGATGCCGATAAGTCCCATGAAAAAGAAGCTGCCCCATCCGGTCAGGTCACGTTTGGTAACGTAGCCGTAAAGGCTCATGGCGGCAAAGGTCCCGGAGGCGACGAAAAAAGCACTGGCGATGGAACTCCGGGTATAGACGATGAAAATGGCGGCAAATGTGACCCCGTTGAGGGTCGAGTAGGCCAGAAACATCAGGGTCGCGGCAGCGGCGCTGATCCGATTGACCGCCGCGGAGAGCGCGATGACCAGCCCGAGTTCGGCAAGGATTAAGCCGAAAAATACCATCCGGTTGCCGAAGATCAGCTCCAGCATTCCCTGGTCGGAGACAGTGTAAAGGGCGGCCAGGGCGGTCAGTGCAAGCCCGGCGGTCATCCAGCCGTAAACTTTCGGGAAAAAACTGCTGGAAGCGACGGTGGGCATGGGGGTCGAATAGAGATCTGGTCGGTCGAACATGGTTCCTCGCTTTTAATTAGGGGTTGGATGGCCAATCATAACAAATATCGACCGCCGATGGAACCGGTCGGCCCAGGAAAGAACCGGAAAGAAATTGTTGCACTTCCCTCGAATTTATGTTAGAAGATCAAGTTCATTATCGTCAGGAGGAATTGAAAATGGCTCGAGTTTGCGAAATCTGCGGAAAAAAACCGACGACGGGAAACAACGTCAGTCATGCCCATAATAAAACCCGTAAGATCTGGTATCCCAACCTGCAAAAATTGCGGGTCGTCCAGCAGGGAAGCGTCAAATCGATCAAGGTCTGCACACGCTGCATCCGGTCCGGAGCGGTCACCAAGGCGGTCTGACCCTCCTACCCGTCTTTCCACAACACAATATTTTAGCCGGCGGCACTTTCGTGCCCCGGCTTTTTTTCAGGTCCCGCTGACCGCCACCGCGTCGATTTCAACCAGTGCCCCCTTGGGTAGGGCCGCCACCTGAACGGTGGCCCTGGCCGGGGGAACTCCCGGGAAAAAACGGCCGTAAATTTCATTCACCGTACCGAAATTCTCCAGATCGACCAGGTAGATCGTTGTTTTCACCACCCGGCTGAAATCAAGCCCGGCAGCACGCAGCACCGCCTCCAGATTTTTCATGACCTGTTCCGTCTGAGCTCCGACCCCCCCCACCACCATGCTCCCGGTTGAAGGATCCAGCGGAATCTGCCCGGAGCAGAAGACCATGTTATCAATGCGTACCGCCTGGGAATAAGGGCCAATGGCAGCCGGGGCCTGGAACGTTTCGACCTTCTCGATCACCATCAGTCTCTCCTTATCGCCGGCGTTCTAACCCCGCCGGGAAATTCGGCATCAATGCCTGATCCGCTCTACTTTCGTAACGCCTTTGACCTTCATGATGGCCGCGATGACCCGGTTCAGGTGATCCAGGTCGTCCACGTCGATGACAAAATTGTTGATCCCCATCTGGTCGGCGGTTGAAGCCACTGTGGCGCTGACGATGTTGGCCTCCGCATTGGAGATGGCACCGGAGATATTGGTCAGCATCCCCTTCTGGTTCATGCAGTAAACCCGAATGCGGGCCGGCCGGGATCCTTTCTTTTTGGTGTCCCACTCCACTTCGATCCGCCGTTCCGGGTCGGTTTCAAAGACATAGGGGCAGTCGGCCCCATGAACCGTGACTCCCCGTCCACGAGTAATGAAACCGATAACCGGGTCCCCCGGCAGAGGATCGCAGCACTTGGCGAACCGCACCAGGATATCGTCCACCCCCTGAATTTTGATGGCATTGGACGGCTTTTTGCGAATTTTGTTCAACATCCGCCCCAGACGGTTTTCCCGGGCAGGTTCCTGCTTGAGCTGGTCGTGGGGGACCAGCCGGCCGACGACCTGGCCCGGGGAGACTTTGCCGTAGCCGACACCGGCCAGCAGATCCTCGCTCGTCTGGAACCCCAGTTCGTTCACCGTGGCGGTCATCTCCTCCGACACCAGGGCTTTCTTTAATCCGAGGCCGTGCTTGCGCAACTCTTTTTCGAGTAGTTCCCGCCCGAGTTCAACGCTCTTTTCGCGTTGTTCGGCTTTAACCCATTGCCGGATGCGGCTGCGGGCCTTGGCGGTGCAGACGAATTTGAGCCAGTCCTTGCTGGGGGTCTGGTTCGGCGAAGTGATGACTTCAACCACATCCCCGTTTTTCAGCGGCGTTTTCAGCGGCACCAGCTTGCCGTTGACACGAGCGCCCGAGCAGCGCATGCCGACATCGGTGTGAACGCTGAAGGCGAAATCGACCGAGGTCGATCCTCGCGGCAGTTCCTTAACGTCCCCCTGGGGTGTAAAGACATAGACTTCCTCGGGAAACAGGTCGATTTTGACGGTGTCGAGAAATTCGCGGGAATCTTTGAGCTCCCGTTGCCATTCCAGCATCTGACGGAGCCAGGCAAAGCGGTTGTCGCTCTCCTCCTCAACTCCGGAAAGGCCTCGCCCTTCCTTATATTTCCAGTGGGCGGCGATCCCCTCCTCGGCGATTCGATGCATTTCCTCGGTCCGGATCTGCACCTCCATGCGCTCTCCGTAGGGGCCGACCACGGTGGTGTGCAATGACTGGTACATGTTTGCCTTGGGCATGGCGATATAGTCTTTAAACCTTCCCGGGACCGGTTTCCAGGCGGAATGGATCACTCCCAGGGCGGCATAGCAGTCCTTGACCGACTCCACCAGAATCCGGAAAGCGATGAGATCGTAGACCTGGTCGAAATCGATCCCTTGTCGCTCCATTTTCTGGTAAATCGAGTAAAGATGCTTAGAACGGCCCGCCACCGTTCCTTCGATTCCCTGATCCTGAAGTTTTTCCTCGATCCGGCTCTTCACCTCCACTACGTAGGTTTCCCGCTCCTTCCGTTTTTTCGCCACCCTGGCCAACAGGTCGGCGTAAACATCGGGATAACAGTAGCGGAAGGAAAGGTCCTCCAGTTCGCTCTTCAGCCAGCTGATCCCGAGGCGGTTTGCCAGAGGGGCGAAAATATCCAGGGTTTCCCTGGCGATAATAGACTGCCGGGCCGGGCTCTGATGGTGGAGGGTCCGCATGTTGTGCAGCCGGTCGGCCAGTTTGACTAGGACAACCCGAATGTCCCGGGCCATGGCCAGCACCATTTTACGGAAGTTCTCGGCCTGGCGTTCCTCGCTCGACCGAAAGGGAATCTTGCTGATTTTGGTCACCCCGTCCACCAGATCCAGTACTTCCTGGTCAAAGAGGGTACGCAGCTCCTCCATGGTGGTAAGGGTGTCTTCGAGGGTGTCGTGAAGCAGCCCGGTGACCACAGTGGGAACATCCATGCGCAGCGTCGCGAGGATGTAGGCCACTTCCATGGGATGGGTGAGATAGGGCTCGCCGGACAGGCGAACCTGATCCTGGTGGACTTTAGCGCAGAAAACGTAAGCTTTCCGCACCAGATCCAGGTTGGCGTCGGGATTGTACGAGAGGATTTTATCGATGATGTCGTTAATGCGTACCATCGGACACTACCGTGGGAGTCGGGACGGTCCACGGCCCGCAGACCGGATATGCCTGAGTGAAAAGCTACGGGAATGGAGAACGGTCAGTTATGGTCTCGCGCTCCAACGAGCATCGGGTGGAGAGGGGATCAGGCCTCTTGCTTCTTCCGGGCGGGAATTTCATATTCGATCTTGCCCGCGGCGATTTCCCGCAGGCCGCAAACGATCTTTTTATTGCCGGCTTTATTCTCAATCAAGGGTTGCGCCCCTTTATAGAGCTGCTTGGCGCGCTTGGCGGCAACCATAACCAGCAGGAAACGATTGGGGATCTCCCGCAAACAGTCTTCAACGGTAATTCTGGCCATTAACGATCTCCTTATATCCAAAAAGCTGAAAAACGAGTTGAACGATCCGAGTCCTGGCAGAAAGGCTTCATCGATCGGCGACGAGCTTTTTCAGGATCTGAGAAACCCGCTCGGTCCGACATCCTTCGGCACGGATGATTGACTCTAAAAGTTCGCAGGCCCTTTCGAAATCATCATTGACCACCAGGTAATCGTACCAGGCTGCTTCCTTGATTTCCCTGCGGGCATTGGCAATGCGTCGTTCGATTACCTCCGGCGCATCGGTATTCCGGTGCCGCAAGCGCCGGCGCAGTTCATCGAAATCGGGAGGCAGGACAAAAATAAAGACGCCTTTGCTGAAGGCGTTTTTCAGTTGCGCCGCTCCCTGGTAATCGATGTCAAGCACGACATTGGCGCCGCTGTCCAACAGCGCCTGCAGATCTTTGGCCGCGGTGCCGTAGCAGTTGCCGTGGACCTCGGCCCATTCGGCGAATTCTCCCCGCGCCACCATGTCGTCAAAGATTTGGCGGGCCACGAAATGATAATCGATCCCATCCCGCTCGCCGCCCCGCATCGATCGCGTGGTATAGCTGACAGAATGCCGAAGATCGGGGAAAAAGTCAATCACGGCGTTGCACAGGGAGGTCTTGCCGGCGCCCGAAGGAGCTGACACCACGATCAGCATTCCCTCCCGCCCTGATACTTCGGCCGTGATTGGATCCGAGATCGGCTTATTCAATATTCTGCACCTGCTCCCGTATCTTTTCCAGTTCGGCTTTCATTGCGACGACCTGAGCCGACAACTCGGGGTGGTTGGCTTTGGAACCGATGGTATTGGCCTCCCGGTTCATCTCCTGCACCAGGAAATCCATTTTTCGACCCACTGGCTCATCGGCCTCGAAAAGCGGACGAAACTGGTCGATGTGACTTTCCAGACGCACAATTTCTTCGCTGACGTCGCAGCGGTCGGCAAACAGGGCCACTTCCTGGGCAACCCGGGTCGGATCAACCGCCAGGTCCGGACCGAAACGCTCCAGACGGTCATGCAGTTTCTGCTGCCAGATCCTGGGTATTTCGGGGGCAAGTTTCTTCACCCCCGTCAATTGTTCGCCGAGAGTTTCCAGTCGAGTTTTCAGGTCCTGAGCAATGGCCTCTCCTTCGATCCGACGCATGGCGACGATCCGGTCAAGAGCGTCATTGAGGGCCCGGCCCAGGCAGTTCCAAATTTTTTCGGTTTCAAACTCTTCTTCCTGAAGGAGGATAACGTCCTTCTGTGCAGCAATGAGGGAAAGAGAGATTTCCCCTTCCCACCCGACGACGTCCCGAAGTTCGGCAAATACTTTGCCGTAGGCCTTTGCCAGCGGGCGATTCAGAACCGGCACCAGCAGGGCCTGCCCGGTCGCTGCATCCTGAGCAACCGAAATATCGATCCGCCCTCGCTTTAGCCGCTCCCCGGCCTGTTTTTTGACGTCCCCTTCCATCGAAAGGAGGAGCCGGGGAAGCTTGACCGCTATTTCGCCGTATCGATGGTTGACTGACCGGATCTCCACGGCCAGGGAATACCCTTCCACTTCGGCGGTCCCTTTTCCGTAGCCGGTCATGCTGTAGATCATATGTTCTCCATAGGTTCCAGGTCTCCAGAGGCCCGGAAACAGTGCGAAAAGGTGTCAGGAGAATACGGGATCGCCCCTCCCCTGTCAAGCTGCAGGAGGCGCCTAGCAGATGTTCAGGGGAATAAGTCGGCTTCCGCTAAGGAGCCCCCATCGGCGTCTTTCGCCGACAGGATCGGCTCCCCGGTGAGCGGCCAGTCGATGGCCAGACCGGGATCGTTCCAGAGAATGCAGCGTTCGCCCGATGGATCGTAATAATCGGTGGTCTTATAGAGGACTTCCGCCCTTTCCGAAAGGGCCAGAAAGCCATGGGCGAATCCCTCCGGAACCCACATCTGGTGTCGGTTCGCCGCCGTGAGATGAACACCGACCCAGCGGCCGAAGGTGGCCGCGCTCCGCCTCAGGTCGACGGCGACATCGAAAATTTCTCCGCGCACGCAGCGCACCAGTTTGGCCTGCGGATGCCTGACCTGGTAATGTATCCCGCGCAGCACACCGCGGTCGGAAATAGAATGGTTATCCTGAACGAAGGTCGTGTCCAGCCCGGTCACTTCCCGCCAGGCCCGCTGGTTGAAGCTCTCAAAAAAGGAGCCGCGGGCATCCTCGAACAGCTTTGGCTCCAGGACCAGGACCCCGGGGATATCGGTCCGGATAGCTTTCATCCTCCGATCCCGCCGTCTTTGAGAACCATCCGCAGATAATCGCGATAACTCGACTTGGGCGTGTCGCGAACGATCTGCTCCATCTGCCCATGGTCGATGAATCCCATGCGATAGGCAACCTCTTCCAGGCAGGCTATTTTCAGCCCCTGCCGAGCCTCCAGAGTCCCGATGAAATGGCTGGCCTCCAGCAGACTCATGTGAGTACCGGTATCGAGCCAGGCAATCCCGCGCCCCAGCCGTTCGACCATCAATTGCCCAAGGTTCAGGTAAACCAGATTGATGTCGGTGATCTCCAGTTCGCCCCGCGCCGATGGTTTTAAATTCCTGGTCACGTCCACGACCTGTTCGTCATAGAGGTACAGCCCCGGCACGGCAAAATGGGATTTCGGTTTTTTCGGCTTTTCCTCCAGGCTGATCACCTTGCCCCCCTGGTCGAACTCCACGACGCCGTACCGCTCGGGATCAGTGACTGGGTAACCGAAGATCCGCGCGCCGCTGGAAAATTCCTGGACGATCTCGTCCAGCCCCATTTTGCCGTAAAAGATATTATCCCCCAGGATCAGGCAGACGGGCTCGCCGGCGATAAATTTCTCGCCGATGAGGAAAGCCTGGGCGATCCCTTTCGGCTCGGGCTGTACGGCGTAGGAGAATCTGACCCCCCATCGCTCGCCGTCGCCGAGCAGGTTCCTGAACCGAGGAATGTCGTGGGGCGTGGAAATGATGAGGATATCATCGATTCCCGCCATCATCAGGGTCGACAGGGGATAATAAATCATCGGCTTGTCGTAGACCGGCTGCAACTGCTTGCTGGCCACCAGGGTCAGCGGGTAAAGACGGGTGCCGGCCCCGCCGGCCAGGATGATCCCTTTGCGTATGCCACTCATATCTTTTCATTCCTCCCTGTCCACATATGTCCTTTTTATCCCTGGTTCCTTTTGTTCAGGACCGGCTTTCAGACCTTATTCTACGGAAGCCAGATACCTTTGCAGAGCGTCGGACCAGAACGGGATTTCGGTTTTGGTCACCTGACGATATTTATCTGTGGCCAACACGGAAAAAGCAGGCCGCCTGGCCGGCAGCGGATAGTCTTCCGTTCCGATGGACAGAATTTTTTGGACCTTCAGTTCCTCCCCCCGGGACCGGGCCTGGCGAACGATCTCCACGGCAAAATCAAACCAGCTGCAAGAACCTTCGTTGGCGAAATGGTAGGTTCCAAACCGGCCGCCTGCAAGGAGCCGGACCATGCCTTCCGCCAGATCTTCGGTAAAGGTGGGGCAGCCCACCTGATCGGCGACAATGCGTAGTTCCTCACGCTCCCGGGCCAGACGCAGGATGGTTTTTACGAAATTTCGCCCGCCGGGGCCGAAGAGCCAGCTGGTACGGACAATATAGAACCGCTCCAGCCCGCTGGCGAGGATCTCCCGCTCCCCCTTCAGTTTCGAGCGGCCGTAAGCCGACATGGGGTGGGGGGTGTCGTCTTCGGAATAGGGTTCTCCTTTTTGTCCGTCAAAAACGTAATCGGTGGAGATATGGACCAGTGTCGCGCCTGTTTCCAGGGCGGCTGCGGCCAGATTCCCCGGTCCGAACCCGTTGACAAGGGTCGCTTCCCTCTCCCGGGATTCGCAGCCGTCCACATCGGTGAACCCAGCGCAGTTGATAATCACCCGGGGGCGCAGACCGGACATTACCTCCAGGACCCTGGTCCGGTCGGTAAGATCGAAATCCGGCAAGTCCAGTAATTCGACATGAAAAGAGTGCGCCAAGCACCGTCGGACCATCGATCCGAGCATACCGCCGGCCCCGACCAAAGCCAGGACATTATTTTCAGGCGATCCGTTCATCGGCCTGCGTACATCTGCCGGTAATAATCCTGGTAGGACCCGTCCCGGACCGATTCCACCCAATCGGCATGCTCGAGATACCACTGCACCGTTCGGCGCAGTCCGTCCTCGAAATCAACAGTCGGCCGCCATCCCAGACCCTCCTTGATTTTGCCGGCATCTATGGCGTAGCGGCGGTCGTGTCCCGGCCGGTCGGTCACAAACCGAATCAGGGCCGACCGTTCGCGGCCGTCGTCCAGCAGGCCGATCTGGTCGTCGAGAACGGCGCAGATGGTCCGCACCACTTCGATATTGGTTTTCTCCGCGTCGCCGCCGATATTATAAGTCTCCCCGACCCGGCCCCGATCCAGGACGGCAAGCAGCGCACGGCTGTGATCTTCGACGTAAAGCCAATCGCGTACGTTTCGACCATCCCCGTAAACCGGCAGGTCATTGCCGTCTCGTGCGTTCAGGATCATCAGGGGGATCAGTTTTTCCGGAAACTGGTATGGGCCGTAATTATTGGAACAATTGCTGACCAGCGCCGGCAGTCCGTAGGTATGAAAATAGGCGCTGACCAGATGGTCCGAGGCGGCTTTGCTGGCCGAATAAGGGGAATGAGGGTCGTAAGGAGTCGTTTCGGAAAAACGACCCGTATCGCCCAGGGAACCGTAGACCTCGTCGGTGCTGACATGCAGGAATCGGCACCGGCCCGGGGTCGTTCCGGCCTCGGCGGAAAGCCAGGCCGTACGGGCGGCTTCCAGCAGGGAGAAGGTTCCATTGATGTTGGTACGGATGAACTCTCCGGGACCGATGATGCTGCGATCGACATGGGATTCGGCTGCAAAATGAACCACCGAGTCGATCCGTTCGTCCCGGAAAAGCTGTCCCAGCAAGTCCCGGTCGCAGATGTCGCCCCGGATGAAACGATAGCGGGAATCGGATTCAATCTCGACCAGGTTTTTCAGATTACCGGCATAGGTCAATTTATCCAGATTGATCACCCGGCAGTCGGGCCACTGGTCCAGGATCATGCGAACGAAATTCGATCCGATGAACCCGCACCCGCCCGTTACAAGAATGTTTTTCATTGGATTCCAATAGCTTGAGTTGATTTTTAAAAGTTCCGGTTAAATGTTTCAGGGCCTACCTCGAACCCGCCGACCGTTTCAAAGACTCCAGTAGATAAGCCCCTGCGCCTCGATCGCGGCACGATCCAGAAGACTTTTTACGTCACAGACCACACCGGACCCTTTCCCGTTTCGGCAAAGGTGGTTGAGGTCTGCCGGCCCGATGACCCGAAAAGCGTCATGGGCGACGGCCCAGATGACTCCATCCAGAGGCTCGACATGCCGCCAGTCGACCAGGTCAAAGCCGTAAGCCGTCCGCACCTCTTCCGGGTCGGCGACCGGATCGCAAACCAGGCCTTCGACTCCGTAGGTATTCAGCTCGGTAACGATATCGATCACTTTAGTATTGCGAATGTCCGGTACATTTTCCTTGAAAGTCAGCCCGAGAATCAACAGGCGACTCCCCTTAACGGCCTTGTCGGCTTCGATCAGTTTTTTGACCGCCATTTCGGCCACGTATTTCCCCATGCCGTCGTTAATCTGGCGTCCGGCCAGAATGACTTTCGGATGGTAGCCGATCTCCTCAGCCTTGAAGGTGAGGTAATAGGGGTCGACTCCAATGCAATGGCCCCCGACCAGGCCGGGAGAAAAGGGAAGAAAGTTCCACTTGGTGCCGGCCGCTTCAAGGACTTCACGGGTCGAAATCCCGAGGCGGTTGAAAATGAGGGCCAGTTCGTTCATCAGGGCGACGTTCAGATCCCGTTGGGTATTTTCGATGACCTTTGCCGCCTCCGCCACCTTGATGCTGGAAACCCGGTGAATGCCTGCCGCCACCACTGTTTGGTAGAGATCGGCAACGGTTTCCAGTGTTTTCGGATCCTGGCCAGCCACGACCTTGACGACCTTTTCCAGGCTATGGACCTTGTCTCCCGGATTAATCCGTTCCGGCGAGTAACCGATTTTGAAATCCCGGCCGCCGACCAGCCCCGATTCCTTTTCCAGGATCGGCAGGCAGATCTCTTCGGTGGCGCCAGGATAGACCGTCGATTCAAAGACGACGATGGCGCCGCGCGACAAATGACGGCCGATGTCTGTCGAAGCCGCTTTCAGCGGTCCCAGGTCGGGCCGTCGATGCCCATCGATGGGCGTCGGAACGGTGACAATGAAAAATGCAGCCTCTGCCAGCCGGCTAGGGTCGGCGGTGAATTCGATCCGGGCTCCTTCCATCTGGTCCGGGGAAACTTCTCCGGTATGGTCGATTCCATGGCCCAGTTCTTCGATTTTTTCGACGCTGATGTCATAGCCTATAATTGGAAACTTGCGCCCTAGAGCGACAGCCAGCGGCAAACCGACGTACCCGAGCCCGACTACGGCAAGGCGGGACCGTCCCGTCAGTAAATCGGCAAGGGTGACCATTGGTTAATCGTCCTTTCCGGATGGCAGAGCCAACGGGAGGGTATTTTTTCCCTTTTCGGCACGGTTTCGTTCCCGCTCCAGAATATAATCCGCGGCCGCACCGAGACCGGCCAGGCGCGGCACGTCGGGGCCCACGGACCCGGCTTCCCGAGCACCGCAGCCGGTCAGCACCAGAATCGGCTTGCAACCGGCCCGACGTCCCGCCTCCACATCGCTCGCCTTGTCCCCGACCATGTAGGAATTTTTCAGGTCGATATCGAGTTCGGCCGCAGCCTGCACCAGCAGTCCCGCCTCTCCTTTCCGGCAGGAACATTTGGTCCGCAGTCCCCCCTGCCCGACCTCCGGGTGATGGGGACAAAAATAAAAAGCGTCGATAGCGGTCTCTGCGCGAGCCAACTGGTCCAGAATATACCGGTGAAGCCGTCCCAGTTCCTCCGCTCCATAAAGCCCGCGGGCGATTCCCGACTGGTTGGTCACCACGACGATCAGGAACCCGGCGGATCGCAGACGCTCGATGGCGCCGGCGGCACCGGGAAGAAAGGCGAAATCCTCAACGCGATGCAAGTATCCGCAGTCGTGATTGATGGTGCCGTCCCGGTCCAGGAAGACCGCCTGTCGGAACTTTTCAACCCGGGATTTTCCCACGGCAGCCAATTGTCCTTTTCTCTTTTGCTCACTTCCGTCCGGCCGCCCGGATGGATTCGATCAGGCCGGAGGTCGAACGGCCTTCGAAAAGATTCACGATCTCCACCCGACCGCCATAGCTCTCAACCAGGTCCCGCCCCACGACCTCCGCGGCGCTGTAGTCACTTCCCTTGACCAGGATGTCAGGACGAAGGATTTCGATCAACTTTTCCGGGGTATCTTCATCAAAAATGGTCACGAAATCGACGCAGCCGAGGGCCGCCAGCAGATGCCCTCGCTCATCCTCGGAAATAACGGGCCGCCCGGGTCCCTTCAGGCGCCGGACCGATTCATCCGAATTCAATCCCAGAGCCAGCAGGTCGCCGAATGCCTTGGCCGCCTCCAGACATTTCAGATGACCGACGTGCAGCAGATCGAAACATCCGTTGGTGAAGACCACCTTTTTCCCGTTCCGCCGCGCCTCTTCCAGAAGCCGC
>Ga0210123_1001218_pt1 | contig 13625 bp, 11 predicted proteins | sample Muzzi_PWB_D2_FD_185535 | JGI IMG/M metagenome (GOLD analysis project Ga0210123, IMG submission 185535) | Wetland microbial communities from San Francisco Bay, California, USA, that impact long-term carbon sequestration - Muzzi_PWB_D2 (SPAdes) | ecosystem: Environmental > Aquatic > Marine >... | reverse complement strand
TTCGGATAAGCTGTGGATAAGGTTCGGAAAGGGTTGTGAATTCAGTCGCTTAGAAATTGTCATACCGAGTGAATAAGAACATAAGCATGTGTCTATATAAAAAACTTTTGGGTTTATATCGATGTTTCATTGTTCCTGTTTCATCATGCGGTAACATTTATATGAGTGTGTGCGTACATACCGGCCGCCATGCTATACGGTAGATCGAAGGTCTTCTAGACAGGTTACACTGATTGTCATCTGTGCAAATGCAAAACGATACGGCACACAAACAGCAGAAACGCATCGGCATTTCGATGATCGCGTTGATGTGGATCGCACTGCTGACGTTGCTGGTTTATGTGTTCAACGGTGTGCTCGACAACAGGCGTAATCCGAACCAGGCGCTGGTCACACGGTATGACGGCAACAATATCCCGGAAGTCGAACTGCAGCGCAACGCTTATGGTCACTACGTGACCGATGGCGAAATAAATGGACACGCGGTCGAATTCATGCTGGATACTGGAGCGACCGCGGTGGTGGTACCTGAACATATTGCACAGCGGCTGGGTCTCGAATACGGTATGCCGATCGACATGCAAACCGCCAATGGTGTTATCAGTGGTTACATGACAACGCTGCGGCAGGTCAGTGTCGGTGGTATTTCGCTCAAAAATATTAATGCTTATATCAATCCACGGGAGCAATCTGATGATGTTCTGCTTGGTATGTCATTTCTGAAGAAAATTGAGTTCACTCAACGTCGCGATACACTTATACTCAGACAAGCTCCTAATCGATAGGTTATATTCTCTACATGAAGTACATTGTTGGTTTGTTGTTTGTTGCGGTCATACTTGTTCTGGGCACTTTGCTGAAAAATGATGCGCCCTTACTGCAGGAGCCAGGGTTTGTTAAACGTCTTGCTGTTTATTTCACCAGCCATGTTGCAGAAACATCCGATACCCACGCGTTTCCCGAGTTACGCACCGATGTATTTGCGCTAGATGCCGACAGTCTCTATCTTGCCGTGCTCGATGCGCTGAATGATCTGAAGTGGGACATTGTAGAGTCGGATGATACCGAACATCGCATAACTGTAGTTGTGACCACGCCGGTTCTGCTGTTCAAGGACGACATGGTCATCAATATACGCACACTCGAATGCCAGAACGATGCGGTCATCACCGCGCTGGATATTCGGTCGAGTTCGCGCATCGGCAAGGGTGACTTCGGCGCCAATGCCGGGCATATCCAGCAACTGATCGGCGCCGTGCGCAAACGCATGGAAAAATACAAAGCCGAATTTCGTCGTACGTAGCAGGGTGCGGAGCGTAGAACAACCGCAATTGCTCACGCATCCTGCCTAAAGCCACGTTACATCGGACGCTGTTTCCACCGAACCCGCCAGGGTTTTTTCAGCGGCAGGTATTTGCCGTATTCATACCACGCCAGACCGCACAGCACACAGGCTGTACCGAGCCACACACGGCTGCTGATGACCTCATCGTTGAGCGCCGAACCCAGCAATAACGCCAACACCGGCGTAATCAACGCGATCAGTGCGACACGCTCCGCGCTGATGTGCTTGAGCAGATAAAAGTACAATGGAAAGCCGATCGAAGTCCCGAACAACGCCAGATACACAATCGCCAGCAGCGTGCGTGAAGGGATCACGTCGGGCCAGCCGGCGCCGATAACGCAGTTCAGCGCGAATAGCGGCTGCGCTACGATCAGGCTGCCGGCAGTGATCGAGACGGCCGGCATACCCGGTTTGAGTTTTTGCAGTAGTACCGCGCCCAGCGACTGTGAAAACGCACTCAAGGTAACGACAGCGACGCCGAGCAGTGCCGCCGAAGACAGGCTGAAACTCTCCGCGAACATGATCGAAAGGCCGGCGAGGCCGAGCATGAGTCCGAACAGTCGCCCACCGGTAATTGCGCCGTTATCGAGTATCAATACAGCGAGGATGCTGGTGAACAGCGGCGAAAGGCCGAAAATCACCGACAGCCAGCCCGACGGTATGTATTGCGCCGACCAGTAGACGCAGCTCATTGCGACGTACAGGCTGATGCCACCCGCCAGATAGACGCGACGCGCATGTGCATCCCACGGCATCGCCAGCCTGCGCAGGCGTACGATCAGCAACAACGCGCACAGCCCGACCAGCATGCGCATAAACACGCCAAACTCGAAGCCGACACCGTCGCCGCTCCACTGAATTGCCAGCGGTGTCGTGCTCCAGATAAGAACGACGGCCAGGTATGACGCAGGTACTGACATGATCCTAGAATCCGCAGTTGAACATGGATTTGTGGGAAATCCCGGCGTGCCCGGCAAGGCGTCGTTCGCCGTTAATGGCAATTCCATTAACAAGAACGACAACGCAGCAGGGTGCGTCGGGATTTTTCACAAATTCTTGTAGCGCTAATGAGTTCACCCAATGGGTGAGGATGAAATTCATTATTTGATCCAGCATATCATTAACCTAGAAACCGCAGTTGGACGGGTTGGAGTGTGCGGTTTTTGGGGTGCAGGGCAAGGCATAACAACGCGGAATGGTTGTTCCATTCCAAGGAGTTATAACACAGCCATGTGCCCCAAAAACCGTGCAATCCTACCCGTAGTGGACTCACCGGATGGGTGAATCCTAAAATTACTGGATACCTTACTGGAATCATGTCGTTACAACCACAACATAGCGGTCAACTGCGGTTTCTAGGATTAACCTTACGTCAGAAATTAGCGGTCAACTGCGGAATCTAGGATGATTGTTCCTCAGTTGTTGATCGAACAAAAAAAGGCCGCTGGTTTAACGCAGCGGCCTTATGGGTATACAAATTTTAAATCTGTCTAGGTTCTGTAACCAGCTAAAAGCCACGGCGCGAGCTGCCATACCGGCACTGCCAGCATGCGTCGAATCTGTTTGTGGCTGTTGTTGAAATTCATAGTCCGATCATCGCTTTTTGATGATGCTGATGTCAACTGATTTATCGCCGACCCCTGCACACGCTTAGGTCTTATACAACGGTTCCAGAACCGTGGCCTCGCTGTGCCGATGCGGTTTCGCGTCCTTTCCTGCGCCGTCGAATGCGGCGCGCAGCACCTCCGGGGTCCAGCTGGATTCACGACTGTAGAGCGCGTCGTTGAGTTTGTGGATTTCACCGGCAAGCGGCTCGCCGCTACGCGCGGCGATATCGCTGAGGCTGGTCATGGCCTCGTCCGGCCAGCGCGCCCGGGCCCAGTCCAGCAGTGCGTTTTTGGTCTGGTGCGCATCCTTGCTCGCGCAGGCGGCGACGACCGCTTTTTTCAACGGATGCAGCGGCGCCGGTCTGGGTCTCGCTGTGGTCTGTTCGGCACCGGTGCGATGTCGGCGATTACGCAGCAACAGCAGAGTGGTTGCGATCCAGCCGAGCGCAAGCGCGAGACTGATCCAGCGCCAGATACCGCCGTCGATGACCGTGTGCTGTTCATCGGCGAGCAGTGGCTTTGATGTTTCGGCTGTAGCACTGGTTGCAGGATGTGCTTGTGTGACCGGCGTTGCTGCGGGTGGCGCCGCGGCGGCGCTGGCGGTGCCGATCGAATGTAGCTCGACGCCGGGCAGGCGCGCGATTTCCGGCTTGCCGGTACGGGTGTTGAACCACGGTATCTCGATCGCCGGCAGTTTGAAGTCGCCGGCGCGCGTTGGAATCATCGCGATCTTGATCTGGCGTTTGCCGATGAAGCCGTCCTCGCTCGGCGTGTTTTCCGGTTGCGCCTTGTCCGGGTACTGTTTCAGCCCGTCGACGTCGCCTAGATCCGGTTCCGGCAGTTGTTCGGCCATCAGGCCGTCGGCCTGCAATATCAGCGTGCGCGTGACCGGCTCGCCGGTTTTGAGCGACGACACGTCGGCGGACCATGTTTGCGTCAGGCTCAGGTTTTTCGCCGGCAGCCATTTGGCGACATCCGTGCCGGCGGGCACGGGTTTGACATCGATATCGACACGTTTGGACAGCACGCGTTTACGGCTGCCGGTATTCAGGCTCATGAATGAATCCATGAACGAGCGTGGTCGCACGTTCGGTGTCGACACGTTGCCGTCAAAACGCAGCGGGTTGATCGTCAGCTTGCCGCTGTGCTGCGGGTAGATCGCGTACTTGCGCTCGATCACCGCGTAACGCACGCCGTTGCGCGTGGTGTCGTAACTGGTGTCATCACCGAGGCGCTCGATGATCGCGTCCGGATCGCTGGTTTCGGGCTCGGACAACGACGCGCTGCTGATGTTGACGGTGCGCAGCAGCCTGACCGTGTAGACGATCTGCGACTGCACCCATGCCTGCTTGCTGTCGGTCTCGACTTCGAGGAACAGCTGCGCCTGTTCGCCTGACGCATTCTGCGGTGCGCCGGGCGCCTGCGACGCCGGCTTCACCGTTACACGCAACGACGGACTCGCGTCGCTGCCGAACGGCACCGGCGGAATCGTGAACACGCCGGCCTTCTTGCTGATCAGCGTCAGGTCCCAGGATTTTTTCAGGCTCCAGCTGCCGTTGATCGAGCGCATGTTGGTGCTCTGCGAACTGCTGAGTATTTCGAAATCGTGGTCGAGCACGCTGAAATCCGGGTCATCGACATCGCTGTCGGCTTCGTAGACCAGGTGGAACGACTCGTCCAGCGACACCGGGTTGCGGTCGAGGCGGGCAGTGATGTTGGCCGCTGCCAGCACCGGTCCGCTCAGCAATAACAATGCGATGAGCTGGAACAGTGTCGTCCATTGAAACGAAATCCCGTGCTGGTTACTGTTGGCTACCATGGTTGCTCGCTGTCCGTCTGGTTCGGCATCTGCCGGTACTGATAAATGAATTTGCGTCGCATCAGACCGCCCGGGTCGTCCGGGATACGTCGCAACAGTTGTTCGCTTGCATGCTCGTCTTCGGTCATCGGCGCATTATCGCTGTCGCGTGCCTCGGCCATGGACTCATTTGCCGGTTCCTGTTGTTCGCTAACCTGTGCATCATCCGGTTGTTGCTCCTCCTTGTTATCGTTATCGTCTTCAGCTTTCTGTTGTTGTTCCTTTTTCATCTGCTCGGCAAAGCGCTGTTGCTCATCTTTTTTGCTTTCATCGCCGAACTTATCCTGTTCGGGATTCGATGGCTGCTGCCCGGTCTGTTGTTTGTCCTCTTCAGTGGATTTGTCCTTTCCCTGCGGGTTTTGTTCCGCCGGATTCTCCGACTGCTTGCCGGCCTGATCGTTGGCCTGATCGCTGGCCTGTGACTCTTCGCCCTTATTTTGTTGATCCGAGTTCTTCTGCTCAGAATTTTGCTGATCCGCGCTCTGCTGGTTTGAATCCTGTTTCTGCTTATTCTTCTGGTCGGAAGATTCGCCGGATTGCTGTTGCTGGTCCTGTGACTGCTGATCTTGCGACTGCTGGTCGTCCTGCTTGCTCTTATCAGACTGACTGTTCTGCTTCTGCTGTTGCATCTGCTTTTTTACCAGATCGAGGTTATAGCGCGCATCTTTATTGTTTGCATCCATTTCCAGCGCCTTTTTATACGCGGCGACGGCTTCCGGGTAATTGCCCATGCGAGCCAGTGCATTGCCCCTGTTGTAGTTGTCTTCGCTGCTGGTTGCCTGTTTCAGCAACTCGTTTGCTTTCGCATAATCGCCGGCGCGGTAGGCGGCGGCGGCCTTCCATTGCGGATCGTTGAAATGTTCCGCGGCCTGTTTGGCATCGCCGGCCTCGAACGCGTGCATGCCCTGCTGGTCCGGGCTGCGCCACAGGTGGTCGAGATCGAGGCCAAAATCGCTGGCATACGCCGGTTGCGGCAGCGGCAGCACACAAATTGTGAGCAACAGCAGCCAGCCGCGACGTGGCCACAGCATCACCAGCAAAAGCACCGGCAGCAGCAGCCACGGGCCCTCTTCACGCCAGGTGTCGGCGCTGAGATCGGTGTCTTTGGTTCGGTGGCTGTTGCGCGCCGAGTCGAACAGTTTTTCCAGCCGGTTGATGTCGGCATCATCCACGCGCATGCCGGCGTAGAGGCCGCCGCCTCGTAGTGCCGCCTGTTGCAGATTTTTGGTGTGCAAACGAGGGATCACGATCGCGCCGCTCGCGTCCTTGAGGAAACCGCCGCTCAACGGGATCGGGCTGCCTTCGGCGGTGCCGACGCCGAGGATGGAGACGCGGTGGCCCTCGGCGTGTGTTTTTTCGATCGCAGCGCGGTCAGATGGACCCAGCCCGTCAGTGACCAGCAGCACATCGCCGTTGGCGATACCTGCCTGGCGCAGCAGATCCGAAGCCTGTTTCAACGCCGCCGCGGCATTGCTGCCCTGGGCCGGCATCAGGTCCGTGGTCAGCGTCGGCACCAGGTTCTTGATGGTGTTGGTGTCGTCAGTCAGTGGCGTCACGGTGAACGCGGTGGCTGCGTACACGATCAGCGCGGTCTGTCCATTGCGGTGTGCATCGAGCATGTCGAGCAGTTTGAGCTTCGCGCGTTCGAGGCGCGTGGGCTTGATGTCGGTGGCGTTCATTGACTGCGACAGGTCGAGCGCGATCACCAGCGCGGACGCTTCGCGGAACACCGGCTGCGGCAATTTTTTCCACACCGGTCCGGCCAGTGCGACCAGGCTCAGGCTGGTCGCGATCGCGATCAGTAGCAGCGGCAAGCGGCTGGTGTTGCCACCGCCGCCCTGCATCAATACGTGCGGCAATAGTCGCGCGTCGCACACCGTTTTCCAGCTGCGGCTCGCGGTCCGGCGTTTGCGCATCAGCACGATGAACACAATCAGCGGCAGGAAACCGTAGAACCAGTCGGGGCGCAGGAAGCGCAGCTGGTCGAAAATGGTTGTCAAATCCGCAAGGCTCATGATCGCCTCCACAACGACGCCAGCGCCGGCAATGCGGCCAGCGCGAGCGCCGCACCCAGCGGCCAGTAGAACAGCGACCAGGTCGGGCGGTAGCTGCGGGTGTCACGCTCGACCGGTTCGAGCTGGTCGATCAGCTGGTAGATTTGCTGCAGTTCCTTGATGTCGTGGGCGCGAAAATAGCGGCCGCCGGTGATTTTCGCGACCTGTTTCAGCGAGGCCTCGTTGAGATCGCGGCTGCCGGCCGGGCCGATACCGATCGTGTGGATTTTCAGGCCTTTCTCGGCGGCGAGTTCGGCGGCTTTCTCCGGCGTGATTTCACCGGCGTTGCTGACGCCGTCGGTCAGCAGGATCAGCACGCGGTCTTTGGTTGTTGCATCTTCAGGTTCGGCAGTGAGACGTTTCACCGCGAGGCCGATCGCGTCGCCGATCGCAGTTGCACGACCGGCGAGACCGGTCACGGCTTCATACAACAGCGTCTTCACGGTTTCACGGTCGAACGTCAGCGGTGCCTGCACGTAGGCCTGGTCGCCGAACAGGATCAGACCGACCCGGTCGCCGACGCGCTTGTCGATGAAATCACCGGCGACCGCGCGGGTTGCGTCCATTTTGGATATGCTGCGGAAGCTGTGTGTGAACGGCTGGTCCATGCTGCCGGACAGGTCGATCGCGAGCATCAGGTCGCGCCCACTGACCGGCAGTTCGATGCTGTCACCGATCCATTGCGGTCGTGAAGCGGCCGACAGCAGGCACAGCCAGATCAGCGTGAATATCAGCAGTGGCCAGCGTGAGCCCGCGCCGCGCTCGATCGAAACCGCGGCCACCGAATCAAAATCATGCAGCCAGGGCACGCGCAACGCGGCTTCTGCATCATCCGATGCCGGCGGCAGCAGCCTGCGTAGCAGATACGGCAGCGGCAGCAGCGCGAATACCCACGGCCACAGCAGTTGCAGATTGCCGGTGTTGATACCTTGTTGCAGCGAATCCAGCAAAGCGTCGATGTTCATTCCAGCGATCATCATGATGCGTAGTTGTTCAGCCGCCGGGTGTTCGCCTGCAGCCAGTTGCGGCACAGCGTGATCAGGTCTTCGATGTCGCTTTGCTCCGCATCGAGACTGTTCGCGTACGGTGCTTTCGCCAGCAGGCGGCCGGCGCCTGCGCTGAAGCCCTTGTGCGTTGACGTGCCATCCAGCCAGGCGAGCCAGCTGTCGCCGGTCAGTGACGCGGTGTCACGCCGTGGGTACAGGCTGATGCCTGCACGGCGCATCAGCACCGACAGATCGCGTACCAGCCGCAGCGCATCGCGATGCTGGTGGTAAGCCGATTCCAGTTGCGTGAGTTGTTCGAACACGCGCTGTCTGCGGCGTTTGCGCAAATGCCAGCGGCGCAGCAGTGCAAACGCAATCACGGCGAGCACCGCCAGTCCGAGCAACAGCCACCAGCCGGGCGCGGGTGGCCACCAGCTCACCGGCGCCGGCAGGTGAATGTCGCGTAACGGCAGGTCCGTTGCCGGCAGTCCGGCGACCTGCGGTGTCGTTACCGGTGTCATCGCGGCGCCGCCCGGAACTGGGCTTTCTGTGTGTTGCGGATGCCGAGTCCCTGCTGCAAAGCGCTGAGGACATCGGCGTTCGTCGCGATAGAGAAAAAATACATGCGGTGCTGGCGGCACAGCTTCGCGAGATCGAGCTGGCGTTGCAGGAAGCGATCGTGGTACTCACGCCGTACTTTTTCATTCGCACTGCTGAAGCGCAGCAGGTGCTTGCCGTCACTGACCTTGTACACGCCCGGCGCGGGCAGCTCGGCTTCCACCGGGTCGTAGAACTGGATCAGCACCACGTCGTTGTGGCGCGCGATGCTTGTGAGCTGGGTTTTACTGTTCGAATCGAGATCGTGGAAATCACTGAGCAGGAAAATCAGGCTGCCGGGATGTGCCACCTTGCGCAGGCGCGTCATGGCGGACTGGGAACCGGCGCTTTGGCGGCTGTTAGTAGACCAGGCCGGGTGGCTGTAGATGCGGCCGATCAGGTCGAGCACCGCGGACTTGCCGCGTCGGGGTTTGAGTTCGGTGTGCTGGCCGTCGGCGAACAGCAGCGCGCCGAGGCGGTCGTTGTGCGCATTCGTGCTCCAGCCCAGCATCGCCGCGGTCTGTGAAGCGACCACGGCCTTGTAGGCGCCGCGGGTCGCGAACATCATCGACGGGTTCAGGTCCAGCCACAACAGCACCGGACGCTCGCGTTCCTCGCGGAATACCTTGGTGTGCGGATCGCCGGTGCGCGCGGTCACGCGCCAGTCCATGCTGCGGATGTCGTCGCCGGGCAGGTACAGACGCGATTCCTCGTATTCCATGCCACGACCCTTGAACGAGGACAGATACGCGCCGCCCTGGCGCGCGTGGATGCGGCTGTTCTGCAGCAGCAGCCGGTCGGCCCGGTAGCGCAGCCGGATCAGCGACTGCGGGTTCGGCCTGGTGATGTCATCGGCTTGTGGCGGTGTGCTACTCAAGGGTTAAATATCAAGGTACGGCGATGCGCGAGATCAGTTCCTGGATGAAAATATCCGGGGTCACGCCTTCGGCTTCGGCCTCGTAACTGAGGATGATGCGGTGGCGCAGCACATCGTGCGCGACCGACTGGATGTCGTCGGGATCGACATAGTCGCGTCCGTCCAGCCACGCGTGTGCGCGGGCGCAGCGGTCGAGTGCGATGGTCGCACGCGGGCTGGCGCCGTACAGCGACCATTGCGCGAGGTCATCGCCGTAGGCGCCCGGCTTGCGTGTCGCCAGCACCAGCTGCATCAGGTATTCCTCGAGGTTTTCGCCCATGTAGAGTTCGAGCACTTCGCGGCGCGCGTTGAAGATGCTCTGCTGGCTGATTCTGTTACCGTTGCCGGTCGTCATCGTTATGCCGTTCAGCGCTTCGTTGCGCGCCAGCGACAGGATCTGTTTTTCGGCGCCGGCATCCGGGTAGTCGATGCTGACGTGCATCAGGAAGCGGTCGAGCTGTGCTTCCGGCAGCGGGTAGGTGCCTTCCTGTTCAATCGGGTTCTGCGTCGCCATCACCATGAACAGCTGCGGCAGCTGGTACGTGGTCTTGCCGACCGTTATCTGACGCTCGGCCATGGCTTCGAGCAGCGCCGACTGCACCTTGGCCGGTGCGCGGTTGATCTCATCCGCCAGCACCAGGTTGTGGAACAGCGGACCCTGCTGGAACACAAAGCTGCCGTCCTGTGGTCGGTACACATCGGTGCCGGTGAGGTCGGCGGGCAGCAGGTCCGGCGTGAACTGGACGCGATGAAAATCGCTTTCGATGCCATCGCTGAGTATTTTCACGGCCTTGGTCTTGGCCAGACCGGGTGCGCCTTCGACCAGCAAATGGCCGTCGCACAGCAATGCGATCAGCAATCGGTTGACCAGTGTTTCCTGGCCGATGATGTGTTCACTGATGTGCTGATGTAACTTGAGTACGTTCTGTTTTTCTGACATGGATATCGGTCCTTGCGCCCGCTGGCATGATTCGAACACGTATAACCGACTCAATGAAATGGAATTAGTTCAAACGGGCTGTAACAGGCGTGCTGCGCGGCTGGTATCTTACCCTGCTTTGCGTGTAGTATCCGCGTTCGATAGAGTGAATTTCAACATCGGGTGCCTGGCTGTGTTCTTTGGAAAGAATACGGCCGGGATAATCGGGAAGACGGTGAGCCCTGGATGCGTACGCATCTAGGCAAAACCGGCACTGCCCCCGCAACGGTGATTGGGTAAGGCGGTCGTAAACCACTGCGAGTAATCGCGGGAAGGTGACCGCCAGCGTCCTGGCAGCATGCAAGACGACCCATCAGTCCGGAGACCGGCCCCATGTCTGTTATTTCCTTGTTGCGGCGGGCGACAATGGTGACGGGCATCGGCCTTGCGGCGTGCTTTTCCCCAGTTGCCTCCAGAATTTTTTTGGAGGTCTTTCATGAATCAGTTCCACTCCTGCAGTCTGCTGTTGCTGACTGCATTGCACACTTTCAGTGTTGTTGCGGATAGCGATGTGCAACAGGTGCCAGCGGTGCTGGTCAGCGCCGCGCGCGCAGAGCAGAGCACACTGACGACGCCTGCGAGCATAAGCGTGATCACGCGCGCGGACATCGATGCCAGTGGCGCGCGCCATCTGGTCGATGTATTGCGTGGACGCGGCGGTGTGCAGATCAGCGACAACTACGGCGAAGGCAGCCGCGCCGCGGTGGTTGGCTTGCGCGGCTTCGGCGAGACCGCGAACGCGAACACGCTGGTGCTGGTCGATGGTCGCCGGCTGAACAACCCGGACATCGCCGTACCCGACCTGAACAGCATTGCGCTGGACGATGTCGATCGTATCGAAATCGTGCAGGGCAGCGCCGGCGTGCTGTTCGGCGACCAGGCGGTCGGTGGTGTGATCAACATCATCACACGCCGGCCCGGTTCGATGCGGCATTCGCTGAAACTGAGCGCAGGCAGCTACGACGCAGCACAACTGTACGCGATGACATCGCAGGCGCTGGACAACGGGTTCGATTACCGCCTGTCGCTGGAGGCGCGCAAAAGCGACAATTACCGCGACCATAACGAAGCGTCTTACCTGAACGCTTTATCAAAGCTGGGCTATGACTACGGCACGGGTTCGGTGTTCGGCGAACTTCAATACGTCAGAGATGATCTGAATACACCGGGCACGCTGTTCGACGATCAGGTCGCGGTCGATCGGCGCCAGGTGAGTCCGAACTTCGCCCTGGATTTCTCGAATCTGGAAACGAGCACGGCGGTGCTTGGCGTGAACCAGTCGCTGTCGCCGGACTGGTCGCTGGAGGCCGAGCTGACCGGTCGCAGCACCAATGGCGTGTTTCGGCTGAGTTCGGTGTTCGGCGCCGAAACGCAGGACAGCATTCAGGACCGCAAGGTATACGAATTCACACCGCGGCTGATCGGCAGCCTGCCGGGATGGAACGGCACCTTGCTGACGCTGGGTGCCGATGTGATCGTGAGCGACTACACGCTGTCATCACGCTTCGGCGATCAGATGAATGACCAGACGCAGCAGTCGCTGTACGCACAGGCGGTGACGCCGGTGAGCAACAGCCTGAATCTGACGCTGGGCCTGCGTTATGCCAGCGTTGAAAATGATCTGAGCGATACCGGTACGTTCGCGATCTATCCGAACGGGCAGACGGCGGATGATGACGTCACCGTCGGCGAGCTCGGTCTTACATGGCAGGCCGATAACAACTGGCGATTATTGCTGCGCGCCGACCAGAACTACCGCTTCGCCAAGGTGGATGAATACATGTCGCCGGCGTTTGGTCCGACGTTCGAACCGGTTATCCTGCAAACACAGAAAGGTCTGTCACTGGAATCCGGACTCGAATGGACGGCCGGTCGGAACGCGGCGAAGCTGCTCGTCTATCAGCTCGACCTTGATAATGAAATCGCCTTCGACCCGGTGAATTTCGCCAACATCAACCTCGACACGACCAGGCGCCGGGGCGTGATCACCGAATTCAACTGGCAGGCAACGGCCCGGCTCGGTGTCATCGCGAGTTACACGTATACCGATGCGCAAGTCGTCGGTGGCGAATTTCAGGGCAAGGAAATCCCGCTGGTGGCGAAAAATTCGGGCATGCTTGGCGGTAACTACGTCTACTCGGATAACTGGCAGTTCTATGCCGAACTGCAGGTGACCGGCGAGCGCGTGTTTTCCGGCGACTTCGACAACGTGCTCGACCCTTTGCCGGGTTACGGCGTGGTCAATGTCAAGGCCGAGTATACACAAAACGATTTTTCATTCGCCGCACGCGTCAACAACCTGTTCGACAATCGCTACAGCGATGTCGGCCAGCTCGGTTTCGATCCGAATACTTTCGCATCTCGGGCCGCCTATTTCCCGTCACCGGAGATAAACCTGATGCTGACAGCCGCATGGCAATTCAGATAATCTAGCGACATGAAATTCCACAATAATCCCGTTTTCGCCAGTGCCGTGTTCTCGGTTGGTTTGCACCTCGCGCTGCTGCTGGCGCTGCTGCAGCTGCCGGCCATCTCGCTGCCGACCGGCAACAGCCTGCGCATCGAACTGATGCGTTCGCTGGCCGCGCCCGGGCAGATTGACGCGGTGATAAGCGAACAGGCTGTACAGCCGCCACAGGTACCGGTCGGCGAACAGATGCAGGCGTTGGATGATTCACTGAAAACACGGCGCGTCGCTAACGATCAGGCGCAGTCACTCGTGCAAGCGCAGCCGCGGCCAGCGCAGAGGCAGGCGGCGACAAGTGGCGGTGATCGTACAGATGGCGCCGATACGCAGACGGCAGTAATCGATGCTGATACGCGGACAGCCGCGATGCTGGAACTGCTGCACGACGCGATCAGCGATCACAAGCGCTATCCGTACCTCGCGCGCCGCCAGCGCCGCGAGGGCACCGCACAGATTGAATTTGTACTGCACCCGGACGGTCGTATCGACAACACCGCGTTGCTCGAATCCAGCCGCAGCCAGGTACTTGACCGAGCCGCGCTCAGCGCAGTCGCGGATATCGCACCGTTTAAACCGGCCGAACAATACCTGTCGCAGGCGCAGACTTTTCGTATCGTCGTGGTCTTCCGGTTGCAATAACCTTCAACCTAGATTCCGCAGTAGACCGCTAATATCTGACGTAAGGTAATGATATGCTGGACCAAATAATGAATTTCATCCTCACCCATTGCGTGAACTCATTAACGCTACAAGAATTTGTGAAAAATCCCGACGCACCCTGCTGCGTTGTCGTTCTTGTTAAGGGAATAGCCATTA
>Ga0210123_1001217_pt1 | contig 13632 bp, 8 predicted proteins | sample Muzzi_PWB_D2_FD_185535 | JGI IMG/M metagenome (GOLD analysis project Ga0210123, IMG submission 185535) | Wetland microbial communities from San Francisco Bay, California, USA, that impact long-term carbon sequestration - Muzzi_PWB_D2 (SPAdes) | ecosystem: Environmental > Aquatic > Marine >... | reverse complement strand
TGACGTGCTCTCGCCAGGCGACGATGCCCTCAGCCCAGGCCGCCCTGGCGGTTGGGCAGGAAACGAGAAGGCTCGCCGCATCGTCGACGCTTTCGAACAGGAGGATCCACTCCTTGACAGAGCGGTGTTGGTGGCGTTCACGCATCATTTGCGGGTGCACTGTAGCAGAGAGTCGAGGAGCGGGGTCAAGGTCGGATCGGAGCCCAGGGTGAGGCCGATGTTCGAGAGGTGGGTGTGAGCGGCGGCGGGGCGAACGGAGGAGAAAAGAACCGCCCGGACCGCGGGCCAGCGCATCGCAAGTCCGGGCGGCCGACGAAAGTGCAGCTCAGAAGCGAAACAGATCCTGGAGCCAGGTGAGCCAGAGTGCCAGGAGACCCTGCTGGTGCGACTGAGCCGTGAGGCCGTTCGGATCTGTGTCGGCACCGGCGTCACTACTGCTGCTCAGGCCTAGCCTGCACTATTCATGAGGCGCCGTAGCGAGAGCCGCAAGTGGGTGTGAGATCAGGGCGCACACAGCGATGCGCGACGCAGGCGTACTGGACAGTACGTTGAGGAGCAAAGAGCGAGTACGCCCTGAGATTGCATCCAATTGCGGCTCGCAGTAGGTGACTTATGAATAGTCCAGGCTAGGGGGTCGATGTCGCCGCCGCGCTCCGTGCAGCCGACAACATCACAGGCCGCGGTGGTCGTGACCTCGCTGGGACTCCAGGTGGCGGGTGCGGCGCTCCTGTCGAGGCCTACACCACCTCCGAGGGCAGTGCCGGGGTCTGCCGTTTGAGCCCGGAGCGCGGCCGGTGCCCCGGCAGCGGCCAATAGAACGAGAACGAGACCGAGGGAGACAATCCTCATGGGTTCCTCCTGGTGGGCGGGGTCGTACGCCGGCTTCACTGCCGAGCGCCGCCCGGCGCCTTCAGCCGCACAGTGTGGCGTAGAGGAAGGACCGTGAAGGCCCGGGCGGGAACCGGTGCCGCGCTACTCTTGCTGAGACCGGTAGGTATGATGCTGGCTTCGATAGATGGAGTGCGGTAGGTAGCATGTTCCCGAGTGGGGAGCTGAACGGCGTTGGGCCGGGTCGCCCCGGGCGGCGGAAGGTGAGGGCCTGGCAAGGAGTGGTTGGCGGAGCTCGTCAGCCCGTGATGGCGGCGATAGCGGGGGGCCAGTGACACCGAAGGAGACCATGGGAAGGGACGAAACGGGGCCGCTGGACAGGATCGGCCTGGTGATCAAGCTCCTCCGTACGCGCGCCGGATGGACGCAGGGCCAGTTGGCGGACGCGGCCGGGCTGACGAGCTCGCAGATCTCGAAGTACGAGCGGGGCCGCGAGATGCCGACGCTCAAGAACGTGGACAAGATCCTGGTCGCGCTCGGGGTGAGGAGCCCGCTCCAGCTCGCTGCCGCGCTCGAGGACGCGGGGCGCTCGGAAGAGTGGGCCCGTGCCGCCGCCGGTGGCGAGAGCCGTACAGGCCAGGCAAGCCCGGTGAGCCGAGCCCGGCGGGAGGAAGCTCTTCAAGGCCTCCGCGACAGCTTCGAGAGCTTCCTGCAAGTGGTCGAGGAGACGATCCACCAGGGCCCCTCCTGAGTTTCTGTTGGGAGACCTCACTGATGTGGGCAAGGAGCGACGTTCGGTTGGGCTGGGTAGCGGTGGGGTAGGGGGGAAGGGGCGGCGTCCGGTGCGGCGCCGGGGCAGGGCGGGGCTTCAGGGTGGGTGGAGTAGAATGGGCGCAAGCAGTCAAGACTGCCCGGAATAAAGCAAGAAAAATGCCAGCGATGAAAGTGCCCAAAACGGCCGAGGTTACGGAAAATCCCGTAACGAAGTAGAGATTCGTTTCGCGCGCAGCCGCGGAACGAATCTCTACTTCGTTATATCCCATTTCTCTCGCAGTTCATGTCGTATTAGGTGGCTGGACGGTGCTTTGCCGATCTCGCCTGACACCTATGAGGCCCCCGGTTGTCAAGCACGGTCGCTCGAGGCGGCACCGTGGCCAGTCGATAACCCACCACTACACAAGACGGTTGGCGCCGCCGCAGAGCTTCAAGCCGTTCGGCAATCGTAGGATCGGATAAGGGAGTGGAGAGATGGGTCTTCAATGTCAGTGCCTCAAGATCCCGGTTCTGGAAGGGCAGGCTCCACGAGTACGCTCTTGGGTCGCTGGGTTGTCAACCCGTGCGGATGAGGTTCTTGGTGCCCTGGAATCGGAGGGCATTCATGATGAAGCGGTGTTTCTCGCGCAAGAGGGCGGGGTCGAATACCTCTACCTCTATTCGCGAGCAGAGGACCTCGAAGCCGCAGGCCGTGCATTCGAGCAATCCACGCTCGCCGTAGATCTTGAATTCAAGCAGCTTCTGTCAGAATTACTGGATTTCAGTCAGGCTGTTACCCTGCCATTGGTCTTTTGCGCTGATCGCCCAGAACAGTGGGTCAATGTTGGGGACACAGCGGATAGCAGCACCACCTGACAGATCATTGGAGCGGACCAAACCGCGCGCTTCGCGCACGCCTTGGCCGCTGAATCCCAGCCGGTAGATACTCTGGGATTTGATAAATCCGTTGACTTCGACAGGAGTCTCGACCTTCACGCTGGCGGTGTTCGTTGCCATCGTTACGGGCTCACGCCGGAGGCAGGCCTCGCGCACAAGCCCGCCAGCATCGCCTCCGAGTAGGCCGTCGCTATCGGGACAGGCGATCATCGGGGCAAGGTCGTCGTCACGGTGAGGTGACCGCCGAGAGGCACGGACTGGGGCTTGGAGGGCAGGTCCGCTACAATCTGCCGCCATGACATGGCTAGATGGTGGGTTTCGCGGGGCGGCCGCCCGGTCGCTCGTGGTGATGGTGCTTCTGATGCCGGTTCTCTGCCCCGTGGCGGCGCTCGCGGCGGAGCTCGGCTGGCACGGGGAGCCGATGCCGGAGGGGCTCTCCCGGGCGGGGGCGGAGGGGGAGTACGTCTGGCAGGCGGACGGGGCGGTGATGGTCTACGTGCCGCCCGGGGCCTTTCCGATGGGCTCGGCCGACCAGGATTCGGACGAGCGCCCGGTGCACGAGGTGACTCTCGACGGCTTCTACATCGACAAGCACGAGGTGAGCTGGGCGCGGTGGAAGCGCTCCCCGCTCGAGGTGCCGAAGGCGCCCGACTGGGGGATCGTCGATGATCAGCCGGTGCTGAACGTGACCTGGAAGGACGCGGTGGCGTTCGCGAAGTGGGCGGGCAAGCGGTTGCCGACCGAGGCCGAGTGGGAGAAGGCGGCCCGGGGGACCGACGGGCGGCTGTACCCCTGGGGCGACGAGCCGCCCACCTTCGAGCGGGCGGTCTGGAAGGACCATCCGATCGCCCAGGAGATGACGGCGCCGGTCGATTGCTGCGAGGCGGGCGCTTCGCCCTACGGTGCGCTCAACATGGCGGGGAACGTCTACGAGTGGTGCGCGGACGTCTACGCCAAGGACTACTACGGGCGCTCGCCGGCGGTGAACCCGAGGAACGAAGGCGAGGGCAAGTACCGGGTGCTCCGAGGGGGCGCGTATGTGCTGGAGATCGAGGATCTGCGGGCCGGGTACCGCTACCGGCTGCTGGAGGTCGACCGGACGCCGTACATCGGGTTCCGGACGGTGCTGCCAGGGGTGGACGCCGCGGCCGATTGATCGGCTTGCTTCGAGTTGGTTGAGGGTCGGGGAGGGGGTGTCGGAGCAGAAGGGATGGGTGGGGGCGTCCCCTTCCCACCTTGAGGGTGGGAAGGGGACTGAGGGGTTGGGGGGTGATCCGGTCGACTGCACCAGACCACCACACGCCTCACTGCGGAATGGTGAACTCCCGGACCCCTCCGGCCACGCTCTCGACACAGATCGTGCCGCCGGGCTGGAGGATCGCCAGGGGCGAGATGCGGCTGATCAGCTCGACCTTGTTCGCGGCATCCGGAATCAGGGGCGAGTGACACTCGCGGGCGCAGCGGAAGACGAAGAAGCCGTCCTCCGCACGGACCGGCGAGCTCGCCAGGTACTCCCCGGTGCAGTGGCCGTCCTCCTCGCCGCCCAGGAAGAGCGACACCCACTTCGCCTGCTCGCCCGTGTGGAGCTTCGAGACGGTGCCACGGACCCGCCAGAAGAGGTCGTGGAAGGCGTTGAAGTGGCTCACCTCGTCCGGGGCGTCACTTCCCTCGACCAGCGGGTGAGGCGAGAAGATGGCGTTGTCGTGGAACAGGTCGTCGAACTGGTAGAAGACCTGGCCCGAGGCCCGCGGTAGCTCGATCGTCGCGTTGAGGCTCGAGCCCGCGAACACCGGAGCGCCGTGGGAGAACGTCCGATCGGCCCAGAAGCCCTTGGACGGGTCGTCCGGGTCGATGAACAGCGTGCCGTTCGCCGGGTTGATCCAGAGGAACGGCCGCCAGGCGCCGGTCGGGGGGATGATGTCCCCGGCCTGCTCGTTGCCCTGGGAGGGGTTCCTGAGGAAGGGCGGAAAGCGGAGCTCCGTCGGGTGGTCCGGCAGGCCGTTGACGCCCTGGAGCGGCGGCGGCGGCCAGTTGACGACGCCGTTCGGGTTGTAGGCGGCGATGTCGGCGCCGCAGAACCCGGGGAAGGGGTCCTCCGGGCAGAGCTGGGCGACGCCGTAGCCCTCCGTGAGCTGACCGATCAGCAGGCCCGCGGAGCCGTCCGGCTCGCTCAGTGGGTAGGGCGCGATCTCGTCGCTGATGATGAACGGTGGGGGGTTGAACCGGAAGTCCCCGCCGCGGGCTTCCTCCGAGTACTGGTAGCCGGTGAACTGGTCGCCGAAGCCGCCCGTGTAGGGGGTGAGCCCCACCCGGTCCGAGCCGCGGGCGAAGACGTCCTGCTGCTGGATGATGTCGTAGTGGGGCCGGAAGCCCCATCCCGCCCGCCACTGCATCTCGGCGACCTTCGGGGCGCCGTAGCTCGGCTTGAAGTTCATGATCTCGAAGCTCGTCTCACCCCCCCCGCAGCAACGGAGGATGTCGTCGTGGAGACGGGTGCCGAAGTCGACGTTCCTGAAGTAGTGGGTGTGCCGGTCCAGGTTGATCAGCTTGACCCGGAAGGTGTCCCCCTGCTTCCAGCCCGTGACCTCGTTCTCGTAGGGCCCCTCGCCGTACATCTCGTTGTTGACGTAGGCCGAGATCATGTTGAAGCCGCCGAAGTTGCCGGGGGTGATCCCCTCGTCGGCGAGCACGTCCCAGGCCTCCGGCGGGAGCTGGGTCTGGACGGTGGCCAGACCGGCCCAGTCGACCCAGGTGCCCCGCGGCCCGTCGTGCGGCAGCGTGAGCCAGCGGGAGATCGTGGTGGGCGAGGCGCCACCCAGGGCGGCCTCGGCCACGTGCAGCATCTTCATCTCCGGCGCCGCCGTGCTGATGGCGTCGAGGGTGAGCTCCTCGCGGTTGCGGTAGGCGAACGAGCGCCCCTGGGGGTCGAGCTCGACCTCTTGCGTGTGCTGGTTGACGATCTCGTAGACCGGCTGGAGGAACTGGATGCGCGGCGGATGGACACGCCAGCCCCAGGTGTAGACGCCGCGGACCTGGCGGATCGGCGGGTAGTCGACCGAGACGTCGACCACCTCGCCCGGGAAGAAGGCGACCCAGACCGAGTCGAACCCCTTGAACGGGAACTGGACGGTGTTCGCCGCCTTCCGCTTGTCGAGCATCACCAGCGTCGGCGAGAAGTCCTCCTGGACCAGCGAGTAGATCCGGTAGTTGACGCGCAGCGTGTCGTCGTCGTGGGCGTCGACGGGGAAGCGCACCAGGAAGGTGTCGGAGTCGATCTGCCCGTCGTAGTAGAGGAGGGCGATGTCGACCTCCCAGACCTTCCGGGTCTCGCCGTCGAACGGGCTCGTGAAGCGGTCGCCGGAGTCCCGGACCTTCTTCATCTTGTACTCGCCCATCTCCACGTCCGGCGGGAAGTCCCCGGGCCCCACGCGGGGGTCCGTCCACCGGTTGAAGTTGAGCATCGAGAACCCGTCGTAGATCCGGCCCCTGGTCGTCCCCATGAGGATGTCCTGGAGCTCCCGGGCGGCGGCACGCATCGCCACCTCGTCGTCGGCCTGGGAGGCCTCGGCCATCGCCTGGAGGGCCAGACGCATGTCGTCGTTGGGGCTGGTGACCGACTGGATGGGATGGCCGGTCAGGCTGGTGGTCGAGGTGGCCGGCAGGACGCCGACCGCCCCGTGGATCAACGACTGTTCCACCCCGTCCACCGACTGGTCGGTGTTGGGGGTTCTGACGATGCGCCCCTCGAGGAACGACGTCACCGGCTCGACAATGCCGGGCTCGTTCGAGTCGACCCCCGGTTGGGGGCTGGCGTAGGCCGCCAACGCGCCGAGCGTCACCGCCAGGGCGACGGCGAGCACGGCCGCGAGAGCGAAGGTGAGGCGGGTATTCGGTGACCGCATGACGTTCTCCTTATCTCGGCTCATGACGCTCTCACTGGACCGACCGATGGGCGATGCCACCGGCAGGGGAGGAGACACAGATTTCGGACGGCATCGGACCGACCGCCCGGCGGAACCGGAAGCTCCCGCTGCCGGGATCGACCGCCGCGGTGCCGAGGACCGGGCCGCTACAGCCGTCCGGGCCGAGCGATCCGCTCTGTAGCGTCACCTGGCGGACCGTGTCGCCCGCCGGCCGCACGCCGACCCGACCGCCGACGTCGAGGCGGTCGAGGCCCGCGTCGGCCTGGACCTGGGCGAAGTCGATGGCCACCGAGTCGGTGCCGCCCGAGGCACCGTCGGTGACCCGGAGGATGTTCCAGAGCCCGCCCTCCAGGAACGGCTGGCGGCGGTCGAGGAAGAGGTAGTCACCGGGGGCGGAGATGTCGCCGCCGGCTCCGTTGACGAACCAGAGATCGAGGCTCATACCCGGTACCAGCACGTCGGCGAAGACCTGCTCGGTCCCCGGCATCCCCGGGTCGAGGTACCAGCGGTGCCCCTCGAGGGTCGGCACGTGGGCCTGGTTGCCCCAGGGCTGGGCCACTCGGTAGACGAGCGGCGTGCCCGCCGGAACACGGTTGACAAGGCGCGGGTCTCCCCAGAGGTCGCTCGAGAAGACGTCGGCCGGGCGTCCGCGGCGGTCCCGCAGGCGCAGGGGCTCGGAGGCGTAGCTGATGCCGTTGAAGTTCTCGACGTCGGCCGGGTAGGGCATGGTGTTCTGCCCGATCCGCCGGTCCTGGTCGCTGAACAGCGCCACGAGCTCGCGGATCGGCTGGCCGTCCACCTCGATGTCGGCCTGAACGCCCATGCCGCCCTCGGGCAGCGCCTCGGCTCGGCCGGGCCGGTGATAGACCGCGCCCTCCGGCTCGATCACGATGCCGGCGAACGCGCCCTTCTCGACCGACTCGATGTCGGCCAGGTTGAGGCCGAGCACCATGCCGAGCTCACGGTCGGCGTAGAGCTCGTAGGAGCGGCCGCCGCCCGGAGGCACCGTCGAGTCGAAGTTGTAGCCGATGGCGGAGCCGTAGGAGCGCTGCGGGTCGAAGAGCAGCTCGCCGACGCTGATCGACGACCGCCGGTTCCTGGCGTTGCGCAGGTTGATGACCAGGCACTCGCCCTTGTTGGCGCGGAGCACCATCGGGGTCCGGGCGCTCGTGCTCGGCTGCCCCTTCGGGCGGTAGACCGTGCCGGTCACGTCCGGGAGCATCTGGTCGTTGTAGATGATCCCCGCGTCGGCGGCGACGATCGAGTACTCGCGTCGCGGCGCATCCGCCGGGCAGGCAGTGCTCGGTCCCGGGGGCGCCGGTGGCGGCGCACCGCCGGTGAACGCGAGGCTCGGGAAGCCGTCGCCCGAGAGCGGCTGGCGTTCCGGCAGGGGCTGGAGGTCGGGCTCGGTGCGGTCGTGAACCCGGAGGATGCCCCAGGCGCCGGACTCGAAGTCGCGGCCGAGCGTCGAGTAGTAGAGGTAGTCGCCCGGGTAGCCGCCGGGGCCACCGGCGCCACCGTCGAGCGACACGTCGAAGCGCTCCGAGATGCCGATGAACTGGCCGTCGCGCAGATCGCTCTTGCGGCTGGTCCGCTCCACGTTGAAGCGGTGGCCGGTGAAGCGGATGCCTCCCACGCGCTCGACCAGGCCCATGCCGCGGACGACCACCGGGTCGCCCAGGTAGGCCCGGACGATGGGCGTCATCGGGTCACCGTGGGTCACCGACGAGAAGCGGTGGGCCGGGTCGCCGTCCTCGCGCAGCCTCCACGGCTCGGCCCGGAGGTTGATCGTGCCGCCGCCGCGGACGAACTGACCCTCCGCCGGGTTGTTGTCGTGGAGGTAGAGCATGAACTCGCGGAACGAGCCGTCGACGCCGTCCGCGACCGGGTTGCCGCCGGCCGCCGGGTCGACCCGCACGTCGACCAGCGTGCCGGAGCGCACCTCTTCACCGGTCACCGGGTCGTGGTAGGTCGAGCCCTTGGGCTCTACCACGTGGGCGCCGAAGAGGCCGTGGTCCCAGTCCTTGAACTCGACGTGCTGGTGGAAGAAGACGGTGCCGACGTCCACGTCCGAGTACCAGTTGTAGCGGACGAACTCGACGCCCACCGCGTCCCCGGCGTCGTGGAAGCCGTCGAGCGGCTGGTCGAGCACGATGGTGTTGGCGTCCGGCAAGGACACGATCTTGCGCACCTCGGTGCAGGGCAGGGGCTGGCCCGAGGCGGCGGTGCCGCAGGTGCCCTCACCCAGGCCGACGCCGATCCACACGCCCTCGCGGAGCGCGTCGACCTGGTTGACCGAAAGCGTCCTCGCGCCCGGTGAGACCGGGGCCGTCAGCTCGCGCCCTTCCGTCTCGTACGGCCGCACCGACTGCTCGTAGGAGAAGCCGGTGATCACGCCGTCCGACGCCTGGGTGTCGAACTGAACGAAGTGGCTGTGGATGTTGGTCTTCGAGAACTCCTTGTTGAGCGGACCGTCGGGAATCTTGTTGGTGAAGACGATCTCCACGCAGTCGCCGACGTTCGACCGGATGGTCAGCGGCTCGGCGGGCTTGTCGCCCGACCGGATCGCCTGCTCCTCCTCGTTGAGCACGAAGAGCATGCCGTCCGGGTCGACCCGGTCGCGGCTCACCTGAACCGGCAGGGTGATCGAGCTCACCGGGTAGAACCGCTTGACCGCGTTGCCCACGTCGACCGAAGGATCGACGCCGTTTCTGGCGCACAGCCCGTCGAGCCGGCCCTCCTTCATCTCCTCGCCCAGCCAGGGGGCGCCGGAGTGGCGGGCGCTGAACGGCGGTCGCTGGCCCTTCTGGGGCCGGAAGAGCGGCCAGGTGTAGCGGCCGTTCTTCGGGTTGAACAGCACTTCCGGCCGATGGCCCGGGATGCGCGAGACGTAGCCCTCGAACGGCTGCGTCGCCTCCGGCTCGCCGAGCACCCTGAGGCTCGCGCCGCCGCCCGCGAAGGTCCAGTCCCAGACCGTGGCGTCGTGCTTGTCGAGCCGGGTGCCGCGGGGCGGAAGCTGGCCGGCGATCCACTGGCGGATGCCGATCTCGGTCGCCGGGTCGCTCACCTGGCCTTCGGCCACGATCGTGCGGCCGTCGTCGACCTGGAGGCCGATGAGGCCGCCCGCCGAGACGCCCGGGGCGGGCGGAGTGGGCACGATCAGCGGGTTGTCCGGGTTCTGGAAGAGCTCCGGGATCACCGCCAGCGGCTGGCCGTTGATGTTGGTGTCGGCGGTCTGGATGGTGCCGAACACCCGCCAGAACGACCACATGCCGGAGATGTAGTGGTGGCCGATGTGGCAGTGGTAGAGGAAGTCGCCGACGCCCTGCTGGCAGCCGCCGGCGCCGCACTCGTGCTCCAGGTTGTAGGAGGTGCCCGGACCGATGCTCTGGGAGTCCAGGTGGACCGAGGTCAGGTTCGGGTCCGGGACCTTGGTCAGGCCCTTCCAGAAGTCGTTGTTCGGGTCCGCGTTGGGGTTCCGGCGCCAGCGGTCGCCGCCGCCGTGCAGGTGGTGCACGTGGAAGACCTCGGAGCCGCCGTGGAGGAGGCGGGTCTTGGTCGCCTCACCGACGTAGGAGCGTGGGATCGGGGTGGCCGGATCGCCGAACGGGTAGGAGGAGTAGCCGAGGGACTTGGCCGTCGACTCGATCTCGAGGCGGCGCCGGAAGGGCTCCGAGCGGTAGTTGAGCGCCCGGGCGGCCGGCCGGTAGACACCGGCGATGTCGTCGACCAGGGGCAGCTTTTTGTTGTCCCGGTCGCGGATGTCGGTGAACGCCTCATCGCCGATCTCGTGGTAGAAGACCACGAACTCACGGAAGCTCTTGCCGTCATCGGCCTCGGCGACGTTCGGGTTGACGATGATCGCCTCCCAGTTGCTGCCGGTGATCGTGTCGAGGGGCTCGCTGGTCTCCACGTCGAGGTAGGTCGCACCCTCGGGCTCGGCGACGATGGCGCCGAAGAGGCCCATGTTCTGCCGCCTCCGGCCGGCGCCGTGGTCGTGGAAGTAGTAGGCCCGCTCGGCGCTCGAGTCCCTGGGGATCGGGATCTCGTAGGTCAGGGTCTCGCCCGGAGCGGCCATGGAGCTCGGGTTCTCACCCACCTCGCTGCCGGCGTTGGACACCGTGTGGGGCAGGCCGAGGATGTGCATCGACGCGGGCTGGTCGTCGCCCAGCCGGTTGGTGAAGCTCACCCGCAGGCACTCGCCCAGGTTGGCGCGGAGCACGAGGGGCTGGATCGGGTCCTTACGCAGGCCGTGGGAGACCCGCGTCACGTCGGCTCCCTCCGCCGCGGAGCGATCGGCGTCGAGGCCGGCCTCGAACGCGCGGATCGTCGGGATGTTGGCGTCGAGGGCGTACATGAAGGCGCCGTTGACATGGTCGCCGTAGCGATTGAGGGTGATCGTGATGTCGATCGCCGAGACGTCGTAGGAGCGCACCGGGCCGCCCTGGGCGCAGGCGTTGTACGGCGCGCCTGCGGGTTGGGCGTACGCCGGCTTCGCCGCGGTGTCGCTCCAGTCGCCGGCGCAGAAGAGCGCGATGCCGGCGACGCCCAGGGCGCTGAAGCGGGCGAGCCGCGTGTGGCCGAGGGCGGCGAGCGGCGCCCGGAAGGCGCTCAACTGGCGGCGGATCGGCCCGCCACCCATGAGCAGGAGCAGAGGAACGAGGACCGCGAGCTGCATGGTGAGCGCCCGCCCCGCGGCGAGCGTCCGGTCCGCCAGACGCTGGCCGGCGGCATCGGTCCGGGCGAGGCTCGGGTTCTGAACCGAGCTGAAGGAGCAGAGCTGGGTCGACTCCTGGACTGTCAGGTCCGAGCCGACGACCGTCGTCCGCACCTCGGCGAGGGAGACGTTCCAGGTCGTCCCGACCCACTCGTGCACCAGGTCGCGCCCGGCGTCGATCGGCAGGGCGACGGCCGCGAACAGAAGCGCCGCGACGGCCACGGCGCCGAGGGCTCCGTCCGCGGTCTCGGCGGTGAAACCGAGCCGGCGGGCGAGCCAGCAGCCCACGAGGACGGCGACGAGCGCGGCCGGCAGCAGCAGGGCCAGGTCGATGGCGCCGTGGGTCGCGAGCCCGGTCGGGCTCCAGTCGACCTCGGGGTTGAGGATGATCGCGAGGACGTACTCCCACGTGGTCACCGCGAGGGCGGCCAAGACCGCCGTCGCCAGTGCCCGCGGGAGCCGCGTTGTGTTCCCTTGTCGAGCTCCGTTCACTTTTGCTCTCTCCCGTTTCGGTTCAGAGACATCAAGAACTTCCGGTCATCGAGTGGACAACATGGCCTGTCCGACCAGCGATTCGTCATTTCCCTGCTGGTCGAGCAAGAAGGCCAGGAGGTCCGCGACCTCCTGGACGGTCATCAAGCTTGCGTACTCGGGCATCGCGGTCGGCTCGGGGCAGGGCCTGCCGCCGCAGTCGGGCGCGATCGCGGCCGAGGGGTCGAGGATCGAGTCGTAGACGTACTGGGCGCCGGAGACGCCATCGACACGCGTCGAGGCGTTTCTGCCGATCGACCCGAGGTGGGGGCCGACGTTGTTCGATCCGGGCACCGCCGGGTCACCGTGGCACGCCGAGCAGCCGAACTTGCCCTTGAACAGCAGCTCGCCCCGCTCGGCGATGCCGACCGGCAGCACGAGCTCGGCCGTCGGCGGGAAGGCGATCTCGCCGCCCCGGGGGCGGAGGTGATAATGCTCGGCCGGCGTCGGGACCGGCAGGTAGATGGTTTCGCCCGCCCGGTTCCAGGCGGCGCGCAGCTTGCCGTAGGGCACCGTGGTGTCGAAGTCGAAGTGGATGGCGGTGTTGAACGACTGCCCGGGCAGGATGAGCGCGTGGCCGGCCTGGGCTCCGATCGGCGGCACCGGGTCGCCGATCTCCGGCACCAGCATGAGCTCGGAGCCGTCCCAGCGCTTGGGCTTGTCGGAGACGTTCTCCAGCTCGAGCTCGAAGGTGACCCGCTGCTTTCCCCACTCGGGCATGTCCGGCATCATCACGGACGGTTTGCTGAAGTTCTCGCCGTGGTCCATCTGATCGAGGATCCAGCGGGCCTGGCCGAGGTCAAGCCGGAGGCCGTCGATGGTCGCGCTCTCGACCGGGATCTTGCGGCCCGCCTGAACCACGAAGCCCCAGCCGATGAGGGCCAGGGCCAGGGTGGAGAGGAACAGGATGACGCCGGGTCGAGCCCACCATCGGAGGCTCTCGCGCCGCTCCCTCTCCGTGGCCCGGCGGGCTCGGCTGGCCTTGCTCACGAGCCCTGGCCCCCGTCGCCCTGGTGGGCCATGTGATCGGTGTGATCGTCCGCCCCGGCGTCGCCCCGGGGTTCCGGCGCGGCGAGTCGCAGGACGATCGGCTCGTGGGTCTCGAAGGTCAGCGTCAGCTCGATCGCGCCGTCCGTCGGGGTCGGGTTCACGAGCATGACGTGGGCGCCGCCGGGAGCGAGCTCGAGGCGTCCTCCGGCCGGCACGTCGAGGCCCTCCGGCCGCGGAACCATGCGCATCACGCCGCCGTCGTCGATCGTCTCGTGGAGCTCGGCCCGCTCGGCCTGGTCGGAGGAGATGCCGACGAGCCGGTCCGCCGTGGCGCTCGGGTTTTCGACCACGAAGTAGGCGGCACCCATCATCGGCGTGGGCAGGGAGAGCGTGGCGCCGGTCACCTCCAGCTCCTGAGCGGCGGTGGTGGTCTCGGCGGTCTCGGTGGTCTCGCCGCGCCGGCAGCCGGTGACGACGCAGGTCAGGGTGGCGAGCGCGATGACCGCGAGGGGGAGAACTGGGTGGCGGCGGGTCACGACAGGAGCTTCCGGATGTCGGGGGCGATGACGTCGACGGTGGTGCTCGGCGGGTAGGTGAGCACCAGGCGCCCGTCCGGACCGACGAGGAAGTAGGTCCCGGTGTGATCGACGTAGTAGAAGCTGTCCGTGCCGGGACCGTCCTGGGGCTGGCTGAACTGGACGGTGATGTCGAAGGAGTCGGTCGCCGCCTCCATCTGACCGGGGTCGAGGTAGAGCCCCTTGAACCGCCGGTCGAAGCTCGGCACGTACCGCGAGAGCTTCTCGACCGTGTCCCGATGGGGGTCGACCGAGACGAACACGATGTCCACCTTGGACCAATCGTCGCCGAGGACCGAGTAGAGCTGCTTCATCTTCGCCAGGGCCAGCGGGCAGACGTCCGGGCAGTAGGTGTAGCCGAAGAAGACGAGCGCCAGGTGGCCGCTCGAATCGGCGAGCGAGTAGGGCGTGCCGTCCC
>Ga0210123_1001216_pt1 | contig 13645 bp, 14 predicted proteins | sample Muzzi_PWB_D2_FD_185535 | JGI IMG/M metagenome (GOLD analysis project Ga0210123, IMG submission 185535) | Wetland microbial communities from San Francisco Bay, California, USA, that impact long-term carbon sequestration - Muzzi_PWB_D2 (SPAdes) | ecosystem: Environmental > Aquatic > Marine >... | reverse complement strand
CGGCTGAATCAGCCGCCTTTTTTATTTCGTATTATTTATCAGGCTTTGTTCGTCGTATTTATGTCTGAATCTTTTTAAAATACCATGAGCTCATGGTACCGGTTTTAAACGTGGCCGCCTAAAGCACCGGGTGGTTCATTTCTGGTTTTCGCCCATTTTGCATCCGGATAGGATTCTGGAGATTCAACACCCGAAGCACCAATATCATGCTGGCGTTCATCTTCGCCTTCTTTTACACGATCTCGACATTCTCCTTCATCACATTTTCCTGTAATATCTCTATTTGGCATATCAGTCATTGGAGTCATCCTCCTTATTTTTATAGTTTTATTTTTCAAAAAACGGCTGATGAAAATCGCCGTTTGTTGACAATTAAACTAAACATCATTTGCTCGAAGTCAACTATTAATTTAAGGCCTTGACGAGTTAAAAAGCATTCAATATGCTTCAAAGTTAGTTATCAGACCCACCTGGAGGACAATCATGAATCAGCAATATTACATACAATTGGAAGAAGAGTTCGGTGCCCACAATTATAAACCGCTGGATGTGGTTTTATCCCGCGGAGAGCGGTTGTGGGTCTGGGACGTAGAAGGCAACAAGTACATGGACTGCCTGTCTGCATATTCCGCGGTCAACCAGGGACATTGCCACCCGAAGATCATGCAGACCATGATCGAACAGGCACAAAAATTGACACTGACCTCTCGGGCGTTTCGCAACGATCAACTGGGGCTTTTTTACAAGGAGCTTTGCGAATTGACCCGATCTCATAAGGTGTTGCCTATGAACAGCGGCGCCGAAGCCGTTGAAACCGTTATCAAAGCAGTTCGAAAATGGGGATATAAGGTCAAAGGTGTTCCCCATGACAAGGCTGAAATCATCGTCTGTGAGAACAATTTCCATGGCCGGACCATCGCCATTATCGGATTCAGCACCGAAAACCAATATAGAAACGGATTCGGCCCCTTTGCTCCGGGATTTAAAAACGTCCCGTTCGGGGACGCCGCGGCCATAGAACAGGCCATCACACCGCATACGGTGGGAGTACTTTTGGAGCCGATTCAAGGGGAAGCCGGTGTGATCATTCCGCCGTCCGGATATCTTAAAGACGTCAAAGCCAGCTGTGAAAAGCACGACATCATCTTGATTCTGGACGAAATCCAAACAGGATTAGGGCGGACGGGCAAACTTCTGGCAGAAGAGCACGAAAATATCGAAGCCGATGTCACGGTGATCGGCAAAGCGCTCTCCGGAGGGTTCTACCCCATTTCAGCGGTTTTGTCGAATAAGGAGGTGTTGGGCGTCTTTATGCCCGGTGACCATGGGAGCACTTTCGGCGGCAATCCTCTGGCATGCGCCGTCGCACGAACGGCGCTTAGCGTCTTGGTCGAAGAGAACATGATCGACAACTCCAGAAAAATGGGAGAATACTTTTTGTCTCAACTGAAAACAATACAAAACCCTCTCATCAAAGAAATCAGAGGGAAAGGGCTTTTGATCGGCGTCGAACTTCTACCGGCAGCCGGTGGCGCCCGGCGTTTTTGTGAAGACCTCAAGACAAAAGGACTGCTTTGCAAGGAAACCCATGAAAACGTTATCCGATTTGCTCCCCCCCTAGTGATCACCAAAGAAGAAATAAACTGGGCGATGGACAGGATCGAGCCGGTTTTAAAGGGGTGATAACCATCTGATTTTGGAGAAGCCAATGATCGAAAACGTCATCATCATGGGCGCTGCCGGACGTGATTTTCACAACTTTAATGTCTACTTCAAGGATAATCGCCGCTACAGGGTGATCGGATTTACGGCAGCTCAAATACCGAACATTGAGGGTCGTCTCTATCCACCGGACCTTGCGGGCAAGCTTTACCCTAAAGGCGTTCCCATCTATTCCGAAAACCAGCTCACCGATCTGATTCGCGAACACAAAGTGGATCTGGTGGCATTTTCCTATAGCGATATTCCTCACACTGACGTGATGCACAAGGCGTCTAAGGTCATGGCCGGCGGTGCCGATTTTGTCCTTATCGGTGCGACCTATACCATGTTAAAGTCAAAAAGAACCGTGGTGGCGGTTTGCGCTGTCCGAACGGGATGCGGAAAATCTCAAACCACTCGTCACATTTGCAACATAATAAAATCTCACGGTAAGCGGGTCGTGGCGGTCCGGCATCCCATGCCTTACGGGGATCTTACACAACAGGTCATTCAACGCTTTGCTTCTTATGAAGATATAAAAAACCAGCAGTGCACCATAGAGGAAAGAGAAGAATATGAACCCCTGGTATCCCAGGGTATCGCGGTCTATGCCGGCATCGACTATGGGCGAATTCTCGAATCGGCGGAAAAAGAAGCGGATGTCATTGTTTGGGACGGTGGAAACAACGACACACCATTTTATTATCCTGACGTGCACATTGTGGTTTTCGACCCGCACCGGGCCGGCCACGAACTGCTCTACTATCCCGGTGAGACCAATATGCTTATGGCGAATATAGCGGTAATCAACAAGGTGGACAGCGCAACCCTTAAACAGGTAGAAACGGTACGAAAAAATATCGAAACCCATGCGCCCAATGCTGAAATTGTTTTGGCGGAATCGGCTATCCTGGTGGACGATCCCGGTCAGATTAAAGGACAGCGTGTTCTGGTGATCGAAGACGGCCCCACCCTGACCCACGGCGGCATGTCTTACGGCGCCGGTGTCATTGCCGCTAAAATGCATGGCGCCGCCGAGATTGTCGATCCTAAACGACATGCCGTCGGAACCATCAAATACACCTATAATCAATATCCGAATGTCGGCACGGTGCTTCCGGCCATGGGCTACAGCAAAACGCAGATTCATGATCTGGAATCAACGATCAACCATGTCGACTGCGATCTGGTTCTTTGTGCAACGCCTGTAGATTTGCCGAAGCTTCTGTCCATCAACAAACCCATGGCCAGGATCGGATATGAATACAAAGATCACGGCAGTCCCTTGCTGGAGGATGTGCTCCTGAAATGTCTTCAAAAACTCAATAAGAGGCATAATGATGAAAAATAACAAACAGATCCTTCTGGTGGCGCTGGGCGGCAATGCACTGATTCGAAAAGGCCAAAAAGGAACGGTCGACGAACAGTTCGAAAATTTAAAAAATCCCGTTCGACAGATTGCAAAACTTACCAGAACATACAGGATCATCATCACCCATGGCAACGGTCCTCAGGTGGGGAACCTCATGCTGAAACAGGAAAGCTGCGATGCGGTTCCGAAACTGCCGCTTGAGATTCTGGTTGCTCAGACCCAGGGGCAAATCGGTTATATGATTGAATCGACCCTGGATACGGAATTGATGAATCTTGGGGATAACAGTGAACATTGCTTCGTAAGCCTCCTGAGTTATGTCGTTGTGGATAAAAACGATCAGGCATTTTTAAATCCGTCGAAACCTGTGGGTCCTGTCTTTACAAAAGATAAAGCACAAACCCTTCCCTATCCCACAAAAAAAACCGCCAAGGGATACCGGCGGGTTGTGGCTTCTCCATTGCCGGTCACCATTGTGGAAAAACGGGAAATCAAAAAACTCATCGACATGAATTTTATTGTTATCTGCTGCGGTGGAGGAGGAATACCGGTCATTCGAGAAGGACGACGGTTTAGCGGCGTGGATGCGGTCATCGATAAAGACCTGGCCAGTGCCAGGTTGGCGGAAGAGGTGGGTGTGGATATTTTTCTTATTGCCACGGATGTTCAAGGCGTCGCCCTGAATTACGGAAAAAAGAATCAGGAATTCCTCAGATCTTTAACCGCCCGGCAATCCACCCGATTTTTAGCCCAAGGGCATTTTCCTCCTGGTTCCATGGGGCCTAAAATCGAAGCCGCCGTCCAGTTTGTTCGAAAAACCGGCAAAAGAGCCGTCATTGCTTCCATTGAGGATATTGAGAGCGCCGTTAAAGGAACATCGGGAACCGAAATCCTTATATAATTGAAGGGGCAGAGTATTCTTATTTGTCGAATCGCTCCATGGATAATGCTTTTTTGAAAACCGTGGAAACTCGTGGTTAATGGATCGTAAAAAAAGAACAGATTGCAATATCATAACCATAGGTTCGTTTCAAAACGAACACCTTCTTTTAAAGAAATATTTCGGAAAGGAGTCTGTTCTTTTTAACGATCCCTAAACCACTCAAACAGTCCACGATTTTCAAAAAAGATGATCCATTCCGCTCTCCGAGCCAGAGACTGATAGAAACATTTTTACAAAAAACGCTCACCGACCCCTTAACTAATTCGTGCCTTTACTAATCTAAGGAAGACAAAAATTAAGTTTCCAATGCAGAAATTTGCAATTTTTCGCAAGGTCAAGGAAATCAAGGAATTGCGCGGAGACGTACAAGTGGTACGCCGCACAAGGAATTACGCAGATTGACGCAGAAATTGCGGCCTCTGGCTCGTAGATCCTACGGCTCGGAGAGAAAAGGGCAATTTCTGGATGGAAACCAATTAACTTAAAAGATGAATAAACTTATGATTAGCCTTGGGAAACGGATACTGATCGATCTCTTTGAGAGTAATCCATTGGAAATCCACCGGTCCGTTGAGTCTCACGTCACCGGATACATACCGGCATGAGAAGACTTCCATAATAATTTTAAAATGCGTGTAGGCGTGTTTGATCTGTGCTATATGGCCGGTAACCGCCACATTCAAATTCACTTCCTCCTTGATTTCTCTGACACATGCCTGATCGGGACGTTCATGTTTTCCGATTTTACCGCCCGGAAATTCCCATAGTCCTCCCAACAACCCTTCTGGTTTACGACGTGTGATCAGCATAAGGTTGTTTTTGTATACCACCCCGACGGCGATATTGTATATGGGGGTTTTAGCCTTCCGGATTCGTTTGGGGAATTGATTGACATGCCCTGCTTGATTGGCGCGGCACCGGGAATGGAGCGGACAACCATTGCAATCGGGTTTTTTGGGTTTGCAGACCAAAGCGCCTAACTCCATTAAGGCCTGATTGAATATACCCGGATCACGACGATCCAGCAAGCCATCGGCAATCCTCCTAAATGTCGCATACGAAGACGATTTGTTAACCGGTTCCGGAATTTCATAGAACCGGGCCAGAACCCGTTTGACGTTGCCGTCCAAAACAGCATAAGGTTGATTAAAAGCAATGCTTAAAACCGCGGAAGCAATATAATCCCCTATGCCGGGCAATTTCCGAAGCATATCCCAGGAATCCGGGAATATTCCGGCATGTTGTTCATGGATAATCCTTGCCGAACGATGCATATTGCGCGCCCGGGCATAATACCCCAACCCTTCCCATACCTTTAACACGGATTGTAATTTGGCATTTGCCAGCATTTGGACATTCGGAAATTCACGTAAAAATTGTTGATAATAAGGCAGGACGGTTTGCACCTGAGTTTGCTGAAGCATCACTTCGGAAACCCATATCCGATAAGGATCATCGGTTTCACGCCAGGGAAGTTGGCGAAGATGGCGACGGTACCACTCCATGAGCAATTTTTGAATCTGGCCGATTTGCTCGGGTGTCATAATATTGGACTCTGGAATGTAATTAAAATTATGGAATGATAAAAATAAGAAAACGGGGAGGCTTCAATTTATAAAAACATATTTTTGCCTCCCCGTTTCTTACTAAGGGGCGTAAAAAAAAAGTCTATTTCTTTTTTTTTGCTGCTGTCTTTTTCGCTGCTGGCTTTTTTGCTGCTGGCTTTTTTGCGGTTGCTTTTTTTGTTGCTACCTTTTTCGCTGCTGCTTTTTTCGCTGCCGGCTTCTTTGCTGTTGTTTTTTTTGTTGCTGCCTTTTTTGTTACTGCCTTTTTTGCTGCTTTTTTCGCTGCTGGCTTCTTTGCTGTTGTTTTTTTTGTTGCTGCCTTTTTTGTTACTGCCTTTTTTGCTGCTTTTTTCGCTGCTGGCTTCTTTGCTGCTGTTTTTTTCTTCGCAGTTGCCATGGCACCCTCCCTAATGGTTAATAATTAGGAACATCACACAGCCCCTCAGTGTGGGAAAAATTTAACCTTAAACAATATATTTTGTGGTATAATTTAAATATTCTACAATATACAGTATGTCAAGCTTTTATCGGTTGATTCTTTAATTTTTTTTTAAATACTCCGGAACACCTCCAATGAGAAAAATTTAACATGAATATCGATCTAAATATTTCTCTGTTTTAAAAAATATCTCTTCATATCATCCTTGTTTCTCTGCCGGAAAACTGTGGATGTCAACGCTGAGGTCATCGTAACAAATTGTGACGGCTTTTAAACAGTCAGCAGAAAAAGCTGACAAAGGACATGATCGTCGGGCGGGTTATAGCGACAATCGTGGCCACTGTTGTGGCCGTATTTATCGCTTGGAGAAACACCAAACCGATTAACCGAATTATTGCGGAATTAAATGAAGCCCGGCCTTTAAATCCGGGCTCAGCTTTTGAAATGGCGGAGAGAGAGGGATTCGAACCCTCGGTGGAAGTTTCCCCCCACACTCGCTTAGCAGGCGAGCGCCTTCAGCCGGCTCGGCCATCTCTCCGATTACCGATGATTGTAAAGCAGTCGATTCGTGTGTTTAAAAAATGGCGGAGGGAGTAGGATTCGAACCCACGGAGCTGTTACACTCAACGGTTTTCAAGACCGCCGCTTTCAACCACTCAGCCATCCCTCCGGCGATATAATCTTTTGAGTTGGTGTCTATCCAGAAATGAGATATTTTGTTCAAGATCCAGCCTCCGGCCCGCAGGGCCTGCGTCCCGGAGGGACATGCGAGAAAATTAACCACAGACATATAGTTGATATTCCGAGGGTTAATTTTTGAGCATAACCCTAGAGAAATAGGCTTCGCATTTCACAGGGCAAGCGAAGATATTGGGCAAAATAGCAATTTATGGATAGGCACTCACTAACATTTTGAGCATTCAAGGTCAATATCTTTCTATTGTTAGTTGACATCACCTGTTTTTTATGATTTTCGACAAATCAATGAAGAATCGATTATACCTCAATTGAGCGAAAGCAGAGGATGCCCCATATCCGCGGCATCAAGGGCGAAGCCGTAGTCGTCTACTGCGAGCCCTTGATAACAAAGACGCCGTAGGTGTCAGGCCATAGGCCATGGGGTATTATCGGCTTTCCCGAAGGGTAAACAAAAACGAGATAAAATGACAGAATCCATTTTTCACTGATGGTTGAGATATTAAAACTCAGTCGAATCATCAAACAATAATTGAAATAAATATGTTATAATAGTTCTCGGTTTTGTTTACGCTCAATTGAGGTTGTATTTAAAGGAGATACATAATGAAACAAAAATATGCCATTTTGAAGAACGATGAAAAAACCGGTATCATCATCAGAGAATTCGCTGAACTGGATAAAGAAATATTTTCTTTTCTGTGTGAGGAAACGTTTGAAGACGAAACCGTAAAATCAGCCATTGAAAAAGGCCAAGACGCGCTCATAAAGACCTTAAGAACTCAAAACCTGTTTCCACTTGGCATATATGCCAAAGAAATCGCTGCTACCGTAAAAAAGATGTACGAATCCGGCGATGATCAGCCTGTTGAACTTCTTTTTGACGACTCTGATCTCTTGACAAAAACAAAAGGAGTGGAAAAGCCGCTACCCTTGGATGAGATTGAAGATGATGAGGTGGGGATCGACGATTTGCTGGATGAAGACGTTCCCGAAGAAGATTTTGATGAAAAAAGCGATATAAAGAATCTACCGTATTCATTGAAAATTTCCGACGATGATTCTGACATCATCGACGACGACGATTAGCATCAAAAAGCAGAACATTTTTAAGCATCTATCTAAAATTTTGACGAGCTATGCAAATGCAAGTTGGATTGCGCTTATAACTAACCCGCCGAGTGCACGAGTGTACCAACAAACTCCACACCAAATAAATAATATTAAAAAAACGAAAAAAACTCTTGATTTTCGCAAACCCCTCTAATATATTGAAATCATTGTGATATTTGTAATACATTGTGGCATTCTACATTGTAGTATCATATCAACTAACTTTACAACCGGATATAATGTAAAAGATGCCGAAAATTGAAACGCGTATTGACGAGTTATGCTTAGGCCAAGGGCCATCCCGACTCGGGATGACCCTTTTTTTTTGCAAAACGGCTGAACACGCAAAATTATCCGATTTACAATCAGCAAACTGTTCTATTTTTAGATATAAGCGATTTCAGAGCTATGATTTTATCTGAATTGGTGTAGGAAGGTTGTGTGAAAAACGGTTTTCATTGTAACGCCGCCTACTGGCTTTTCATTCCAAAAGGATTTCCTGCGTATTCCTATCAGATAGATCAATTTAAATTTCAATTTTATAAAAACGTCTTCCCAAAGATAATAAATGTAAAACGTGTAAAATAATTTACTATCACCTTCCAGTAAAGAGGCGAAAAATGAAAGATCAAAATCTTACAGGACCTATCAAGGAAAAATTAAAAAATGTTTCACGGCGGGATTTCATGAAATTCTGCGGGGTCATGGCGGTAGGCATGGGCCTGCCCTTAGGGGCCGGCACGCAAATCGCCGAAGCCATCACCAACCCTAAGCGCCGCCCGCCGGTGATCTGGCTGCATGGTCAAGAGTGCACAGGATGTACGGAGTCTTTATTGTGGCCGTCACATCCCAGCATAGAGCATTTGATTTTAGACCTTATTTCTCTCGACTACCACGAAACTTTAAATGTGGGAGCAGGCCACCAGGCTGAAGCCGCTCTTGAAAAATCCGTCAAAGAGAATGCGGGAAAATTCATTCTGGTCGTTGAGGGATCTGTTCCAGTAAAAGACGGGGGAATCTACTGTATGATCGGCGGTCGACCTATTACGGATATCGTGAAAGAGACCGCAGCAAAAGCAGCGGCCGTAATCGCCATCGGTTCCTGCGCCACCTGGGGAGGTTGGCAATCGTCGGCCCCCAATCCTACCGGTGCCACCGGAATACCTGAATTTTTAAAAGGGACCACTGTTGTTTCTATTCCCGGCTGTCCGCCCAATGGATACAATTTTCTTTCAACGGTGCTTTATTTTCTGACATTCAAAAAACTTCCGGCCCTGGATGAATTGGGGAGACCCAAATTTGCTTATGGCCGCCTTATTCATGAAAACTGTGAACGGAGGCCCCATTTTGATGCGGGCCGCTTTGCCGAGCAATTCGGAGATGAAGGGCATCGCCAGGGCTACTGCCTTTATAAATTGGGATGTAAAGGGCCGGTGACTCACGCTAACTGTCCGTCGATTTTATTCAACGATGTCGGATCAGGGTCTTGGCCTGTAGGTACGGGTCATCCATGTTTCGGATGTGTCGAGGAAGGGATCGGATTCACCATTCCGCAATTTACCGAGGCCGATGTTGAAATTGTAACCCCGGCAGCCGTACATGCACCCATTCAAACAAAAAGAGGTGCAGGTATCTCCGCAGGTTCTGCGGCATTGGTCGGAGGCATTGCCGGAGTAGCCATAGGCGCCGGCGCTGTGGTTGCAAAACGCCTGGGCGACAAAAATAAAGGAGAATAATTCATGAAAATCAAACGGCGTGATTTTCTCAAGGGATTGGCAGGAAGCGCAGTGCTGGCAATGGCGCCGCCGGCCATGGCAGCTTCTTCGGAAAAAAATCGCCTTCCCGATGCATTAGGAATTCTTTATGACTCTACCCTTTGCGTGGGATGCCAGGTCTGCATGGTTGCCTGCAAAAGAGCCAATAATATGCCGATAGAATTTTCAGGCGCTCAACGGCAATGGGATAATCCTGTCGATCTCTCTTCAAAGACGCTAAACATCATCAAAGAATACGAAAACGGAACCCCTAAGACCAAGGATCGCGAAATCGACGGTTACGCTTTCATTAAACGGCATTGCATGCATTGTGTCGATCCTGCCTGTGTATCCGCCTGTCCGGCAACGGCCTTGACCAAAAATACCAAAACAGGAATCGTTACGTATAACAAAGACGCCTGTATCGGTTGCCGCTACTGCCAGGTGGCGTGCCCCTTCGACATCCCGAAATTTGAGTGGGACAATCCTTTTCCGAAAATCGTTAAATGCCAACTCTGCAATCATTTGCTGGCTAAAGGTCAGATTCCGGCCTGTTGTGGTTCATGCCCCACCGGAGCTTCCTTGTTCGGCCCCGTAAAAGATCTTTTAATAGAAGCCGAGCGGAGGCAAAATATGACACCCGGAAAATACTACGAATTTGCGGAGTCCGACATATCATCGCCTAAAAAGCAGGTCCATAAAGCAAACAAATATATCCCTAATATCTACGGCAAAAACGATGGCGGCGGCACCCAGGTCCTTATGCTTGCCGGCGTGCCCTTTAACAAACTCGGCCTTCCGATGCTTCCGGATCGATCTTACACGGCCATAGCCGAAAACATTCAGCACACCCTTTACAAAGGGATGATTCTTCCCATCGTCGCCTTTGGCGGATTGATCTTTTTGGTAAAGAGAACGGAGAAGAAGAAAAAAGAATAACGCCCGGATCGTTCCGGGAAATCATGGTGGTTTTTAACCATATATGACCCTTGTTCAAGGAGTGATTTATGAAAACCGAACAACCCTTAGAAGGCAAGATTCTGACACCGACCTTCTTGATTTGTGGCTTAATTTTTCTGATTTCCCTGATTTTTATGGCCAAACGGTTCCTATACGGTCTTGGCGCCGTAACCAATTTGAGCGACGGCTATCCCTGGGGTTTATGGATCGCATTCGATGTGGTCATCGGAACCGCTCTCGGCTGCGGCGGTTATGCCATGGCCCTTCTGGTCTATGTCTTCAACAAAGGGGAATACCATCCCCTTGTACGGCCGGCCCTGATGACCAGCCTGTTCGGCTACACCCTTGCGGGTGTAGCGGTGGTTCTCGATGTCGGACGATACTGGCAATTGTATAACATCTTTCTGCCCTGGTACATGAATCTCAATTCGGTTTTACTGGAAGTGGCATTATGTGTGGGCGCTTATGTTGCAGTTCTGTGGATCGAATTTTCGCCCACTTTCCTGACAAAATTCGGGGCGGACAACGCGAAGGCCTTCATTAACAAAATCATGTTCGTTTTCATTGCCCTGGGAATCCTGCTGCCGACCATGCACCAGTCGTCGCTGGGAACCGTGATGGTGGTTGCCGGCAGCAAACTCAGCCCCTTGTGGTGGACCCGCCTGTTGCCGGTGCTGTTTTTAATATCATGTATTTTCTTGGGGTATGCCATCGTGGTTTTCGAATCCAGCATTACGGGTTCAAGATACCCGATCCATGATGAAACCGACCTGCTCGGCAAGGTTTCAGGGGTCATGGCCTGGCTGATTGCAATTTATTTAGTGATCCGGCTTGCAGATGTTGTGATTCGAGGTCATCTGAATCTCGCCTTTAGAGGAGATCTGCTCGGGAATATGTTTTTGCTGGAAAACATCCTGCTGCTGGTTCCCATGGCCGTTCTTTTTGTCCCTGCCAACCGGAAAAACGCGCGCGTTATGTTTCTCTGCGCTGTGTCAATAGTTCTTGCGACGGTACTATTCAGGTTCAATACCTACATCATTGGATTTGATCCCGGAAACGGCTGGCATTACTTTCCGTCCGTCGGAGAAATTTTTATATCTTTAGGAATCGTGTCCATGGAAATAATGGCGTTTCTTTGGTTTATCAAAAGGCTGCCGATCTATCGTCGGTTATAAGCACGAAGCATTTACAAATTAAGGAGAAATTATATGTCTAAGCGAATCGTCATCGATCCCATTACCCGGATTGAAGGTCATCTGAAAATTGAGTGTGAGGTCAACAACGGCAAAGTGGTCAATGCCTGGTCATCCGGGCAGATGTGGCGCGGCATAGAAGTTATCCTCCAAGGCCGCGACCCCCGGGATGCCTGGCTTTTTACCCAGCGGATCTGCGGTGTCTGAACCACCGTTCATGCCATTACCTCGGTCCGGGCGATCGAGAACGCACTGAACTTGGAGGTTCCTTTAAATGCTCAGTATATCCGAAACATTATCACAGGCGCACAGGGTGTCCAGGATCACATCGTCCATTTTTATCAATTGTCCGCTCTCGATTGGGTGGATATCGTTTCAGCCCTCAAGGCTGACGTAAAAGCCACGGCCAGCCTCGCGAGTAAGCTGTCATCCTGGCCGGACAATGGTTTCAATGAGCTGAAAGCAACTCAGGAAAGGCTTAAAACCTTTGTTGGCTCAGGCCAGTTGGGTGTTTTCTCCAGTGGGTACTGGGGGCATCCGGCCATGAAACTTCCGCCTGAAGTCAATCTGCTGGCTGCGCATCATTTCCTTCAGGCTCTGGAATATCAAAGAAATATCAATAAAGTGGTGGCCATTCTCGGAAGTAAAACGCCCCATATTCAAAATCTGGCAGTCGGCGGCGTTGCCAATCCCATTAATCCGGACAGTCAATCTACTTTGACCATTGAAAGACTTTATTATATCAAAACGCTTATCGATCAAGTTGGCGATTTTATTCACAACGTCCATATGGTGGATGTGGCTGCGGTTGGGGCATTATATGCAGACTGGACAACATACGGAAAAGGCGTAACTAACTATTTAAGTGTTCCGACCATGCCTCTTGATCCCGGCGGTACAAAATTCGCTCTGCCGGGCGGGTATATTCCCGGAGACATTTCTAAATTTAAGCCGATCACCTCTTTTAACGATGAATATTTTAAAAATAATGTGAAAGAAAGCATTAAGCATTCCTGGTATAAAGGGGACTGGGACCGCCATCCCTATGAGGAAGAAACCGTTCCCGATTATTCCAAGTATGACGAAAAGGGAAAATATTCATGGGTTAAGTCGCCGACCTTCGAAGGCGAGCATGCCCAGGTAGGTCCGCTGGCAAATGTGTTATGTATGTACGCTTCCGGACATAAAGCGACTCAAAAGTATACCAAAATAATGCTCGATACGGCCAATTCCGTATTGTCTCTGGTGGGTTCAAAGGCAAGGGTCAACATCAATTCGCTTCATTCCACCATCGGCCGTATTGCCGCCAGAGCGGTCCGTACCGCAGTGTTGCATGATGAACTTGTCAATCAATGGCAGCTTCTGGTGGATAATATCGGAAAAGGCGACACCACCACTTTTAACCCACCGGTATTCCCCAAGGGTGAGCAAAGAGGCTATGGCTTTCATGAAGCACCCCGGGGCGTGCTCTCTCACTGGGTCGTCATCCAGGACGGCAAAATAAAGAACTACCAGTGCGTGGTGCCGTCCACCTGGAATGCCGGTCCCCGTGACGGTAAGGATGCTCTTGGGCCCTATGAAGCTTCCCTTGTCGGGAATCCCATCGCTGATCCGGATAAACCGCTTGAGGTATTGAGAACTGTCCACTCATTTGATCCGTGTCTGGCGTGTGCCATTCACATGGTGGATACCAACAACAAAGAGATCGTTAAAGTCAGGGCGTTTTGAATCCAAATCGAACCGAATCGAATCGTAACTGCCCGGAGTCTAAACAAAATCAATCTTTAAAAGACTCCGGGCAGTCTTTTTTGAGTGTACTGGTACTGGGTATCGGGAATCTCCTGCTTTCCGATGAAGGTGCCGGAGTTAAGGCCGTCGAGGAACTGCAAAACCGATATGATTGTTCTGA
>Ga0210123_1001215_pt1 | contig 13651 bp, 17 predicted proteins | sample Muzzi_PWB_D2_FD_185535 | JGI IMG/M metagenome (GOLD analysis project Ga0210123, IMG submission 185535) | Wetland microbial communities from San Francisco Bay, California, USA, that impact long-term carbon sequestration - Muzzi_PWB_D2 (SPAdes) | ecosystem: Environmental > Aquatic > Marine >... | reverse complement strand
AGGCCTGCGCCCCGCCATAGGCGAGGCGGAATCCGGTCACCACCTCGTCGAAGATCAGCAGCGCCCCGGCCGCCTGAGCTGCCGCCTTTACGCCTTCGAGGAAGCCGGGCCGCGGCGGCGTGCAGCGCTGCAGCGGCTCGACGATGATGCCGGCGATCTCCGGCCCGTGGCGGGCCAGAATATCCCGCGTGGTCGCCAGGTCGTTGAAGGGCGCGACCAGTACGTCGCGGCCGACGATCTGCGCCAGCCCGCCGCCGGTCGGCGCGGGGTCGGGGAAGTCCGGCGGATCGACCGGGAACAGGCTGGCCACGCCGACCTCATTGGCGCCGTGGTAGGCGCCTTCGAACTTGAGGATTTTCGGCCGCCCGGTGACAGCCCGCGCCAGGCGCTGGCAGTACATCGTCGCCTCCGTGCCGGAAGCGCAGAAACGAATCTGCTCGCAGGCCGGCGACAGGCGGACGATTTCCTCGGCCAAGGCCAGGGCCGGCTCGGTGACGTAGGCGAAGTTGGATCCCAGCGCCGCCTGGCGCGTCACCGCGGCGACCACCTCCGGCCGCGCATGCCCGACCAGGGCCGAGCCCCAGCCCATCGAGAAGTCGAGGAACTCCCGCCCCGCTTCGTCCCACAAGCGGCAGCCCTCGCCGCGTGCAATCACCAGGGCAAGTTCGGGCGGCAGATCGAACTCGCCGTTCGACCCGGCCGGAAACACGGACAAAGAGCGTTCGCGCAACGATGTCATGGCTGCCTCCCGCTGGCCGGCCGAGACTGCCGCCCGGGCGAGATTCCGGCAAGCCCGATTGCCTTTTCAGGCGACCCGCGACAGGACCGGAGAGAGGCGCTACAACGAGGGCCGCAAACCGAGACCGCGGGCATCGAGGGAGTCACGGGCAACATGGCTAACGGCGCGGCCCGGACCGGCGGGCGCATTCTGGTCGACCAGCTTCGCATCCATGGGGCGGAGCTCGCCTTCGGCGTGCCGGGCGAAAGCTACCTTGCCGTGCTCGACGCGCTGCACGACGCCCCCGGCATCCGCTACATCGTCTGCCGCCAGGAAGGTGGCGCCGCGATGATGGCCGATGCCTACGGCAAGCTGACCGGCCGGCCGGGAATCTGCCTGGTGACGCGCGGACCGGGCGCCACCAACGCCAGCGCCGGGCTGCACATCGCGGCGCAGGACTCAACGCCGATGATCCTTTTGATCGGCCAGGTCGGGCGCGGCGAGCAGGAGCGCGAGGCCTTCCAGGAGATCGACTATCGCCGCATGTTTGGCCAGTCGGCCAAGTGGGTCGCGCAGATCGACCAGGCCGCCCGTATTCCGGAGTTCCTGGCCCGCGCCTTCGCGACGGCAACCTCCGGCCGACCTGGCCCGGTGGTGCTTGCCCTGCCCGAGGACATGCTGCGCGAGACGGCCGCGGTGGCCGACGCGGTGCCCTATCGCCCGGCCCAGGCCCACCCGGGCCCGGACGACATGGCGAAGCTGCGCGACTTGTTGGAACGCGCCGTGCGTCCCCTGATGATCCTGGGCGGCGGCGGCTGGGGGCCGGCCGCGATCACCGACATCCGCGCATTTGCCGAAGCGAACGGCCTGCCTGTCGCCACCTCGTTCCGACGCCAGGACCGCATCGACAACATGCACCCGAACTACGTCGGGCACGTCGGCATCGGCATCAACCCGAAGCTGGCCCAACGCATCCGCGAGGCGGACCTGCTGCTCGTGGTCGGGGCCCGCCTCGGCGAGATGACGACCGGCGGCTATACACTGGTGGACATCCCGCGGCCGCGCACGCCGCTGGTCCACGTGCACCCGGGTGCCGAGGAGCTCGGCCGCGTCTATCAGGCGGCACTGCCGATCAATGCCGGTATGGCGGCCTTTGCGGCGGCGGCCCGCGCGCTCGGCCCGGTCGAGCACCGGGCCCGCGCCGGCTGGACCGAGGGCGGGCGGCGCGACTATCTGGCCCACATCGCGCCGACCGCCACCCCGGGCGCGGTCCAGATGGGTGAGATCATGGCCACGCTCAACGACCGTCTGCCGCCGGAGGCGATCGTGACAAACGGAGCCGGCAATTACTCTGCCTGGCCCAACCGATTCTATCGCTATCGCGCCTTTCCCAGCCAGTTGGCGCCGACCAGCGGCTCGATGGGTTACGGCACGCCGGCCGCGGTTGCGGCCAAGCTGGTCCACCCCGACCGGCCGGTCGTCGCCTTTGCCGGCGACGGCTGCTTCCTGATGAACGGGCAAGAGCTGGCGACCGCGGTCCAGTACGAGCTACCGATCGTCATCCTGGTGGTCGACAACGGCATGTACGGTACGATCCGTATGCACCAGGAGCGCGAGTACCCCGGCCGCGTATCCGGAACCGGCCTGCGCAACCCGGACTTCGCGGCCCTGGCACGGGCTTACGGTGCCACCGGCGAGGCGGTCGAGACGACGGCCGATTTCGGCCCGGCGTTGGAGCGCGCCCTGGCCGCAAAGGGTCCATCGCTGATCGCGATCAAGGTGGATCCCGAGGCGATCACGCCGCAGGCGACCCTGGCCGGACTCCGCGAGGCGGCGCTCAAAGCGCGAAGGAGTTAGAGTTCCGCCTCAGGCCGGCAGGCGGTGCGGTCGCGTGACGATGTAGGCGGCGACGGCGCCCAGGCCGAGACCTAGACCGAGCGGCAGCGGCCAGCCCTCGGCAACAAATAGGGTCACGTAGAGCAAGCTGGCGCTCATCATGGCAACCGCCAGGCACTTGGCGGGCAGCGGGATGACCCGGTGACGGTGCCAGGCACGCAGGCTGCGGCCAAGACGCGGGTGGCTGTAGAGCCAGTCGTGGAACCGGATCGACGATTTCGAGAAGGCCCAAAGCGCCAGAATCAAAAATATGGTCGTCGGCATGACCGGGAGCAGCATGCCGACGATCCCGAGGCCGACGTTGAGCCAGCCGAAGGCGATCAGGCCATAGCGCACGCTGGCACAGTCGTGCACCCGGCTGCTGGGCCGTTCCGATTGCGAATTTCGAGCCTCGCCGTCCATGGAGCGAGCATGCCCGGGAGCCATGAACGGAGCCTTAACGGCGCAGCGTCGCGCTTAGTCCCGCTTCTTGCCGTCCAGTTCGCGCGCGGCCTTGTCGCGCTCGAATTCGGCGTGCCGCTTGTCGGCCCGGCGGCGCCCGAACCGGACTCGGTTCTCGGCGGCCTGGGCTTCCTTCTCGGCCCGCACCTTCCGCTTGCGGGCTTGCCGCAGATTGACGATCTCCACCATTTCTTCCCCGCACAGCGCCCGGCCTGACCGGATCCTCTGCCGCCGTACCGCCCAGCCTTGCGCCACGTCAATGCCGGTGCCGGCGCCACGGCGCAGTCTCGTCGGACAAGTTGGCAAGAGCCCGGATCCGCGGGCATTATGTCCCCTGCGGGCCCCGATTGGGAAGGAGATCGGAACTGATGAGTGGCACCTATCGATTTATCGGCAACCACCTTTTCGATTGGCGCGAGCCGGCCGGCGGCGGAGCGGCACCGCATCCGGTCGACGATCTGCGCGGGCGGCTCAACGATCTGTTCGAAGAGTTCTACCGGAAAATCGGCACCCAGCATCCCTCGGTCTCCGGCCACGCGCTGCCCGGCGTGCCCGGACAGGCCGACGTGAGTACCAGCGAGACCGATTGGCAGGTCGAGATCGATCTGCCGGGCATGAAGCTGGAGAATATCGAGGTTGCGGCCGACGAGGACACACTGACGGTGTCCGCCGAACGCCACGACGAGCGCGAGAAATCCGGCCGCGATTATTACTATTGCGAGCGATCGCACGGGCGCTGCGAGCGCCGCTTCCGTCTGCCGCCGAACTTGGAACCGGCCAAAGCCAAGGCGCGATACCGCGACGGCGTTCTCACCGTGACCGTGCCGCGCAAAGCGGGCGCAAAGAAAACGCCGGCCAAGTCTATTCGCATTGCCTCCGACTGAGCCCGCGCGACGATGCAGCACCGCCGACTTTCATGACGGATTACGTCCCGCCGCTGGCCGATATCCGTTTTGCGCTCGACGTGCAGGCGGAGTTGCCGGAATTAGCGCAACTGCCAGGTTACGCCGAGGCCACGCCCGAACTGGTCGACAGCGTCCTCGACGAGGCCGGCCGTCTGGCGGCCGAGGTGCTCGCGCCGCTCAACCATAGCGGCGACCAGGAAGGCAGCCGCTACGACAACGGGGTGGTGCGCAGCCCGGCCGGTTTCCCCGAAGCCTATGCCCGCTTCGTCGAGGGCGGCTGGGGCGGCCTGCCGTTTGACCCCGCACACGGCGGCCAGGGCCTGCCCTGGGCCCTGGCGACAGCGGTTCAGGAATTGTGGAACAGCGCCAATCTGAGCTTCGCCCTCTGCCCTCTGCTCACGCAAGGCGCGGTGGAATTGCTGGAAATTCACGGCACCCCGCTGCAACAACGCCTCTTCCTGCCCAGGCTGGTGACCGGCGAATGGACCGGGACTATGAATCTGACCGAGCCGCAGGCGGGCTCGGATGTCGGTGCGCTGAAGACCCGAGCGGTCCGCCAGGGTGCGCATTACCGGATCACCGGACAGAAGATCTTCATCACCTGGGGCGAGCACGATTGCGCCGAGAACATCATACACATGGTCCTTGCGCGGCTGCCTGGTGCGCCCGCGGGCACCAAGGGCATCAGCCTGTTCATCGTGCCCAAGTTCCTGGTCAAGGATGACGGCAGCCTGGGCGCGCGAAACGACCTGCGCTGCGTCTCACTGGAATCCAAGCTTGGCATTCACGCCTCGCCGACCTGCCTCATGGCCTACGGCGATTCCGAAGGCGCGATCGGTTACCTGGTGGGCCGGGAGAATGAGGGCATGGCCTGCATGTTCACGATGATGAACAACGCCCGGCTCGGCGTCGGCGTGCAGGGTCTGGCCGTGGCGGAACGCGCCTATCAGGGCGCCCGCACCTATGCCCGCGACCGGCTGCAGGGCCGCGCCATCGACGGAGACGACCCCAAGCCGGTCGCCATCCTGCAGCACCCCGACGTGCGCCGCATGCTGACCACCATGCGGGCCCGCATCGAGGCCATGCGGGCACTCGCCTATGTCGCCGCCGCCGACTTGGACCGCGCCAAGCGCGCGCCCGACGCCGCGGCGCGGTCGCGCGCTCAGGCCCGCGTCGACTTGCTGACGCCGTTGGTCAAGTCGTGGCTGACCGACGGCGGCTGCGAGGTCGCCTCGACGGCGCTGCAGGTGCATGGCGGCATGGGCTTCATCGAGGAGACCGGCGCGGCGCAGCACTACCGCGACGCCCGCATCACGCCGATCTACGAAGGTACCAACGGAATCCAGGCGCTCGATCTGATCGGACGCAAGCTGCTGCGCGACAGGGGCGCCGCGGCACGCGACCTCTTCGCCGAGATACGCAGCAGCCTGACGGAACTCGAGACGGCATCCGATGCCCGCGTGTCGGCGCTGTGCGACGGGCTCGGCGCGGCCCTGAAGACGCTGGAGGAGGCGACCGACTGGATGCTGCAAACCGGTGCCCGCGACCTGCGCCGGGCGGCCGCCGGGGCGACGCCCTATCAAAGCGCCCTGAGTACCTTGCTGGGCGGCTGGCTGTTGGCGCGCGGTGCCGCGGCGGCGGCGGCGCGCCTCAGCGGCGACGCACCCGATGCGTCCTTCCTAAGCGGCAAAATCGCGACTGCTCGCGTCTATGTCGATAATATCCTGCCGCGCGCTGCGGCCGACGCCGCGGCGGCGACCGGCGGCGCTGAAAGCACGCTGGCGCTCACCGACGACCAGCTCTGATATCCGCGCGCCGCTATGCTTTCGAGATCGCGATCTTTTTCTTCTTGGCCGTCGCTTCGGCGCTTTTCGGCATCTCGACCTTGAGGACGCCTTTTTCGAAGGTCGCCTTGATCTTGCCTTCGTCCACGCTATCGGGCAGGCGCATGGAGCGCAGGAAGCTGCCGTAGCGCCGCTCGGAAAGGTAATAGTCCTTTTCTTTCTTTTCGGTGTCGGCCCTCTTTTCGCCCTTCACCGTGAGCACGCCATCCGACAGGGTCAGCTCGACATCTTTCTCGTCGATGCCGGGCAATTCCGCCGTCAGCTCGATCGCGTCGTCGGTCTCGCTGACGTCGAAGCGCACGTCAACCTCGCCCTTGCCCAGGAGCGAGCTGCGGAAAGGCTCCCATTCCATCACCCCGCGCGATATCGAGGGCATGCGCCAGTCGTTCATGAATTCGTCGAACATGCGGTCCATCTGCTCGCGCAGGGCCAGGAATGGGTGAGCGCCAATCCGCGCCGGCGCCGCGCTCCGAGCTTTGGTCTCGCCGGATTTCTTGACGGCCACCTTCTTCGCCATCGCCCTCCTCCTACTTACTTGGCAGCGGAGCACACTCGTACTCCACTCGGCGCGGTTGATAGAATGACACGCAGGTGCGCGGTATGATCTGGATCAAGCGGACGCCGGCCTTCGGGCGTCGTGGCGACCGCTTGATCTTTCCGGGCGAGACTACCACCATGCGGCGAGCGGCGGGCGCCGCTTCGGTTTGAGGCAACGAAGAGGGACCACGGAATGTCGGCGTCCAGCGTGATCCTCGCCATCGATCAGGGCACGACCAGCACGCGCGCCATGCTGTTCGACCGCGAAGGGCTACCCGTGGCGCAGGCGCAGCGGGAGCTTGCTCAGCACTTTCCGGAATCCGGCTGGGTCGAACACGACCCCGAGGATATCTGGCGCGACACCCTGTCCGTCGTTCGCGACGCCCTGGCGGCCGCCGGATTGGCGCCCGACGCGCTCTCCGCGATCGGCATCGCCAACCAGCGCGAGACCACCGTGCTTTGGGACCGTGCCACGGGCAGACCGGTCCACCGCGCCATCGTCTGGCAGGACCGGCGCACCGCCGGTCTTTGCGACCGGCTCAACCGCGAGGGCCACGGGGACCTCGTACGGCGGCGTACCGGCCTGCTTATTGATTCCTACTTTTCAGCGACCAAGATCGCCTGGATTCTGGACAACATTCCAGGCGCACGGGACAGGGCACGGCGCGGCGAGCTCGCCTTCGGCACGATCGACTGCTTCCTACTATGGCGCCTGACCGGAGGCCGGGTCCATGCCACGGACGCGACCAACGCCGCGCGAACCATGATCTACGACATCCACCGCCACGACTGGGACCAGGATCTGCTCGATCTTTTCGAGATCCCGCGCGCGATCCTGCCCGAGGTTCGCGACAACGATGCCGACTTCGGTACGACCGTCGACGATGTGCTCGGTGTCGCGATACCGGTTTGCGGCATGGCCGGCGATCAGCAAGCCGCGACGGTCGGGCAGGCCTGCTTCACCGAGGGCATGATGAAATCGACTTACGGCACCGGTTGTTTCGCCCTGATGAACACCGGAGGCTTGGCGGTCGAATCGGCCAACCGCCTCCTGACCACGGTTGCCTACCGCCTGGGCGGAGAGACCACCTACGCGCTCGAGGGCAGCATCTTCATCGCCGGGGCAGCCGTACAATGGCTGCGCGACGGCCTGAAGATCATTGCCTCGGCCGGCGAGACGGAGGCCCTGGCACAGGCCGCCGATGCGACGCAGCGGGTCTATCTGGTGCCGGCCTTCACGGGCCTGGGCGCGCCCTACTGGGATCCGCATGCGCGCGGCGCGATCTTCGGATTGACCCGCGCCAGCGGCCCGGCGGAGATTGCCCGGGCAGCGCTGGAGGCCGTCTGCTACCAGACTCGCGACCTGCTGCACGCAATGGAGGCCGACGGGGTGGAGCGCCTCGAGACGCTGCGGGTCGACGGCGGCATGGTGGCCAACGACTGGCTGCTGCAGACCTTGGCCGACACCCTCGGCGTAACGGTCGAGCGCCCGACCGTGACCGAGACCACCGCTCTGGGCGCGGCCTACCTTGCCGGCCTGCGCAACGGGTTCTTCGATGGACTCGCCGGCATTTCGGGCCGGTGGCGCAGCGCGGGGCGCTTTCTCCCCCAAATCGACGGCACCGAGCGCGAGGCCCGCTATGCCGGCTGGTGTGACGCCGTCAGCCGCGTGCGCAGTTCGGCCGATCATTGAGTCGAATAGACCGCCTGCCGGCGATCGGTTGGCAAATCAGAAAAAAAGGCTGCCGAGGACGCCGCCGCCGAAACCGACGAGAACAGCGCCCGAAACCCGGTTGATCCAGGTCATCAGCCGCGGCGTGACGTGGCCGCGCAACACCGTGACCAGGCCACTGAGTGCCAACCACCACAGCGCCGAGCCGACGAAGACGCCGGCTACCAGACCCACCAGGGAACCATAGCCGTCGCTCTCGCCGACCAGGCCGATGCCGGCGAAGATGGCCACGAAGGCCAGGATGGTCGCCGGATTGGTCACGGTGAGCGCGAAGCAGGACGCAAAGGCGTGCAGCAGGCCGCCGTCCGAATCCGCCGCGGCCGCTTCGGAAGGCGGGTGGCGCAGGACCCGCAGCCCCAGCACCAAGAGAAAGGCCCCGCCGAATAGCCGCAAATAGATCTGATAATCGAGCAGGAAATTGGCGACGCCAGTCAGGCCCAGACCGGCGACCGCGCCGTACACCGCGTCGGCGACCGCCGCGCCCAGACCGGACATCAGGCCGACAACCGCGCCCTGCACCAGCGTTCGGTGAACGCAGAGCACGCCGACCGGACCGACCGGCGCCGCAATCGCCAGCCCGATGGCCACGCCTTTCAGGAACAGAGGAGTGAGGGCCATGGGGCGATTCCGTTCGCGGCTCGGGCCGGGAGGCGGACCCGGCGCACTGCATTGTCCAAGAATCGAGGACAGCGACCAGGAAACGCTACCGCACCGAGGTCGAAATGGCCACGGCGGCGCTTTCCGGGGTCGGCCCGATCCGTCTCGACCGGCCGAATTCCGCACCGTCTTTCAGCATTCGTTAACCAAACTCTCGGCAAGATGAGGCGTCTTTCGGCTCTTCGGGGCCTGACCGGAGCGATGCTATGTCGAGCGCACAGCCGATCACCGACGACCCAGGCGACGTATCCGGCGCCGAGCGGCGCCGTCGCCAGCGATTTTCGGTCGAGGCCCCCAAGCCCATAACCGCAACCAGCCGCGGCCGGATCTACACCTGCGAGTTGCAGGACATCTCGCTGGACGGCATCCGGCTGTCCTTTCAGGACGCGATGCCGGAAGGCAACGTCATTGCGCTCGACCACCCGATCGCGGGAATCCTTTGCGGAGTCTGCGCTTGGCGCAACGAACGCAGCATGGGCGTAGAGCTCCAGCTGCCGCGGGCCGAGCTCGAGCGCGCCCTGAAGTGCATCTCTCTGGTGATCTAGCCGCGTTATCCGCCGGCGCTCTGACTATCGCCGCGTGTATTAACGAATCGGCAAATTTACTCGGCGACAATTTTCGCAAAACTCCTGCGATGTCGGACTTGAGGGCGATCCGATGAAAGCCACTGCGGCCGATGGACCCACCGCCTCGGAGCGGCGCCAATTCAAGCGCGCTCATTTCCTGTTCAAGGGCGAGATTGTGACGGACGACCAGGAGGTCGGCGGCCATGTCCTCGATCTTTCGGTCAACGGCGCCCGGTTCCGCTTCAAAGACGCGGCGGACGCGGCAGCCGAGATGACTTTGCGTCTTGCCGGCGGGGTCGATTTTCGGGTCCGCACCGCCTGGCGCCGCGGCAATATCGTTGGCCTGACCTTCCAGGACGCGCCGGAACGAATATCGGCCCTCTTCGCCGGCCTGCTGCCAAGCGACTGCCTGGCCGCCTGACGGGCCAAGGGCAGGCCCATCAAACCTAACCAAATGTTGAATAATTGGGCCTAGACCTGAGAGTTGGGCTTGACCCTCACGTCGCCGAATGACTCGGCGGACGTCGCTTCCGGACCCGCCGAGGTACGCATGCAGCCGGCCGAACTGCCCAAACCCGAACGCGTCAATCAGGTCTGGCTCGACGAGGCCATGGACCGGCACGAGGCCTACCTCAAGGGCCGCCCCGGCGGCCAGCGGCTCTCGCTGAGCTTCAAGGATGGCCGCCATCTGGATTTTCGGGGGCGCGATCTCGCCGGAGTGCAAATGGTGGGCGCCGAACTGGCCGATGCCAGGCTCGCGGAGTGCATCTTGGCGCGCGGCAGCTTCTTCGGCTCCGATCTGGCCTCGGGCTCATTGCAGCGCAGCGACCTGACCCGCGCCGATCTGCGCGGGGCGAACCTCTCGGGCGCCAACCTGGAATGCGCCAACCTGTCCGAGGCCGACATTCGCAACGGCTTCATACTGGTCCGGGACAAGCACGGCAACCTGACCCCGATGAAGGACGGTGCGACCGAGCTGCGCGACGTCAACTTGGCCGGGGCCAACCTGACCGGCGCCATGATGGGTCGCGTGATCGGACCGCGCACCAACCTGACCAATGCCAACTTCAAGAACGCCAAGCTGGTCGCCGCCAATCTTTCCGATTCCGACGTGCGGGGCGCGATCTTCACCGGTGCCGACCTGACGGATGCGGATATGAGCGGGTGCATCTTCCAAGGGGCCATGCTGGGCGGTGCGATCCTCAACAACACCAACCTGAACGGTGCCGACCTTACCGCGGCGCACTTCCAGCCCGCGGAGCTCCGCTACGCCCTTACGCAAAACGTTCGGATGCCCAAGCAGATCGCGGCGCTGGACCGCTCGGTACAGGAAATCGTCGCCGATCATGTCAGATGGATCGATTCGCTCGGCCGCGAGGGGCATCAGGCGGACTTGTCCTGCGTCGACCTGCAGAGCGTCGATTTCGGCGGTCTGAACCTGCAGGCCGCCGTCCTCGCCCTCGCCAACCTGTCGTATGGCAAGCTGCAGGCCTGCCGCCTGACGATGGCGAACCTGGCGAGCGTCCTGGCCCTGCAGACGGACTTCAGCGACTGCGACATGCGCGGCATCAAGCTCGACTGCGCCAACATGGCCGGCGCCCTGTTGCGCTGCGCGCGCCTGGGGCCGATCAGCCTGGTGGGCGTGGTCGGCCAGCGGGTTTCCGCCAGCCTCAAAGAGGCCCGTCTCGACGGGGCGGACCTGAGCGGGGCCGATCTCGAAGGCGCCGACTTCTCCAGGGCCAGCCTGTGCAAAGCCGACTTGCGCGACGCGCGCATTGCCGGGACCAGCTTCGTCGACGCGGATCTTACCGGCGCCGATCTGCGCGGGACGGCCCTCGACAGTGCGGACCTGCGCGGAGCCGTCGGTTTGCGGCCTTGAGGAGGCCGGCCCGGAGGGCCTGAAACGAGGGGAAAAGTGGCATGAAGGGGTGCCGAAACTGCAAGAATTGGCAGGCTCTCGACGAGCATCTGGACCGCATCGACCCGGCAACGGCGGGTCAGCAGGTGCAGATGGGGATCTGCCGACGTTATGCCCCGCGCCCCTCCGAGACCGGCGCGACGAACGAGCCGCTGGAAGCCCGCTGGCCCCGTGCGGCCTCCGACGACTGGTGCGGCGAGTGGGACCCCCATTTCACGTAACCCGGCCGCTTGGCCCGGACGGCCTGGCGTCTTGATCTGCGTCAACGAGCCGACCCCACTGACCTTCTAACCTGCCGGAAGATCTCCGATCTGTCTCGCTGTGCTCGGATGCGCTATGAAGAGGCAGGTTTGCAGAGCTGGGAAGGGGACCGGGCGCATGCCGATCATGCATTGGACCGAAAAGATGAGCGTCGGGGTCCGCGAGATCGACGAAGACCACAAACAACTCATCAGCGTCATCAATCGCCTGGCCGAGGATGCGGACAAGGACGACAGGAAGCTTGCCGTGCGCCAGTCGATCGCCGCCCTACTGCGTTACGCCGAGTTCCATTTCGCGCGCGAGGAAAAGATGATGACCGTCGCGCGCTATCCCGGCATCGAGGAACACAAGATCGAACACCGCGACTTCGTCGCCAAGATAAAGGATCTCAGCCGCCTGTTCGACGAAGATCCCCAAGAGGTCGTGAATTTCGTGCGCGAGACGCTGCTCGAATTCCTGCGCGATTGGCTCAATCACCACATCCTGATCGAAGACAAGGCCTATCAGACCTGCGTCACGGCGAATCCGGAAGCGATCGCCGCCGCGAAGTCCTTTCAGGCTGCCGAAGTATGGTGGAGCCGCTAGACCTCTTGTGACCGACCCAGATCGGCCCACTTCATTTATGGGAATGCGCACAGCAAAGCCACCGGGCGCCCAGTACAGGCGCCCGGCGGAAGGCTTCCGGAAGGAACGCTCGGCTCAGCCGGTCGAGACGTTGCTCAGCGTGTTGGCAACCGATCCGAACATCGTCTGCAACGAATTGCCCATCGAGTTCAGCGCACCGATGGTCGCTACGGAGACGAGGGCCGCGATCAGGCCGTACTCGATGGCGGTCGCGCCGGAATCGTCCAGCAGAAACAAAAGGAGATTTTGAATCATGAATTTAATCTCCCGATAAACGTGATTCCGGAAAGGATTGTCGATGTATAATATTAATATATTGTTATCGGTTTAGGTGACTCGATTTTTATAGTAATAGATAAAATTATTTTCTCTATTTATTTTTCGGCCGCTGCGATGACGCGAACCGCTGCTCATCGAGAAGTACGGGTTCTGCGCGACAGGTCTGCGTGAATCCGCTCGCCCCGAACGCGATCTCGCCGCCGCGCGGAAGATTGAAGGCGATCCGCCAGCGATAGTAGGGCCGGTCCAGGCATATCTCCTGATCCGAAATCCGCTGCCGTGTTATGGCATCGATCGACGGCTCGTTGATTGCCGTTCGGCACCCGCTGTCGCCGAAGTCGACGCCGATTCGCAGGTCGGTGACGTCATGGAACGTGAGGATCGCCGGAACGACGCGAAAACGGACGCGACCCGCGGCCTCGCACACCCATTCGACGATGTAATCGAGGTCGAGGACGAGGTCGCTGTGCCATTCGCTGCGCGTACGATCGCCGACTTCGAAGTGCAGGCCGTACAGCGTGTTGTCGTGCCAGGAAATCTGGTCGAAGTGTTCCTGCGTCCAGCTCTGCAGCATCGTACGGGTCTCCCGCGGCCAACAGGTCGAGCGACACAACAACCTAACATCTTGCATGCAGGTGCGATATGCACCCGGCGGCCTCGCTGTGGCCAACGCGGTCTTCAACGTTCTCTACGAGCTCGGCACCTCCGCTGGCCCGGGTCCGGCCGGCGTAGCGATGGATCTGGCGCCGCGCCACGGCTTAGTGGTCACGATCTCCGGTGTGACGCTGCTGTTCGGGATCGTGGCGCTGGTCCGTCACCGGCGCAGCAGCCGCGCCAGCCTGCCACCGGACGACGGGCGGCCTTGCTGACTCGTCGTCGGGCTATTCGCAGGGAAATTCCTTGCCCAATGCGATGGTCACCAGGTTCTCGGCGTCGAAATCCCAGCGCTCCGGGTTCTGTTGCAGGTAGGCCAGCACGATGTCGCGCAGGCGCCCGGCAGTGATATCCGAGGGCGTGCAGAAGAAGCGTGTCGTGTCCATGGCATCGTACACGCCGAGGATGTAGCCCAGGCAATGGCTCTTGGCCGAGATGTTCTCGGAGGTGCAGTGCCCGAGCAGGCTGCGCCCGGTTTCGAATCCGGCCCGGGCGCCGACGGCCGGAAGGATCAGGGCTAAACTCAGCGTCAGGGCCAGGAGTGGCTGGGCGAGCGCGGCGCGCATGCGGGGTCTCCGGAACGGTCTCGTCTTGGCAAGTGGCGCAAGCCTAACGAAAC
>Ga0210123_1001214_pt1 | contig 13652 bp, 12 predicted proteins | sample Muzzi_PWB_D2_FD_185535 | JGI IMG/M metagenome (GOLD analysis project Ga0210123, IMG submission 185535) | Wetland microbial communities from San Francisco Bay, California, USA, that impact long-term carbon sequestration - Muzzi_PWB_D2 (SPAdes) | ecosystem: Environmental > Aquatic > Marine >... | reverse complement strand
TTTCGATCAGCCTGATCCGCAAGCAGATACCCAACAGCATCCGCATGATCGTCTACATGACCGTGATCGCGTCGCTGGTGATCGTGGTCGACCAGTTCATCAAGGCCTACGCCTATTCGATCAGCAAACAGCTCTCGGTCTTCGTCGGCCTGATCATCACCAACTGCATCGTGCTCGGACGCGCCGAGGCGTTCGCGTCGAAACAGCCGCCGATGATCAGCTTTCTCGACGGCCTCGGTCATGGACTCGGCTTCAGCCTGGTGCTGATGCTCATCGGCACGGTCAGGGAACTGCTGGGATCGGGCAAACTGTTCGGCCAGACCATCCTGCCGCTGACCACCGACGGCGGGTGGTACCAGCCCAACGGCATGATGCTGCTCGCGCCGACCGCGTTTTTCCTGATCGGGCTGCTGGTGTGGGCGGTTCGAACCTGGAAACCGGCGCAGGCCGAGAAGCACGAGTTCCAGATTCGCCAGGTTCACCGTATCGAGGCGCTGTGACGGAGTTATCGGCATGAGCGAATATGTAAACCTGTTCCTGCGCGCGGTATTCGTCGAAAACCTCGCGCTGAGCTTCTTCATCGGCATGTGCACCTTTCTGGCGATCTCGAAAAAGGTCAGTACCGCGATCGGTCTCGGTCTCGCGGTCACCGTCGTGCAGGCGATCACGGTGCCGGTGAACAACCTGATCTATCACTATCTGCTCAAACCCGGCGCGCTGGAATGGCTGGGTTACGCGGACGTGGACCTGCGTTTCCTCGGCCTGATCAGCTACATCGGCGTGATCGCCGCGATGGTGCAGATCCTCGAAATGGTGCTGGACCGCTTCTTCCCGTGGCTGTACAACGCGCTCGGGATCTTTCTGCCGCTGATCACCGTGAACTGCGCGATCCTGGGCGGCTCGCTGTTCATGGTCGAGCGCGAATACGACTTCGGCGAATCGCTGGTTTTCGGCTTCGGCAGCGGTCTCGGCTGGGCGCTGGCGATCATCGCGCTCGCGGGGATACGCGAGAAACTGAAGTACAGCGACGTCCCCAACGGTCTGCAGGGACTGGGCATCACCTTCATCACCGCGGGCCTGATGTCACTGGGCTTCATGGCCTTTTCGGGTGTACAGCTATGATCGCGCGAAGCTCGCCGGGTACAGCGGCCGCGGAGGATTCATGATCGAGATCGGACTCGGCGTCGGCATGTTCACGGCGGTCGTGCTGGCGCTGGTTGCCATCATCCTGCTCGCCCGCGCCTGGCTCGCGCCCGGCGGCGAAGCAGCCATCATCGTGAACGACGCCAAAACCTTCCACACACCGGTGGGTATAAAACTCGCGGATGCGCTCGCGCGCGCCGGGCTGTTCGTACCGACGGCCTGCGGCGGCGGCGGCACCTGCGGCCAGTGCCGGGTCAAGGTACTCGGCGGCGACGGGCACATCCTGCCAACCGAGGCGACCCACATCAATCGCAGGCAGGCCGCTGCGGGGGAACGGCTTTCGTGCCAGCTGACGGTTCGCCAGGACCTGTCGATACAGGTGCCCAGCGAGGTGTTCGGGGTCAGGCGCTGGGAGTGCACGGTGCGCTCGAACCGAAACGTCGCCTCTTTCATCAAGGAACTGGTGCTCGAACTGCCGCCGGGTGAACGCATCGATTTCCGCGCCGGCGGTTACATCCAGGTCGAGTGCCCGCCTTATACAAAGCAATTCTCGGAGTTCGACATCGATGAGGATTTCCGCGACGAGTGGGACCGCTACGGCCTGTGGAAGTATGTCGCCAAAGCCCGGGAAACGACGACGCGTGCCTATTCGATGGCGAGCTACCCGGAAGAAGACGAGATCGTCATGCTCAATGTGCGCATTGCGACCCCGCCGCCAGGCGCCGACCCTTCGGTGCCGCCGGGCGTGATGTCGTCCTACCTGTTCGGGTTGAAGCCGGGCGACAAAATCACCGCATCGGGTCCGTTCGGCGAATTCTTCGCGAAGGACACAGACGCGGAAATGGTGTTCATCGGCGGCGGTGCGGGCATGGCGCCGATGCGCTCGCACATTCTGGATCAGCTGAAACGGCTGCACAGCAAACGCCCGATCAGCTTCTGGTACGGCGCCCGCAGCCGCCGCGAGATGTTCTACGTCGAGGAATTCGACCGCCTGCAGCGCGAGCATGAAAACTTCCGCTGGTCGGTCACGCTGTCGGACCCGAAGCCGGAAGACGACTGGACAGGCTATCGCGGCTTCATTCACCAGTCGCTGTACGAGCATTACCTGAAGGATCATCCGGCGCCGGAATCCTGCGAGTATTACATGTGCGGGCCGCCGATGATGAATGCTGCGGTCATCCACATGCTCGACGAACTCGGTGTCGAAACCGAGAACATCATGCTGGATGACTTCGGCGGAAGCGGGAAATGAAGGAGTTTCTGATCACCGCCTGCGTGATGCTGATCGCCTTCGGCGGCATGGCGATAAGTGTGATCGCAGGCCGGGGCCCGCTGAAAGGCGGCTGCGGCGGTGCCGGCGGCAGCTGCGACGGCCATTGCGCAAGCCGTTGCGATCGTCACAATCATACTGAGGAAGATTGAAGCCATGGTATCAGCGAATGTGAAAGACTATATGTCGGCGAGCCTGGTGACGCTGTCACCATCCACCGGCATCCTCGATGCGGCGCGCCGCCTGGTGGAGCACCGCATCTCGGGCGCACCGGTGGTGGACCACCAGGGCAATCTCGTGGGCATACTGTCGGAGAAGGACTGCATGCGCATCGCGCTGCAGGCCGGCTATCACAGCGACGCGGCGGGCACGGTGGAGGAGTACATGCACAAGGACGTCAAGACGGTGGACGCGGAAGTGAACATCGTGGACGTGGCCATGATGTTTATCGAGGACGACTACCGCCGCTACCCGGTGATCAAGGAAGGCCGGCTGGTCGGGCAGATAAGCCGCAGGGACGTTCTGAGGGCGCTGGCTGAACTTTCCTGACATCCCTGCCGGGTGCGATGAAGTGAAGTGTACCCGGAAAGAATTGCGGCATTTGTAGAGGTGCGAAAACATGGCTGAGACCCTGAAAACGCCAACGGTAGCGGACCTGATGCACCGGGACGTGCATACGGTTAGCCCGGATATGAGCCTGGACGACGCGATCTGCTTCCTGGTGAAAATGAAAATCCCGTGCGCGCCTGTGGTGGAACACAGCGATCACGGCGATGAACTGATCGGCCTGATTACCGAGAAGGATTGCCTGGAGTACCTGTCCAACGAACTCTTTTACGGCAACCCGGACATCAATGTGCGTTCGATGATGTACAGCTTCCCGCTGTGCGCCTCGCCGGACAGCGATCTGTTCGTGATCGCGGCGATATTCACCCAGCACGATTACCGTTACCTTCCGGTCATCAGGGACAAGCAGCTACTGGGTGTGATCGGCCGGCATGACGTCCTAAAAGCCCTGCACGACTTTTCCGTGGCCGTGTGCGATGACAAATCTAAGCGCATGTCGCACCTCGATTTCAGGGAACTCATCAACATGAGGTTCATCATCAGGTAGTCCGTCGGGGACGATCACGGGTTCGCCGCGGTCGCACCGGATGACCTGAACAGGCATACATTGACGGATACACTGCCCATCTCGACGCTCGACATTGGCCTGATCCTGCTGTACCTGATTATCGTGCTGGCGGTTGCGTTCCGGGTCGGCCGCGGCCAGCGCACCGACCGCGACTATTACCTGGCCGACGGCCGCCTGCCGTGGTGGGCCAGCGGCATATCGGTGATGGCGACACAGACCTCGGCGATCAGCTTCATTTCGATCCCCGCGTTCGTCGCGCTGAAGCCCGGCGGCGGGCTGCGTTTCATCCAGTACGAGTTCGCGCTGCCGCTGGCGATGATCGCGGCGATGCTGCTGATATTTCCGGCGCTGCAGCGCAGCGGCGTGGTCAGCATATACGAATACCTGGAACAGCGTTTCGACCGGAGCGTGCGCCGGCTGCTGTCGGCCGTGTTCCTGATCAGCCGCGGCCTGGCCACCGGCGTGATGGTTTACGCGACCGGCATCATGCTCAGCGTAATCATCGACCTGCCGTTCTGGGCGACGCTGCTGATCATCGGCGGCGGTGCGGTCGTGTCCGACATGGCCGGCGGCATCAGGGCCGTGGTCTACACCGACGTGATCCAGCTCGCGGTGCTGGTCGCCGGACTGCTGGTCGCAATTACCATCGGGCTCGACCTGGCCGGCGGCTGGGCGGTCGTGCGTGATACCGTTTCACCCGATCGCTGGATCACGCTGACGCCGGCGACAGGTTTCGGCGACGGCCAGGCCACGCCGTTGTGGGGTTTCCTGATCGGCGGTTTTTTTCTGTATGTGTCCTACTACGCCACCGACCAGAGCCAGGCGCAGCGCGTGCTCGCCGCCGGAACCGGCGAGCGCATGCGGCGCGCGCTGCTGCTGAACGGGCTCGCGCGATTTCCATTGACGCTGCTGTACCTGGTGCTCGGACTGGTGCTTGCCGCGCTGGTGGCGACCTCGCCGGAACTGGCGGCGCGGATTCCGCCGGACCGGCTCGATACGCTGGTGCCGGCATTCGTCGCCGCATACCTGCCGCAAGGCGTGCGCGCGCTGCTGATCGCGGCGCTGCTGTCGGCCGCGATGTCCAGCCTCGACTCGGCGCTGAACGCGCTCTCCGCCGCGACCTCGCGGGATTTCCTGGAGACGCCGGATCGAACCCTGTCGATACTCGGCAACCGCCTGGTTACACTCGGCTGGGGCGTGGCCGTGACCGCGTTCGCGTTCATCGCCGGCGGCATCGCCGACACCGTGGTCGAAGCCATCAACAAGATCGGCTCCGCGTTCTACGGGCCGGTGCTGGCCGCATTCAGCGCAGGTATCCTGCTGCCGCGCGTCAGCGCCGCCGGCATCAAGCTCGGCGTCGCCGCCGGCGTGCTGCTGAATCTGGCGCTGTGGCTGGGCCTGCCCGGTCTCAACTGGATGTGGTGGAACGCCGCCGGCCTGGTAGTCGCCGTCGCTGTCGCCGTGCTGGCATCGACTGCGTCAGCGACCGCGCCGATGCCGGCTACGGCACCGGCCGAACGCCGGCTGCGCTGGCGCCGCGCAAGACCCGCCGTGTTGCTGCTGTCTGCATGGTTTGTGCTGATACTCGCGTTCTCCGCGGCCCTGCCGCGCTGGCTGGGACCGGGTTGAAGCGCCGGCCGGATGCCGCAGTAATCACTGCTGACACGGAGACTTCAGCCAGCGCGGTTTATCCGCTCCGGGCATCATTAACGCGGTAGAATACGCGGATATTCCTGTCAGCAGCCAGTCAACGGTATTCCGCACGTCATGAACAGCACAACAGCCAGCCCCCTGCCCGTCCGCAGGACCAAAATCGTCGCCACCGTCGGACCCGCCTGCGATTCCCAGCCGATGCTCGAAGCCATGATCCGCGAGGGCATGACCGTGGCGCGACTGAACCTGTCACACGGCACGCTGGATGAACACAAGGAGCGTATCGCACGCCTTCGCGCCGCCGCCGCGAATCTGGGCACCTATATCGCGATCATGATCGACACCCGCGGCATCGAAATCCGTACCGGCCTGCTGGAAGGCGATTCCGCCGAGCTCGCACCCGGCGCGGGTTTCAGCCTGTACACCGAACGCCGGCCCGGCAACGCCGACGGCGTCTGGATCACCTACCGCAAGCTGTTCGAGGAAGTCCGCCAGGGGATACCGATCCTGCTGGACGACGGCGCGATCGAACTCGAGGTCACAAGGGTCGTCGACGGTGTGATCGAGTGCCGCGTGATCCACGGCGGACTGCTGGGTAATTCCAAGAGCGTGAACCTGCCCGAGACCAAGCTGGCGCTGAGCGCCGTGAGCCCGGAAAACCGCGAGGACGTGGTCAAGGAACTGGGCTTCGCGGCCGAGAACGACGTCGACTACATCGCGGCCTCGTTCATCCAGAGCGCCGACGATATCCACAAGATGCGCGAGATACTCGAAGAGCGCGGCGTGCGCATACCCATCATCGCGAAGATCGAAAACCGGGCCGGCGTGGCGAACCTGGAAGAAATCGTCGAGGCGGCGGACGGGATCATGGTCGCGCGCGGCGACCTGGGCGTGGAACTGCCGCTGGCCGATGTCCCGGCCACGCAGAAGAACATCATCCGCACCACGGTCAGCAACGGCAAACCGGTGATCACCGCGACCCAGATGCTGGCATCGATGGAGCGCAACCCGAAACCGACCCGCGCCGAAGCCAGCGATGTCGCCAACGCGATCCTCGACGGCACCTCGGCGGTGATGCTTTCGGGCGAAACCGCGGTCGGCAAATACCCGCTGGAAGCCGTCAGGACCCTGTCGACGATCGCGCTGCGCGCCGAGGCCTCATTGCGCGAGTACGGTTATCTGCAGAAAATCAAACCCCACCCGGCCAACGTGGTAACCGAAGCGGTCGGCCAGGCGTCCGTCGGCATGGCCGCAAACCTGAAGGCCGCGGCGATCATCAGCCTGACCGAAACCGGCTTCACCTCGCGCCTGATATCGAAATACCGCCCGGATTGCCCGATCCTGGCGATCACGTCCTCGCTGATGGTGGTACGCAAGCTGTCGATGAACTGGGGCGTGATACCGATCCTGTACCAGGGCGAACCCACCGACGACGCCCGCATCGAGTTCGCCACGAAACGGATCAGGGAACTCGGTTACGCGATGACCGGCGATATCCTGGTCGCGACCGCCGGCCAGCACCAGCGCGCCGGCGGCACCGACCTGATTCGTGTAATCACACTGTAAACCAGCAAGGAAAGCTCGACACAACGCCGTAATGACCATTGATACATCTTTAAATGCCACAGAGGCACTGAGTACACGGAGAAAATCAGATAATATTTGTTGAGACTTTGAGCAGAGTGGTTTTTTCAACAAATAATTTTCTCTGTGTACTCTGTGCCTCTGTGGCCAACATTAATTAACTGTCTTTTCACTAGCCAACGGACCGAGTTCGCTGATCGGCCAGCGCGCACGGGCGTCGATGTCGGGCGGCTGGCGTTCGCCGGCCAGCAATCGCAGGCAGCCGGCGTATGCGATCATCGCGCCGTTGTCGGTGCAGAACTCGATCCGGGGGAAGTAAACTTCCGCGCGCTCGGCCGTTGCCATTTCTGCCAGGCGCCTGCGCAGACGCAGATTGGCGCCGACACCGCCGGCGACGACCAGGCAGCCGCAGCCGGTCTGCTGCAATGCGCGCCGGCTCTTGATCAGCAGCGTTTCCACCACCGCGTGCTCGAATGCATGCGCGATGTCAGCGCGCAACTGCTGTATATCGCCGGCACCCTCCCGGTGCTGCTGCCAGGTGTTCAATGCGAACGTCTTCAGGCCGCTGAAACTGAAATCCAGCCCCGGCCGGTCGGTCATCGGGCGCGGGAAATCGAATACGCCGGCGCGTCCCGACTCGGCCGTTTTCGCCAGCGCTGGGCCGCCGGGATAGCCGAGGCCAAGCATTTTCGCGGTCTTGTCGAAGGCCTCGCCGGCGGCATCGTCCAGGCTCTGGCCGATGATGTCATAACGGCCGATTTCTCTCACATGGGCGAGCAGTGTATGGCCGCCGGACACCAGCAGCGCGACGAACGGGAATGGCGGGGCATGCTGCTCCAGCAGCGGCGCCAGCAAATGCCCTTCCATGTGGTGGACTTCGACCGCCGGGATTTCCAGCGCCCAGGCCAGACTGCGCCCGACCGAGGCGCCGGACAGCAGCGCGCCGATCAGGCCCGGGCCGGCGGTATAGGCGACGCCGTCCAGCTCCCGCACGCCGACAGCGGCCATCGCCAGCACCCTGTCCGTCAGCGGCAGCAGGTAGCGGATATGGTCGCGCGACGCCAGCTCGGGCACAACGCCGCCGTAATCGGCATGCACCTCGACCTGGCTGTGCAGCACGTGCGCGAGCAGGCCGCGGTCGCTGTCGTAGACCGCGAGACCGGTTTCATCACAGGAGCTTTCGATGCCCAGAACGATCATTCGAGGACGCTCATGCAAGCGCCGACATCACCCGATTCGACCCCCTGATCGGTGCGGCGCGCAGAAACGGACCGGCGGGGATACCGGCTTGGATTGTCCGAGAGTGTGGCTATTTTCATTGAATCCGATATAATACGCCGCCACCGCGACAGCCGCGGACAATTTGTTGCGCCCGCTAACAGGGCGCGCAATGTTGACACAGGAATGAATATGCCAGCAATACGAGTTAAAGAAAACGAACCGTTCGACGTCGCGCTGCGCCGTTTCAAGCGCTCCTGCGAAAAAGCCGGCGTGCTGACCGAAATCCGCCGCCGCGAAGCGTACGAAAAACCCACTACCGAACGCAAGCGCAAAGCCGCCGCAGCCGTCAAGCGTCACCTGAAGAAGCTCTCCAAGGAGCGCGGACGCATGGAACGCTCCCCCCACCAGCGCAGGCGCTGATACACCGGACCGTCACATGAGCGCCCTGAAAACTCAGATACAGGACGCGATGAAATCAGCCATGAAAGGCGGCGACAAGGATCGCCTGGCTGTGATTCGCCTGATGCTGGCCGCGCTGAAGCAGGTCGAAGTCGACGAGCGCATCGAACTCGACGACAGCCGAATCACCGCGATCCTCGACAGGATGGTCAAGCAGCGCCGCGAGTCCATCAGCCAGTTCGGGCCCGCCGGCCGCGACGACCTGGTCGCGAAGGAACAGGCCGAGATCGACATCATTTCGGAATTCCTGCCGCAGCCGCTGCGCGATACCGAAATCGAGTCCATCATCAGCAAGGCCATCAGCGACACCGGCGCGAGTTCGATGAAAGAGATGGGCAAGGTCATGGCGCAGATCAAACCCGAGCTCGTCGGCCGCGCCGATATGGGCGCCGTCAGCGCCAGGATCAAATCACTGCTGGGCTGATACACGACCGTACTGCCGCCACCCGCGACCGCTCGTAAAAACCTCAAATTCCATTCATTCTTCGTGTAGACTTCGGTGTTTTCGACTTTCTGCCCGGTATCGCATCGAGGGCAGCCGCTAAACCCAGTCACGACTGAACCATGGCCGAACTCAAGAACGACAGACTGATCCGTGCATTGTTGCGCCAGCCGGTGGACAAAACGCCGGTCTGGGTCATGCGCCAGGCGGGGCGTTACCTGCCCGAATACCGCGAAGTCCGCGCGAAAGCCGGTGATTTCATGACCCTGTGCAGCACGCCCGAACTCGCCTGCGAAGTAACGCTGCAGCCGCTGCGCCGTTTCGAACTCGACGCGGCGATCCTGTTTTCCGACATCCTGACCATCCCGGATGCGATGGGACTTGGCCTGTATTTCGAGGAGGGTGAAGGCCCCCGATTCGAAACCCCGGTCCGCTCAGCGCGCGACGTGCAGAACCTCGAAGTCATCGACCCCGCCGCGAAACTGGGCTATGTAACCGATGCGGTCAGACTGATCCGCCGCGAACTCGACGGCCAGGTGCCGCTGATCGGCTTCGCCGGCAGCCCGTGGACGCTGGCGACCTACATGGTTGAGGGCGGCGGCAGCCGCAGCTTTTCGAAAATCAAGGCGCTGCTGTTCGAGGACGGCGCCACCGCCCATCTGTTGCTGGACAAGCTGGCCGACAGCGTCGCCGTGTACCTGAACGCGCAGATCGAGGCCGGCGCGCAGGCGGTGATGGTGTTCGACAGCTGGGGCGGCGCATTGACGACACGGCACTACAGGGCGTTTTCACTGGCTTACATGCAGAAAATCTGTGACCAGCTCACGCGCGAAAAAGACGGCCGGCGCATTCCGGTAATCCTGTTCACGAAGGGCGGCGGCCTGTGGCTGGACGATATCGCCGCGACCGGCTGTGACGCGGTCGGCCTGGACTGGTCGGTCGACATGAAACAGGCGCGCGCCCGGATCGGCGACCGCGTCGCGCTGCAGGGCAATCTGGACCCGGCGATCATGGCCACGAACCCGGACTGCATACGCGATGAAGTCGCCTGTATCCTGTCGGATTTCGGTCACGGCCCCGGCCATGTCTTCAACCTCGGTCACGGCATCACGCCGGACATCAGCCCCGAAAATGTCAAGGCCCTGGTCGATTCGGTGCACGAAATCAGCGCCCGCTATCACGACTGAAACACGCGCCTGTGTGATCCGCATCTGGATATAATCCGGTTCATCACTGCACCGGACAGGATAACCGCGACATGCAGCCTCGCAAGTACCTGATCACGACCTTTGTATTGCTTGTGCTGGGCGCGGCCATGCTCGCCGGAACACGCGCTGGCGCTGCGGCCGCGCAGGAGCAGAAGCCGGAGAATAACGACGGCGGCCGTCCCGTCATCGGCCTGGTGCTGAGCGGCGGCGGCGCCCGCGGTTTCGCGCACATCGGCGTACTCAAGGTGATCGAGGCGATGAACATTCCGATCGACCTCGTCGTCGGCACCAGCATGGGCTCGATCATCGGCGGGCTGTATGCGATCGGGCTGTCGCCCGAGGATATCGAACACGGCGTCAGGAACATCGACTGGAACAAGGTGTTCAACGACAATGCGCTCAGGCGATACCGCTCGCACCGTCGCAAACAGGACGATTTCCTGTTCTATAACATCCATCGGATCGGCGTCAGCGAGGACGGCCTGAAACTGGCGCCCGGGCTGATCGAGGGCCAGCTGATCGAAATCGCTCTGGACAGGCTGGCGTACCCCGGTTTCGGGATCACCGATTTCGACAGGCTCGCGATCCCGTATCGTGCGGTGGCTACCGACATCGAGACCGGTAATGCCGTCGTACTCGACCACGGCGATCTCGCCAAGGCGATGCGCGCCAGCATGTCGATTCCCGGCGCGCTGCCACCGGTCAGATACGGTGACAAGCTGCTGGTCGATGGCGGCATCGGCAACAATGTGCCGATCGATGTCGCCCGGCAGATGGGCGCCGATATCGTCATCGTCGTGGATGTCAGCGATCCACTGGTGAGCAAGGATGAACTCGAATCCAGCGCCGACATTATCGGTCAGCTGACCACGATCTTGACCAGGCGTATCGCCGACCGCCAGCTCGGCACGCTGAAAAGCCCCGATGTGCTGATCGTGCCCGGTCGCAAGGATATCTCTTCGACCGACTTCATCGAATACGAGGCGCTGATCCAGGCGGGTTTCGATGCGGCCACGCGCAAGCGGGGCGAGCTGCAGGACCTCGCGCTGACGCCCCGGGCCTATGCCGGCTACAGGTCGTCACTGCCGGACATCGCCCGCCGGAATCCGGTCATCGATTTTATCGAAATCCGCAACCGGACCCGGCTCAATGACGAAGCGATCGCATCCCGGATACGGCAGCAGACCGGCAAGCCTCTCGACCTGCCCCGGCTTGAGGAAGATATCTCGATTATCTATGGCCTCGACCTGTCGAGCTCGGTGGTCTATTCGCTGGAATCACGCGATGGCGAGACCGGCCTGATCATTTATGTGCGCGACCGGCCATGGGCTCCGAGTTACCTGCAGTTCGGGTTTACGCTGAAATCGGCGATGGACGTCAGCGCCAGCTCCGACATCGACGTCACTTACACCAACCCGGCCATCGACAGCCTCGGCGGCGAATTCAGGGCAAACGCGGGCGTCGGCAGCGAACCGCGCGTCGGTGTGGAGCTGTATCAGCCGATGGACACCGGCATGAACTATTTTGTGTCGGCGAAGCTCGGCTTCGACACCAGCCTGTACCCCGAAGTCAGCGCCGGTCATGTCGACAACCTGTTCAGGCTGCAACGCAGCAGCGCGGATCTCTCGGCGGGACGGATCTTTTTCGGCAACACGGAGTTGCGCCTCGGGCTGACACGCGCCAGCGGCAATACCCTGGTCGTGACCGGGCCGGCGTCCTTGCCGGACCCGCAATTCGAGGAAGGCGGCTACTACCTGCGCGTGTATCATGACTCGCTGGACAATATCAACTGGCCGAATACAGGCGCCCTGGCCGAGCTCAACTGGAGCGCCAATATCGAGGAACTGGGCGCGGACATGGATTATGAGCAGTTGCGCCTGCAGCTCAGCGGCGCCGGCACCTGGGGCCGCTATACCTTCTACAGCCGGGCCGTACTCGAAACCACGATCGATGAAAACGCGCCCGACAACGCGCTGTTCAGGCACGGCGGCTTTCTGGAGCTTTCCGGACTGGTCGACAAGGAGCTGTCGGGACAGCACTTCGGTCTGCTGGAAGCGGCGTTTTACCGGCGCCTCGGTAACATCACTTTCCTGCCGATGTATTTCGGCTTTTCACTCGAGGCGGGCAATGTCTGGAACGCAAGTGACGTCATCAGCACCGCCAGCACGATCTTCGCGGGCAGCGTGTTTGTCGGCGCGGATACCCCGATCGGCCCGCTGTACGCGGCCTACGGCAAAACGGATACCGCGCAGAGTGCGATCTATCTGTACCTCGGTAAACGCTTTTCAGTCTTTTAGCGGACAGGATCGACTAACACTAAAACAGCTGCTCCGGTATCGGCTCCTTGTCGCCTGTGGCGGGCGCAGTAGTCTGTGAACTGCTATCGAGCGTCGGCGCATTCTCGCTGCGGAAGATTTCAAACACGGTATCGGTATCCTGATCCGTCGCGGCTTCGCCGGTTTCGGCATTGATCTTCACCGTCACCAGCCCTTCCGGCCGCGGCAGCATCTTCTCCGGTGTACCCGCCAATGCAGCACGCATGTAATCGATCCATATCGGCAATGCCGCTTTCGAACCGGTTTCCTTGTTACCGAGCGGCTTGAGCTGGTCAAAGCCGACCCAGGAAACCGCGACCAGATCGGTGTTGAAACCGCTGAACCAGGCGTCACGCTGGTCATTGGTCGTGCCGGTCTTGCCGGCGATATCGCTACGCCCCAGCGTCAATGCCTTTCTGCCCGTTCCACGCCGGATCACGTCGTGCAAAATGGAAGTCGTCAGGTAATTCAGCCGCGGTTCCAGCGTCTGCTCCGCCTGTTTCGGTAATGCGGCCAGCGCGTCCTCGTCTTCGGCCTGTGATTGCCGGCGCGAATGCCGCTCGTTCAGCACGCAGGCGACGCAGGCCACCAGCGGGTCCGCTTCGAACAGCCGCCCGCCATCGGCATCTTCGATACGGTTGATCAGGTACGGCGTAATCAGATAGCCGCCGTTGGCGAACACGGAAAAACCCCGCGCGAGCTGCATCGGGCTGACTTCGCAGCTGCCCAGCGCCAGCGACAGATCATGCGGCAGTTCGGCATCGTCGAATCCGAACTTGCGCACAAAACGGGTCGCATAACCGATACCGATATTACGCAGTATCCGGATCGATACCAGATTGCGCGACTTGTACAGCGCGACACGCAATCGCGTCGGACCGTAGAAGCGGCCGCTGTAATTCTCCGGGCGCCAGTCGCCTTCGAGAGCGGCATCCTCGAATACAACCGGCGCATCGTTGATCAGCGTCGCCGGCGTATACGATTTCGACAATGCCGCGGTGTAGATGAAAGGCTTGAAGTTCGACCCGGCCTGGCGTCTGGACTGGATCGCACGATTGAACTTGCTGTACTGAAATTCGAAACCGCCGATCAGCGCCCGGATGGCGCCGTCGTTCGGCGCCAGCGACACCAGCGCGCCCTGAACTTCCGGCACCTGCGCCAGTTCCCACAGACCTGCGCTGTTGCGCTGCACCCAGATCACGTCACCCGGCGCGAGCACGTC
>Ga0210123_1001212_pt1 | contig 13658 bp, 6 predicted proteins | sample Muzzi_PWB_D2_FD_185535 | JGI IMG/M metagenome (GOLD analysis project Ga0210123, IMG submission 185535) | Wetland microbial communities from San Francisco Bay, California, USA, that impact long-term carbon sequestration - Muzzi_PWB_D2 (SPAdes) | ecosystem: Environmental > Aquatic > Marine >... | reverse complement strand
TTCGCCGCCGCGCTCGGCGCCGACGTCCTGGTCCACGGCTCGCCCGCCCAGCGCGCCCTGCCCGAGGGCGACGAGGAAGCGGCCCGCGCGCGCGCCCTCGACTGCTTCGCCGCGGCGGCCGAGGCGATGCGGCAGGTGCTCGTCGACCAGGCCCGGCGAAAAAAAAGTTTGAAGCGTGGCGGGGACAGATTACGTATTGAGCTTGGGGAGTTCGAGACCCCCCTGGCTTGCCCGGTCGAGGACGTCATCACGCTCGACGCGGCATTGGAAAGGCTCAACCAGGATGACCCGCGCAAGGCGCAAATCGTCTCTTTGCGTTGTTTTGCAGGCCTGAACCGTGAAGAGACGGCCGCAGCGTTGGGACTGTCTGTTCCTACAATCGATCGCGAATGGCGCTACATTGTTGCACGACTTCACAAGGCACTGTCGGAGGCTGATTCCTGCAATGGCTAAGTCCGACTCGCGTAGTCGTTACGTATTGGTTGAGTCATTATACCAGCGCGCAATCGATCTTCCTCCGGGTAGTCGTGCCAAGTTCCTGGCGGAGCAATGCGGCCACGATCGGGAACTCTGCACCGAGGTCGAGGACTTACTGCACCATCACGAAAGCGCTGACGAGGAATTCCTGACGAACCCGGTTCACGCACTCGCCATGCCTGCCGAGTCCCGGATGTTACCCGGTAGGATCGGCAACTATGAAATCGTCCGCAAAATCGGTGAAGGTGGAATGGGTGTCGTGTACGAGGCTCGCCAGCAGCGTCCGCATCGTACGGTTGCCCTCAAGGTGGTTCGCGCTTATTCACCATCGGATGACCTGCTGAAACGGTTCATGCACGAGTGCCACGTTCTCGGGAGACTTGAGCATGCCGGAATTGCTCGCGTCTACGAGGCGGACATTGCGGAAGTAACGACATCTTCTGGAGAGTTCATCCGTCGGCCGTACCTTGTCATGGAGTACATCGAGGGAAAGCGGTTTGATCACCACCTGCAGGAACTCCGACCAGCAAGGCGACAACGGCTTGAACTTGTCATGCAGTTATGCGATGCGGTGCAGTATGCTCACGTGAAAGGCGTCATTCATCGGGACCTCAAACCGGCCAATATCCTGGTCGATGCCGCAAACCAGCTTAGGATTCTCGACTTCGGCGTCGCGCGAGTCATTGACCCCGAAGCGAAATTCATGACGACGCTAACAGACGCTGGGCACTTAGTTGGCACCCTTGCCTATATGAGTCCGGATCAGGTTCTCGGTGATCCGCTCGCGATCGACACCCGATCCGACGTTTATTCACTCGGCGTTCTGATGTTCGAAGCCTTGTGCGGACAATTACCGCTTGATGTTGCTTGCCAGTCCCTTCCCGAGGCGGCACGAATCATACGAGACGAGGAACCACGACCGATCACGATGTTCGATCAGTCGTTACGTGGCGACCTAGCGACGATATGCACCAAGGCATTGGAAAAGGATGCGTCGCGCCGATATCAATCGGCGGGCGAACTTGGCGAGGACATTCAGAGGTTTCTGCAGGGCGAGCCCATCGATGCCCGGAGAGACTCAGCGACTTACTTACTCCGCAAGTCGGTTCATCGGTATCGCTGGCCATTGGTTGCCGTGGTGATCGCGTTTGTGCTGTGCGGTCTGTTCGCCATCTATGCCGCTTACCAGGCGGCGGAGTATCGCCAATTGGCGCGTCGTGAAGCGGCGGCATCCGCACAGGCCCGCAAATCGGCGGAGCTGGCAGCTTCCGAGGGGCAGAAAGCCGACACCGTCAAGGTGTTTCTTCAAGATATGCTCGCAGCCGCCGATCCCGAGCGCCCCGGCGGACGCAACGTCACGGTTCGTGAAGTGCTCGACGACGCCTCCGCGAGGCTTGCAGATGACTTGCTCGCTCAACAACCGGCCGTAGAGGCGGAAGTACGTACGACAATTGCTCATACCTACTTCAACCTCGGTCTGTACCGTGCCGCGATACCGCACTACAAGTGGGTAAGCGATTATCATCGCGACAATGAAGAATCCAAACCCGAGGACCGAATCGCATCGCTTTGCCGGCTTGGGCGCGCGTATGTCGAATCGACAACGCCAGGGCCGGCCCTTCCATTATTCCAAAAGGCACTTGAGCAAACGATGGAAGTGCTGGGGCCGAACCATGAGCTGACGCTAACGGCCACGAATGGATTCGGCGAAGCCTTGATCCGACTTCACCGAGAGCGGGAGGCGGAGAGTTACCAAATGGCCGCGCTTGGTGCGGTCCAAGAGTGCTTCGGGGACGAGCATGAGCTATTCGTGCGGTCGTCTCTGAATCTCGGCCGAGTCTACATATCCGAAAAGCGGCATAGGGAGGCGGAACGGCTTTTGGTCACGGCGCTGGAATCGAGTGATCGTTTGCATGGACCCGACTCTCGTGTCAGCATCCGTATTCGCTGGTTGTTGGCGTCGGAAATCTACGCGCGCACTGATCGAATCGTCGACGCAGTACACATGCTCAAGCAGGCGCTCGAGCACGCCCGCACCGGCCTCGGGCCTGAGCATACGGAAACTCTGATAGTCCTCACACGATTGAGTCACGTGCTGGTCGCGGACGGACGCGCGGAAGAGGCCGAGGCATTGTTGCGGGACGCGATCGCGGACTTCACAGTGGTGAAGGCCGTCGAGGGAAATGACACTATCAAGGTTGTCGCAGAACTCGCCGCCGTGATTTCGGGACGCGGGCGCCATGAGGAGGCGGAATCGCTTCTTCGAGATGCGATCGAAAAAGTAGAGGGGCGCACCGATTCAGACCCTCGTGTCATCCTCGATCTAATGAACGGGCTTGCCGATTCCGTAGCACGACGGGGAGACTTCCAGTCGGCCGCTAGCATTGACCGCGAGACCATTGAGTCAGCTGAGGCACACTTTGGTCAAGATAGTCATTACGTTGCAAGGGAATACGCTCGATTGGCCCGGCATTTGGACGGCCTGGTGGCACTTCAAACGGGGCCGGTATCCGAGTGCCTCGATGCCCACCGCATGGCGCTCCAATTGTTCCGGGGTTCCCGCGGTGATATGCACAATGATACCAATGAGGCTGCCATCGCTCTTGCGCTTGCCCACGTGCGGCAGGGTAATCTCGATGATGCGGAGGAGATACTACGACAACGTCTGGCATTGTTGGAACCGCAGACGGACCCCACCGACACGCCGATCATCCGACTTGTCAATTACCTGGCGTATACTCTCTGGCACGCCGGGCGAGAATTGGGGGCGGCCGAACTCTGCAGGCAAAAGGCGAGTGAATTTGAACAGCTGGAAAACCCCAACCACTACCGAATTGGAAGCTGGTATTATCGTTACGGCATCAGCCTCGAACTTCATGAAGATTGCGAAGGAGCCATCGCCGCATTTCATCGGGCAATCGAAGAGTTTGATTACGCAGCTCGTCCGCAATCGGTAGCGGTCGTCGAAGCCAGTTTGGCGGAAGCCTTGGCTGCTTCGGGTAGGGTCGAAAAGGCGGTTTTCTTTGCAAAGCGAGCGGTCCCCGTCCTGCGCTCCTACTTGGGTGATGAGCACACGTACACATGGAACGCCGCCCGCATTGAAGCGCTTACGCGCATGGACGCCGGTCACCTCGAAGAAGCAGAAACTGCGCTGCGGGAAGTGCTGCTCAGATTCGAACGCCTGCCTCTGACGCTGGCCGATCGCCAGTGGGAAGTCGCGCGTACGAAGTACACTTTGGGAATCTGCCTGACGCACTTGAGGCGTTTTGAGGAGGCCGAGAGGGAACTGCTGGAGTCTCTTGCTCTGTTGGGATCTTCGAGTGGACCAAAGCACGCCTATAACCGTCGTATCAAGCGTGCCATCGAGCAGCTGTACGGTGCTTGGGGAAGTCATCCGTGAGCGCAGGATCGCCTTATAAGCTGAATGTTGCGCGTTCGAGTCGCGTCACGCGCTTTTGGCTGCATATTCGACCGCCAACGGAGCGAAACGTGAGCAAATCAAGAGTCACGTGCGTGATCCTTTTGGCTATCGCTGCCGGGTGTAGCCTTCGAAGCGCCGGAGACCATTCCGCCGTTTCGACAAACGTACCGAATTCGACGAGCCCATCACATGCTCGCACTGAACTTGTCGAGGCCGTTGTCTACACTACTCTCCGCCCGCCCAACTGGGACATCTATCTCGTTAAGGAACCGGGCGGCAAGCCGCGCAAGCTCACAGACACCCCAGCGCTCGAATACAATGCCGTTTTTTCCCCCGACGGCCGGTGGGTCGTGTTCACGTCGGAGCGGTCCGGAAACGCGGAACTCTACGCCCTGGAACTGGAAAGGACCAGTTCTCCGGTTCGGTTGACAAACCACCCGGCCATGGACGACGCGGCTTCCTTCTCGCCGGACGGGGATACGCTCACGTTCGTCAGCACGCGCGACGGCTACGCGGATATTTTCGTGATGCCCTTTTCGCCGCACGACACGACAGCCGAGAGCCGCGCCGTAAACCTCACCAAGCGCCCCGGTGGCGACTTCAATCCTGCATTTTCGCCGGATGGACGATACATCGCTTACTCGCGCCAAGCGTGTCTGACGGCGGAAGCTGGTCTTTGCTGGGACATTGAGCTTTGCGTCATGAACGCCAATGGCTCGGGCGTTCGGGTGCTGGCTACTGGAGAGGCCGGTATCCCAAAAGGCACAAGATTCGTAGGCGGTGTAGCGGGCTCGCCTACGTGGTCGCTGGATGGGAGGGCCATCTACTACTACGCGGGATATGGCTACTACCGCAAGACCGAGGAAGGGGAAGACGAGGAGATCGAAGTCGGACCCGAGATTCGTCGCGTCTCATTCGATGGCGACGTTGATGAGCATATCATCGAGAACGGCTATTCGCCGGCCATGGCTCCCGAGAACCGACTGGCTTTTGTGCGACCGCTCAAAGGGGATGGTCCGCCCGCCTTCTATAGCGGTAGCGTTTCCTCGGCGGAGTTCGACGGTACGGACGTTCGGGCCGAAAGCCCAGAGCCGGATTCATGGCTCGAAAGCTGCTTCGCGCCGGATTTTGATCGGACAACAGGCCGCATGGTGTGCCACGGCCCAGGCACTCTTCTCGGTGGCCCTAAACTCACTCAAGGCAGATCTTTCGCGCAACCCGGCGCTGTCAGTCAGGTGGACTTGCCGGACAGGCGTATCGCAGTTCATGGCATCGGCGGCTACTTCCCAGCACTCACGCCCGACGGAATGGTACTCTCGACACTGCGGGTTCGTTCGGCGGTCGAAGCTCAAGCCGGGAGAAATGAGGGGCTGACCGTGCCATTGCATATTTCCACGATCGATGGATCTGGCTTGCGCGAGGTCTTTGCTCCCTCTGAAGGAATCGCCTGGGGCACGAGTATGGCTTCCGATGCCGGTTGGATCGTCTTGGCCGTCGGGCCGACCTTTGACGCTTCTGATGCGAATGTCGATGTTTGGAAAGTCCGTCTCGACGGATCGGGCGCTGTGAACCTCACACCCGACTCACCAGCCAATGATGCCTTCCCGACTATCTCGGCAGACGGTCGCCGTATCGTATTTCGCAGCGGGCGCGACGGCACTCGAGCCGAGGCCGCCAACCCGAACTTCCCGATAGAAATGGCCATTTACGTGATGGATGGGGGCGGCAACAAACCGCGTCGGCTTACCAATTCGAACGCCAGAGAGACCATGCCGGCGATTTCACCGGACGGCGAATGGATCGTCTACGTCGAGCATGAGGGCTACTCCGCCAAGTTGTGGATTTCTCGCGTGGATGGTTCGGGGCGCCGACAACTTGAATCCGAGCGGTCCGACATCGTTGACCGGTCGTTTCATCCACGCTTCTCGCCGGATGGCAAGTGGGTAGTCTTTACTTCTGACCGCGGAGGGTTCAATGAGGAATGGCCCCTCACCCCTCAGCCTCAACCCTACGGCGATCTATGGGCCGTGCGCGTTGCTGGCGGACCGGCAGTTCGCTTAACGAGCGACAAATGGGAAGACGGTCCGAACGACTGGGGCTACATACGGCTACCGCGTGGAAGTAGTAGTCGTTAGAGTGCTGTAGCACGGTTGATTGTGCTTGGGCGAATACTCGCTGCGGTGCTTGATCGCATTAACCCAATTGAGCAGGTTCCACACGCATGAATCACTTACTCCATCGCCGAATCCTCGTTGCCAGCCTGCTTCTGATTCCTGGGTGTGCGTCTCGTAGCCGGATGATCAGCGCAGCAAGTCGGACACCGCCAAATGTGAACGACGGGTGGGCGGTTGCCCAGGGCCAGCGCGCATAGAGAGGCTATATGGGCATATTGGGAAAGATGCCAGCGGCGGCGGAAGCCAGTTTTCTCCGAGAAAAAAGCTATGGGAGTCGAACAGCACAGGGTGCCAGTGTCAGAATTCCCCCAGAAACGCGGCTTTGGAAGATCGTAACCCCTTGTGGCGCAACGGGTTTAATGTGCGCTGGCCCTGGGCGGTTGCCTCGTCTGTCGAGGTGGGTCTTGACGGAGCCGTTTTGGAGTCGATGACAGACGCCATCCGGAAAGGCAAGGAATTCAACAACGTCCATGCCGTGCTGATTGTCAAGGACGGGCGACTTGTCTACGAGAAGTATTTTGTAGGGGAGGATCAGCGTTACGGTCCGGACGGGCAACGGCACGCGGTAAGCATGCAGTTTGAACGCGACACGCTCCACGACCTACGCTCGGTCACCAAGAGCGTCACTTCGGCGCTGGTCGGTATCGCCCTCAACTCGGAAGATTTCCCTTCCCTGGAGACTCCACTCTGCGACCTCTTTCCCTCTAGTGCGGAATTGTGCACTGCGCGTAAGCGAACCATCACATTGCGCCATGCCCTGACTATGACCGCTGGGTTGAAATGGAACGAAACTGAAGTGTCCTACAGCGACCCAAGAAACGACGAGGCTCAGCTTTATTACTACGCGAAAGACACACCTGGCTATTTATTGGCGAAGCCGCTCTTGGCGGAGCCCGGCACCACGTGGGACTACAACAGCGGCCTGCCAATCCTGCTGGGATTTGCGTTAGCCCGCACATCTGCAACATCACTTCGCGAGTTCGCGCGGCAACGGCTCTTTGAACCACTCGGGATTCGAAGCTGGGAATGGCGAGGACCTCCGAAGTTTGAAGGGGATCCAACGCCGGCTGGAAACCTATGGCTGCGCCCGCGGGATTTGGCGAAGATCGGTGCGCTCTACCTGAACGGTGGAATATGGAACGGACGTCAGGTTGTACCGCGCGAATGGGTCGAGGATTCGACTCGACCGCTCGTTCCGAGGCGACCTGCGATGGTTGAGTATGGAGACATTGCCGTGGGCGAGCATGCCTACGGCTACTTGTGGTGGTACGACCGCTACCGGTTCGCAGATGGCTTGGAAGTAGAGGTCCGATCGGCCATGGGCCTCGGCGGTCAACGGATCTGGATCGTGCCGCAGCTCAACTTACTCGTCGTGCACGTGACCGGCAGGTACGACCAGGCGGGTGCCGGCTGGCAGGCCGATCGCCTTCTTTTGGAGTACATTGTTCCCTGGGCTCGTGGTGAGAGGCATTCTCGACCTAAGCTCCCAGTCGGAAGGCCGTTTGTGACGATCGGTCCTGAACGATCGAGCGCTATTGTTCTGGATTCGTCGGACCGTACCCAGTACGTCGGCACATACGACGAACAGGGAGAAGAAGTAAAAGTGTGGGAAGAGAACGGTGTCCTAAAAATCACGCCGCCTCCGGGAGACGATCAGCGTGAAATCCACTTGATTCCAGAGGGTGATGATGTCTTCGCCCAGGGGCTCTACGACAAAGGGCGGCCTACGAAAATCTACTGGCCAGACGCACGAATCGTCTTCGTGGTGAGGGATGGCCGTGTGCAGCACTATGAGGTTCGAAGTCGCGAAACGGGTGCGCTTCTCGGCACCGGTCAACGAATGGATTGACCGAGTTGCCCGACTCGCCCAGGCGCGGCCCTCGCTGACGTCCGATCACCCTCAAAGTTAAGTGTCGAAATGAACTGCAACTCGGTCGCGATCTTGAAGGGAGCTTCGTTGTCCGGCAGCTGGCTGTGTTTCCAGGTTCGCGTCATCGACGCCGTTCGAACTCGGCGATGTACTACAGCTCGACCGGACCTGCATTCAGCCGTTGCTCTCTTCCGGTTTCGGTGCCGACAGCTTAGCCCGCCATTCGGCGGCTTTGGCGTCGTAGCCTTTACTCGGCTCGGCGGCGTGCCAGGCGTCGTAGAGGGTGATCAATTGGTTAATCGTTTTCGTGGTGCGTTCGTGGTCGTCGCCAAAGCCTGCCGCCAGCAAGCCGTGGGCTTCGAGCAATGTCGCTTCCCCGTCGGGGTAATTGCCCATACCAGTCTGCGCCTCGCCGAGCTTGGCAAGATAATTGCCTAACCACTTTGCGTTGCCCCCGGTGTACACATGCCTCGCCGCCGATTTGTACGCAAGCAAGACTTCCGCCGCATCGTCGTATCGGCCCATCTTGTTCAGAAGGTATCCCATATTATTAATTGAATTTAGCGTAGCCGGGTGGTCATCGCCCAGTACGCGGCGATTGCCCTCAAGCGCCTCGCGCCAGTAGGGCAGCGCTTCGTCCAGTTTGCCCATCACCTCGAGCACTGACCCGATGTGGTCGATCGAGGTCAGCGTGTCCGGGTGGTCATCGCCAAGTATGCGACGTCGGCGATCCAAGGCCTCCCTCTGGTAGGACAGGGCCTGGTCCAGTTTGCCCATCGACTCGAGCAGAACGCCCATGTTGCCGATCGAGATCAGCGTGCGCGGGTGGTCGTCGCCGAGGACGCGACGTCGACGATCCAGAGCCTCCCTTTGGTAGGGTAGTGCCTCGTCCGGTTTCCCCATCACCTGAAGCTGGGCGCCCATGTGGTCGATCGAGGTCAGCGTCTCCGGGTGGTCATCGCCAAGTACGCGACGTCGGCGATCCAAGGCCTCCCTCTGGTAGGACAAGGCCTCGTCCGATTTGCCCATCGACTCGAGCAAGACGCCCATGTTGGCGATCAATGTCAGAGTTGTCGGATGGTCGTCGCCCAGAACGCGGCGGCTGTTATCCAGTGCCTCCCTGTAGTAGGGCAGCGCCTCGTCCAGCTTGCCCTGCTTTTTGAGCAGCAGCCCCATGCCGTTGATCGCGCTGATCGTATGCTCGTGGTCGTCGCCCAGGACGCGACGGCTGTTATCCAGATCCTCCCTTAGATAAGGTAGTGCCTCGTCCAGTTTGCCCATCGAACCGAGCAAGTCGCCCATGTTGCCGATCGATGCCAGCGTTTGTGGATGATCGTCGCCCAAAACGCGCCGACGTATTTTGAGGGCTTCCTGCTGTAAAGGCATCGCAGATTGGTACAAACCTATTTCTCTGTATGTATCAGCCACCGTCTGCTCAAGAGCGGCCTGTACCGGCGGCTGGTCAGCAAAGTCCCAGTGTATCGCTTTGACGGCGAGCATGAGCACATGTTCATCAACCACAGACAAAGCAACATTCGTTGCGTTGACGTCCTTGAGTGTATTCGCCAATGTCGATAGCGCCTGGTTGATTTCATCCGGCGACGCATCGCTTGCTTCCAGCGCCTCTCGAAAGTCGCCAGTCACAAGCGAAAAAATTCCCCGACCCATCGCCTCGACGTTGATGTCGCTGAGCATGGATTGCTGGAACTCAGTAACCGTCTTCAGTTCGTCGGCTCGTTGTTCAGCCAATTCGCGCTGCGCTTGTTCGGATGCACGTGCGGCAACCGCGTCTTGCCGGAGTCCATCGGCCCGCGTGTACAGCATACTCATCCAGACACCGAAGGCGCTGATCAATAAGAACAAGACCGCTAAAAACGCGAAGGGGGCCTTGTGCCGCGCAATTAATTTCCGGAACTGGTACATCGCGCTGGCCGGGCGGGCGGCGATCGGCTCGTTGTTCAAGTACCGATCAATGTCCGCCACCAGCGCCGACGCGCTTTGGTATCGCCGGTCACGGTCCTTTTCCAGCGCCTTGAAGGTGATGGTCTCCACGTCGCCGCGCAGCGTTCTGCTTAGCGTACTGAGTTTCGGCGGCTGTTCTTCCCGAATGCGTCGTGTGGCTTCGTGGATGGCGGTGCCTTTGAGATTATAAGGTAGACGCTCGCACAGCATCTCGTAGAGGATAACGCCGAGTGCGTAGACATCGCTTCGAGTGTCAATGTCGTGCGGATCGGCCGCACATTGTTCCGGACTCATGTATTGAAGCGTACCGATCAGCTGACCGACATCCGTCTGCAGCGTCGTGACCGCCATGTCGCTGTCCGTACTGCGGGCCACACCGAAGTCGATGACTTTCACCTGCCCTGAGGAATCCACCAGGATGTTCGAGGGTTTGAGGTCGCGGTGGATGATACCCTTCTGATGGCCGTGGTGGACGGCGTCGCAGGCACTGACGAAGAGCTTCATGCGTTCGCGCGCGCCGAGCTTCTTGTCGCGCACGTAGTCCGTGATCGGTTTCGCACCGACAATGTACTCCATCGCGAAGTACGGAACCGCCACCTCGCCATCCTTGTGGGTTCCCGCATCGTAGACTTGCGCGATGCTGGGGTGGCGAAGTCGCGCAAGAAGCTGCGACTCGTACTCGAATCTTCGAAGCGCCGACCGTGACGCGATCCCCGCGCGCATCAGCTTCACAGCCACCGTCCGCCGCGGCTTTTCCTGAACGGCTTCGTAGACCGTTCCCATCCCGCCCGACGCAATCGCCCGCTTAATGCGGTATTGGCCGATCCGCTGGGGGATACCCGTTGGGCTCGACGTGGGCGTCAGTTCGCGCGTCTCCGTGGGCGAAGACGAAGTATTCTGAGCTTTTGCTGACTCCGGCTGGGCGGACCCGTCCAGGCCTTCACCCCGCGTCTCCCTATGTTCGGTCAATGCTCGGTTCCCTTCTCGGGCGCACTTCGCAACTTAGGCGATCCTGAGCGCGCCCCGCGTCCATCTGCTGGCCCCGGCCAGTTCTGAGAATCCGGTGGCCTGCTGACCATGATACAGAGACGTACCACCAAAGCTACATGCGGACCGTGACCGCGTGATTCTGCGATTTCACGGCGATTTCGCGATTTGGCTGGTGATGGTGTGACGTGTCGGGCGTACTTCCAAGGTGTCCGGAAGAATCCGTTCTCATGCCTTCCATTGATCCTGTTGCGGAGGCGCGATTAGGCCCAAAGAATCGAATAGAGTTGGCCTTGGCCCTACGTCGGGGGCGGCGGCGAGGCGGTGGTGCGGAAGGGGCATCCCCTGGCAGCTCTGTTGCTGAGGCGGAGGCACCAATCAGCACCCAATCAATTCCCCAACAAACTCGCCCTGGAGATGGATCAAGATTCGGGGGGCGGGTCACTCCGTGATACCAGCTGGTGGGCGGAGCGTAGCGAGGGGACCGAGCGAAGCGGAACCTGCAAGCTCGCGCGGCCCAATCCTGCCACGCATCGACGGGCATCAAACCGGAAACGAATGAAACTTCATCCGGAGGCTCCCCACGGCGCAGAACAACAACGCGTATGCCATCGAGGCGCTGGACGCGACCAAAGAATGCCGCGCCTGAGTGCGAGCGGGTGAGTGCAGAGGCGCGTTTGGTGCGTAAACCTTGTGGTGCAACAGTTTGGCTCTTCAGATACCGCCGAGCACATCCTCGCCGGGAAACCTTGGCTGACGTGCATCGGTCTTCGGTGGGCTCGATTGGTCCCGTGGGACGGGGGCACGAATTCCCCATCCCTGTGAACGTAAATGCCTGCCAAGAAGAGACTTACGAGTTGGGAGAATCGCGTACCCGATGAAAAGGAACGAAGAGAAGAAGCGTAAGTCATTGCGAAAAAAAGAGTTACATTGGAGGCGGGGGGAATCGAATCTTCCGGAAAGCCCTCTTAGACGGTCATAACACCACATCTTGACCGCATCGCCAACCGATGCGGGACACATAGTGACACCACGGTACACGAGAGGACACAGAAGGACAGGGAATTCAGGCGGAGTACCCGTAAAAGTACCCGTACTTTTTGCATCGTGCGCGCGTCGGCGAATTGCATGGGTTATGGCCACTATGGCGTCACCTCCTGGCTCTCGTGATGCTTGCCTTCCCGCCGATGCGTCAACGATCGCAGGATCCCATCCAGAACTGAGTCGAGGTGCTTCCCCACATCCTCGGCCAAGTAACGGAGCACGAAATACCCGTTCTCCTGCAACAAGGCGTCCTTGCCCCGGTCACGGCGATAAGCCTCCGCATCGGCCAGATGTTGCCTGCCATCCAGTTCGACCACCACCCGTGAATCCGCACAGAGCAAATCCACTTCCATTCGCCCCCATCCATCGAAGGCGATCGGTAGCTCGGCGTTCAAGCGGAACCGCCCGGTGGTCTCCGACAACGTCTCCAGTCGGCGAAAAAGGAAGGCCTCGGTCGCACTTCGCGCGCGGCTTACACCTTCAGCATCGGGAGGCACGGATCGCGCTGTATGCGTAAACAGATTCGCCAGTGACGTGTCCACTCCGTCCTGCACCAACCGTCGGACGCTGGTCGCGTGGTCAGTCGTCCATTCCCGGTCGGCGGGAAGCGGAACGTCCGCGGGCCAACCCGGCATGGCACTCGCGGGAAGCAGGATCTGATAGCCCACCGCCTCGTACCCTCTGCAACGCCGGTCGAACATCCTCGCGAGCATGGGCACATTGAGGTCGGCATAGTCGTATACGCGCACCTCCCGCTTCAGATTATGCAGGCGGTGCAATCTGCCGACGTACTGCGCGACGGTCCCGCGCCATGATACGGGCAACGTGAGGAACAGCGTATCCAACCGAGCATCGTCGAATCCTTCTCCGATGTATCGACCGGTGGCTAGCAGCACCCGCTCCTCGTTCTCGGGGATTCTCGCCAAGCGATCAGCGACCTCGTCAAGCTCCTTCTTCCGCCTGCCGCCCCGAAGGACAATCAGATGCCGAACTTTCGTTGAGAGTCGTTCCACCAGGCAATCGACGTGCTCATTACGTTCCGACAACACGATGGGCGACCGGCCCTCTCGGGCGGACTGCACGACATCTTCGCAGATCATCCGATTGCGCAACTCGTCGACGATGAGTTCGTCGTACAGATCGTGGAATTGACGCCGGGCATCCTGGTCGGCTGTTCGCGAGGGACGAAACGTCGTGGGGCGGACAAACACTGTATGCTCGAACGGGCGGTCGGCGGCCTGTTCCTTCGCGTCGACGCGATGCCGCACTGGTCCGCATTGCATGAAGATGATCGGATGATGACCGTCTTTCCGGGTTACGGTGGCGGAGAGACCCGTGACGAACTTGGCCTTTGCTCGACGGGCCACTTGCTCGAAGCTGTGGGCGGAGAGATGATGACACTCATCCACAATGAGATGGCCGTATTCCCCAACCAGGTCATCCACCACGCCCTTTCGTACGAGGCTTTGGATGACCGCTACGTCCAGCGAGCCTGTCGGTCTCTTTCGCCCACCCCCAATCCGGCCGATCGTCTTTGATGGCAGCCCGAGGAATGATGACAGCCGTTCCACCCACTGCTCAAGCAATTGCCGGCGATGCACCAGGACCAGTGCGCTGACCCCGCGTTGTGCAATGAGCCAAGCGGCTACCACGGTCTTCCCGAAGGCAGTGGTGGCAGACAACACACCTGTGTCATGAGTGAGCATGGCGTTTGCGGCGGTTT
>Ga0210123_1001211_pt1 | contig 13671 bp, 11 predicted proteins | sample Muzzi_PWB_D2_FD_185535 | JGI IMG/M metagenome (GOLD analysis project Ga0210123, IMG submission 185535) | Wetland microbial communities from San Francisco Bay, California, USA, that impact long-term carbon sequestration - Muzzi_PWB_D2 (SPAdes) | ecosystem: Environmental > Aquatic > Marine >... | reverse complement strand
TCACATGACCTCGAATCGATGAGGGTTTTTTCATAACGATCCCTAATCCACTCAAACAGCTTCCAGCAAAAATTAAATCATACCTGCCGCTCCTTTAGCTACGATTTATTTTAAAAACCTAAACAATTTAACAAAAAGATGATCCATTCCGCTCTCCGAGACGTAGGCTCTCCAAGCCGGGGCTGATATGAAAAGGTTTGCAATAAAAACACCACACCCCTGAATAAGTTGGTGCACATCCGTGAGTTCAAAATAAACACAATTTGGTGTCCAATTCAGAAATGAGCAATTTTTGTTCTGATCAAGGCCGCACAAGAGTTTGCTGTCCCCGCAAAGCGGGGCAGGAAGGCGCACGTCTGTACTCCGTAGCCGGAAACCCGCGGAGAACGCCGAGCAGGACAAAAAGGGCCATTTATGGGTGGACACAAGTTATAATCTGCATATGCTATCATCACATGGGCAGCTGCCGTCGACTTCATACGCGTAGACGATTCTCGATTCAATTTCTGCCTGTTCGGTAGAGATCCGATGAAGATTCATTGTGGTCACCTTCTCAATGAGATCTCTCTTGGACGGTATCGATTGAAGACTTTGGGCGACCACCTCACCGGTTTTTCCCTCTAAAATATCTGCGTCCTTACCATTTGTCACGACAACGATGGGAACCTGGTAAGGTGCCACGAGTCTCGATACCGCCAGCGCCGGTCGCTGTCGGGTGACCAAGGAACCAGGACCGTATTTGATGATCATACCAATTTTGCCTGACACATTAATCTCAAAATCGATCTTTATCATCGCACTCTTCTCTCCGGCAGATACCCGAAGTTCACGACGGGGTTTGATCTCTTTTTTCATGAACCCTTTTTGATTTACAAGCATACGAGCCAGGTTTTGTCTGAATCTTTCGTCATGTGTGTCTCGGATGGTTTCACCGGTGATAAAATCGACCAGTTCGCCGAGAATGAGATGATGTCCTTGCATGCCGCCACCAAGATTAATAATTGATTTTAATGTTGTAAAGTATAATGATAAAAACTTACCGGTACAATTTTGCAAGCATTTTAAATTTCAAATATGTCTTTACAATTGATATAGCATATGAATAAATTCGCCTTGACAATTAAGATTTAATCACAAAGATGATATAAAAAAATCGGGAAAAAATAAATCCAGTCTATCATATGTCAATACGTGAAGATTTTGAAAAACGAGAAAAAGGCTTTATAGCCCCTTTTGGATGTTTAAGTTCCAAATCACAAGGCCGTCAGAGAGACGAACAGGCCTGTTCTGTTCGTACAGCTTTCCAACTGGATCGCGATCGAATTGTCTACTCGAGTGCCTTCAGGCGGCTGAAACGCAAAACCCAGGTTTTCCTGTCTCCTATGGGAGATCATTATCGAACACGCTTAACACATACATTAGAAGTCTCTGAAATTGCAAGAACCATAGCGCGGGCCATGCGCCTGAACGAGGATCTTGCTGAGGCCATTGCCCTTGCACATGATCTCGGTCATCCACCTTTTGGTCACGGTGGCGAGACGGCGCTTAAAGAAATTTATTCACCGGATTTTTCACATCACCAACAGAGCTTGCGTATTGTTGATATTTTGGAACAAAACGGTAAAGGGCTAAATCTTACGTATGAGGTTCGCGACGGGATTTTAAAGCATTCCAAAGGATATGGAAAGATTATTCCCGACGATTCCTCCGAAATGTCGATGACTGTTGAAGGAAACATCGTTCGAGTTGCCGATATAATGGCTTACCTGAATCATGATTTGGATGATGCCATCAAGAGTGGCGTTATCAATGCCGATCAGGTCCCCGAAACTTGTGAAAAAGTCCTCGGTCACACACATTCCGAGCGTGCAACGGCCATGATCAAGGATCTGATTTCTCACAGCAAGCCTCAAGATGGTACGCTGTATTTAAACATGAGCGATGAAGTGTTTAACGCCATGACCGAACTGAGACAATTTCTTTATGAAAATGTCTATCGCTCCCCCCAGGTTCATAACGAATTTATCAAAGCCAAGCGGATTCTGACCGATCTTTACGACTTTTTTCTGAAACACGAAACATTGCTCCAGAAAGAACTTTCGGCCATGGAAATGTCGAAGTGCAATTACAGCAGCCAATCCAAGGATAGGTGCGTTTGTGATTTGATCGCCAGCTTAACGGACCGGCATGCACTCGATTTGTACTCAACCCTCTTTTTTCCTATGCCCCTGGTATAAACGTTACTTGAATGATGGGCTTGCCGACCGTTACCCAGTATCAGTTATCCCGAATCCAGCCTCATATCTTTGCACATTTTTTAAACCGTCTAAAAAAGATATTTGCATCCATGGACCAAAAATACCAAGAGGCTGCCGACTATTATGGCTTCAACTGCAAGGATTGTGAGGATAACTGCTGTCTAACCCGCTTCTATCACTATACACTTGTTGAATACCTCTATATCAAAGAGGGGTTCCGTTGTCTTGAAAACAAGAAACAGGCTGAAGTGAAGGAAAGGTCTTTGACCGTATGCCGCAAAACAGATGAGGCCGATAAGAATGGAAAGCCTGTACAACAGATGTGCCCGGTCAATTTTGGGAGCCTTTGTGCCCTGTATCCGTATCGACCCATGATATGCAGGTTGCACGGTATTCCCCATGAACTCCAGAGACCCGGCCAGGGTATATTAAATTCTCCGGGTTGTAGTACCTTTGCTCTGAAATGCCAGGGAAAGCAGCGTGTTAAGTTTGATCGAACCCCTTTCTACACGCAAATGGCAGCGTTGGAGAAGGAGATGAAGCAGGCGGTGGGGATGACGCAAAAGATTAAAATGACCGTTGCGCAGATGATTGTCACGTTTGGTGACGGGGAATAGGAAATAGGTTATAGGTAATAGATCATGGGTCATGGGTGATGGGTCATAGGTGATTGGTGAATTGGGTATTTGAGGAACTATGAGATATATAAAAACTGAAGATATCGGCAAACTGCCCGGCAGAAAACTTGAAAGGAACGACAGCTTTAAATTTCGATGTTACCCGGGGATTGCCTGTTTTAATCGATGCTGTCGTAATCTCAACCTGTTTTTGTATCCTTATGACGTTATCCGTTTAAAAAACCAATTACATATGACCTCCGATCAGTTTCTGGATAAATACGTGGATATTGTTTTAAGGCCCTCCAATTTTTTCCCTGAAGTCCTTTTAAAGATGTCGGACAACACGGAGAAAACCTGTCCTTTTTTGGACACATCCGGTTGTACTGTTTACCCGGATCGTCCAGATACATGCCGTACCTTTCCAGTGGAACAGGGTGTTTTTTATGATACCGAACATAACCAAACAGAGTCTGTTTATTTTTTCAGACCCCCTGATTTTTGTTTAGGGCAGCATGAAAAAGAAGAGTGGACTACCCAGACATGGTCAAAAGACCAGGATGCCGTGATATATAATAAAATGACCGCCCGCTGGTCAGAATTGAAGCGGCTATTCCAGCAAGACCCCTGGGGTTCCCAGGGGCCGGAAGGGCCCAGGGCGAAGATGGCGTTTATGGCCACGTACAATATCGATCAGTTCCGAGATTTTTTATTTAAAAGCACCTTTTTGAAACGGTATAAGGTAACATCCAAGATTTTGAAACAGATCCGGTCCGATGATGTGGAATTGATGAAATTTGGATTTGAGTGGGTAAAATTTTATATCTGGGGGATTCGATCCGAGAATATTAAGCTCAAATAACTCAGGAGTCGGAGAGTTTTTTTGTTAAATCGCTCCATGGATAATGCTTTTTTTCAAACCGTGTAAACTCGTGGTTAAAGGATCGTAACGAAAGAACAGAATTCAATATATGGACAATGGCTTTGACTTAAAATAAACATTTTCTTTTTATTTAGTTATTTCGGTATGCGTCTGTTCTTTCCAACGATCCCTAAACCACTCAAACAGTACACGCTTTTTAAAAAAGATTATCCATTCCGCTCTCCCCTTCTTACCGCGCTGTAGGCTGAAATATAATTGTGTATAATAAAAACCCGACCTCGAAATAGTTAGTGTCCATCCATAAATGAAGATTTTTATTCAAGATCAAGGCATGCGAGAAAAATAACCACAGACATATCATTGATATTCCGAGGATTATTTTTTGATCATAACCCCAGAGAAATAGGCTTCGCATTTCACAGGGCAGGCACAGAGATTGGGCAAAAAGACCATTTATGGATGAACACTATCTAAATTTTCAGAACACGCCTTTGTGGGCATAAAGTTGCTATAGACTGATGACCGCACTTTCACAGGCCATGGAGATCAATTGATCCCCGGTGGCCATTCTTGCGCCTTCGATCAAATCTTCAACCGAAATACCTCTGGATTTGGCACAAGGGGTACACACAAGGAGTGGCACACCGAATTCCTGTAAATATGTCATATGGTCATCAGCCTTATCACCGGTGGCGGCCTGAATATTTTCTATGATTCCCTTCTTGGCAATATACACGCCTTCATCCAACAGAAATACTGCTGTGTCCTTACCTTCCTTTTTGGCAACCATGGCAAAAAACAGCGCTCGCGTGGTTCGATTCGGATTATCGGTACCACAGGACAGTACGATCAGTACCTTGTTCGTCATAGTTCACTCCTTTTTATAGCATGTTGATAATTGACGTCAGACAAACTCCTAAGCTAATCGTTTCAAATTTTTCAGGAAAAATCCGGACAATAATCATTGTAGCACCCCTTTCGGCATGGGCGCAACGTTATCGCTTCCCAAAACATAGCCGCCATCAAGCCTTACCACGCTGCCGGTCATAAAGGGCGCATCTTTGATAATAAAAAGTACGGCTTTAACCACGTCGGCTATGGTGCCGATCCGTGCAAGCAATGTGTGGTCGATAATTGCCGCTTTTTGTTCATCGCTGAGCAAGGTCCATCCCCGGGTATTTCTACCGTGACGGGTTTCAACCAATCCCAGCATAATCTCATTGACGCGAACTTCCGGTGCCCCCACGCGTGCCCACGTTTCGGTTAAAAGAGAAATACCTCTATTTGCAGATGCATAACCGTCATTGAATATGTAACTGGCAGGACCTGACCGTCCCACAATAGCGGCAATGGAGGAAAGGTTAATGACAACACCGTCTCCGGAAGCTTTAAGATGTGGCAAGGCAGATTCAAACACCCATTTTTTGGCACGCAGGGTGGTGGCCATTTCAAGGTCCCACTGTTTTTGATCATACGGTCCGTGGACCACCGGCCATCCCCCCCGCTCTATGTTGTTAATCAAAATATCAAGTCCGCCGAACCGATCCACAACCTTTTTGACAAGCCCTGGAATTTTTTCATTTTCAATCAGGTCTGTTTGGATGATCAGATGATCTTGGCCGATGTTGGCAAAATCCTGCTGCAATTCATCCAGGTTTTCTTCCCAGTCAAAATAGTTGAGAGCTACATGAACCCCTTCCCGGGCAAGGGCAAGCCCGATCCCTTTTCCAATGCCCTTTACAGCGCCTAACACCAGCGCCACTTTGTTTTTCATTTTCATTGTTAGTCCTGTTCAAGGTTGTCAAAAAGGATATTTCTGATCCATCGATGCCCCAATTTTAACAGTTCGACATCGTCATTCTTCAGGGTATTTAAAGTTTTTTCGTCCAGGTCCCAAGTGTCAAGAATATGTTGTTCAAATATGTGAGATTTGAATGTGTCAATGTCATACAGTGCCATGTGAAAAGCAAATCTTGACTTGAAATGCAGCGGACCGGAAATGAGGCGATTTTTTAAGCCGATGATTTCCAGCAACATATCATTCATTACATTATAAAAGGTAACCTCCTGATCCTCGATCCATTTTCGGATGGTCCAGGTTCGGCCCTGTTCAGAGCCCAGGCAGTGCGGTTCTTTCAAAAGGATATACTGCTCCGTAATTTTACTTGTTTCTCTGGAACGAGATGCAATCCGCATCAGTGGATAGGTCCGACACGATGATGGACGGTCTTCGTAAACGCTGCATCCCGATGACGTCACAAATGGGCACTTAAGTTTATGGGGATTATCCGGTTTTAAAGTTATTATGGGGAGATCGGTTTCAGGGCCGGTCTGTTGGGTGGTATAACGCTCAAGAAAAAGACGCGATGATAAATCGAGTCGATGTCTCAGACGCAATATATCGTATGGGGTGAGAAATTGGTTCAGGTCCCGGCAACATTCATTGAAACAGGGCACCTTTTTTGAGCATGAAAATGAGAATGTGTCATTTAATGAAAGGAACGTCATGTTGTTTTCCATAGCAAGTAACCAATGACCAATTCAGCAAAACCTGTCAACTAAAAAAATGTGTGCAAAGTATAAAAGTCCAATATCGTTACACGGGGAAGCAAACCCCGTGAACACATACAAGAGTCCATAACGTGCTGTAAATCTTTCAGGATGGCCCTCATACGTCCATACAAAGGCCCATATACTGTATGGAATTCATATCCTGAATGATTTATATAACGTGAATAATTTTAAGCACAATATATAGTGGTTATCGGATTATTCTAACCCAAATAAAGATTCTATCAAATCTTTTAAAATAAAGCTTATAAATTTATAATTTAGTTTTCCCAAAAGTTCTTGACAAGAATAATGTTAATTGTTATCTAATCTCTTTGATATTCAGGTCTTGCCTATCTTGTTGATTTTATAGTGTATTGTTTATTTGACGGTTATCATAACATTTATGGATTTTAAAATCATCCTTAAGGGTGATTGGGTAAAAATAAAGCGGAATTTTTTAAAACGAATAACAACTGACGGTCTTTTGAGACCAAAATTATGAAGGGAGGTGCAAACAGCTTACAAATTGTGCCAGAGACTATTTTTAAAGAGGTAAAAATACTGAAATTTTTTACAACAGAATTAGGAGGTAATTAAATGCCAAGTTTTGTAATTGCAGAAAAATGCGATGGCTGCAAAGGCGGGGACAAGACCGCTTGCATGTACATTTGCCCCAACGACCTGATGGTTCTGGAACCCAATGTAATGAAGGCTTACAATCAAGAGCCGGATCAGTGCTGGGAATGTTTTTCATGCGTAAAGATCTGCCCCACACAGGCAATCGAGGTTAGAGGCTATGCTGACTTTGTGCCGCTGGGAAGCAGCATTATGCCCATGCTTGGAACCGAGGATGTTATGTGGACCTGTAAGTTCAGAAACGGTACCATCAAGCGCTTTAAGTTCCCCATCCGGACAACCCCTGAAGGCGGTGCCAATGCGTATAAAGATCTCGCTGGCAAAGATCTTGACAGTGAGCTGCTTTCAACCGAAGAAGCAGATGGTTATCAGATGCCAAAACCGCTGGCAACCGTTTAAGCGGTTAAGGGTTTTTTAAACAACGGTTTGATGATCAATTTAGAATATTTCGATTTAAGGAGGATATAATATGGCATTACCGAATAAACCTTTGGGAGAACTCAAAGCTGTCCGGGATCCGGAAGTAGAAGAGCGCGAAGTTGATATTCTGATTGTAGGCGGCGGTATGGCTGCCTGCGGAACTGCTTTCGAGATCAAGAAATGGGCACCTGACAAGAAAATCCTGCTGTGTGACAAAGCTGCTATGGAACGTAGTGGCGCTGTTGCTCAGGGGCTTTCAGCAATCAATACATATATCGGAGAAAATACACCGGATGACTATGTACGAATGGTTCGCAACGACCTGATGGGGATTGTTCGTGAGGACCTTATTTTTGATCTGGGCTGTCACGTTGATGATTCCGTCTTTTTGTTCGAGGAATGGGGTCTTCCGATGTGGAAATTGTCCGAAGACGGAAAGAAAATGGACGGTAAAAAAGGCCAGAAAATGGGGACCTTGAAGGCCGGCGCCAAACCGGTCCGTACCGGCAAATGGCAGATCATGATCAACGGCGAATCCTACAAAAGAATCGTTGCCGAAGCTGCCAAACTGGCCCTTGGCGATGAAAATATCCTGGAGCGTTGCTTTATCGTCGAACTTCTTCTGGATGCCAATGAAGAGAACCGGATCGCCGGAGCCGTCGGTTTTTCCGTTCGTGAAAACAAAGTCTACATCATTAAATGCAACACCATGATGGTTGCCTGCGGCGGCGCTGTTAACATCTACCAGCCCCGCAGCGTCGGTGAAGGTAAAGGCCGTGCCTGGTATCCGGTATGGAACGCCGGTTCTACCTACACCATGTGCATGAAGGTCGGTGCAGAGCTTACCATGATGGAAAACCGTTTCACCCCGTCCCGCTACAAAGACGGTTACGGCCCGGTCGGCGCCTGGTTTTTGCTCTTCAAGGCCAAAACCGTCAACGGTTTGGGTGAAGGCTACGTGGGCAGTGCTGCTGCGAAAGCCGAACTTGAGAAATACGCGCCTTACGGCACGGCTGCTATAACCCCCACCTGTCTGCGAAACCACCTGATGCTCTTTGAGATGAAGGAAGGCCGTGGCCCGGTCATGATGGATACGGTATCAGCATTGGCGGAAATGGGTGGAAAGCTGGACAAGAAGGAAATGAAGGCTCTGGAATCAGAAGCCTGGGAAAACTTCCTGGATATGACCTGCGGACAGGCCAACCTGTGGTGCGGCACGAACACCGAGCCGGACAAGAAAACCTCAGAGATTATGCCCACTGAACCGTATCTGCTGGGATCCCATTCCGGCTGCTGCGGACTGTGGACCTCCGGTCCCGATTATGACTGGGTACCCGAAGCATACAAGATCCGTTACAAAGACAAGGTCTATAACCGCATGACCACCGTAAACGGTCTGTTTACCTCCGGTGACGGCGTGGGCGCCTCCGGTCACAAATTTTCATCCGGTTCACATGCCGAAGGACGGATGGCCGCCAAGGCCATGGCCAGATTCGTACGTGACAATGCCGACTTCAAACCGACTTTGAACCGGTCCAACCAAGAACTGGTAGATCTGATTTACAAACCCGTGAGAACGTTCCTGGAGCATTGTGATTACACCACGGCCATCAACATCAACCCCAATTATCTCAAACCCGAAGGGATGATGTATCGCTTGATGAAGGCTACCCATGAGTATGGTGCCGGGACGGCCACCTACTACATGACCAGTTCCAAGAGTTTGGAAATCATCATGGATATGTTCGTGATGATGCGAGAAGACTGCGAGAAACTGGCCGCCGGTGACCTCCATGAGCTGATGCGCTGCTGGGAAATCGAGCATCGCATCTGGACGGTTGAGTCTCACCTGCGTCACATCCAGTACCGGAAAGAAACCCGTTATCCTGGATTCTACTATCAGGCTGACTATCCGAAAACGGATGATGAAAATTGGTTCTGTTTTGTCAACTCCAAGTATGACCCCAAGGCAAAACAATGGGATATCTTCAAGAAAGATTATATCAAGATCATCCCTGATTAATGCTGAATCAGTTTCAACCTAATGTGATACGCCTCCAGGCGTCTTTGAGACGCCTGGAGGTTTTTATTAAGAAAAGTAACCTTTCAAATGTATTTTGCCTTCAGGCGATATCCCCAAGACCAAAAATCGTGCCCGGTTACTCAAGGGTTTTACCTTAATGTGCTATGTTAAAACCTTTGAGCATGTGGACACCTGAATTTTATTTTTTATACGGATATCGCCTGAAGGAATATAACACCGGCAAAAAGAATTTAATCGTAAACGTAACAATGCATGGAGGGATAGCATGACAGAAGACAAAGCAACCCCTGCAAACGGAAGCATTTTGGTTGTTGGAGGAGGGATTAGCGGGTTGACCACGGCCCTTGAAGCTGCCGAAGTGGGGTATGAGGTGTTTTTGGTCGAAAAAAATCCTTACCTGGGCGGAAGAGTGGCACAGCTGAATCAATATTTTCCCAAGCTATGCCCTCCAACCTGCGGTCTGGAAATCAATTTTAGGAGAATAAAGGATAATCCGAAAATCAAGGTGTTAACCCTGGCAGAGGTCGAAAAGGTCGACGGCACCCCAGGAAGCTATGATGTATCCGTAAAGCTGGGCCCCAGATATGTCAACGAAAACTGTACCTGTTGCGGAGACTGTGAAGCAGCCTGCGAAACCGAGATTTCCAGTGATTTTAATTTTGGAATGAATAAAATAAAAGGCGCTTATCTGCCTTTTGAAATGGCTTTTCCGGCCCGTTATGTCATCTCTTCTCAGATCATCGGGACCGATGACGCCCAGCGTTGCAAGGATGCCTGTAAATACGACGCCGTTGATCTTGACATGGAAGCCAAAACCACAAACCTTAAGGTTGGCGCCATTGTCTGGGCTACAGGCTGGGAGCCTTATGACGCCGCCAAGATAGACAATCTTGGTTTTGGTCAGTACCCGAACATTATCACCAACATGATGATGGAAAGGTTGGCTGCGCCCAACGGTCCGACCAAGGGGAAAATCATCCGCCCGTCGGACAACAAGGAACCCGAAAGCATTGCCTTTGTTCAGTGCGCCGGATCCAGAGATGAAAATTACCTTCCCTATTGTTCCTATATCTGCTGCATGGCGTCATTGAAACAGACGACCTACATCCGGGAACGATACCCCAACGCCAAGGTTTATATTTTTTATATCGACGTTCGGGCACCGGGTCAGCGGTATGAAAAGTTTTATAAAACAATCAAAGAGGATGAGAATGTCTTTTTGATCAAAGGCAAGGTTGCTGAAGTCAGTGAGGATGCCGGCACCGGGAATATCACCGTGGTGGCAGAAAATGCGGTCACCGGCGAAAAGATCAAGCAAACCGTCGAAATGGTTGTTCTTGCCACCGGTATGCAGCCGACAGCCGCAGCGGTAAAGCTGCCTGCCGACCTCAAGTATAATGAAGACGGTTTTATTATCAATGATTTTGAAAAAGGCGGCATGTTTGCAACAGGTTGCGCCAATAAGCCGTCTGACGTTGTTTCGGCAAATCAGAATGCCACCGGTATGGCCCTTAAAGCGATTCAAACCCTGGTGAGGAAGTAGGAGGTTATCCATGGATAAAAAATATTGTGTATATATTTGCACAGGATGCGGTATCGGGGATGCCCTTGATATGGAAGCGCTGTGCGAAGTCCCGGAAGAGGAAGGTTTCCCTGTTGAAACTCACCCGTTTCTGTGCGGGAAGGAAGGGGTTGAGCTTATCAAAAAGGGTATTGCCGACAATGGGTACAATAGTCTGGTAATTGCAGCATGTTCCCGCCGGGTCAATTATGATGTCTTTAACTTTGAGGGCTGTATCCTTGACCGTGTGAACTTACGGGAACAGACGGTTTGGTCTCATCCCAGATCCGAATTTCCGGCACTGACTGAAGAGCAAAAGGATGACGAAGAACACTTTGACCGCCTTCAGATGCTGGCCGAAGATTATCTGAAAATGGGAATGGCAAAGGTTAAAAAGATCAACCTGCCGGAACCGTACAATCTGGAAACTTTAAGTAGAAAAATTCTGGTCATCGGCGGCGGTATCACCGGTATTTCGGCGGCTTTGGATGCAGCCAAAGCCGGTTATGAAGCAACTATCGTCGAAAAAGAATCGGCACTTGGCGGCTATGCAGCCAAAATTCGCAAACAGCTGCCCGTCGTAGATCCTTATGAAAACCTTGTGTCACCGGTTATTGAAAGCAAAATCAAAGAACTCGAAGCTTATGACAACATTACCGTTAAAACCGAAACCGTGGTTGCCCGTATCGCCGGTGAGCCCGGGGATTTCACCGTAACGCTCAAAAAACCGGGTGACAAGATCGAATTTGACGTGCCTTTTCCGCTGCCAGAAGAAATGAAGTTCGATGAGAACGGTAAGGAACTGGATGTTGAAGCACAACACAAACGTTATCTGGAATACAATAAGGGCAGGGTCGATATTTTAAAGTTCGATCCCAATGGTGAAAAATTCGGGGCCGTCGTGCTGGCTGCCGGATGGCGTCCGTTTGAACCCAAAAGTGATGAATTCGCCCACCTGGGTTTTGGCGAATTGCCGGATGTGGTCACCAACCACCAGTTTGAGGAGATGGCGGCCAAAGGCAAGATTACCACATCTGACGGCAAAGAAGCCAAATCTGTTGTTTTTATCCAGAGCCCCGGCAAAGGTGAAGATGACTCGGATTTTGATTACGCCGGTTCAGTGACCAGCCTGGTTACCCTCAAGCAGGCCAAATATGTGCGTGAAGATTATAACGACGGCAAGGCTTATATCTTCTATCAGCACATGCGCACCCCCGGCCTGTCGGAAAACTTTTACAAGAGTATCCAGCAGGATGAAGGTATTTTCATGACCAAAGGGGAAGTGATCAATGTTTCCAAAAACGGCGACGGCATGATTGTCGAAGCCGACAACACTCTTTTGGGAGAAAAGGTCAAAGTCAAAACGGATATGGTGGTGCTGGCTACGGGTATGGTTCCGGTTACGGTGGATGACCCTGTTGTCAATATGGCGTATCGCCAGGGTCCGGCATTTCGGGATATCGATCTTTTTAAAGGATATTGTGACTCAAATTTTATTTGTTTCCCCTATGAAACCCAGAGAACCGGTATTTATGCGGCTGGTGCCGTCCGGCGCAGCATGACCATAGAAGAATCCATGGAAGATGCCACCGGTGCCGCCCTGAAAGCGATCCAGTGCATTGAGTCCGTCAATAGGGGCGTTTCCGTGCATCCCAGGTCCGGTGATATGACCTTCCCGGACTTCTTTTTCCAGAGATGCACCCAGTGCAAACGGTGTACGGCAGAGTGTCCATTCGGTGCTCTGGATGACGATGAAAAAGGAACACCGAAACCGAATCCGGCACGATGCCGTCGCTGCGGTACCTGTATGGGCGCCTGTCCGGAACGGATCATCGGTTTTGCCGATTATAACATTGACAGTGTCGGTTCCATGGTCAAATCCATCGGCGTACCTTCGGAAGACGATTATGACGAGCCCCCTTTCAGGATCGTCGGGTTTGTATGTGAAAACGATGCCTATCCGGCGCTGGATATTGCCGGTTTGAACCGGCTTGTCTATTCAGCCGACGTCCGGTTTATTCCCATTCGCTGCCTGGGTTCCATGAATGTCATCTGGATCAAGGACGCCTTGGCCCAGGGTATGGACGGGGCTTTTCTGTTGGGTTGTAAACATGGCGACGACTACCAGTGCCACTTTGTCAAAGGAAGTGAGCTTGCGGACATCCGAATGAAGAAAATCGGGGACGCCCTGGCAAGCCTGGCTCTGGAAGAAGAACGGGTGACCCAATTCACAATTGCCATCGATGAGTATGACAAGCTTCCAAAAATGATCAATGACTTTGTAGAAGAGGTTGAAGCGCTGGGCCCGAATCCGTTCAAGGGTTTTTAGGGATTGATAATTTTCCATTGGCGATTGAAGATTGAGTAAGTCTCAATATAAGACCAAAAATCTTCAGTCGTCATTATTCAATTTTTATAGCAGGAGGTTTTCACATGACGGACAAATACTTACTTGAGCCTGATATTTCCTTTATCAAGGAGATGGGCAAGCTCGGGGGCGACACTCTGAAAAAATGCTTCCAATGCGCAACCTGTTCTGTGGCCTGTCCCATTTCTCCGGACACAAAACCTTTCCCTAGAAAGGAGATGATTGCGGCCTCCTGGGGATTAAAGGAAAGGCTTGTCGGTAATCTGGATATCTGGCTGTGTCATAATTGCGGGGATTGTACGGCCATGTGTCCCCGAGGTGCAAAACCGGG
>Ga0210123_1001210_pt1 | contig 13672 bp, 12 predicted proteins | sample Muzzi_PWB_D2_FD_185535 | JGI IMG/M metagenome (GOLD analysis project Ga0210123, IMG submission 185535) | Wetland microbial communities from San Francisco Bay, California, USA, that impact long-term carbon sequestration - Muzzi_PWB_D2 (SPAdes) | ecosystem: Environmental > Aquatic > Marine >... | reverse complement strand
ACGGCACCGCCGATCCCACGAGCGCGGGCTATGTCGGCTACGCCCACGGCCGATCGATCCGGGTGCAGTCCCACCCCGTGCAGCCGGTGCAGCTGGATGGAGACCCCGGCGGGGAAACCCCGTTTACGGCCACCGTTGTCCCCGGCGCCATCCAGGTCTTCGCCCCGGCGCTCCGATGATGCCGCCGACGCCCCCGCCGTCCTCCGACACCGAGGTGGACGACCTTCGCCTGGCGCTCGACGCCACCCGCGGGGTGCTCGAGTTGATCCGGGAGCTCCCCGTCGTGGAGACGATGGAGGGTGTCGTGCAGCGCGGACTGGAGGCGGCCATCCGCGCCTACGGCGGCGACGGCGCGATGTTGGCGCAACGCCACGACCAGCGTCAGGAGGTGCTCATCGTCCTCGGTGCCGCGGGGGCGGAGACCGCGCTCCATCCGATCGGGACGCTCCTGGGCGACAGTTGGCCCGAGACGGCCGTGGCCCGAAGCGGGATCGAACGCGTTAGCACCAACCTCGAGGGCGAGCCGGAATCCTCCCCCCAGCCGGGCCGTCCTCGCCTCCCGCGGGCCGGGTATATCCTCCCGCTGCGGCGTGGCTCGAGTGTGATCGGGACCCTCACCGTGTCCGACTCGGTGGGGCCGTGGCGGGAGCCGGACGAGCATCGCCGGCTGTTGGTCCGAACGGTGGCCGACCTCGTGGCCGCGGCCCTCATGAGCGTGCAGACGCGGACGGGGCTGATTCTCCGGCTCGAGCAGATCGACGCGCTCGGGCGGGTGGCCCACGCCCTGGCGGGGGTGGAGGACACCGATCATACCATGCGATTGGTGGCGGAGGAGGGGATGCGGGTGTTCGGTGCGGAGCGGGCCGGGGTATTCCTCATCCACCGGGACACCGACCGCACGGAATGCATGGTCGCCATCGGGCTCTCGGAGCGCTATGTGCGGGCCGCGGAGGCCTCCTCCCGGAAGCTCCGCACTACGGAGGCGCTCCTCCGGAAGGAGGCGGTCTTTCTGAGTCAGGCGCGGGGGCGGCCGGGGAGCGCTTTCGCTCCGGAGGTGGCGGCGGAAGGGTACCGATCGGTGGCGCTCCTCCCGCTGGTGTTCGGGGGTGAGACGATCGGCGCGCTGGCCTACTACCACGACCGCCCCAAGGACTACACCTGGGAGGAGCGACGACTGGCCACCGCCTTCGGCGACCAGGCCGCGTTGGCCATCGGGAAGGCGCGGCTGCTCGATCAGGTCAGCCGCGTCAAACGGGAATGGCAAACCGCCTTCGATGCGGCGGGAAGCGGCCTGGCGGTGACCGACGCGTCGGGGATCATCGTGCGGGCCAATCGGTTCGTGGCCGAGCTGGCGGACGTGACGGTGCACGACCTGCCCGGCCTCGATCTCGCGAGCGTCTTTGCCCGGCGCCCGGCGCCGGACGACGATCCGCTGGCTCGGGCGCGGGCCAGTGGTAGCCCGGCCGCAGCGATGCTGGAGAGCTCCGACCGCCGTGCGCTGGTCGTCACCGCGACCCCGCTCCCCGATGGGGGCCTCATCGTGGCGATCGACGACCTGACCGACGTCGTTCGCTTGGAACAACGGTTCCGCCTGGTCCTCGAGACGGCCTATGACGCCATCCTCCTGACGGACGCCGCGGGGACCGTGCTCTTCGCCAACCCGGCGGCGGCGGTGGTATGCGGGGTGGCGCTCCCCGAGTTGGTCGGCACGCCCATCGACCGGTTTCTCCCCCCGACAGCCGAAGGGCCTGCGGGACAGCCGGATGCCGACGGCCTCCGCTACGAGGCGGAACTCCTCCGACCGGACGGCACCGTCCGCCGGGTGGCCGTGTCGAGCGCCCGTCTCCGCGGGCCGGAGGAGGACGCGGGTCGGGTCGCCGTCCTGCGGGACATCACGCAGGAGTTTCAGACCGTGAGTGAGTTACGCCGGTCGGAGGCGCGCTATCGGACGCTCTTTACCGCTGCCCCACTCGCGATCTTGACGCTCACCGATACCGGGCGCTTCTTGTCGGTCAACCGGGCCGCCCACGGGATGCTTGGCGTGGCGGCGTTCGGGGCGGAAGCCCACCTCGCGGAGTATGTGGTCGAATCGGACCGGCCCGCCGTCGCCCGGCACCTCGCCGCAGGCGTGGCCGGGGAGACGCGGGAATTCGGCTTCCGGTTTCGGCGTGCCGACGGTGTCGTGCGGGAGGCCGCGGTGGTCGCGACCCCGCTCGAGAACGACGCGGAATCCTCCGCGGTCCTCGCCATCGCCCGAGACGTCACGGACGAGCACCGTCTTCGCGAGCGTCTGGTACAGGCGGAGACCATGGCTGCCCTCGGCCAGGTCGTGTCCGGCGTCGCCCACGAGCTCAACAATCCCCTGGCGGGGATCAACGCGTTGGCCCAGACCCTGATCTTGGAGGAACCGCTCGATCAGGGGACGCGCCGGGTGTTGGAGAGCATTCGCCGGGAGGGGGCCCGGGCCGCACGGATCGTGGCCGACCTCCTGACATCCTCGCGGCAACGACCGCTCGAGCGGCGCGACATCGACCTGAACTCCGTCGTGGAAGAGGCGGTGGCCGTGGACGCCGCGGCCCAGGGGGGTGCGGATATCCGGTGGGAGCTGAGCCTGGGGGCGGGGCTCCCATCCGTGTCCGCCGATGCCGATCAGTTGCGGCAGGTGCTGGCGAATCTGGTCGCCAACGCGTGCCATGCCATGCGCGGGAGCGCCACGCGCATCGGTCGGATTCGGACGTTCGCGACCGGCGCGAAGGTCGGGTGCGAGGTCGTCGACACCGGGCCAGGGATCCCGGCCGCGTCCCTGGCCAAGGTCTTCGAGCCGTTCTTTACGACCAAAGTGGTGGGGGAGGGGACCGGGCTCGGGCTGGCGATCTCCCGTGGCATCATCGAAGCCCACGGCGGAGAGATCGGGGCCGAGAACCTCGCCGCGGGCGGGGCCCGGTTCTGGTTCGAACTCCCCCGCCACGCCGGACACTCAACGAGGTAGGTTATGGCAGCGTCCGTGTTGTTGATCGATGACGATGTTGACGTCCTCCGGTCGGTCGGGAAGTACCTCGAGCAACTGGGGTATGAAGTGACCCGGGAACTGAATGGAGAGGCGGGACTTGCGACGTTCGACCGGCTGCGGCCGGATGTCGTGGTGCTCGACCTCCACCTGCCAGGGATGGGCGGGATGGAGGTCCTCCAGGCCCTGCGTGATCGCGATGCCTTGGTCATCCTCCTGACGGGGACCGGGGATGTTTCGGTGGCGGTCGAGGCCATCCAGATGGGCGCGGAGAATTTCCTCGAGAAACCGGTGGATCTTGATCACCTCGCCGCGGCGACCGCGCGGGTGGCGGACAAGGCTCGACTCCGGCGGGTGAATCAGGCATTGCTCGCCAACGGGGTCCCGGGCGAGGGGCTCGACTCCCTCGGCCATTCTTCGGCGATGCGCGAGCTGGCCCATCAAGTCGGCCTCCTGGCCCAGAGTGAGCGTACCACGGTCCTCCTCGTGGGGGAGAGCGGCACGGGGAAGGGCTGGGTGGCCGGCCTGATCCACCGCCTGAGCCCGCGGAACACAGAGCCATTCGTTCAGGCCCACTGCAGCGGTGTGGCCGCGGCCACGCTGGACTCCGATCTCTTCGGCCACGAGCGCGGTGCCAACGCCGATGCCAAGGATCGCAAACAGGGGCTCTTCGAGATCGCCGACCGGGGGACCCTCTTCCTGGAGGACGTGGGAGACCTCCCGGCCGAGCTCCAACCCAAGCTCCTCAAGGTCCTGGAGACCAAGACCTTCCGCCGCCTGGGTGGGACCCGGGAGATCAGCGTGGACGCACGGCTCATCGCGGCCACCAGCCGGGACCTCCGCGTCGACGTCGAGGAGGGCCGGTTTCGGGAGGACCTATACTATCGCTTGAGCGTCATGCCCCTCTCCCTCCCACCGGTGCGCGAGCGGAGCGAGCAGGACCGGGCCGCGCTGATCGCGCGGCTGCTCGCCGAGCTGGGTCCGGAGCTCCCCGAAACGCCGACTGCCGTGGCAGAAGAGGCATCGGAGCGGCTCCTCCAGTATGCCTGGCCGGGGAACATCCGGGAGACGCGGAATGTCCTTGAACGGGCGATGATTCTGGCGCATGGGCAGGACCGAATCATGGTGGAGCACCTCCCCGGGGAGTTCCGCGCCCGGTATGGCTTGGGCGACCGGCGCCATACTCCACTTACGCTGGACGACCTGGAGCGGCAACACATCGAGCGGACCCTCCGCCATCACGAAGGGAACCGCACCCGGTCCGCCGTCGAACTGGGGATCTCCCGGGCGACGCTGATCAACAAGATCAAGCGGTACTCGATCAAGATCTGAGGGACACCATGCCGGAGACACACGAACACGACGCCATGGTCTGCCGGGCCTGCGGCAGGGAGGAACGGGCCTCCGAGGGCTACCCCTGCGCCAAATGCCGGACCTTCATTTGTATTATCTGCTATTTCCGCGGGGTGGACCTCTGCCGCTCCTGCCAGGCCGCTGCCTCGGGCGGGGGGGCCCGGGCCTAGCGCCGGCGCATGCAGAAACTGGTGTTGTTCGATATCGACGGAACCCTACTCCTAAGCGGCGGTGCGGGGCGCCGTGCCCTCATCCGGGTCTTGGCGGCGACGATCGGGGATGAAGGCGTCTTCGATCGTGTGCGGTTCGATGGCAAGACCGATCCGCAGATCATCGCGGAGCTCCTCCGTGAGGCGGGCCACGCGGCGGGCGCCATCGAGACGCTGATCGATCCGCTGGGAGCCGAGTACCTGCGGCTTCTCGAGCGCGAGCTGACGGCGATCGACGCGCCCAGGCCCACGCTTATGCCGGGGGTGGTCGAGGTCCTCGACCGCTTGGAGGCGAACGCCGCCGTCGCCCTCGGCCTCCTCACGGGGAACATCGCCGCCGGGGCCGCCCTCAAGTTGCGGGCCGCCGGCCTGGATCCGGCCCGCTTCCGGGTGGCCGCCTACGGCTCCGACTCGGCCCACCGCCCCGACCTCCCCGCGATCGCAGCTCAACGCGCCCGCACCATCTTTGGCCGCGTCCCCGGCGGGAAGGAGGTCGTGATCGTGGGCGACACGCCGGCCGACATGACCTGCGGCCAGGCCATCGGCGCGCGCGCCATCGGCGTCGCAACGGGGAGCTACACGGTCGAGGACCTGCGCTTGGCGGGGGCCGCCGACGTGTTCGACGATCTGAGCGACGTCGAGCGCGCCGTCGCGAGCATGCTCGCGTGACCGGCTCCTCCATCTCGCGCCCGCACCAGTCGCCCGTCATCTCGGAGCTCGGCGGTCCCCTCGGGCGGATCGCCGCGGTGCCCGGCGATGACCGGGAGACCGCCCTCCCATCCATCCGGCTTCGCCTGGCGACCCGCTTGTTCGATGCGGCAGGGACGGCGCGGGCGGCGGTCGCCGCAGGCGACCGGGTGGGGGCGGTGGCCGCCTTGGCGCCAGGGGTGTGGCAGGATGCCTGGGAGGCGGCCGTCGGTGCAGCGGGCGAGGCGTTGGCCGCCACCGTCGAGGCGGACATGAGGGCCGCTGCGGCGGAGGCGTGTATGCCCCAGCGCCTTCTCGACCGGCGGCTCCTGACCGCGGCCGAACGCCGAGCCCTGACCGCCCGCCTCGGGCGCGGGACCGGCCGAATGGCGGCGCCGCTCCACACCCTCGGGGCCGCCGGTCGGGCGTGGATCGAGGCCCCGCCGGCGGATGAAATGCGTTGCTTTGCCGTGTGGGACGATGCGATCCAGGCGGCGGCCCGCCGAAGCGAGGCGGCCTGGTTAGCGCTCCGGGACGCCCGCCACGAAGAAGCGAGCCGATGGCGAGCCGAAGTCGCCCGCATCGCCGCCTGGCGTCGCCCGCGCTGGCCGCTGTGGCTGGTGACCGGAGCGGTCCTCGGGCTGGCCTGCTATCTCGGCTTGGTCACTGGGGGATACCTGCCCGCGCCGGCTGCCCTCCGTCCGCTGGTCGACCTCTGGTGGGGTGGGCCGTGAGCCTGGTGGGGATCGGCATCGACTTGGTGGAGATCGCGCGGGCCCGGCGGCTCATCGCGAATACCCAGGAGGCGGGATACCGCAAGTTCCTCACGCCTGACGAGCAGGCGTACGTCACCAAGAAGGCGTTCCCGGCCCAACACCTGGCAGCGCGCATCGCTGCAAAGGAAGCGGTGTACAAGGCACTCCAGCCGTTGCCGGGGAGCCGTGGGATCGGCTGGCAGGACATCGAGGTCGTGCGCGGCCGTGAGGGGTTCCCCTCGATCCGCCTCCTGGGTGCCGCCGCCGGAGTGGCGGACCGGGCCGGGGGTCTCGTGATCCATCTGTCCCTGAGTCATAGCGAGGAAACAGCCGCGGCGATCGCCGTCGTGGAGCGCCCCTAGCAATTGCGACCATTCGGTTCTAGTTTCGGTCGCACCGGCGCAAAACGAATTGAAAATGATTCTCAAGCAACTGATCCTCCTCGCGGCGACCTGGACCGGCTTCCCGGCTCCCCATCACCTCGCCGCCATCCCGTCCGCCCAGGACACCGTTGAGACCGCCGCCAGACGCATCGCCGCCTCTACCGCGCTCGCCGCGCAGGAGTATGGCGTCGGTGTCGTCGGCGGCCGCGTCGTCGCGCCGGCCGAGGTCGAGGAGGCTGCACTCTTCCTGGAGGAAGCCAAACGGACGGCCGGCTCCCTCCCCGCGCCGACCGCGGCCTATGCGACCGAACAGCTCGCTGGCCTCCTGAGGCTCGTGCGGCGGGTGGCACCGCCGGACACCGTGCGCCAGGCGGCCGACGACTTTGCGCGTGCGCTCTCGGCACGGTTGGGCATCGTGTTGAGTGAGGTGCCGGGCGTCCATCCATCGCTCCGCAACGGGGCGGCGGTATACCAGCGCGAGTGCGCCAGCTGTCACGGAGCGCTCGGCCGAGGCGACGGAGAGGCGGCGGCGGAGTTCGATCCCGCTCCGGCCGACCTCCGGGATGCCGTGGCGCTCGCCGACCGAACTCCGCTCGACTTCTACCGCCGAGTGACCGTCGGCGTGGCCGGCACGGCCATGCCCTCCTTCGAGTCGCGCCTGTCGCCGGAGGACCGTTGGGCGGTGGCCCTCTACGCCAGTACGCTCCGCCTGCCGTCGGCGGCGGGGGAGGTGCCGCCGCTCCTCTGGCCGTTCGAGACGACCGCCCGGATGAGCGACGCGGACCTCCGCCGGGCACTCGCGGCCGAGGCCGGAGGGGATTCGTCCCTGGCCCGGGTAGCGGCGGTCCGGACCTTCCTGCCGCCGGATGATCCCTTCGCCAAGACGGTCGCCACGTTGGCGCTAGTGCGGGCCCAGATAGACTCGGCGCAGGCCTTGGCGCTGGACGGTGCCTCCAGCGCGGCAGGCGCGACGGCGCTGCAAGCCTACCTCTCGTTCGAGGCGCTCGAGGCCACCCTGCGCTCGCGGAACGCCGAGCTCGCCGGGCGTGTTGAGGGCGCCTTTGCCGCGTATCGTGCGGGTGCGGGGTCGAGCACTCCGCCGCTCGAGCTCGGTGCGCTAAAGGGCCGGCTCGTGGCGGCGCTGGACGATGCCCAGGCCGCAATGGGCGATCGAATGGGAACGGCGGAGCTGTTCATCCAATCCCTGATCATTCTGGTGCGCGAGGGGATCGAGGCCATCCTCATCATCGGCGCCATTACCGCGTTTCTGGTCAAGACCGGCTCAGGCCACCGGCGCCGGGACGTCTACTGGGGCGTCGGTGCGGCCATCGCCGCGAGCCTCCTCACGGCCGTGGTCATCCAATCGATCTTCGAGGTGACCGCCGCCCGCCAGGAACTCTTGGAAGGCGTCACCATGCTCGTGGCCACGGCGGTGCTCTTCTACGTCAGCTACTGGCTGCTGTCCAAGATGGAGGTGGCTCGGTGGACGCGGTTCCTCCGCGGGAAGGTGCAGGATGCGGTGGTGGGGGCCTCGGTTTTTGCTCTCCCGACGGTGGCCTTCCTGGCCGTCTATCGCGAGGGCTTCGAAACGGTGTTGTTCTACAAGGCACTCGTCGTGGCGGGCGGGTCCACGGCCGCGGCGCTCCCGGTGGCGATCGGGATCGCGGTCGGGTCGGTCCTCTTGGTGGGGATCTACGTCCTGATCAACCGCTTTGGTGTCAAGCTACCGCTCCGGCCGTTCTTCGGCATCACTGGGGCGTTCCTCTACTACATGGCGTTTGTGTTTGCCGGGAAGGGGATCGCTGAGCTCCAGGGCGCGGGCGTGATTGGCTCGAGCTATCTGTCTTGGGTGCCCTCGGTCCCCGCCCTCGGGATCTACCCCACCATCCAGGGCGTCACCGCGCAGGGAGTCCTCCTCCTCCTGTTTGGCCTCGGGCTGGTGTGGTCGTTTGTCCTCCAGCCCCGCTTCCGCCCCGTGGCGGCCCCGCCGGCGACGGTCCGCCCGTCGGCCGTCCACGCCGACGCACCCGATCCGCTCCCGGCGGATTCGATCCCGGTGCTGGACGTCGAGCTGCTCCGGTCTCTCGACCGGATGGAGGCGGACGTGTCCGAGATTCGGTCCGAGATCGAGCGGATCAGGCGGCGTTTGGGCGCACCGGAGGAGACGTTCCCGCGTCACTAGCCAGATAGGGGCCGGGAGGCACCTCGTCGGCGCCTTTCAGCTTGGCGAGGATCACCGCGCCGACCACCACGAGCAGAACACTCGTCACCTGGGCGATCGTGAACGGACCGAAAAAGCGATCGTCCTTGGCACGGACGAACTCGACAAGAAACCGCTCCGCCCCCGCGAACATCAAGTACGCTCCGAAGAGCCAGCCCGTTCCCCACGGGCGCTTCCGCCACGTCCACAGGATCGCGAACACCGCCAGCATCGCCAGCACTTCATAAATCTGCGTGGGATGGACAGCCATGACGGCGGACGGGTCGGTCCCGGGCGGCACCGGGATGCCGAAGAGGGCCTGGAGGTTGCCGGCGGTGGAGGGAGGGAGCCCCTGGGGGAACTGGACGGCCCACGGGAGGGAGGTGGGCCGGCCGTAGTCGTCGTTGACCAGGAAACACCCCACCCGCCCGAGGGCGTACGCCGCCGCGAGCCCCGGGCCGGACACCTGCATGGTCCAGCGCAGGGGGACCTTGAGCCGCCAGCTGTTGAGGAGCACAGCCCCGGCCCCGCCGAGAAAACCGCCGTACCATACGAGGCCGCCGCGGGAGAAGAGCGCACCCATGTCTCCGGTCAACGCCACGAACCAGAGCTTGGCCCCCACTATGCCGCCGATGACGGCGGCCACGACCGCGTCTCCCGCAAAGTCTTCCCGGAGACCGCGGCGCTTGAGCTCCAGGGCCACGAGCCAGCCGGCCGCGAGGAAGCCGACCATCATCATGATGCCATAGCCGGTGATTTCGATCGGCCCGAAATGGAAGATCAGGGGGTAGACGGTCATGAGGTCGCCGTGGTCTCGGTCGGGAAGGTCAGTCCTGGCATGGGAAGGTCGTCACGGGGTTGGAGGGTCCAGTCGCTCCGGTCGCCCTGGCGCAGGCGCCAGGCGGCCGCCGCGGCGATCATCGCGGCGTTGTCGGTATTCAGCCGGGGGCTCGCGACCGCTACCGAGGCCTCCGCCCCCAGCCGCGCCCGGAGCCGCTCGACGAGTGCTCGGTTGCACGCCACCCCCCCGCCGATGGTGACTCGACGGTACCCCAGCGATTCCGCGGCGACGGCGGTCTTTTCCACCAGCACCTCGAGGGCCGCGTCCTGAAAGGCCCGCGCCAGGTCGGCGCGGTCCGCCTCGGGGTCCGCGCTGGCGCGGACCGCATGGAGAGTCGCCGTCTTGAGGCCGCTGAAGGAGAAGGCGTAGCGTTGAGGGCCGTCATGGGCCAACTCGGCCAGCATCGGCCGAGGCAGCCGGAACCGGGTCGGGTCGCCGCCGGCCGCCAGGCGCTCGATCGCCGGCCCGCCGGGATAGCCGAGTCCCAGGAGCTTGGCCACCTTGTCGAAGGCCTCCCCCGCGGCATCGTCGACCGTTTGGCCGAGGAGGCGGTAGTCCCCCCAGGCGCGGACGTCGAGCAGCATTGTGTGACCTCCGCTCACCAGCAGGGACACGAACGGCGGCTCCAGATCGGGGGCCTCCAGCCGGGGAGCAAAGATGTGCCCTTCCATGTGGTGGACACCGAGGAAGGGGAGCTGCAGCGCAAAGGCGAGGGTCTTCCCGTACATCAGCCCGACGAGGAGCGCGCCCACCAGGCCGGGGCCGGCCGTCACGGCCACCGCGTCGAGCTCGTCGAGAGTCGCGCCCGCGTCCGCCAACGCCTGATCCACCACCGCGCCGATGGTGCGGAGGTGCTCGCGACTGGCCAGCTCCGGGACCACGCCGCCGAAGATCCGGTGCACGTCCTGTGACAAGATGACGAGGCTCGCGAGCGTCGACAAGCCCCCGTCGTCCACGAGGACAGCCGCCGAGGTCTCGTCACAGCTGGTTTCGATTCCGAGGAGGCGCATCGTGCGCGGGCCCCGCTAGCCGCCGCTGGATTTGGTGTCCGCCTCGTCGAGGAGGCGTTCGATCAGCATGCGATTGGCGGGGGCGCTCCAGTCGTGCCAACCGATGACGCGTTTGATGATCATGCCGGAAGGGTCGAGGAGGAAGCTCTCGGGGACGCCAGTCGTCTGGTACGCCTCCTGAATCAGCATGCTTCGGTCGTGGAGGAGGTCGAACGTGAGGCCGAGGTCTCGGCCAAACGCACGGACCGCGTCGGGGCCGCCGTCGTCAACGCTGACGGCCGCGATGCGGAACCCCCGTGGGGCGAGGTCCTGGTAGACCTTTTCCATCGAGGGCATCTCTTGGCGGCAGGGGGCGCACCAGGTAGCCCAGATGTTGACCAGGGTCACGTGGCCGTGGTACGCGTCGATCAGCGAGACCGTGTCGTTGGTTGCCAGGTCTACGACCTGGAAATCCGGCGCGTGCGACCCCACCGCCACCGCCGCCGGCGGTGCGTACCGGACCAGCGCTGCGCCTCCCAGCGCCAGGGCGGCGAGAGCCGCCGTCACCACCATCCACTGTTTCGACATCCGTCCGTCGCTCGACATATGTGGTCGCCCGGGCTCAGGCCCGGGCGCTCGCTTCGCTGCGGAGTTCGGCGATAGCCCGGGCCGGGTCGGGCGCGCCGAACACTGCCGTCCCTGCTACAAAGGTATCCGCACCCGCCTCCCACGCACCCCGGATCGTGGCCTGGGTGATCCCGCCGTCGACCTCCAGACGCGCGGGCGAGCGATGCCGGCTGAGGAGCTCCCGGACGCGGCGGATCTTCCCGGTGGCTGCAGGAAGGTAACGCTGCCCGCCGTACCCAGGATTGACCGACATCACCAGCACCAGGTCAACGCTGTCCAGCACCTCTTCGAGATACCCCAGGGGCGTCCCCGGGTTGAGGGCCAGTCCCGCCAGCATCCCCGCGGCCCGGGTGGTATCCAGATGGCGCTGCACATGGATCGTGGCTTCCGGGTGAATCGTGAACACCCGGGCGCCCGCCTCGGCGTATTCCTCAATGTAGCGTTCCGGCTCCTGCACCATCAGGTGGACGTCGATCGGCAGATCGGTGATCCGCCGCAGCGCCCGCACCATCGGGGATCCGAACGTAATGGTAGGCACAAAGCGGCCGTCCATGACGTCCACGTGCATCCAGTCGGCTCCACCCGCCGCCGCGGCGCCGACCTGCTCGGCCAGCCGGTCGAGGTCGGCGCTCAAGACGCTGGGCGCGATACAAGTCTTCATTGCGGGCGCCGCGCAAACGTCAGGTCCACTTTGCCTCCCATCGGCGATCGCGTGCCGGCCGCGGGTCGCTGATCCACCACGGTCCCCGCGGGGACGTCGTCTCGTGGGCGGGTCATCACGCGGCCTACGCGGAGCCCGGCCTGGTCCAAGCGGTCCCACGCTTCCGCGTGCGTGAGGCCCACGACGCTCGGGATGGGGATTACCGCCGGCCCCTGGCTCACGAGCAAGGCGATCGTCGTCCCCGGCGCCCGCGCTACACCGGCGGCTGGCCTGGTGACCACGATGGTGCCGAGGTCCGACAGCGCGGCGATCGAATCGATGGATCCGATCGTGAACCCCGCCGCCCGGAGAATCTCGGCGGCGATGCCGGCATCCAACCCCACCACATCCGGGATCGGGAAGTCTGGCTGTCCCGAACTCAGGGTCAGGTGCACCAGTGCCCCCTCGGGCAGCGCGACCCCGGGGGGCGGATCCTGCCAGATCACCGTTCCGGGCGCCGCGCTCGGGTGGGGCTGCGACTCCCGGACCCGCCCGCGGAGACCCGACTCGCGGAGGAGCGAGGTGGCCTCGGTCTCGCTCAGGTCGAGCACCCGCGGCACCGCATGGTCGCCGGCCATGAGCGGCGCCGGCGACACCGCGAGGAAGGCGACGAGATACCCGGCTACGATCGAGCCCACGACCCACAGCCAGGCCGAACGCGGAAGCCGAATACCTTTGAGCGCTCCCTCCGGCAGCCGGAATCCCCCGAACCCGCCCGAGGGAAGATGGCGTCGGAGCCTCATCGGCCGGCGCGCCGCAGCCGGGCGGCGTAGGCCCCGTCGACTCCATGGATGTGAGGGTGGAGCGTAAGGTCGCCCGCTTCGGTTCGCGCCTCCGACGGGACTGCGACCGACGGGTCGCGTCCGAAGTCGGGGTGACCCTCCAGGAACCGCTCCACCTGCATGTCATTCTCCTCGGGCTCCAAGGAACACGTGGCGTAAACTAACAGCCCTCCGGGACATACTGCTCGGGCCGCACCCTCGAGGAGGGCCGCCTGTTCCGTGACCATGGCCTCCAATCGAGCCCGGGTGAGGCGGAGCCGGGCGTCCGGGTGCCGTGCCATCGTCCCCGTGGCTGTGCACGGCGCGTCCACCAGCACCAGATCGGCATCGACGAGGCACGGGGCCCCGGCATCCGCCACGACGACTGCCTCCCGACCGGAACCGGCCCGGCGGAGGTTCTCCGCCAGCCGGCCGATTCGATCCCGCCGCCGGTCCGCCGCAACAACCAATCGAGCCGCGCGTCCCAGGGCGATGGTCTTCCCCCCCGGGGCGGCGCAGGCGTCGAGCACCAGGCCGCCCGCGGGGGGCGCGGCATACTTGGCCACCATCGCCTGGGCTGCGTCCTGGACGACGAAGGCACCCGCGGCGTAGCCCGGGAGGTCCTGGGGCCTCCCCTCATCCAGTTGGATCCCGTCTCCAAACGGCGCCGAGCGCCACTCAAAGCCCCCGCGGTCCAGCGCCTCTCCGAGGGCCTCGGCGGTCCATCGGGCGGGCTGGAGGACCAGCGGAGGCGGCGTGTTGTTCCACTCGAGGAGCCGCCGGGTCTCGTCGTCGCCGAATCGAGCCGACCAACGGCGGACGATCCACTCCGGATGGCTATACGCCTGGGCCAGGGTGGCAGGCTCCTCGGCCGGCGGCGGTTCCGCGGCGAGCCGCCGAAGCACCGCGTTGACAAACCCCGCCGCCTTCTTCCCGCCTTCGTCGCGGGCCAGGGCGACACTCGTGTCCACGGCCGCGTGCGGGGGGACGCGGTCGAGGCGGGTGAGCTGGTAGGCACCGATTCGGAGGATATCCCGGAGCGCAGGCTGGACGCGGCGCCAACCGCCGCCGCGGATCAGGGGAGTGAGGAGTCGGTCGAGGGCGTCCTGGTGGCGGAGGACACCGGCGGTCACTTCATGGACAAATCGGCGATCCGGCGG
>Ga0210123_1001206_pt1 | contig 13690 bp, 14 predicted proteins | sample Muzzi_PWB_D2_FD_185535 | JGI IMG/M metagenome (GOLD analysis project Ga0210123, IMG submission 185535) | Wetland microbial communities from San Francisco Bay, California, USA, that impact long-term carbon sequestration - Muzzi_PWB_D2 (SPAdes) | ecosystem: Environmental > Aquatic > Marine >... | reverse complement strand
GACCCACTCGGGATCTCCGGGCGGACCGTTTCATCCGCACTTACTCCGCTCGTCCCCGGCGACCAACCGGCGCGCCCCGGGCACCGGAGCGGCGCGACCGCCGGCCACCGGGAGCACCGGCGCAATCGGGCGGAGGCACATTCGAATCGCCACCGTCGGCTTAACGGGCCGCGCGGCTGTGCCCCCATAAAGGCGCCCTCTGCTTGTCCTGTTCTAACCCGAAGCGGCGGCTTCGTCACAGATAGCGAGGCCGACCCTACTCCGCCATCTCGCGGATCTTGGCGAGACTCAAGGGCCCTGCCGCGCGCCGGCCTTTCGACCCGTCCGGGACCTTCAGGCGAACCGCTTCGTTGAGCTTGTACCTGGATCGCGAAAAATCCGACGCCGCCCGCGACTTGGCGAGCGCCGTCATCGCCACGCCGCCGCCGTCGCCGCGCGATCAAGTCACTTGCGGGGACACCTTCAATCCGTGCCGTTCGCCAACTTCGGCGAGTTTACCAAGATCCGGCCGGTCCCGCGAAATTTCGCGATCGATGTCGGTGAACAAGTGCGATGCGCCTTCGCTCGATGTCATCGACACCATCTCGCCACCGCCCGCGCCGAAGCGGAACCAGTGAGTCGTCCCGGCGGGCAGATGCACAAGCGTTCCCGGCGAAGCGATCGTCTCGCGGTCGTCGATGCCGAACGCGATCTCGCCCTTGACGACATAAAAGGATTCATCCCAGGGGTGGTTGTGTGGCGGCGGCCCGCTGCCTTCCGGCCCGGCTTGGTAGAAGATCTCGTAGCTGCCGGTTTGCGCGCCCGAAGCAAGAACGGTGATTTCTTCGCCTACGACCTGGAGTGGGCGCATGGCACGATCGGGCGTGACGACGAACGGTGCGGGCATAATAAATCCTCCCTATGGCCATCGTGCAGCACCTCTCCCTCTTGGCGGGTGGCCGGGAGAGCCGGGCCGCGACGCTGCCGCATTTGACGGCGGCGCGCGCCCACTTGGCAAGGCATGCAATCATGAATAACGCGTAATGAAACCTAAGCGACAAGGCTTGCGGCATTGCGGCAAAGACGTGGGCCCGGGCCGGGTGCCGGCGGTTGCGCATGGCGGACTCGCTGCGATTTGCGGCCCCGTGCAGCACGGATAGGACGACATGTCCATTGCCCCAGCGTCTCCGCCCGGCCTACCATTCTTCGGTCAACTTCGCCGTTTGGCGCGATCGCGGAACAGCCCGGGAGGATGCCATGTCGACGTCCCAGACCATCGCCGAATACCTCGAGGACCGCGGCGTCCGGTTCACGATCCATCAGCACCCCAGGAGCATGTCGGCGGCGGAGACCGCGCGGCTCGCCCATGTGCCGGAGCGGGCGATCGCCAAGGCCGTGGCTCTGCGCGACCACGACGGTGTGTTCCTGGCCGTTCTGCCGGCTGCGCGCACCATCCTGCTCGGCGAGCTGTGGCGCGAAACCCATCGGCCGGCGCACCTGGCGACCGAGGCCGAGATCGCCGAACTCTTCCCCGATTGCGAACTCGGTGCGGTGCCACCGTTCGGCGAGGCCTACGGCTTGGAGACCATCGTGGACGGCCGCCTGCTCGACGAGCCCGTGGTGTACTGCGAGGGCGGCGATCACAAGACGCTGCTCGAGGTCACCGGCAAGGACTTCGCGCGCCTGATGGAAACGGCCCGGCTCGGCGCCTTCGCACAGCAGCGCACCGCCGAGGACTGACACCACTTCCAGCCGGCCCGAAGCGAGCCGGTGCTTACGCGTTGGCGACCTTGCCCGTGTTTTCGTTTCGCACGTTCCGGGACAGTTCTGCGCAGAGCTGGTCGGTCGTCACCTGTCGGCAATAGCCTTTCAACTCGCTCAGGGCGAAGCCGTGCCGCGCTTCTGTGTAAGTCGCGCAGGCATCGGTCACCAGCGTCACGAGGTAACCGAGATCGCAAGCGTCGCGCACGGCGGAATTGACGCACTGATCGGTGATGAAACCGGCGATCACGAGCTGACGGATGGCCATGTTCCGCAAAACATAGTCGACGTTGGTCGACACGAAGACATTGGATGAGGACTTCGGGAAGACCATCTCATCGTCCACCGGTGCGATCTCATCCACCACCTTCGCGTCCCACGATCCCTTCGGTACGTTGAATCCAGTGATGCGGTAATCGAGGCTGCGGTCGCGACCATCGCGCGTCAGGTTCTCGATCACGGTGTACATCACCTCCACGCCGGCGCCCCGGCAAGCCTTCTGGAGCCTGCCAAGGTTAGGCAGGCTATGGCGCCGGATCCGGTCGAAGTACCAACCGTATTTTTCGTCGAATTCGATGTCGGACAAGTCCTTGAACTCGCCGCCCTCTCGATGTGCCGAAAAATTCTGCACGTCGATGATGAGGAACGCGGCGCGCCGGGGAACAAGGGGCAAATTTCGAGTGGTGGTTGCGTCAAAGTCGATCACGGCCGCGGTTCTCCTTGTCGAACAGGATTTCGATGGCGTCTTCGATACAGGACCGCAACGCGGCGATCCACGGCCCGGCGCTCGCGGTTTCGGCGACGAGATCGTTGCGAATCTCGATCAGCACGTGAGGCAGGCCACGCGATTCGCCATGCACCGGAATCGTGTAGTCGCTGTCGTCCTCAATTCCGTAGGGCTCGTTGAACGCGATCGCCGCCTGCGGCATTCGTTGCCGCAAAGCTTGCCCGAGCACTTCGGCAAGGCGCAAGTCCTTACGCGCGAGGAGCCCGACGTGCCATGGCCGAGCGGTGCCGTTCATGCGCGGCGTGAAGCTGTGAATGGCGATCACGGCCGCCGGGCGCGCCTGTGAGGTGCGCCAGTCGAGCAGGGCTTCGACCTGCCCGTGGAAGGGCGCATGGATGGCCCGCCAACGCGCCTCTAATGCGTCCTGGGAAAGGTTCCGATTGAAGGCGATCTCCGTTCCGTCGCTCGTCGCCGGCGCCAGATCGTCGGCATGCCGCGGCCGATTGCAATCGATGACAAGCCGCGAATAACGCTGCACGACAAGCGGGGCGACGAGAAGATCGGACAGCGCCAGTGCCACGTCGCGCGCGCCGATGTCGTAGGCGATATGGCGCCGCATTTCTGCGGCCTGCGGGGCGTGCGGTAATAGACTTGAAGGAACCTCCCGCCCGGCATGCTCGCAGGTCAGGACCACGGCACTTGCCGCGTCTGGACGCACCGGTTCCACCGGGTGGGGGTCGTTCCGCTCCAGGACGGCGAAAGCCTCGTATGGCGGGCAATTCATCGGCACACTATTTTCAAATCTGAAAATGTATGGAAGTCTGAAACTTGGCGGCAGTCAATGCCCTCCTTCGAACGACCTGAGGGGTCCGAGGTGAAATCCGAAGACGTAACATACGCCTGCACCAGCGACCTTGCCGGCAAGCTGCGGGGTAAGGGTTTTCCCAGCGTTGATTTCGAGGCGCGCTTGGCCCGCGGCGTGGGCTGGACGCCGACCAATGTGCAGATCACCTGCTTCGACACTATCGCCGACAGCCCCTATGGCGCCCTTGGTGACTTGGCGCTGGTGCCCGATCCGGCGACCCGTGCCCGGATCGACTTCGGCGACGGCGGCCCCGTGGAGGATTTCGTTCTCGGCAATGTCCGGCATATGGACGGCCGAGCCTGGGAATGCTGCACGCGGTCGATCCTGCGCGCCGCCTTGGGGCGGCTCGAGGCGGCGGCCGGCGTCCTGTTGTTCGGCGCCTTCGAGCATGAATTCCATATGCCCGGCCGCGACGGGCCGACCGGCGAGGGGTACACGCTTTCAGGTTTCCGGTCTGAGCGACCTTACGCCGAGGCCCTGATCGCCGCCCTGCGTCAGGCCGGGATCACGCCGGACACGGTGCATCGCGAGTATGGCGCCGACCAGTTCGAGCTCACCGTGAAGCCGGCACTCGGTCTGGCGATCGCCGACCAGGCTGCCCTGTTCCGGGAGATCGCGCGCGGCGTCGCGGAGCGGCTGGCCAAGCGGGTCAGTTTCACGCCGCTGCGAGTTCCGGGTTCGGTCGGTAACGGCGTGCATATCCATCTTAGCTTCCGGGACGGCGACGACCGCCCGGTGGCCTACGACCCGGCAGGTCCGCATGGCCTGTCGCGCAGCGCCGGCGCCTTCGTCGCCGGAGTCCTGCGCCATATCGGAACCCTCGTCGCTCTGACCTGCCCCAGCGTGGTGTCCTACCAGAGGCTGGTGCCGCATCGTTGGAGCGCCGCTTTCAACAACCTCGGGATTCAAGACCGGGAAGCGGCCGTGCGGATCTGTCCCGTGGTTGCCTTCGACGGTTCCGATCCCGCGTCGCAGTTCAATTTCGAATATCGCGCGGCCGACGCGGCGGCCAGCCCGCATCTGCAGCTCGCAGCCATCGTTCACGCGGGGGCCGCCGGTATCGAGGACGGCCTACCGGCCCCCGATGCGACCGCCGAAGATCTGTCGCTCCTGTCGGCGGCGGCGCTCAGCGTCCGCGGCCTGGAGCGGTTGCCCAGCTCGTTGGCCGAGGCGCTGGACCGGCTGGAGGCCGATTCGGTCGTGCGAAGCTGGTTCCCGGAGGGGCTCATCGATATTTATCTCGCCCACAAGCGCAACGAGATCGCCTATCTCGCGGACCGGAGCGAGGCGGATATTTGCGCGGCTTACGCGGAGGTCTACTGAGCGAAGATGTCCAAGCGGCCACCGCCGGAGCTACAGGCCGCATCGATCGGTCATAATATTCGCCGGTTCCGCACGGCGGAGGGATTGACGCTTCGTGAGCTTTCGGAACGGAGCGGCGTTTCGATTGCGACGATCAGCAAGATCGAGACCGGAAAGATCTCCGGCGGATTCGCCACGATCTACAAGATCGCCCGTGGCCTCGGCGTCCTGGTCACCGAGATCCTGCCGGCCGAGGCGGCCGGGGGCGAGCGGTTCGTGGTGCACAAGAAGGATGCCGCAGAAGTTCACCCCACTGAGATCTACGACTACTTCCCCCAGGCGTTCCAACCGGAAGGCGTGCTGAACCCCTATGTAATGGTCGTCCATACGAGGGAAGTCCCCGATACGCGCGACTGGTCGATACATCCCGGCGAGGAGGTCGTGTTCGTGCTGTCGGGCGCCATCGACCTGCATTACGAGGGCCGCCCGCCACAGCGAATGAACGAGGGCGACAGCGCCTGTTTCAACTCGGGCGCACGACATGCCTTCGTCTGCGCGGGGAAGGAACCGGCCCGTATCTTTTCCGTCTCCACCCGCGGCCCGGCCACCCGGACCGCCGACAAGCTGATTTTCTCGTCGCCGGTGTAATTTTCATATTTGAAAACTCGCGGCTTCGCGCTAGCGTTAGACGGCAAAGTTTCAAAGACCGCATCCCACGCAGGACGCGGTCGCACCAGAGGAGGCAAACTCATGACGATAACCGGAAAACTATTGAAAGGAGCCTCGGTTGCGGCCCTGCTGCTCGCAGCGGTTCCCGCCCAGGCCGCCGAGGACGAAATCCTGATCGGCGGAGCGCTCTGCCTGACAGGCGTGCAGGCGCCGCTGGACGATCCCGGCTTCCGCGGTGCCCAGGTTGCGGTCAAGGCGCTCAACGATGCCGGCGGCCTACTGGGCAAGAAGGTCCGATTCGTCAATGTCGACGGCAAGTCCGACCCGGTAACGGTCGGCAATGCGGCGGTCGAGTTGATCGACCAGGGTGCCGATCTGATCGTCGCACCCTGCGATTTCGACTTCGGCGGTCCGGCCAGTCGGGAAGCGCAGGAAGCCGGAATCGTCGGCATTTCGACCTGCGCATCGGATCCGCTCTATAGCTCCTGGTCGCTCGGAGACAAGCAGTTCACGCTTTCGATGTGGAATACGACGATGGGCGCCACCGCCGCGGAATACGCCTTCAACGAGCGCGGCTGGAAGACCGCCTATGTGGTGACCGATCAGTTCATCGCCTACACCAAATCACTGTCGAAATATTTCCTGGCGCACTTCCAGACACTGGGCGGCAAGATTCTGCTTGAAGACACCTACACCAACGGCGACAACGATTTCTCGGCGCAGCTCGCACGGCTCCAGGCACTGAACGAGAAGCCGGACGTGATCTTCATCTCGTCCTATGGCCAGGACATCGGCGTGATCATTCGCAGCCTGCGCGAGGTTGGCATCGACAGCCCGATCCTTGGCGGCGATTCCTACGACGACCCGGCGCTGCACGAGGCGCTCGGCGGCAAGCTCGGCAACGATGTCTATTTCGTGACGCACACCTGGATGGGCCCTGAGGCGCATCCCGACATGCCGAAGTTCCTCGAACTCTACAAGGCGATGTACAACGCCGACCCGGACACCGCTTTCGTCGCGACCGGCTGGGATACCATCATGCTGATGGCCGAGGCGGTTAAGATGGCGGGGACCACCGAAGGCGGGGCCGTGGCCAAGGCGCTCGAGGAGGGCGAGTTCAAGCTTCTCACCGGGGACCTCTCCTACAAGAACGCGGCCGAGGGTCATGCGCCGGACAAGGCGGCCGTCATGGTCGCGTTGAAGGGCGGCAAGCCCCAATTCCTGGGCTGGCGTCGGCCGGAGAATCCGCCGGCACCCTGAGACCGGTCGGCACTATCTGTTCGGGTCGGGGTGCACCGCACCCCGACCCATTCTTCCCTCAACACTCTGCCCGCCGTCGGGATCCAGCCATGCCGGCCATGTCGCTTCATGCCATCGATGTTTCGGTCGAGTTCACTGGCCTGCGCGCTCTCGACTGCGTGTCCTTGCGTGTCAAGCCTGGCGAGATACTCGGTCTGATCGGGCCCAATGGATCGGGCAAGACCACCCTGGTCAACGCCATCACCGGCCAGGTTCCCATGGTCACCGGGAAGGTCTTGGTGAACGGGACCGAGCTGACCGGGCTCAAACCCGACGAAATCGCGTTGAAGGGAGTCGCGCGTTCGTTCCAGATCGCGCGCCTGTTCAACAATCTGACCGTCGCGGAAAACATCGAGGCCGCCGCCTTGGCGCAACACGCCGGCCGCCGCGCGGCGCGCCGGATCGTCAATGCGCTTCTGGAGGAATTCAGCCTGGCGGACCAGGCGGACGAACTTACGGTCGGCCTCAGCTACGGCTACAAGCGCCGCGTCGAGATTGCACGCGCATTGGCGGCAAATCCCCGGTTTCTGCTGCTTGATGAACCGGCTGCTGGTATGAACGAGAGCGAATCGGACGCCCTGCTTGCGCTCCTCGCCGCCCTGCCGCAACAACGCGACCTCGGGTTGCTGATCATCGATCACGACATGCCTTTGATCATGCGGCTCTGCCACAGGCTGCATGTCCTGGCTTCCGGACGCACCATCGCCGAGGGGGATGTCGAAAACGTACGCGCCAATCCGGCGGTCATCGAAGCCTACCTCGGATCCGGCGCCGAGGCCGCACATGCTTGAGGTCAACTCGCTGGAGGTCAGATACGGCGCCATCAGGGCGGTCCACGACGTCTCGCTCACGCTAGCGGAAGGCGAGCTGGTGACGCTGCTCGGCGCCAACGGCGCCGGAAAATCCTCGACGTTACTGGCGATCGCCGGTGCCTTGCGTGCGAACGGCAGGATCCTGCTGGAGGGCCAGGACGTTACCTCCTGGTCTCCCGAACGCATGGTACGAAACGGGGTGGTCATGGTGCCGGAAACCCGAGACGTGTTTCCGGATCTGACTGTATTGGAAAACCTCCGGCTCGGCGGCTATGTGCGTCGCTCGGACCAAGCCGGCTTGGCCGAGGACCGGGAGCGAATCTTCGAGCTGTTCCCGCGTCTGAAGGAGCGCGGCGATCAGCCGGGAGGCACGCTCTCGGGCGGCGAGCAGCAGATGCTGGTCATTGCGCGGGCCATGATGTCGCGGCCGCGTCTGCTGCTGCTCGACGAACCGTCGCTCGGACTCGCGCCGACGATCGTCGATCAGATTTTCGAGATGATTGTCGAGTTGAAGCGCAGCGGACTGACCATCCTGCTCGTCGAGCAGAATGCTTCCAAGGCACTGGAGGTCGCCGACCGCGCCTACGTGATGCGTCTGGGCCGAGTCGCGGCCGAGGGAACGGCGGCGGATATCGCGGCCGCTTCGGATCTCAAGGCGATTTATTTGGGGGGCTGAAGCCATGACCATGTTCATTCAGTTCCTGATCGACGTCTTGAGTCTAGGCGGCGCCTATGCGCTCATGGCGCTAGGGCTGGTCATCGTCTTCGGCATCCTCAAGCTGGTCAACTTCGCCTACGGCGAGCTCATCATGGTCGCCGGCTACACCATGTACATGGTGAGCGGCTTGGGCCTGCCGTGGCTGGTCATGGCCGGCATCGCGGTCATCATGGCGATCATGGCAGGTATCGCGACCGACTACGTCGCCTTTCGCCCGGTGCGCGCGAAATCGGTGACGGCTGTTCTAATTACCTCCTTCGCCTTCTCGACGCTGCTGCAGAACGCGGCCCAGCTGTTCATCTCGCCGCGGCCACGCACCGTTCCGCTGCCGGAAATCTTCTCCGCGACGGTCGAGATCGCCGGCGTCATCACCCCAGCCCGCAACCTCATCACGATCGCCGCCGCGGTCACACTCCTGGCTTTTTTTGCCTTTATCATGAAGCGATCCATTCTCGGGATCGCGATGCGCGCCGCCGCGACGCATTTTACGATGACACGGATGTTGGGCGTACCGGCCAATCTGATCATCTCCTCCGCCTTCGCAATCAGCGGCTTTTTCGCGGGCGTCGTGTCCCTGCTCTGGATTGGTCGAATTGGCACCGTCGTCCCGGGCATCGGTCTGGAACCGCTTTTGATTGCCTTCATCGCCACGGTGATCGGCGGGATGCGGAGCCTGCAGGGCGCCGTACTCGGCGGCTTCCTGCTAGCCTTCATCGACACCGGCCTGAACTATTCTCTGCCGCAGGAGCTGTTGAAGTTCCGCGACGCCTTCACCTTCAGCCTCGTCATACTGATCCTGTTGTGGCGGCCGCAGGGGCTCATGAGGGGTCCGGCTACCGGGCAAAGGACGTGAGGCAGCCATGAAACGCCACATCGTTACCCTGGCCGTCCTCATCTCGTTGGTTATCGGGCTGGTCGTCGCGACCGACTTGACCGATATCCGCCTGTTCGACCGGATCGCCACAAATCTTTGCATCAGCCTCGTGCTGGTGCTCGGCATGCAGGTCTTCATGGGCAATTCCGGGATCCTGTCGTTTGCCCACATCGGATTCATGGGAATTGGCGCCTACACCTCAGCGGCCTTGACCATACCGGTGCAAATGAAGGGCATGGCCCTCCCCGACCTATACCCGGTGGTCGCTGCGGTGGAACTATCGCCCTATCTCGGCATTCTTGCCGGCGGCCTCGTGGCCGCGCTGGTAGCGGCGGCGCTATCCTATCCGCTGATGCGCCTCTCCGATGCCGCAGCGGTCATCACGTTCTTTGCCCTGCTCGTCGTGTTGCACACCGTCATGCTGCACTGGAGCGAGGTGACGAACGGGCCGCGGACGCTGTTCGGCATACCGAAGGCGACCGACTTGAATTTAGCGGCCGGATTCGCCGCACTCGCCATCGTCGCCGCGCTGGCGTTCAAGGAGTCACGCACCGGCCTGCTGCTCCGCTCGACGCGCGACGACGAGACGGCGGCCGGCGCTCTGGGCGCGAAGGTCGCCGTGCTGCGCTGGCAGGCCTTCATTCTCAGTGCACTTTTCGCCGGTATCGGCGGTGCGCTGTGGGGCCACTTCATTACGTCGTTTTCTCCAAAGGCCTTCTACCTCAAGGAGACCTTTGTCATTCTCGGCATGTTGGTCATCGGCGGCGCCAACACGGTGTCCGGTGCCGTGGTCGGCGCGTTCATGGTGACCTTCGCTTTCGAAGGTCTGCGCGCTGTCGAGAGTGGATTGAACCGGGCGCAGATTTTTTCCGAGCAGGTCGTCGGGTTGACCGAGATTACATTGGCTTTAGCCATGATCGGAATCATGGCTCTGCGACCCGGCGGAGTCTTTGCCATGCGTGAGATCGGCGCCATATTGACACGGCGCGCGCGCAAGAAGAGGGACTCGTCATGAGTTGGAAAACAGCCTATCGCTCGTTCTATTACGCTACGGCAGAGGAACCTGACGATATAAATCTGGATCCGGCGGAAACCGCCCTGCTGGTGATCGACATTCAGAACACCTACCTGGAGCCAAAGGAAGATCCGGCGGAAAACCAGCGCTGGCAGCCGTTTTTCGAGCGCATGCGCACGACGGTCATTCCGAATACAGCACACCTGATCGAAGCCTGCCGGTCACGCGATGCAGAGGTCATATTCGCGCGGATCGCCTGCTTGAAGCCGGACGGGCGGGATCGTTCGCTGAGTCAGAAGAAACCTGGCTTCAATTATCTCCTGTTGCCGAAGGACCGGGAGGACAGTCAGATCGTCCCCGATTTGGCGCCGCGGCCGGACGAGATCGTCATCACGAAAACGACCGACAGCGCACTCACGGGAAGCAATTTGCGGATCGTCCTGCACAATATGGGTATCAAGAACGTCGTCGTGGCAGGCATCTTCACCGACCAGTGTATCTCCTCGACGATTCGCAGTCTTGCCGACGAGAGTTTCAACGTCGTCGTCGTAGACGACTGCTGTGCGGCAGCGACCATGGAGCTGCACCGGCACGAGCTCGAGGTCATCAACATGATCTATTGCCACGTCGTACGGCTCGACGAGGTGCTCGGCTTTCTCCCTGGATAGCCGCCGCTCCCTCTCCTCAGGTGGCGCCGAGCTGTTTCTTGCGGTGCTTGGCCCAGGCGCCGATCAGGCGGTCTGCGATGATTCCGATGAAGGCGATGCTGAGGCCGGCCAAGACGCCGCGCCCTACGTCGGCGCCGGGCAAGGCCTTGTAGATCTCCTGGCCGAGGTCGCGCGATCCGATCAGCGCGGTGATCGCGGTCATGGCGAGCGCCATCATGATCGTCTGATTGATCCCGAGCATGATCTCGGGCAGCGCTATCGGCAGCTCCACTTTCACCAGGCGTTGCAGCGACGTCGTGCCCGACGCGCGGGCGGCCTCGATCGTGACGGCCGGAATCCGCTTGAGACCGAGATAGGTGTAGCGCACCGCCGGGACCGAGGCGTAAGCGAGGATTGCCACGACGTTGGACAGGTCGCCCACCTTGAACAGCATGATCACCGGAATCAGGTAGATGAACGACGGGAAGGTCTGCAGCGTGTCACAGATCGACATGATGATGCGGGCCAGGCGGTCGGACCGTGAGGCCAGAACACCCATAGGAATGCCGATCAGGATGCAAAGAATGACCGCCGCCGTGACCAGATAAAGGGTCATCATGGCCGGCACCCAGAAGCCGACCAGCATGACGCTGGCCGCCAGGGCAACGGTCAGGGCGGCCAGCCGCCGGCCGCCGAGATGCCAGGCGCCGGCCCCGATCAGCCCGAGCACCAGCGGCCACGGCAGCCAAAGATAGGCGTCGCGCAGCGGCAGGAGGAGCTCAACGGTGATCGCGTCGCGCAGCGGATGGATATAGGGATAGAGATACTTGGACATGAAACGGACGGCATGATCGACCGGCTGGCCGAAACTGATCGTCAGATACTTCGGCAGTATCGCGATCTCCGGCAGGGCGAAGGACAGCAGCGTCCCGCCGACCAGCACGACGACGAAGAGGACGAGATGAGGATGGCGCTGCACGAAGGTTCGGCGCTCTTCCGCATGCGCCGGTTCGCGCCGCGCATAGGCCTGCGTCAGGCGATCGAGCACGATGGCGATGAGCACGATCGCGATGCCGAGCTCCGTCGCCTTGCCGATTCGGAGCTGCTGCAGGGAGAACAACAGCTTCTGCCCGAGGCCCGCCGCTCCGACCAGCGAGGCGATGACGGCCATGGCGAGCGTCTGCATCACCACCTGATTCAACCCCAGCATCAGCGTCCGGTGCGCCGCCGGCAGCTGGACTTTCCAGAGCAACTGCCGGGGCGTGCAGCCCGACATGCGCCCGGCCTCGACCACGTCGGACGGCACCGTGCGGATGCCGAGAATGACGCAGCGCGCCATCGGCGGCATGGCGAAGACGACGGTGGCCATCATCGCCGGCACCTGACCGAAGCCGAACAGCACCACTACCGGCGTGAGATAGGCCATGTGCGGCGTCGCCTGCATGATGTCGAAGCAGGTCGTCAGAAAGGACTCGGCGCGCCGCGAGCGGGTCGCCCAGATACCGAGAAAGAGCCCCGTCGCGGCGGCGACCGGGACCGTCACCAGCACGATGGCCAGGGTCTTCATGGAGTCCTGCCAGATGCCGAACAGCGCCAGATACGCCGTCGCCGCCGCGCAGAACGCAGCCAGCCCCCGGCCGCCCGCCCAATGGGCCAGGGTCGCAACGCCGGCCACCACGACGACCCACGGCAGCGGCGGCAGATCGAGGTCGCGGAAGCCGCCGTAGAGCAGCGCCTCGACCAGATCGAGCGGCTGAGCCAGCAGCCAGGACAGGCCGCGCGTGACGTCCCTGAACTTCACTCCGAAGAGTCCGGCATCGCTGCCGAGCCATTGAAAGCACTGGGTCACCCAGCTGCGCAGCGGGATCACCCACTCGGAAGGCCAGCGTGCGGCCCAATCGAAGGCCATCGCCAGCGCCACCCCCGCCGCGACGACGAGCAGGAACAGGGCGGGCAGGACGAGCGATTCAGGCAGCCTTGCCCAACGTTGCTGTGCACCGCGCCCTTCGAGCACGGAGCTCATCCGGCGTCCGACCCGTAAAGCGCCGCCGCGATCGCGTCGCGACCGATCACGCCGACCGGGTTGCGCTCGTCGTCGACGACGGGAACCGGCGCCTCGCTGGCGAACACGCGGCCGGCCACTTCGCCCAGCTTGGCCGAGGCCAGCACCCCCTCGCCGTCCCGCACTGCCGCATCGGGCAGCGGTTGCATCACGGAGCGCACGGAAAGGATACGGTCCCGGGGCGCATTCTTGGTGAAAGCCGCTACGTAATCGTCGGCCGGGTTAGACACCATTTCCTCCGCCGTCGCCATTTGTACCAGGCGCCCATCCTTCATGATGCCGATGCGGTCGCCCAGGCGAATCGCTTCGTCGAAGTCATGCGTAATGAAGACGATCGTCTTGTGCAGCATCTTCTGCAGCCGCAGAAACTCGTCCTGCATTTCGCGTCGGATGAGCGGATCCAGCGCCGAAAAGGGTTCGTCGAGAAACCAGACCTCGGGCTCGATGGCCAGCGAGCGCGCGATGCCGACCCGCTGCTGCTGGCCGCCCGAGAGCTCGCGCGGATAATAGCTTTCCCGACCGTCGAGGCCGACCAGCCGAATCATCTCCTGTGCGACCGCCTCGCGCTCGCGCCGGCCCATGCCGCGTACCTCGAGCGGAAAGGCGACGTTGGACAGCACGTTGCGGTGCGGCAACAGACCGAAATGCTGAAACACCATCCCCATTCGATGGCGCCGAATCTCGATCAGGTCGGTTTCGCTGACGCCGAGGATGTCGCGCCCTTCGAAGTCGACCGTCCCGGCGGTAGGCTCGATCAGGCGCGTGAGACAGCGAATCAGCGTCGACTTGCCGGATCCCGACAATCCCATGATCATCACGATCTCGCTCTTCGCCGCTTCGAAGGAGAGATCCCGGACGGCGCCGATGTAGCCTTCGGTCCTGAAGGCCTCGTCCGTCGGGCTATCGGCGTGCCGGGTCAGGAACCCGGAGGGATCCGGCCCGAAGATTTTCCAGACATTG
>Ga0210123_1001204_pt1 | contig 13715 bp, 13 predicted proteins | sample Muzzi_PWB_D2_FD_185535 | JGI IMG/M metagenome (GOLD analysis project Ga0210123, IMG submission 185535) | Wetland microbial communities from San Francisco Bay, California, USA, that impact long-term carbon sequestration - Muzzi_PWB_D2 (SPAdes) | ecosystem: Environmental > Aquatic > Marine >... | reverse complement strand
CGGGCTATTCCAACTTCGCGCGCTGGATCGTCACCCGGTTCGATCACCGCCACACCGATCAGCTGTTCCAGCGGATTCTCTCGAGCACCCTGTTCACGTTCAGCACCAACCGGCGGATCTTCCGCGGGATGATCCGGATCAACGGCAACGAGAGCTGGCAGGCGATCTTCGACACGGTGATCGACAACTCGCGCTGGGACCTCGACCCGACCTCCGTGTCACGCTACCACCGCCACACGTTCGAGATGGTCGCCGACTTTCTGAACCGACGGGGCGAGAGCGAGGCCGTGGCCCACGATCCGATCGGGGAGGACAGCCTGGGCGAAGCGAAGAAGATCCGTCGCCGCGCCCTGATGGCCGGCGGCTGGCGCACGGGAGAAGCGATTCTGTCGACGGCCGATCATCACTTCCCCCTCCCGGCCGGCCCCACGGAGCACTGGGCCCGCCGGGGTGAGACGGGGGAGACGGCACTGCGGATGATCGAACAGGCCGTGGAGGCCGCGCCGTCACCTGGGCTCGAGGACGTACGCCGGCTCCTGCGGCCCGCTCACGACGACGGGGCGGAGATGGGAGTGGAGGCGTCCGGCGCCCCACAGGCGGGTCAGGCGGGACGCAGCCCCGCGTAGGCCACCATCACCTTTCGGGTCCCCGAGGCGCCGAAGTCGATCTCCGCCTTCGTCCGCCGCCCCTCGCCCGATACGCGGAGGATCTCGCCCCGTCCGAACTCCGGGTGCAGCACACTCGCCCCCACCTCGATCCGCAAGTCCTCCTGCGAGTCCGCGTAGTCGTAGCGCAGGTCCGTGTCGTCGCCGGCCGTGGAGCCGGGCCGGTGCCAGTCGAATTGCCGGCGCCCCACCTCGGACGCCGAGAAGCCTCCGCCGACCCCAGACGAACCGAGAGAACCGCCGCGCGACGACGTCCGGGATGAGCCCCGGCCGCCCGTCCCCCGATAGCTCCCGCTCCGCCCCCGGCGAGCCGGGCGTCCCGACAGCCGTCCGCGCCCGGCGGCCTCGAACTCCACGGGCCCCTCGGGCAGCTCAGCGAGGAACGACGACGGCGAGGAGGCGGACTCGCTGCCGTAGCGCCACCGCCGGTCGGCGTGCAGCAGGAACAGTTCGTCTTGCGCCCGCGTGACCCCTACGTAGAACAACCGGCGCTCCTCCTCGAGCTCCGCGTCCGACTCCAGCGAGCGGGCCAGCGGAAAGAGGCCGTCCTCGAGACCGACCACGAACACGACCGGGTATTCGAGGCCCTTCGCGTTGTGAAGCGTCATCAGGGTGACGGCGTCTCCGGCGAGGTCGACCTCGTCGAGATCGGTCCTCAGCATCGTCGACTGCAGGTACAGCTCCAGGTCGGTCGCGTCCTCCGCGCCGTCCTCGACCTCCGAGGGATGGAAGGCCGCGGCGGCGGCCAGCAGCTCGGTCAGGTTGGCGATCCGATCCGTCCCGTCGTTCTCGGCCTCGAGCGCGGCGACAAAGCCGAACGAGCGGATCGCCTCGCGCAGCGCCTCCTCCGCCGTGGACTCGCGGGCCAGCTCGGTGAGCGCGGAGATACCGGCCGCGAAGTCCTCGAGGGCCCGAGCGCCCGCGGTCGGCAGCTCGTCGATATCGCGTGCTCGCTCCGCCGCGGCCAGCAGCGCCTCACCGGCCTCGGACGCCGCCTCGCGGAGCCGCTCCAGCGTTACGGACCCCACGCCGCGGCGGGGCCAGCTCACGGCCCTGGCGAACGCCGCCTCGTCTGCCGGGTTCACGGCGAGTTGCAGGTAGGCCAGTACATCGCGGATCTCGCGCCGCTCGTAGAAGCGCACGCCGCCCACGATCCGGTAGGCCAGGCGCGCCCGCCGGAGCGCTTCTTCGAACGGCCGCGACTGCGCGTTGGTCCGGTAGAGGATGACGAAGTCACCGACGCCCCTGGCCCCGAGCCGCGACTGGATCCCGTCGACCACCCGGGCGGCCTCGGTCCGTTCGTCGGCGACCTGTACAACGGTGACCGGCGCCCCGTCCGCCCGCTCGGTACGCAATCGCTTCTCCTTGCGGGCCTGGTTCCGGGAGATGACCTCGTTCGCCACGGCGAGGATCGAGGCGGTCGACCGGTAGTTCTGCTCGAGCCGGACGATCTCTGCGCCCGGGAAGTCGCGCTCGAAGTCGAGAATGTTCCGCAGGTCGGCCCCTCGCCAGCCATAGATCGACTGATCGTCGTCGCCCACCACGCAGAGGTTGCCGTGCCCGGAGGCCAGGGCCTTCACGATCCTGTACTGCGCGTGGTTCGTGTCCTGATACTCGTCGACCAGCACGTGGCAGAACCGCTCGGCATAGCGCCTGCCCACGTCCGGCACGTTCTCGAGGAGCCGCACCGACTGCACGAGAAGGTCGTCGAAGTCGTAGGCGGCCGAGCGCGCGAGGATCTTCTCGTATACCGGATAGACGTCGGCCACGGCGCGCGACATCAGGTCGAACGCCGTCGTCGCGTAATCGTCGGGCCCGACCATCGCGTTCTTCGCGTCGGAGATTCGGCTGCGGAGGGCCTTCGGCGTCCAGCGTGACGGGTCGAGACCGACCTCGTCCATCGCGGTCTTGATCGCCCGCATCGCGTCGTCCTCGGCGTAGATAGAGAACCGCGAGCCCCGCGCCAGCACGTCCCCCTCGCGTCGCAGGAGACGGGCGCAGACGGAGTGGAACGTGCCGACCCACAGCCCCCGTGGCTCCTCGCCGAGCAGCTCGGCGATGCGATCGCGCATCACACCGGCTGCCTTGTTGGTGAACGTCACCGCGAGGATCTGCTGGGGCCGCACGCCCTCTTCGGCGATCAGGCGGGCGACGCGGGCCGTCAGGACCCGGGTCTTCCCCGAGCCGGCGCCAGCCAGTACGAGGAGCGGACCCTCGCCGTAGTCGACCGCGCGCTGCTGTTCGGGATTCAGCGACGGGCCGCTCATGCGGACGATTCCCCGGGCGCGGCGGCGGCGATCTCAGTTTCGTCGGCCAGCGGGAGCTCGATCTCAAAGCTCGCGCCGGAGGTCGTGGGTCGAAGTCGTACGTCGCCGTCGTGCATGTCCACGAAGATGCGGCGGGCCAGTGACAGCCCGACTCCCCATCCCGACGACTTCGTCGTGACCCCGACGTCGAACAGCGAGCTGCGGACGGCGGCCGGGACGCCGGGCCCGTCGTCGCTCACGTGATAGCGGGCCCGGTCACCCGTCAGCCCGACGAAGGCGAGGCGAATCGTGCCCTCGCGCCCGGCCAGCGAGTCGAGCGCGTTCTTCAGCAAGTTCTCGAACGCCCATTCGAGCAGCGTCTCGTTGCCGCGCACGACCGGACCGGGCTCGCGCAGGTCGAGCTCGATCCGCACCCGGCCACCGAGGCTGGGCAGCCGGGCATCGAAGTAGCGGGCGAGCCGGCGCAGGATCGCATGCGCACTCACCGGCGACAGGGGCGGCGCGTGTCCGATGAGTTCGAACCGACGCGACACCTTTTCGAGACGCTCGACGTCGTCGCGCATCTCACCATACAGCGACGGGTCCTCGCGCGCCGCCGGATCCGAGCCCATCAGCTCGAGCCAGCCGACCAGCGAGCTGATCGGTGTCCCCATCTGATGCGCGGACTCGCGGGCCATGGCCGACCACAGGCGCTCGCGCTCGCTGGCGTAGGTGGTCCGAACGACCCACGCGCCGGCCCCGACGACGGTCACGAGGAGCAAGGCCTGCAGCCAGGGAATCCACTTCAGGCGGCGCAGGAACGCTGGCTCACCATAGTGCACTTCCATGCCCGCCTCGGGACTGACGAGTGGCGGGTTCCGTTCGTCCAGCAGCGTGATGTAGTGCTGCACGCGAGCGTAGTCGTCCGCGTCGGAGAGGTCGGCCTCGAACGGGAGGTTGCCGACACTGGTCGGGACGCCGGTCTCGTCAGTGGTGACCACGGGGATGCCTCGGGCCGCGAGCCGACGCAGAATGTCGAACTCACCTTCGGCGCTCAGCCCGTCGGAGGCGGCCGCCTGCAGGATCTGGAAGTAGACCCAGCTGAACTCCTGCGCGTCGGTGCGCAGTTCATCGGCCAGCTCCTGGGTGTAGAGGACGTAGGAGACCAGGATGCCGGCGAACACGGTGAGGATCGCGATCGGAACAATGCGGCGTCGAGTCACCTACTCCGAGAGCCTCGGCTCGATGCGGTCGAATCCGACGTAAGGACGAAGCGCATCGGGGATCGCGACGGAGCCGTCGTCCTGCCGCCCGTTCTCGAGCAGCGCGACGATCGTCCGCGCCAGGGCCACCCCGGATCCATTCAGGGTGAAGGCGTGCACCGGCTTGCCGCCGTTCGCCGGACGGTAGCGGAGATCAGCGCGCCTCGCCTGATAGTCGGTGTAGGTCGAGCAGCTCGACACTTCGAGCCACCGCTCCACGCCCGCCGACCACACCTCGAGGTCGTAGGTGAGCGCGTTGGCGAAGCCGAGGTCGCCACCTGGGAGCAGGATGCGCCGGTACGGCAGCTCGAGGCGCCGCAGCACCGTCTCTGCGTGCCGGGTTAGCAGTTCTAGCTGCTCGGCACCCGATTCGGGCGTGACCAGCCGAACGAGCTCCACCTTGTCGAATTGGTGGACGCGAAGCATGCCGCGTGTGTCGCGGCCCGCCGCGCCGGCTTCCCGCCGGAAGCAGGGAGTATAGGCCACGTAGGCGATCGGCAGGTCGGCTTCGTCGAGCAGCTCGCCCGCGTGCAGGTTGGTGAGCGGCACCTCGGCGGTGGGCACCAGGAACAGGTCGTCTGGGTCCGTCCGGTAGAGGTCCTCCTCGAACTTCGGCAGCTGGCCCGTTCCGGTCAGCGCGTCGCGGTTCACGAGGAGCGGCGGCGCGAGCTCCACGTACCCGTGCTCCTCGGTGTGCAGGTCGAGCATAAACTGGATGAGGCCCCGCGACAGGCGGGCGCCGCGGCCCACCAGGAGCGGAAAGCCAGAGCCGGCCACCTTCGCGCCGCGTTCCAGGTCCAGCACGCCGAGCGTCTCGCCCAGCTCCCAATGCGGGACATGTCCGTCGCTTGCACCGCCCGTCGGCCGGCCCCACTCGGCCACGACTTCGAAGTCGCCCTCGCCGCCGGCGGGGACCCGCGGATCGGGAAGGTTCGGGAGGGCCAGGAGCGCGTCACGCAGTCCGTCCTCCACCTCGGCCAGCCGGTCGTCGAGGTCCTTGATCCGCTCGGCGACGCCCTGCATGGCAGCGATGAGATCGTCCGCCTCCTCACCGGCCCGCTTCCGGTCGCCGATCCGGCGGGACGCGTCGTTGCGCTCGGCCTTGAGCGTCTCAACCTCACCGAGGATCTCCCGGCGCTCGCCGTCGAGCTGCAGCGCCGTGTCGAGCAGGCCATCGAGGCTCGCGTCCCCACGGCGCGCCAGCGCCTGGCGCGCCGTGGACGGATCTTCCCGCAATGACTTGATGTCGAGCATCAGTTCGACGTGTCGTCGATCAGTTCGCGGCGCTCGCAGTTCGGGTTCACCACGGCGTTGAGCGTCACCTGCGCCGGCGTCCCTTCGATCGACTCGACCTCGATCTTCCCGAACAGCCTACAGCGGACGGAGGTCTGAGGGCTCTTCCGGCTGATCATCGTAAACACCATGCCCTCGCTGATCGGCACGCGCACATCCGTCGTGTAGCCCTCAGCGGGCGCCTCGTCGAGTGTGTCGAACCCCTGGTCGGCTACCTGGAGGCCCGCCTCCGATTCTTCGTCGAGCACCTCGCTGCGCGGCACGAGCACCGGGCCGAGCTCCGCGTCGATGAGGAACACGAAATCCCAGGCGTTCGTTTGATCGGTGCGAACTGCGTTCCCGGTGAACATGTCGTATGCCGCCGGGTCGACGAGGTCGCCACTCACGAAATCGATCAGCGTCGTCTCCCTCGCGTCGGGAATCGGGGTCAGAATCGGCTGGAACGGGTCGCCGCACGCTGCCGTCAGCGCGCAGACCACGAGCAGGAATATGGGTCGCAGATCTCGGATCACGTTGCTTCCGTCGTTTTGAGGTTTCCGGAGTCGCATATAATAGCACCGCTGTGCCGCGACGCGAGGCGACGGACGCCCCCCGTGTACGTCACCCCGCGGCCACGTTAGGTTGGCCGCCATGGTCACTCCCGGGACAATCGCCGTCGTGCTCGCCGGCGGCATCGGATCGCGATTCTGGCCCGCCTCGCGTCCGGCGCGCCCAAAGCAGCTCCTGGCGCTCGCCGGGACACGGCCCCTGATCGTCGACACGGTCCGCCGGGCCGAGCGACTCGTGGGCGCCGACAACGTCCGGCTGCTCACGGGCGCTGATCTCGTCGCGCCGCTGCGTTCGGTCCTGCCCGAATACCCCGCTGACCGCTTCTGGGTCGAGCCCGTGGCGCGGAGCACGGGACCGGTGCTGGCATGGGCGGCGATGCGCATCGCCGGCGACGACCCGGACGCGGTGATGATCTCGCTGCACGCCGACCACTTGATTCGGCCTTACGACGCGTTCGCAGCCGTGGTGGAGCGCGCCGTGGAGGCTGCCCGCAGGCGACATGCCCTGGTGTGCCTCGGCATCCGGCCCGATCGACCGGAGACGGGCTACGGCTACGTCGAACTGGGGAACCTGACGGCAGAGGGCGTGCACGCCGTCGAGCGCTTCGTCGAGAAGCCGGATCACGACACGGCCGTCCGCTACGTCGCCTCCGGGCGGCACCTGTGGAACTCGGGCATTTTCGTCTGGCGGGCCGTCGATTTCCTGGACGCCGTGCGACGCCACTCGCCCGAGATCGCTCCGGCGCTCGGCGCGCTGGAGGAAGGCGGGGCCGGCGTGGAGGCGTTCTTCGACGCCGTCGAGCCGGTGAGCGTCGACGTGGGCGTGCTGGAGCGGGCCGACCACGTGGAGGTCGCCGTGGCCGACTTCGACTGGGACGACGTCGGCACCTGGTCCGCCCTGGCCCGCACGCGTGGCGCCGATGCCGCGGGCAACGTCACGGCGGGCGAGACGGCCCTCTTCGAGGCCCGAAACAACGTCGTCTGGTCCGAGGACGGACGTGTCGTGCTGTTCGGGGTCGACGATCTCGTCGTCGTGCGCTCGGGCGGCGAGACCCTGGTCACGCGACGTGACCTCGCGCCCGATCTGAAGCGCGCGCTCGCGGAGCTCGAGCGCCGGGACGCGACGGGAGCTCCGGGTGAGACGGAAGACGTGAACGAAGAGAAGGAGACAGAGTGAAGCTGGTGCTGTTCGACGACGCGACCGCCGACGCATGGCGGCCTTTTTCCCTGACCCGACCCACGGGCGAGGTCCGGTTCGGCGCCATGACCCTGCGCGGCCGCATCGAGGCCTGGGCCGGCCAGGACGCGGAAGCCACCCTGACCCGCCCGTGGCTGGGCAGCTTCAGGGAGACCGGCGCCCCGCCGGCCCGACCGCGCGTCGACGCGCCGCAGGGAGACCTGCTGCTGGTGTCGTCCCGGTTCGTGCCGGCGGGTACGCCGCCGCCGGAGGTGCTCGAGGCGCGGCGACCCGTGATGCTGGTCTGTCGTGGCGCGGTGGTCGGCTGCCGACTGCCGGCGGGCGCCGAACGGCCGGACGCGGACTGGCTGCTCGCTCCCGAGCCGATCGACGGCGCTCGCGAAATCGCCGTGTCGGGACGCCTGCTGGGCGGTGTCTGGCAGCTCGTGGAGCATGGGCCCGAGCGGCTCGCGCGGGACGTGGAGGCGGCGGCAGTGGCCGAGGGCGGCGGGGCGCCGACCCCGCCGGGCGTGCACCACCTGGGCAACGGGCCGCTCGTGCTGGGTGAGGGCGTGTTCATCGAACCGGGCGTGCTCCTCGATACCCGTGACGGCGGCATCGCGCTCGGCGCCGGGGCGGTGGTGCGGACCGGCGCGCGGCTCATGGGCCCGATCGCGGTGGCCGCCGACACGCGGCTGCTCGGCGGCTCCTATGCTTGCCTCTCGGCCGGGCCGCGCTGCACGCTGCGAGGCGAGCTCGAGGAAACGACGGCGTTCGGGTACGTGAACAAGGCGCACGACGGGTTCATCGGCCACGCCGTGCTCGGCCGCTGGGTGAACCTCGGCGCGCTGACCACGAACAGCGACCTCAAGAACACGTATGGATCGGTATCGCTCGGCGGCCCCGAGGCCCCGGTCGAGACCGGCCTGATGAAGCTTGGCTGCCTCCTCGGCGACCATGTCCGGACGGGCATCGGAACCCTGCTCAACACCGGCACGGTGGTCGGCGCGGGTGCCACGCTGTTCGGCGACCGGATGCCGCCGAAGTGGGTCCCACCGTTTGCCTGGGGCGGCGACGGCGCGGCCTCCAGCTATCGGCTCGACGGTTTCCTCGAAACGGCCGCCACGGTACTCGGGCGACGGGACGTCGAGGCCGACGACCGCACGCGGGACTGGTGGAGCGCCTGCTGGCACCGGGCCGCCGAGCTGTACGGTGCCGGAAAGGCGGAGGAGCGCGGTACGGAGGACGCGGGGTGAGACTGGCCTGCCTGGGGAGCGGTAGTCGGGGCAACTCGGTCCTCGTCGAGGCCGGCGACACCCGGCTGTTGATCGACGCCGGGTTCAGCGGCGCCGAGCTCGAGCGCCGGCTGGAGCGGGTGGGCGTGGCGCCGGAGTGGATCGCGGCCGTCGTAGTGACCCACGAGCATCGCGACCATACCGGCGGGATCGGCGTCGCCGCGCGGCGCTGGGGCTGGCCGCTCCACCTCACGCGGTCCACCGCCGAGGCGTGCGCCATGCTGCTGCGCGGCGAGGAGAGCCTGGTGATCCACGCCCGCGACGCCCGGTTCGCGATCGGCGGCCTGATCGTTCGTCTCGTTCCCACCTGCCACGACGCCTCCGACCCGGTGGCCGTTCATCTCACGTGCGCGCGGACGGGCCTGCGGGCCGGCGTGGCCACGGATATCGGGCGGGCCACCGCGTCCGTGCGGGCCGCGTTTCGCGACTGCCACTTCCTCGTCCTTGAGGCGAACCACGACGAGGTCCGACTGCGCCAGGCCCGGTACCCGTGGTCGGTGAAGCAGCGGATCGGCGGCAGCCGGGGGCACCTGTCGAATCGGCTCGCCGCCGAGCTGGCCGCCGACCTGCACCACGCGGAACTCGGGGGGGTGTTGCTGGCCCACCTCAGCCAGGAGTGCAACCTGGCCCGGGAGGCGAAGGCCGAGGTGGAGCGGGCCCTGAAGCGCGTGCGGTTCCGCGGCCAGCTCGCCGTCGCCCGACAGGACGAGCCCTCGGAATGGTTCGACGTGGCGGAGCTGGCGGGCCGGGCAACGAACGGGGGCGATCAGCTGTCGATATGGTCGTCCGGGCGGACGGCCGGATGACCGCAGATCGAAACCGCTCGCATTTCGCCGAGAGGAGAGCTTGATCAGACGCCCGATGATCGGGATCGAATCCGCGCTGGTCCTCTGCTGGGCCTGTGGTGGGGACGGCGGCGGGGACGCGGGAGCGGTAGTGGACACGCTCGCGTCCGGCGCCGTGCGCGTCCGGAACTCCGGCAGGCCCGCCGTCGCCCCCTGGCACCTCGCCGAGGACCTGCGCATTGGAAGCGTCGACTCCGACGGCCCCGATCAGTTCGGCCACGTGCGAGACGTGACCGCCGATGCGCTGGGACGGATCTACGTGCTCGACAGCCAGGCGAAAGAGGTCCGCGTGTTCGAGCCGAACGGTCGTCACCTACGCACCATCGGGCGCGAGGGCGAGGGACCGGGCGAGCTCGCGCACCCGATCCGCCTCGAGTGGGGTCCGGAGGGGGCGCTGTGGATCGTGGACTTCGGCAACCGACGGTACGAGGTGTTCGATACGACGGGCACGCGCCTCACCAGCCGTCCGATGCTAGCGGGGAGCTTCGGCTTCGGGAACCGGTGGGCGGGTGACACTCTGTTCGAGGACCAGGCGACCATGCCGAGCTATCCGTGCTGGACACGGTGGCGGTTCCGGATCCTCCCGATCCGGAAACGATCGAGGCGACGGTGAGCACGGACGGGGGATCGTTCGCGGATGACTTCCCCGTCCCGCTGGCCCCGGCCGCGCTCCTGACCTCGAGTCCCGACGGTGGCTGGTGGCTCAGCGATCCCGGCATCATCCGCCGGTTGCCGACCTCTATCCGGGCGCGGACGGTCTGCTGGTACGTCGCCAGGTGAGTCCGGACCGGGTGGGCTACGATGCCTTCGACGCGGACGGAAGGTTCTCCGGGCGGGTTGCCACGGAGGTCCCTCTCGAAGACTTCCGCCTGACGGAGTGGCGCGGCGGCGCCCTGTACGGCGTGATCCCTGACGAGCTCGGCGTGCCCGACGTCGTCAGGCTGAAGCTGTCCCGCTGAGGGCGAACCGCCTCAGCCCAGCAACCGGAAGATGTCGTTGGCGATCGCCAGCACCATCAGGCCGAGCACGAACAGCATCCCGACCTGCGTCAGGCGAATCCGTTGCTCGACGCTGACCTCCCGGCCCCGGATTCCCTCGACGGCCAGGAACAACAGGTGTCCGCCGTCGAGCACGGGAATGGGCAGCAGGTTGAGCACGGCCAGGTTCACACTGATGATCGCCATGAACGAGAGGAACGGCAGCAGCCCGAGCCGGGCGAACTGGCCCGACATCTGGCCGATGAGGATGGGCCCGCCAAGCTCGGAGGCCGAGTCCTGGCCGGAGAAGATCCGGCCCACGAAGCCACCGATGTTCACCGTCCAGGCCCACGTTTCGCTCAGGCCCGCGCCGAGTGCCGCGACCGGGCCCAGCGCGCGGTGCGTCTGCTCCGGGTTCGTCTGCACCCCGATCACGCCGACCGCAACGCTGTCCTTGTTGAGCTCGCTCCACTGCATTTCCGAACCGGTCGTGAGCCGGAAGTTGAGAAGCTGCTCGCCGCGTCGAACGTCCATCGTGATCTCTTCGTCGGGCCGCACGCGGATGTCACGGCCCACGTCGGCGAAGTCGTCCACCGCCCGCCCCTCGACCGAGACGATCAGATCGCCCGCCTGTATGCCCGCCGCCTCGGCCGGCGAGCCAGCCACCACACCCGAGACGAGCGGGATGTTGATCCCGTTCAGCCCGGCGATCAGCGAAAAGACCACGACGGCGAACAGGGTGTTCATCACCACGCCGGCGATGATCACGTAGAACCGGGCCCACAGGGGTTTCTGGTCGAAGTCGCGCGGCGACGGCTGGCGCTCGGGGTCGCTGCGCCCCTCGATGGGCTCGACCACGTCCTCGCCCACCATGCCCTCCATCTTCACGTAGCCGCCGAGCGGGATCGCTGAAATCACGTACTCGGTCTCGCCGCGCGTGAAGCCCACGATCTTCGGACCAAAGCCGATCGAGAAGCGCGACACTTCGATGTCGACGCTCTTGGCCGCCAGGAAGTGGCCCAGCTCGTGGACGAAGATCAGAACGCCCAGGCAGACGATCGTAGCGGCAATGGTGAAGAGCATGCGGTTCCCTGTTCCGTGTGTTGTCGTTGGTCAGGGTGTCTTGCACCCCCACAGCGCCTCGCGGTTCCCCGAATCGTCCCCGGGCGTTCAGGATCAACTGCCCGAGGCACCCACCTGTTCCCGGGCCCGGCGGCGGGCCTCGAGATCGGCGTCGACCACCGCCTCGACCGACGCCGCCGCCCCACGGTCCCATCCCTGCAGCACGTCCTCCACGGCCCTCGCGATATCGAGGAAGCCGATCTCGTCACGCAGGAACGCCGCCACCGCGACCTCGTTCGCCGCGCTGTACGCGGCCGGCGCCGTGCCGCCGGCCCGTCCCGCCGCCACGCCGAGATCGAACATCGGAAATGCCTCGTGGCGGAGCGCCTCGAACTCCAGCGGGCTCGCACCAACCGGGTCGAACGACGGGCCCGGATCCGCGATTCGCTCCGGTGCGGTCAGGGCATAGAGGATCGGCGTCTCCATGGTCGGCTTGCCGAGCTGTGCGAGGGTCGACCCGTCCCGAAACTCGACCATCGAGTGCACGATGGAGGTCGGATGAACGACGACCTCGATATCATTGAACTCTATGTCGAACAACAGGTGTGCCTCGATGACTTCAAGTGCTTTATTGGCCAGAGTGGCAGAATCGACGGTGATCTTCGCGCCCATGTCCCAGGTCGGGTGTGCCAGAGCGTCGGCGGCCCGAATGTCAGCGAATTCTTTGGCAGGCGTGCACCGGAACGGACCCCCGCTGGCCGTGAGGATGAGCCGTCGGACCTCGGCGTGGGGCCGGTCACCGATGCACTGGTGGATCGCGCTGTGCTCGCTGTCGACCGGCAGAATCTCGCCCCCGCCCTCCCGCCAGGCGCGCACGACGAGCGATCCACCTGCCACGAGCGATTCTTTGTTGGCGAGCGCGAGGCGACGTCCGGCCCGGAGCGCCGAAACCGTCGATTCGAGCCCCGCGAACCCGACGAGCGCGTTGACCACCACGTCCGCCCGTGGATCCGCCGCAGCCTGCGACAGCGCGGCGGCGCCGTAGCGCCAGTCCCCCCGCCATGCCCGGGGCGCGTGATCTTCCGGCGCCACGTCGGCCAGCACGGCGAAGGCGGGCTCGAGTTCGGTCGCCAGCGTTTCGAGATCCGCGGCGCTGCGGGCCGCGCTGAGGCCCAGGACCCGGAAGCGCTCCGGATGGCGGCGCAGGACCTCGATCGTAGACCGGCCGATCGAACCGGTGGCTCCCAGCAGGACGACGTCGTGCAACTCGCTCACCCGAGTTCGCTCACCCGAGGTAGAACCAGAGGCAGACATACGCGACCGGGAAGGCCCACAACAGCGAATCCATGCGATCGAGAAGGCCGCCGTGGCCGGGAAGGAGACGTGAGGAGTCCTTGGCGCCGCATTCCCGCTTCAGGGCGGATTCCGCGAGGTCCCCCAGGATCGCCGCGGCCGAAATGCACGTGCCGGTCACCGCCATGGCCCCGTTGCCGAGCGCGGCGAGCTCAGGCACGGCGAAATGGGCGATCAGCAGTGCCGTCAACGGGCCGGCGAGGAGGCCGGCTGCCCCGCCCTCTATCGTCTTGTTGGGGCTGACGATCGGCGCCATCGGATGCTTGCCGAACGCTCGGCCCGCGAAGTAGGCCGCCGTATCCGACAGCCAGGTGACGACGACGGGCAGCAGGAACAGGGCGAACCCGAACGCACGATCCTCCACGAGCCGCTCGCGCAGCAGGAGCGCAAAGGCCAGCAGCCCCCCCACGTAGGCGACGGATGTGAAGCTGAGCGCCGTCGTTCGGAACGGGCCTGCTTCCGGGGGAATGCGCGTCGTCGCCACAACTGTCATCACGAGCAGCATCCCCGTCAGCACCAGGGTCGTGCCGCCGGCCCCGGTCGTCCATGCCACCACTGGCAACGCTACCGCCGCGACCGGTGCGAGCCGCGACAGGAAGGCGACGCGCCGCAGGGCCAGCATGCGGCCGATCTCGCTCACTCCGATCGCGGCTAGCGCGCCGAGTCCGATCGCCATCACGACGCCACCCCACCAGGCGACGACCAGGACGATGGGAATGCCGACGGCGGCCACCGCGAGTCGCCGAGCGAGGTTCGACCCCATCAGGCGCTCACCCCACCGAAGCGGCGGTCGCGCCGCTGATAGTCGCGGATGGCGGCGAAGAAGTCGGCCCGGCCGAAGTCCGGCCAGTATACGTCCGTCACGTAAATCTCGGCGTAAGCGATCTGCCAGAGAAGGAAGTTCGAAATCCGGAACTCCCCGGAAGTGCGCACGAGCAGGTCGGGGTCCGGCCAGTCGGCGGTGTACAGCCGCGCGGCGAAGTCATCGGCGG
>Ga0210123_1001203_pt1 | contig 13721 bp, 12 predicted proteins | sample Muzzi_PWB_D2_FD_185535 | JGI IMG/M metagenome (GOLD analysis project Ga0210123, IMG submission 185535) | Wetland microbial communities from San Francisco Bay, California, USA, that impact long-term carbon sequestration - Muzzi_PWB_D2 (SPAdes) | ecosystem: Environmental > Aquatic > Marine >... | reverse complement strand
GAAATATTCATAGACCCGGCCGACCACGTCCTCTTTTTTGTCCGCCACCGTATCGATGTTGGAGATGGTGTCGATGAGGGACGCAAGCTTGCTGCGGTCGAGGCCCAGGCGGGAAAAGTAGTTGTCGGGCAGCGCCCCTTTGAGCGCCGGGTTGTTTTTTTCCACGGTGGCCAGGGCCGTGTCGATCTTGATGGCCAGGTCGTCCTGCTTGGCCTGGCCCTGGACATAGCGCCAGCGGGATGCCTCGGGCAGGTAAAAGACATTTTTCATGGTGTAAAACTCCACCATGTCCAGGTACTTGTCTTTGCCCTCGGCCTTCAACTGTTCCCGGCGCGCTTCGAATTTGTCGCTGGCAAATTTTAAAAAAATAAGACTCAGCACCACATGCTTGTATTCGGAAGACTCCACCGAACCCCGCAGGCGGTTGGCCGTGTCCCACAGGTTTTGCTCAAAACCATTGAGTTTGGAGGGTGTCTCCTTCTTCGGCGGCTTTGGCCGGGCGACCTTTTCCGCCTCGGCTGCTGGGTTTGATTTCTCTTCCACCTCTACAATGTCCTGGCTGCCACCGTCACGCCCCATGATCCGGTCCACCAGATCCGCCTTTTTGCGTCCGGTGTCATCCAGCGCCATGCCGCCGCACACCGTCTTGAGGTCCACCAGCGAAAGCCTGTTCAAAATTTCCTCTATGTTGACAGACCGTTTCCGGGAAAGCGCGGCCACCAGCTCTTCCTTGTTGAGCCGCGATGTACTGGTCAATTCATGATCGGCGGCAATTTCCTGCAAAAAGTCCTTTGTGAGACAGTTCAATATATTCTGTTTGGGTGTCATATCGCTCTCATTGTTGATCTTTCGGGTCTATGCGCTAACTCTGGCAAAAAACTCAACCACGCCTTTGTACAAATTTTCTACCTGCTCCGCATTATATTCTTCTAAGTGGCCATGGGCGGTCTGGATCCCGAATGCCAACCCAGGCATCTATGCTTCGGAAACTGAAGCTATACTAAAGATTAGCGTATCCCCGGACCAGCATGCTTATAGAGGGTGCTTTTCGCAATCCCCAGTCGATCGCAGATCTGCTTAATCGATAGGCTCTTGTCTGCCATCAAGGCTTGGGCCATCGATTTGGTTTCTTCCGACACACCTGGCCGGCCGCCTTTGCGTCCCCGAGCACGGGCGGATTTCAGGCCAGCCTGAACCCGCTCACGTATCAAATCCCGTTCAAATTCGGCCAGTGCACCGAACAGATGAAAGATTAAGCGACCGCCTGCGGTGGTTGTATCAATTTTTTCCGTCAAGGATTGAAACCCCACCCCTTTTTTTTCGAGCTTTTGGACGGTCTCGATCAGATGGGACATCGAGCGCCCCATGCGATCAAGTTTCCAAACAACTAGGATATCACCCTTGCGGCAGAACTCAATCGCTTTGTCCAGCCCTATCCTTTGGGTCCGGGCCAAAAATTAACATTTTGCCACATCATTTTTGTCATTTTCAGAAGCTAATTTCACTGGATTTCAGAAGTCATCTTCATTAAGGCGGTCTTCTGTAATTGGTCGTAGAAAACCCGAATTTTTCATAGAAGCTATCGATCTCCTTGATCTTTTCGTTTGAAGGATCAGAGCCCAAAAGAAATGTCCGGATTCCTGTCGCGATCTCTTGGTTGGAGCGCATTTCTGCAACCAATTCCTGCGTTAGGGCATTAATTTTTTGCCATTGCAAGTCATATCCAGAGGTATTCTCATGAACTTGAGATTGCGTATCCGAGTCGATCGGTGGCGATGACAAGAGATCCTCCTGGTCGATTGGAAGGGACTGGAACAGAAACGCTTGAGCGCCGCTCTTTTTAAGTCGCCTCTCACACATCAATTGAACTGCGGTTGCCGCTGCACGCATCACAACTATCTGGCGCTCGGGTGTCATCAACTCGAATACAACTCTTCTTTGCGGCAACCCCTGTCGAACTTTACGCCCAAGCCTCTTCCAAACCTCAACGATATTCGGCCGGTATCGTCTTACCAAATAGGCTGGCAGGCTCAGCTCATCAATCAGTGCCCTCAGAAGTCTCAGCCATACCCCACCATGCACCTCTCGTAAAGGCAAGCTGACAGAGCCTTTTTCCACCGCCTGAACCGTCAACCGGTCAAGGGTGACTAATTCGGGGGGAGCTGGCGATACGCCGCTGCCTACCAAGGTCGCATTAGCGCCGAATCCGGAAAACCCATAGTTGAGCATAACACCATGGGTGGGGCAAGTCGTCATCCATGCCATCCGCCAGGAAATACGGCGATAGGGCTCAGGATCTTCATCCAAGCAGCTGCGGCAGACGAACGTGCGCTGCAAGTGGCACTGACTCAACCATGGAGTCCAACTCTTAAACCCGTTTGATGAGCGCAATGGTGCCGGAAATAATAGCGAGTGCTCGCCAACATAGGTTCGGAAGCCGTTTGAATTTGAATCCACACTGTCTATGAGAAGCGGCACCCATGCCCGCGCCGTCATGGCGCGGATCCGATCGAGCGGCACACCTGTGCGCTCAGATAAATTCGCCAGAAGCTTTTCGGGTGGATTGACGTCCAACTGTGCAGATGAAATGGGTTCGAAGCCAAGATCGTATTGAAGCAGGTCCCGGGGACTGCAGCCATATGCATAGGCAAGGCGCGCTATCCAGGATGACAGCGATTCTCGCGCATAGGGCAAAGGGTGTATCGGCCACCGTTTGGATCTCACCGCAATTGCCTTTCAAATGCCTTTCGACGCTCGGTTGGCGATTCGTAGTCCGCCAAAGCAAGTGTGCGCGCATTTATGGCCTCTTCTCCGCTTTCGATGGCGGCGATGGCCGCCCGAACCAGCAGAGCTGAAATTTCGCCGATGGTCCCTTCTGTTCGCGACAGCACATACCGTGGTAATTCCGACTGATGAACGCTGGAGGGATATCGAAGGGGGAAAGACGCTGCGAAACTGGAAAGCAACGACATCAACTCTTCCCCCTCCTGCCAGGTCGGCAGAATAAAGGGTTCGAACCGGTTCTCCAGTTGGTCGTCGCTGCGGATGGCGAGGTATGCCTCCCGGGTGCCGACACATACGATGGGAATCCGCAATTCATTTCCAAGATATCGGACCAGGTTCAAAAACTCACGTTGCATGGAGTTTGAGCCGGCCAGCATGTTGTGGCACTCGTCGATTACAAGCATCTGGACGGCAGTTGCCCGCAGCAGCTTCAAGGATAATGGTTCCAAATCCACCAATCGCATCCGTGGTCGTATGGGCGCATTCATAGCGGCAAGAAGCAGATAATAGAATCGACTGATGGACGGATCGGATGGCATTTGCATTACGAGCACAGGGATGATTTCGTTCGGGGTGTTTTCCAGCGGCTGCGATGGATGTGAACGTCGGAATTTTTCGACAATCATCGATTTGCCGTTGTTTGTCGGACCGATGATAAGAAGATTGGGCATGCGCTGCCGTTTGGGAAAGGTGAACAGCTCTTCAAGTTTCGATAGCGCTTGATGGGCTCGTGTGTATCCGATCCAACGCTCTGTGCGGATTCGCATCATTCTCTCCGGGTTTGGCAAACAAACAGCGGCCTGTGCGATTGGATGCAGGTGCGAGAGGTCCGAAAGTGAGCCCAAGCTATCTATCATTCTCACCACTCCTCGATGTCATCGAAGGGTTTTGAAGGAACCAATCCAGAGTTCGGCTCAACCGGCGGCAACTGCACAACGGGCTGAGAAGGGTTACTCAGATGAGCGCGCCGCTCATTTGCCCGGCGAGCTTTTCGGCTTTTTGCACCGGCTTTCGCTGCCAAATCCCTCATTTCGACGACCGCATTGAAGACGGCTCGCTCGTCGACTTTGCTTCGACCGGCCTTGCGCAACCGGGCGACCGCTTGGCGATGTTCCCAAAGCGTAATGGCCGGGTTGGACAGCGTACGGTAAGCGACTTCCAGATAACTGTTTTCATTTGGCAGGAGCACCCATATGCGACTTAAATCGCGTGGGTCGCGGCGAATCAGAAATTTGCGTCCTTTATCCCTGGCCGCAATCCACGGCGTGAGCGCATTGCTGAAGTAAGCGATATGATCGACCATAAAGCCGTGGCGCTGGATACGGCGCCGTATGACCGGAAGAAAATCAACCAGAAACGCTTTTGGGTCGACTACCGGTTTCGGGTCGCCTTTTTCGCGAATGCCTCGCTCCCATCGAGATATGGGGGGTTCATTGATGCCGAGATGAACCGATCCATGATAAGGCCCCGTTATGGCCAGGGCGAACCATAGCTTCAGCTCCTCCAATGTCAATGCTGCTTTGCGATCGGAATCATAGCTGCCTCGCTCGGCAACATTGGAGAATGTCGTACCGGGGAGGTTGTGCACCATCTGCATACAAGTTCCGATAATTCGCTCCACTATCCCGCCGAAGTGCGGTGCTCTCACAGGCCTGTGGCTGATTCTGATACCATGGACTTCACATCCGCGGCGCAGGGCTTCGCTGTGAAACTCTTTAGCGTTATCTACATAAACATGGCCGGGTTTTCCGTATACCGGCCACTGGGTTTCCAGGCCCATCCGCTCCAGCCAGGCTTGTTTGTCGATGACGGAGTGTGCCAGGCATAAGCCAACCGACACCGCTGAAGGCGGCTCCAGGGTTAAGCAGAATCCGGTGATGCATCGGCTGTAAACATCGATGCCGATGGTGATCCAGGGGCGTCCTATCGGTTGGCGTAAAACGGAATCGACAATAATCACGTCAACGGGGGTATGATCGAACTGAACGCTCTCAAGCGGGGCTGAGACCTCCGGGTAACTTCCTGTTACAGGTTTCAGGTGATGCCCTGCGGAGCTACCTTCTCTTGCCCGCAAAACCGTATCTGGACGCAAATGCCGAATTCTTGCCCGAACTGTATTTGCTGACGGTGTCTTTATCTCTTTCATCCGACAGCGACGGTGAATTTCTTTGATCACAGTCTCGATCTTGAATCTCTGCCGTGATAAATACAATTCGTTGATAACAGAAAAAATAAGGTGCTCAGTTCTTTCTGGAAGGCGACGCCCACCTCGCCCGCCATCTGATCGGGTAGGGGCAAGCGAGACCACTGACCCGCCGCTTTCTCGATAACGCCGAATCAGCGAATAAACCGTTCTTGATGAGAGACCTAATTGATCACCAGCAGCGGTAGCAATTGTTGAAGGGACTGTATCGCATGCGGATAGAGGCCCGATGATTTTTGCACGTCGCCGAGCCTCCTCCCAGGCTGCATCTGAAAGGGTGAGTGCACCACTCTCCGGTATTGTTATGGAATCAGTGTCAGACATGGCCTCACCTTAGTGAAGTCCACTTGTATCGAATCTACATACCACTAAACCCCGGTTGTGGCAAAATGAACCTTCAGAAATCGTGTTTAATACCGCATGAACTCAAGCTTCCCGCTGAAATCCACTAAAGACAGATTTCCTTCAGATTTCATGTTTGAATTGAGTAAAGATGAGTATGCGAATTTAAGGTCACAATTTGTGACCTTAGAGAGAGGTCAACATTCTCTGAAGATGACAGTGATTAGTCCGCTTAGTGAAGTCCACTTCTGGTAAATTTGTCTGCCACTGAAGCCCGGTTCTGGTAAAGAAAAAATTCAAAAGTCGATTTCAATTTTAATAAAATCAATGCATCTCACTGAAATCAGCTTCTGAAAATGACATTTGAGGTCGGGCCACATAGTTCATTAAACATGTGATTTGTGGACTCGGGTTGATGCTCTGAACATCTAAATCAGAGAGTAGCTGTTACATCCAGATCGACAAATATGCTTCCATTTGGTTTAAAATGAATCAAATGGATTTCCGAAATATGCAAGAATAGAAAGAGCTAATAAATATACGCTAATCAGTGATTGGATTCCGGATATCGATCGTGCCCATCCAGAGGCCTGAAGCCTGTATTCAGATGGTTCAATACGGGAAATCCAGTTACCAATATTTAACTCACGCCAACCAATGATAGAAGCTGAAAGCACACTGAAATAGAATCCCATTTTAAAACAGAAGCTGGCATTTAAACTGTCTAAAATCTTTTTTGGTTCTTCAACACCTAAATCCTCTCGCATTCGCCCGGAAATCCAAACTTTCCAAATGCCATCAGTTTTAACCTTACCATAAATATCTCCTGAAATTGCCTGAGCATATGGAAGTGCGAAGACTAAGATTCGGCCCACAAGTATAAAAGAGGTCTTTCCGGGGCCATACCCCATTTGCACGTTAAATCAAAGAAAAACCGTCCCAGAACAACTTCTATCTTTGTAATCAAATTGCCTTTGTATCGGGCGTTCATTAGACTTGAAGGTTTTATTGCATAAGTTATTTCTCGTTCCTGCGCTGAAAAAAGGTCTCAAAAACTGCCTTGTTTTTGGGAATGATGGTACTTTGATAATAAAACTGCCAATATATACTGAAATTATTGAACAAATGCAAGATTTCTGGATGTGGTTGTACAGTCTCATCAAACAGTCGTTTGTTGAGACTCTTGATAATAAGCCCAAACAATCATGACAAATTTACCACGTGATGGCAAAAATATTGCCATGTATCGGCGATTAATTACAAGCAACATTCTCGAAGCCCTAACGGACACCCCGGTCATCTTTTTGCACGGCGCGAGGCAAACAGGCAAAAGCACCCTTGCGCAGATGATCGCCGCTGGTCCTTACCATGCTACCTACGTGACACTCGATATTGTCGGTATTTTGGCTGCGGCTGGAACAGATCCATCCGGCTTCATAGCCGGTATCGAAAAGCCGGTCGTCATCGATGAAGCTCAACGGATACCAGAGCTGCTGCTGTCCATCAAAGAGGATGTAGACCGTCACCGACACCCTGGCCGGTATATCCTTACAGGGTCTGCTGACATATTGACAGTACCGAAAGTGGCGGATGCGCTTGCAGGGCGGATGGAACTGATGACCCTTTGGCCGTTATCGGTTGCAGAAATCAACGGGAAAGAAGAAAACATAGTCGATGCATGCTTTGAGCCTGATTATATCCGAAAATTGAATAAAGATCAGAAATTTGACATGAGTGAACACTTGATTGCCGGCGGCTTTCCCGAACCCCTTGCGCGCTCAAGCCATCGCCGCAGAACGGGTTGGTTCGATTCCTATGTATCCACCATCCATGATCGGGACATCCGGAGCCTATCCCATATCCAGGATCTCACGGCTGTGCCCGGACTTCTGAAACTGCTTGCATCGCGGATCGCCACACTGCACAACCAATCCGAGTTATCGAGAAGCAGCGGAATTCCCAACAGCACGCTGACACGCTATTTGGCCCTTCTAAAGACAACCTTTTTAGTGCAAGCGCTTCCGGCCTGGTCAACCAACCTGGGCAAACGCCTCGTCAAGTCGCCCAAACTGATGATGGTCGACACAGGCTTGGCCTGTGCTTTAATGGGTATCGATAAAAAAGGGATACAACAGGGGGGGCGAATTCGTCGGAAGGCTCTTTGAGAATTTTGTCGCCCTGGAGATGTTCAAACACGCCGCCTGGTGCCGGAAATCAGTACGCCTTTACCATTTCCGATCATGCGGCGGGCAAGAAGTGGACATTGTGGTTGAGGACGGCCAAGAGCAGGTTGTCGGCATCGAGGTCAAGCTCTCTGCCACCCCTTCTGCCAAGGATTTTGCCGGGTTGAGGATGTTGAAAGCGCATTTGAAGAAAAAGTTTGTTCGCTGGTTGCTGATCTATACTGGAAATGATGTCGTCCCGTTTGAAAAGAACCTGCATGCTGTGCCCATCCAGTACTTTATGGGAAGTCATGGCTGATCCGGTGGACAAATCCACCATGTGTGCATTTCTGTGTGAATATTATTGCTTCGGCGGCAAGCGTTTTTATCTGATTGTCATTGTTATGGCCATGGGTTTTCGGTGAGCCGGCAAACGCTTTACGCGATGCTCGAGCTTGAACGCTTCGCTTTTGGACATCTTCCGGCTTGCACACACGAACTCCACTGGTCGCCGGGATCTGGTGTATTTGGCCCCCGTTCCGGCGTTGTGGGCCGCCAGACGATTTCCCAGGTCTATTGTGACCCCACAATAGAGCGTATTGTCCGAATATCTCAGGGCACAATCAGCGCGACTGGGCGGCATACTGACCGGGTGTGACACCGACGATCTGCTTGAAGTGACGGGTCAGATGGCTTTGATCGGCGAATCCGGCTTCAGCCGCCACCTGAGCAATCGGCATTTTCTTCATCAAAAGACGCTTGGCCAGGCGGATGCGCTGCTGCTTATGGTAGGCATGGGGCGGCAACCCAGTGTATTGGCGGAACAGGCGAGAAAAATAGAACGGACTCAACCCCGCATGGGTGCTGAGCTGCCCGAGGGAGATATTGTCAGTGATATTTTCGTCAATGTAGTCCATCGCCGATTTAATGGCTGTCCGTTCGGGCCCTGATCTTCTTATTGCCGGCGGATTGCCGGCACATTGAATAATCAAACGCCCCATGATGTCGAAAAAGAACGACTGGCGCTCAAGAAATGATTGCGACGTTTCCAGCAAGTGATGGAGGCCTTTGATTTGACGGGCCAGTTGACGATCCTTGATTACCGCGTCCTTGAAATAGGGCATCTCCCCTGAACCGTTGGTGATGCTTCCCGCCACCTGCCGAAGCATATCGATGGACGGATAGAACATGCGATAGGTCCATCCGCTGCGGTCCCCCGAATGGCCGGTATGAACCTCGTCGGGATTGATGATCACCACATCCCCGGGCAGGGCCCTATGAATCGCGCCGCGATAGTAGAAAACTTCCACGCCCCGCTCAATCATGCCGATAACATACCCGGCATGGGTATGGCGCGAGAAGGTGTGCGATATATACGTGGCTTTGAGCAGTTCAAGCTCGCCGATGTCCGGTGCACGCCAGAATGTGGCCTTCTCCTTCATGGCACAACAGTTTATCCACGTCACGGTGCGCTGTCAAACTACGACAAGGGTCCACAAAATAACATTTGTGTCTTTTTCTTGCTTACAAGATTACATTTTTGTAGTAATAACTATCAATAATTAATTTTAAATATATTATTTTATATATTATCAGATAGTTAAAATAATACTCCACCTCGGCATGCTGCATGCACATGGAAATAAAGTTTTACCCTATCAAGAGAGCAAAAAAGCAAACTGAGTACGATTCGAGCAACTGGACATTTTTGTATGCCAAATGACAAAACGGCAACCCACACGCAATACGCATGAATCTCTTTTTAATCGTCACCGAAGAGTGTCACAACAGATGGATATAATTACGATTTAGAACTTGCTGCAATTCCAGTTTTTGATGAAAAGGAGGCGTTGATGAAATCCAACCTGAAAGTTGCAATTTTGTTATCCACTCTCTTGCTGCTGATTCCTTCCATTGCATTGGCTGCCGGACAAGAACAGGTAGACACCGGCACCACCGCCTGGATGCTCGTCTCCACCGCCCTGGTGCTGCTGATGGTCCCGGGCCTGGCCATGTTCTACGGGGGCCTGGTGCGCACCAAAAATGTATTGGGTACCATGATGCACAGCTTCGTCTCCATCGCCATCATCGGTGTGCTGTGGGTGGTTTGCGGTTATGCCCTGGCTTTCGGCAAGAACATCATGGGCGGTTTTCTGGGATGGAACAGCGACTACTTCCTGTTGCGCGGCATCGACGACACCATTACCAACGGTGTGCCCGAGTACGTCCTGGCCATGTTCCAGGGCAAATTCGCCATTATCACTCCCGCCCTGATCAGCGGCGCACTGGCCGAACGGGTCTATTTCAAAGGGTACACGCTCTTTATCGTCCTCTGGTTCCTGTTCATCTACTGCCCTTTGTGCCATTGGGTCTGGGCGTCTGACGGATGGCTGTTTAATTCGGGCGCCGCCGGCGTCATCGACCTGGCCGGCGGATTGGTGATTCACGTCTCGGCAGGCATCAGTGCGTTGATAGTGGCACTCTACCTCGGGCCCCGCAAAGGGTATCCCAAAACCACCATGGCGCCCAACAATCTGGTCATGACCATGATGGGAGCCGGCCTGTTATGGGTCGGCTGGTTCGGGTTCAACGCCGGCTCCACCGTTCATAGCGGCTTGGATACGGCCCGCGCGCTCACCATGACCCAGGTATCAGCCGCCAGCGGTGCGCTGACCTGGATGATTATCGAAGCCTTTGTTTTTCGAAAAGTCACTTCTTTGGGTTTTGTCTCGGGCATCCTGGCTGGCCTGGTGGTCATTACGCCGGCCGCAGGAGTGGTCCTGCCTTCCGGTGCCATGGTGTTGGGGGCCTTGTCCTCCATGGTTTGCTACGGGGCCTTGAACGCCAAACTCAAAATCGGGTATGACGACAGCCTTGATTGCTTCGGCATCCATGGCGTCGGCAGTGGATTGGGCATCCTGTTGCTCAGTTTCTTCATCCGTGACAGTTGGATGGCGGCCGCCAACGATAGCATTGCCGGATGGACGGTGTGGCATCAGCTGCTGGTGCAGCTCAAAGGCTTGGGCGCCACCGTTGCTTTGGCGGCCGTGGGTACGGTCATCATTTGTGTGCTGGTGGAGAAAACCATCGGTTTCCGCATCGAGGAACAAGGTGAATTTGAAGGTCTCGATCAATTTCTGCACAGCGAAAACGGTTACGGCCTGATCTTTCCCGAATCGCGCTAAATTCTTTCTGACTAAAAATGAGGGGGCACAGCGGTCTGTGTCCCCTCATTGAATTGGCTTTCACATCTCCCAAGTCGCATCACCAAAAAAAACCCCATGGTCCTTCTGTAAGAATGTTTCGATAGCATCCCGAATGTCCCCCAGGCGAAAGCTGGGGCCGTGCCCTGGATAACATTCCGTCTCGTCGGGCCAGGCGAGGATGACGCTGCGCAGGGTGCTCAGGGTCAGTCTGAAATCTTCAGCGGACCAGGTTTTGCCCGGCCCGCCGGCAAAAATCGTATCGCCCACGACGATTCTATGATCGTCCTCAATGGAAAAGCAGACCTGATCGGCTGTATGGCCAGGTGCCTGATGGACACGCAACAGGTGCCGACCGACGGTAAAGGTTTCTCCGTGGGTCAACCATTGGTCCGCCTGGATGGAGCTGCGCAGGGCGTCTTTGCCCGAATGCGCCAACACCGGCACTTTCAATGCCTCTCGCATGGCTGCCAAAGCACCGATATGGTCCGGGTGGCTGTGGGTAATCAATATGGCCTGGGGATACGTGCCTGCCAACATGTCCTGCAACCGATCCGGTTCGGCACCGGGATCGATAAGCACGCTCCGCCGGGTGACGGGACAAACGAGAACATAGCAGTTCATGGACCACGAACCAACGGCTCGGCACAGCATTTTCATTCAATCTCTCCCTTAGAGGCGCTTCCAAGGCCTATTATGTTTACTGCGTTTACGCGCCTGCATCCCAGAATAAGGCCACCAATCACACCCATACGATCTCATGCGGAGGTCTGCGGGCAAAGCTGCCTGGTGCACATTGAGCAATGGTGGCTTAACGCCGTACCTTTACAACACACCTCTCAGCTCCTCATCGAGGTTGCTGCTGCGCTGTCAACGCAGGGCTCACACTCACACGGAAGGGTTGCGGTTTGCGCAACCGCTTGCAAGCGGCAGGCAAGAGTGCCATTTGTCCATTGAGATGCTGCCGTATTTCTTGCAGCGTCGGCATGTTCTGGCTGATATGGCCTGCCGTCATCACCGGCGACAAAAGCTTTTCGCTTTGGGGCAAATCCTCGCTTCGGTGGCCGATGATATCCTCCTTAAAGCACCCATCCGCCCCCTTGAATCTGTAGAGTTGCTTTTGACCGGCCAACGTCTCCTTTCCCGGCGAAAGCTTGCGAACGTCGCGCCCATTATAGCGCACCAATTTATACACCAAATCCAGATAGGGTTCGTCCGCAGACACCCCCACCTTGGTACCCACCCCGAAAGCGTCGATGGCGGCACCCTGCTCAATTGCATCGGCCACCCCATACTCATCAAATCCGCCACTGGCAAAGATTTGAAGCTCCGGCAGACCGGCCTCGTCGAATAGCCCCCGCACTTTGCGGCTCAATGCGGTCATGTCGCCGGAATCCAGTCGAACGCCGATCAACTGCTTTCCGCCGGCGGCCATGACGCGCGCGATTTCAATGGCCAGTTTGGCACCACCAAGGGTATCATATGTATCAATGAGCAAAATGCTGCGTTCCGGAAACGTCGCCACATATGCTTCAAATGCCTGCGCTTCGCTGTCAAATGAGAGAACAAATGAATGCGCCATGGTCCCGGCCACGGGAATGTCGTACTGCCGCCCGGCCAACACGTTGCTGGTGGCCTCGAAACCCGCCAGGTAAGTGCTGCGGGCAACGGCCATACCGGCCGTGGCACCCTGGGTACGGCGCAGGGAAAAATCGATCAATTTTCGTCCCCGGGCCGCATGCACGCATCGGGCCGCTTTGGTGGCGGTCAAGGTATGCACACCAAGGATGTTGATGAGACAGGTTTCGAGAAGCTGGGCTTGAATCAGCGGTGCCGTGACTTCCAGAATAGGCTCATTCGGAAAAAAAATGGTGCCTTCGGAAAGCGCCCACACGTCACCCGTAAATTTTAGCCCGTGAAGATATGCCAGGAAGGAAGGCTTAAACAGCTCCAGCGATCCGAGATAATCGATGTCGCCCTGGTCAAACCGGAAATTTTCAAGTACATCCAGAGCCGGCGCCAGACCGGCCGCCACATAATACCCGCGTTGGGGTTGCGCTCTGAGGAAGAGGGAGAAGGTGGCCTCGGCTTCCAAGCCATGTTCCCAATAACCGGCCGCCATGGTTAATTCATATAGATCGGTAAATAACGGGCTGGAAACGAGGTCCGGATTCATACTATTTTTGCCCCGTAAATCCTTTCCATCCTTTGCAGCGCATAGGCATGGGCCTCCGGATCAAAGTCCGCCACACCGCTGCGGGGCACCTGAACGGCGTAGTCACGATTCACCAGGCCGCCCACCGTGTCCATGACGCATATCGAGGTGCATACACCCACCACTTCGACCTGTGCGGGCCGCAAGGCCGATAAAACCTGATCCAGCCGCGTATCGTAAAATCCACTGTACCGCCGCTTGGGGATCACATGATCATTGGGAAACGGGGCCAAGGCCGCGATGATTTCACTGCCCCAGGTGCCGGCCACGCAGTGGGGGGGGAACTTCTCAAACTCCTTGTCATCCGGTGAGTGGGCATCCTGCAGGAAAATCACCCCACGATCTGCACTGCGATAGAGATCCAATCTGTTTTTGATATCGGGTATGATGGCTCGGGCACTTTCACCACAATACAAGGCCCCTTCAGGGTCGATGAAATCGTTGAGCATATCAATTATGATGAGGGTGTCGGACTTCATGGCAACGCTCCTGAACATCGGCTGGGTAACATCAGCAGTCATCGGCCTCACGTGCTCCGAATTGCCGATTCAGCCGGAACAAGACCTAAATAGAAATATAATACAGTCCCCGTTGCTGTCCATGTGCCGACGTTGGGTATTTGATGGATAAAAAGTGTCTGCCCGGGATTCGCATGACGTTTCCGCCAAGTACCATCATTCGGTTGTTTGGGGCCAAACTGCATTTCCCCGCGTTTCAGTGTGATAGCAGAATCTGGCCCACTCAAATTCGCGATTGGATATGGGGCAGCGCAATTTGACTTTGGCATCGCTGAGGCCCACCACTTCCCAATC
>Ga0210123_1001202_pt1 | contig 13722 bp, 11 predicted proteins | sample Muzzi_PWB_D2_FD_185535 | JGI IMG/M metagenome (GOLD analysis project Ga0210123, IMG submission 185535) | Wetland microbial communities from San Francisco Bay, California, USA, that impact long-term carbon sequestration - Muzzi_PWB_D2 (SPAdes) | ecosystem: Environmental > Aquatic > Marine >... | reverse complement strand
TCAACCAGGCCATGCGCATCCTCGGCCGCCAGTTCGTCATGGGCCGCACCATCGATTCGGCGATCCAGCGCGCTGCGGCGCTCGAGGCGCGCGGCTACAGCTATTCCTACGACATGCTGGGCGAGGCGGCGCGCACCATGCACGACGCCGAGCGCTATTTCGACGCCTACCGCAACGCGATCGCGGCGATCGGCAAGGCGGGCCGGGGCCGGGGCCCGATCGCGGCGCCGGGCATCTCGGTCAAGCTATCGGCGCTGCACCCGCGCTACGAGGTGGCGCAGGCCGGCCGCGTGATGGACGAGCTGGTGCCGCGCCTGACCGCGCTGGCGCACGACGCGGCGACGGTCGACATCGGCATGACCATCGACGCCGAGGAGGCCGACCGGCTCGATCTGTCGCTCGACGTCATCGAGGTGGTCTCCGGCGAGCCCGCGCTCAAGAGCTGGAACGGGCTTGGCTTCGTCGTGCAGAGCTATCAGAAGCGCGCGCCCCAGGTGCTCGACTGGCTGGCCGAGCTGGCGACGCGGCACGGCCGCCGGTTCATGCTGCGCCTGGTCAAGGGCGCCTATTGGGACGCCGAGATCAAGCGCGCCCAGGAGCTCGGCCTGCCCGGCTACCCGGTGTTCACCCGCAAGCCCTCGAGCGACGTGTCGTTCCTGGCCTGCGCGAAAAGGCTGTTCGACCGCGCCGACGCGTTCTATCCGCAGTTCGCCACCCACAACGCGCACAGCATCGCGACCGTTCTGGAGTTCGCCGGCGAGTCGCGCGACTTCGAGTTCCAGCGCCTGCACGGCATGGGCGAAAGCCTCTACGAGGAGATCGTCGAAACCCAGAAGCTCGGCATCGGCTGCCGCATCTACGCGCCGGTCGGGCAGCACGAGGACCTGCTCGCCTATCTCGTGCGACGCCTGCTGGAGAACGGCGCCAACAGCTCCTTCGTCAACCGCATCCAGGACGACCGCCTGCCGGTCGAGGAGATCATCGCCGACCCGGTGGCCGGCGTGCGCGCCCTGGCGCACGTGCCGCATCCGCAGATCCCGCAGCCGCGCCACCTCTACGGCGCGGAGCGGCTCAACTCGGCCGGCGTCGACCTCACCGACCGCGCGCTGCTGCAGCAGCTCGCGCCGCGCATGGAGGCGGCGCTGGCGCGTGACTGGACGGCCGCGCCGATCGTCGACGGGCGGGAGCGCGACGGGGCGACCCGGCCGGTGCCCTCGCCGGCCGACCGCGAGCGCATCGTCGGGCAGGTGATCGAAGCCGGCGCCGAGGACGTCGACGCCGCGCTGAGCGCGGCCACCAAGGCGGCGGCGGACTGGGCCGCGACCCCGGTCGAGACGCGCGCCGCCGCGCTCGAGCGCGCCGCCGCTTTGATGGAGGAGGAGATCGCCGACTTCATGGCGCTCTGCGTCGCGGAGGCCGGCAAGACCCTGAGCGATGCCGTCGCCGAGGTGCGCGAGGCGGCCGACTTCTGCCGTTACTACGCGATGCGCGCGCGCAATGAGTTCGACCGTCCGCTGCGCCTCCGGGTGCCGCGCGGCGAGGCCGACCGGGTGCGCCTGCGGGGCGGCGGCGTGTTCGCCTGCATCAGCCCGTGGAACTTTCCGATGGCGATCTTCTGCGGCCAGATCACCGCGGCGCTGGCCGCCGGCAACGCCGTCGTCGCCAAGCCGGCCGAACAGACGCCGCTGATCGCCGCCGCGGCGGTGCGCCTGCTGCACCGCGCCGGCGTCCCGCCCGAGGTGCTGCACCTGCTGCCCGGCGACGGCGCCGCGGTGGGCGGCCCGCTGGTCGGCGATCCGCGCGTCGGCGGCGTCTGCTTCACCGGCTCGACCGAGGTCGCGCACCTGATCAACCGCACGCTCGCCGGGCGGGCCGGGGCGGCGGCGCCACTGATCGCCGAGACCGGCGGGCAGAACGCGATGATCGTCGATTCCACCGCGCTGCCGGAGCAGGTCACGCGCGACGTGCTGGTCTCGGCGTTCCAGAGCGCGGGGCAGCGCTGCTCGGCGCTGCGCGTGCTGTTCCTGCAGGCGGACGTCGCCGACCGGATGCTCGACATGCTGGCCGGCGCCATGGAGGAGCTGACCGTCGGCAACCCGGCGCTGCTGTCGACCGATATCGGGCCGGTGATCGACGAGGAGGCGCAGGCCATGCTGCAGGGCCACGCCAAGCGGATGCTCGGCGAGGGCCGCCTGATCAAGCGCGCCAGGCTCGGCCCAGGCACCGACCGCGGCCACTTCGTCGCGCCCGCCGCCTTCGAGATCGACCGCATCGCCCGGCTGCAGCACGAGGTCTTCGGGCCGATCCTGCACGTCGTGCGCTACGACGCGGCGCAGCTCGACAAGGTGGTCGAGGCGATCAACGCCACCGGCTACGGCCTGACCATGGGGATCCATACCCGCATTGACGAGACCTGGCAGGACATCTTCGCCCGCGCCAAGGTCGGCAACACTTACGTCAACCGCAATCAGATCGGCGCCATCGTCGGCGTGCAGCCGTTCGGCGGCCAGGGCCTCTCGGGCACCGGGCCCAAGGCCGGCGGTCCGCAGTACCTGCACCGCTTCGTCGCCCAGCGCCCGGCGAACGGCGCGGCGGACGGGGTGGCCGACGGGGCGGCGAACGGCGACAGCGCCGTACGGACGGAAGAGCCAGCCGGCCTGCGCGGCTTCAAGATGTCGGGCAGCGCGCTGCGCGCCGCGGTCGCCGCCACGCTGGACGTGCAGGACGCCTGGGCCGCGACCCCGGCGGCGCGGCGCGCGGCGATTCTGGAGGCGGCGGCCGGCCGGCTCGAGAGTGACGACGCCGGCGCGGTGCGCAGCGCCGGCTATCTGCGCTTCTACGCCGCGCAGGCCCGCGCCGAGTGCGGCGGGCCGCAGGTGCTGCCCGGCCCGACCGGCGAGCGCAACGAGCTGTCGCTCGCGCCGCGCGGCTTGGTCGCCTGTCTCGCCGCCGGCGGCGACGCGGGGCTGGCCGCCCTGGTCGGGCAGAGCGCGGCGGCGCTGGCCGCCGCCAACTGCGTCCTGCTCTGGCATCCCGACGAGGCGCTGGTCGCGCGGGTCGCGACGCTGTTCCGCGACGGCGGCCTGCCCGAGGGCGTGCTCTGCGGCCTGCCGGCCGGCAGCGACGCCGACCTGGAGACCCTGCTGGTCGAGCCGCGCCTGGCCGCCGTGGCCCTGGCCGGGCCGGACGCCCTGGCCGACGCCGCCGCGCGCGTGCTGGCCGAATGCGACGGGCCGATCCGCCCGCTGATCCGCCACCTGGAGACGCCCCGGGCAACGCCCAAGGAGACACCGGCCGAGGCCGCCGGGCTGGGCGCGCCGCTCGCCGGCAGCCCGCACTACCTGCACCGCTTCACGCACGAGCGCACGCTGTCGATCGACACCACGGCCTCGGGCGGCAACGCCTCGCTGCTGTCGCTCGGCGAGGAGGCGCGCTAGGACGGGACCTAGGGCCGGGGCTCGCGCCGTTCGCCGGGCGCGACGATTTCGGGGACCGGCAGCCCCTCCGCGGCGGGCAGGGTCTCGGGCAGGGTCTCGGGCAGGGTCTCGCCGGCGCGCCGCGGCCGCTCGATCACGATGAAGGCGACTCCGCCGATCACCACCAGGCCGCCGAGGACGGTCTGCAGGCTGAGGCTTTCGCCGAGCACCGTGACGCCGCCGATCACCGCAAAGACCGGCATGAGCAGCAGGAAGGGCGCGACGTGGTTGACCGGGTGGCGGCTGACCAGCGTGTACCACAGCCCGTAGCCGAGCGCGGTCATCACGAGCCCGAGGTAGAGCACCGTGCCCCAGACCAACCAGCCGGCCGAGCGGATGGCCGCCAGCTGGCCGTGCTCCAGGACCAGCGAGAAGACGAAAAGCTGCGGCGTGGCGAAGACCGCCATCCAGGCGATCAGCGTGAAGCCGCCGACGGGGCCGAGCTGCCGCACCATGATCTGGCCGACGGCCCAGGCGAAGGGCCCGGCGATCAGCAGGAAGAGCGCCGCGTCGGCGTTCTGCAGGCGCGGCTCGCCGCTGATGATGGCGACGCCGACGAAGGCCGTGGCGATGCCGAGCCACTTGCGCAGGCCCGGCTTCTCCTTGAGGAACACCGCGCCGAGCAGCAGCAGGAAAGGCACCTCGAGCTGCACGACGAGCACGGCGACCGAGGCGTCGACGCGCTGCAGGCCGGTGAAGGTCAGGCTGTACTGGATGGCGCCGGAGATGAGCGCGATCAGGAAGATGCGGCCGAACAGCGCGACCGGCGGGCGCACGAACCAGACCAGCGCCAGCGCGGTCACGGCGAAGCGGAAGGCCATCAGCAGGATCGGCGGGAAATGGCCGATCGCCGCCTTGGCGAAGACGATGCCCATGCCCCAGATCAGGGCCACGGCAACGCCGGCGATGATGTCCTGAAGGCGCAGAGTCACGTCGAGTCCCTGGTCACGTCGAGTCCCTGGTCACGTCGGGTCCTTGGGGGGGTCCGCTCCGGGGCCCCGGACCGCCCGGCGCCGCCACCGCCGGACGCTAGCCGAAGCATCCCGGTCCCGCCACGGCAAAGTGACGGGGCCGTGCTACACTGCCCGGCATGAGCGAGCGAAGCGACCTCGACCTCGCGGCCGTCCGAGAGGCGCTGCAGCGGGAGCGCATGGAAATTCTGGCGATGAGCGCCGGCACGGCCGATTCGCGCCGCCCGGTCGAGCTCGATCAGCAGAGCGTCGGGCGCCTGTCGCGCATGGACGCGATGCAGGTGCAGGCCATGGCGCAGGCCGTCGACGCCCGCCGCCAGGGGCGCCTCAAGCGCATCGAGGCGGCGCTCAAGCGGCTCGACGCGGGCGACTACGGCTATTGCCTCGAGTGCGGCGAGGAGATCCCGGCCAAGCGCCTGGCGATCGACGCCGTCACCGAGCGCTGCGTCGACTGCGCGGCATAGCCGCGGGCGCTCGCGACAGCCTGAAGACTCGGGAGATTCCGCATGCGCGTTCCGGCCAGACGGCTTTCCGCCTATCCCCTCTTCCTGCGGCCGTTCTTCTGGAACCAGCGCCGCAAGTACGGCGCGGTGCTGCAGGCGGCGCTGCTCTGGGCGCGCTCGCCGAAGCTGTTCCTCGGCGTGGCGCTGCTCTACGGCATGATCGACCGGCGGTCCTCGCCGCTCGACCCGGCGCTGCGCTCGCTCGTGACGGTGCGCGTCTCGCAGATCAACGCCTGCGCATTCTGCGTCGACATCAATTCGGCGACGCTCTTGAAGCGCGGCGTCGCCATGGACAAGGTGGCGGCGCTCGCGCGGTGGCGCGAGAGCGACCGCTTCGACGCGCGCGAACGGGCCGTCCTCGACTACGCCGAGGCCATGACGCGCAGCGACCTGGCCGTCTCCGACGCCACCGTCCAAGCGCTGCGCGCCCATTTCGACGACGACGGCATCGTCGAGCTGACCGGCCTCGTCGCGTTCCAGAACATGTCGAGCAAGTTCAACAGCGCGCTCGGCGTGCCGGCCCAGGGTTTCTGCCCTCTTCCGCCGGACGCCGCGGCGGCGGATTCGCCCGATTGAAGCCCGCAGCGAGTCCGTGCGAGGATCGCAACCCTGACGTGTCGACGCCCGGGGCCCTTCCCGAGACGCGATGCGTCCGGAACACAGGAGAGGCAGGACATGGGCAAGTACATCGCGCTCGCGAGCTGGACCGACCAGGGCATCCGCAACGTCAAGGACTCGCCGGGGCGCGTCGACGCCGCCCGCAAGCTCGCCAAGAAATACGGCTGCGAACTGCAGGACTTCTATATGACGATCGGCGCCTACGACATGGTGGTGACGATCGAGGCGCCGGACGACGACTCGATGGCCAAGTTCGCGCTTGCGCTCGGCGCCGCGGGCAACGTGCGCACGACGACGCTGAAGGCCTTCACCGAGGACTCCTACCGCAAGATCGTCGCCGCGCTGTAGCGCGGGTCACAGATCGAGCTTGAGGCGCTTGGAGCGCGCGCGCGAACAGCACACCGTCATCAGCGTGTTCGACGCGTGCTCCTCGTCGTCCAATACCATGTCGCGGTGGTCGGGCTCGCCCGCCAGCACGCCGGTGATGCAGGTGCCGCAGAGACCGTCCTTGCAGGCGCTGTCCACCGCAATGCCGTTCTCCTCGAGGACGTCGAGGATGGTCTTGTCGGCCGGCACCTCGAAGACCTCGCCGCTGCTGGCGATCTCCACCTCGAAGGCGGCGTCCGGCTCGTGCTCGCCGATCACGGATTCGTCGATCGAGAAGTATTCGAAATGCACCGTGCCCGCCGGCCAGTGGTCGCTGGCCGCGCGCACCGCGGACATCAGGCCGGCCGGGCCGCAGCAATAGAGGTGGTCGCCCGGCTGCGGCGTCGCCAGCAGCGCCTTGGCGTCGAGCCCCAGCGCCGGCACTCCGCCGTCGTAGTGGAAGCGGGTGCGCGCGCCGTACGGCGGGGCCGAGAGCAATGCGCGGAAGGCGGCGCGCTCGGGCGCGCGCGCGCAGTAGTGCAGGTGCCAGTCGGCGCCACTCTTGTGCAGCTGCCGCACCATGGCCAGCACCGGCGTGATGCCGATGCCGCCGGCGATCAGGATGACGCGCCGGGCGCCCTCGCGGATCGGGAAGTTGTTGAGCGGTTCGGTGATCGCCAGGGTGTCGCCCTCTTCGACCTCGTCGTGCAGGCAGGCCGAGCCGCCGCGGCTGTCCGGCTCGCGCTGCACGCCGATGACGTAGCGCCGGCGGTCATCCGGATCGCTGCTGATCGAATACTGCCGCACCAGGCCGTTCGGCAGGTGCACGTCGACGTGCGCGCCGGCGGTGAAGGACGGCAGCTCGCCGCCGTCCGGCGCCGCCAGTTCGAAGCTGCGGATCTTGTCGGCCTCGTCGCGGATGCGCACCACGCGTGCCGGGAAGGTCTGCCGCTCGCTCATCGCCGTCTCCGTCGTTGCGCGGGGCCTGCCGCGCGCCTTGCGCCGCCCTCTCTACCGAAGCGCGCGAAGCGAACCAAGGCCCGTCAGCCCGTCTTGCTGCCGCCGCGCCGCACGGGGCGCAGCAGGTGGACGTGCGCCGCGTCGTAGAGCCGACTGTCGGCGAAGGCAGCCTGCTCACCCAGCGCGGGGCCGACCAGGACGAGCGCGGTGCGGGTGATCTTCGCCGCACGCACCCGCGCGCGGATGTCGGCCAGCGTGCCGCGCAGGACGAGCTCGTCGGGCCAGCTCGCGCGGTAGACCACCGCGACGGGGCAGCCGGCGCCGTAGCGCGGCGTCAGGGTCTCGACCACGTGGCGCAGATTGCGCACCGAAAGGTGGATCGCCAGCGTGGCGCCGGAAGCGGCCAGGGTGGCGAGGTCCTCGCCCTCCGGCATCGGCGAGGCCTTCATCGCGGTGCGCGTCAGGATCACCGTCTGGCTGACGCCGGGGAGCGTCAGCTCCTGGCCCAATGCGGCGGCGGCGGCGGCGTAGGCCGGCACGCCGGGCGTGATGGTGTAGTCGATGCCGAGCGCGGCCAGCCGGCGGATCTGCTCGGCGATCGCGCCGTAGAGCGACGGATCGCCGGAGTGCACGCGCGCCACGTCGTGCCCGGCGGCCTGCGCGGCCTCGATCTCGGCGATGATCTCGTCGAGCGTCATCGGCGCGGTGTCGCGCACGCGCGCGTCCGGCGCGGCGTGCGCCACCACCTCCTTCGGCACCAGCGAGCCGGCGTAGAGCACCACCGGGCAGCGCGCGATGAGGTCGCGCCCGCGCAGGGTGATGAGGTCCGGCGCGCCCGGCCCGGCGCCGATGAAGTGCACCGTCACGCCGCGTCCTCCGAGCCGCGCGCCGGCTTCGCCTTGGCCGCGTAGCCGCGCGGCGTGTAGACCCAGCGCCCGCCGTCGCCGCGCGGCACGATGCGCGTCTCCGAGGCGCCGACCAGCACGACCGTCAGCATGTCGACCAAGTCGGGCGTCAGCGCGTCGAGGCGGACAATCTCGACGCTCTCGCCGTCGCGGCCCAGGTTGCGCGCCAGCACCACCGGCGTCGCGGCCGGGCGCCGCCCGCCGAGGATGCGCGCGGCCGCCGCGAGCTGGTCGCGCCGGCGGCGCGACACCGGGTTGTAGAGCGCCACCACGAAGTCGCCCTCGGCCGCGGCACGCAGGCGCCGTTCGATCACCGGCCAGGGAGTCAGCAGGTCGGACAGCGATATGGCGCAGAAGTCGTGGCCGAGCGGCGCGCCGGCGCGCGCGGCGGCGGCCTGCAGCGCCGAGATGCCGGGCACGACGGTGATCGCGGGCCGCGCCCAGGCGGGCTCCTCGGCGCGCTCGATCAGCTCGAAGACCAGCGCGGCCATGGCGTAGATGCCCGGGTCGCCGGAGCAGACCAGCGCCACGTCGCGGCCCTGCGCCGCCAGCTCGAGTGCGGCGCGCACCCGCGCCTCCTCGTCGCCCAGCGCGTAGGCGTGGCAGGCCTTGCCGGCGGCGAGCGGCCCCAGCAGGTCGAGGTAGAGGCGGTAGCCGACCAGGTCGCTCGCTTGGCGCAGCGCGGTCTCGGCCTCCGGCGCGCGCCACATGGGATCGCCCGGCCCGAGGCCGACCACCGCCAGGCTGCCGCGCGCCCGGCCGAGCGCCGCGGGCTCGAGCGGTGCGGGCGCCTGCGCCACGGCGCAGGTCGCGCGCGCCGACTTCGTCTTGGGCACGACCAGCGCCGCTTCGGGGCCGGCGGCGGCGAGCGCCGCGCCCTCGGCCACGCCGTGGCAGCCGACCTCGCGGAACACCGCCTCGGAGGGATTTGCCAGGCGCGGCGCCTCGGCCTCCAGCGTCGCGGCGGGAAAGAAGCGCGCTGGCACGCCGAAGTGCGCCGCCGCGGCGTGGATCGCCGGCTCGTCGCTCTTGAGGTCGAGCGACACCACGGCGGCGAGCGCGCCGGGCGCCAGATCGTTTTCCGTCAGGCAGCGCTCGGCGAGCGCGATCGCCTCCTCCGGCGCCGTGCCGCGCTCGCAGCCGAGGCCGAGCGCCAGCACCTGCGGGTGATAAATGAGCGCGCCCGGCGCGCCGGTTCGCGGCACCACGCCGGCGCGCAGGACGAGCGGCGCGTCGTCGGCCAGCGGCAGGTCGCTCGCCGCGATCCACGGCAGATCGCCGTCGAGCCGGACCGCCGCGCCGGCGAGCAGGGCCGCCGCGAAGGCCTTGTGGTCCTCCGGGTTGGCGAGGCGCCAGCCGGGCGGCGGCGCGTCGAGCGCGACGCCGAAGCGCAGGTCGCCGGCCGTGGTGAGCGCAGCGCTGCCGCCGGTCAGGGCCGCCAGGCGGCGGGCCAGCGCGTTGGCGCCGCGGTGGCCGCCGAGCAGGGGCACGGCGGCGCTGCCGTCTTCGGCCAGGGCGACGACGGCGGGCTCGGCGCGCTTGTCGCCGAGCGCCGGGGCGAGCGCGCGGACCAGCACGCCGGCAGCGCAGAGCCCGACGATCGGGCGCCCGGCCGCGAACAGCGCGCGGAGGTGCTCGCCGGTGTCGTCGAAGAGGGTATCGGCCTCGGCCACGCGACGCGCCAGCCCGTGCAGCGCCGCGCCCGGCAGGTCATGCTGCAGCCGGCGCGCCAGCGCCGCCCCCTCGGCGGTCAGGGCGACGAAGACGGGGCTTTCGCTCCGGGTCTCGGCGCTCATGTCCAGGCCTCGCCGCGGCGGTGCACCAGGATCATCGAGAAGTAGGGCGCCGCGTCGGCCTTCACCTCGGCGAGCGGCAGGACGCGCTGCTCGGTCATGGTGGCATGCTCGACGTAGCGCGCCGACTCGGCAAGGCCGAGCTCCTCGAGCACGCGGCGCACCTTGGGAAAGTGGCGGCCGAGCTTGATGATCGCCGCCGCCTCGGCCTGCGCCAGGCGCGCGCGCAGCGTCTCCGCGTCGAGCGGCCCGGGCAGCACGATCAGCGTGTCGTTGCGCGCTGCCAGCGGCGCGCCGAGCACCGCGGCGCAGGCGGTCAGCGAGGACACGCCGGGCACGACCTCGACGGCGAAGCGCTCCGCCATGCGGCCGAAGAGGTACATGAAGGAGCCGTAGAAGAAGGGGTCGCCCTCGCACAGCACGGCCACGTCGCGGCCGGCTTCGAGGTGGCCGCCGAGCGCGACGGCGGCGCGGTCGTAGACCTCCTGCGCGGGAAAGCGCGCCTCCACGAGCGGCATGCGGATGGCGACCTCGGTGCGGCCCGCGGGCAGGTGCGGCGCGACGATGCGGCGCGCCAGGCTGTCGCCCTGCTCCGGCGCCGGATAGGCGATCACCGGCACCGCCTGCAGCAGGCGGTGTGCCTTGAGCGTCAGCAGCTCGGGATCGCCGGGGCCGATGCCGAGGCCGTAGAGGGTGCCGCTCATCGCGCGTCCCCCTCCGACTCGCCGGACGCCGGCGGTTTGACGGCCCTCAGCTGCGTCACCGGATGGAAGGGATGCCAGGCGAGGAAGCCGCCGACCGGCGCGGCGCGCGACACGCCGAGGCGCACCAGCTCGCCCGCCGTCTCGGCGCGGCGGCGGATCAGCTCCGCCTCGCCCTCCAGGGTGACGGCGTTGGCGACCAGGCGCCCGCCGGGCGCCAGCGCCGCCCAGCAGGCGGTAAAGATCAGCGGGTCGGACAGGCCGCCGCCGAGAAAGACCGCGTCCGGCGGCGGCAGGCCGCGGAGCGCGTCGGGCGCGACGCCCTCGACGATCTCGAGGTCGGGCACGCCGAGCGCCGCGGCGTTGTCGGCGAGCAGCGTCAGGCGGTCGGCGCGGCGCTCCACGGCGACGGCGCGCGCGCGCGGCGCGGCGCGCATCCACTCGACCGAGATCGAGCCGCAGCCGGCGCCGACGTCCCACAAGAGCGCGCCGGGCACGGGGGCGAGCGCGCTCAGGGTGACCGCGCGCACCTCGCGCTTGGTGAGCTGCCCGTCGTGGCGGAAGGCGTCGTCGGGCAGGCCGGGCGCGCGCGGCAGCACCACGGCCGCGGGGCCGGCGATGCACTCGACCGCCAGGGTGTTGAAGTCGGCGAGGTCATGCGCCGTCCAGGCCTCCGCCGTTCCGTCCACCCGGCGCTCGCGCGGGCCGCCCATGTGCTCGAGCACGACGAGGCGGCTCGGCCCGAAGCCGCGCGCGGTGAGCAGCGCGGCGACCGCGCCCGGCGTGGCCGCGTCGTCGCTCAGCAGCAGGAGGCGCTGGCCCGGCTGCACGGCGGGCTGCAGCAGTTCGAGCGGCCGGCCGTGCAGGGTCAGGGTCTCGACCTCGGCGCGGCTCCAGCCGAGCCGCGCGCAGGCCAGGGCGAAGGCCGACGTCGCCGGCACCACGGTCATCTCTTCGCGCGGCACGCGCCGCGCCAGTGTCGCGCCGATGCCGTAGTGCATGGGGTCGCCGGTCGCCAGCACGCAGACGCGCCGGCCGCGCCGCGCCGCGATCTCGTCGATCAGGCCGCTCAGCGGGCTGGGCCAGGTCAGGCGCTCGCGCCCGTCCTCGGGCAGCAGCGCGAGATGGCGCGCGCCGCCGACCAGCACCTCGGCGTTGTCGACCAGGGCGCGCGCCGCCGGGGCGAGATCGTCCATTCCCGCTTCGCCGAAGCCGACGATGGCGAGCCAGGGCGTCATGCCGCGCCCCGCGCCAGGCCGTTGACCGCCGCGCCGGCGAGCGCGCTGCCGCCGCGCCGGCCGCGCAGGGTGAGATAGGGCACCTCCGGCCCGGCGGCGATCAGCGCCGCCTTCGATTCCGCGGCGCCGACGAAGCCGACCGGAAAGGCGAGGATGACGGCCGGGCGCGGCGCCCCGGCCGAGAGGATCTCGAGCAGGCGGAACAGCGCCGTCGGCGCGTTGCCGATGGCGACCACCGCGCCGGCCAGTCGCGGCGGCCAGAGGTCGACCGCGGCGGCGGCGCGCGTCACGCCGGCGGCGCGGGCGCGCGCCGCGACCTCCGGCTCGTTCAGGGTGCAGACGACGGCGTTGTCGGCCGGCAGGAAGGCGCGCGTCACGCCGTCGGCCGCCATGCGGCAGTCGACCAGGACCGGCGCCCCGGCGGCGAGTGCGGCGCGCCCGGCGGCGACCGGATCGTCGCCCCAGGCGAGGTCGGGCAGGATATCCGGCATGCCGCAGGCGTGCACCAGGCGCAGCGCGACCTCGTCGATCCCCGCCGGCAGCCGCGAGACGTCGCACTCGGCGCGCAGGATGTCGAAGGAGCGGCGTGTGATCTCGCCCGGATCGCGGATGTAGTCGAAGGCCGTCATCGCACCGACCGAGCGTCCCGCCACAGCGCGGCGGTCACCCCGACCCGGTCTTCAGCGTGCGCGGACCGAGCGGATGGTCCGCGTGCGGGTAGGGATGGTGATGATGGTCGGGACCCTGCGCGTGCCCGTGGTCATGTCCGTGGTCGTGTCCGTGGTCATGGGCGTGCGCGTGACCGTTGCCGTGGTCGGGACCCTGCGCGTGCCCGTGGTCCTGCGCGTGGCCCGGCGCGCCGGTGCCGACGCCTTCGACGTGGTGGTGATGGCTTTCCTGCGCCAGGCCGACCTCGGCCTCGAAGCCGAGGATCCGGTCGCGGTACTTGCACATCTTGCAGTTCATCAGATTCGCGCCGGCGAGGATCTCGTCGACCCGCTCGGCGAAAGCGTCGAGCACCAGGGGGTGATCGTTGAGGTAGCCCGCCTTGACGAAGGAGACCTCGGGATGGCGCGCCGCGACGCGGTCGGTGTGTTCGTAGATGCGCTTCACCAGAACGCCGGTGAACAGGAAGTAGGGAAACACGACGATGCGCCGGAAGCCGAGCCGCACGGCGCGCTCCAGCGCCGGCTCGACGAGCGGAAAGGTGACGCCGGAATAGGCCGTCTCGCCCCAGCCGAAGCCGAAGCCCTCCCACAGCATGCGCATGACCTTGGCGACGTTCGAATTGGCGTCGGGGTCGGAGGCGCCGCGCCCGACCACGACCAACAGGGTGTCGTGCAGCGGCACGTCGTCGCCGGCGTCGTCGAGCGCGGCGCGGATGCGCGCGCCGGCCGCGGCGAGCAGCTTGCCGTCGACGGCGAGCTCGCGCCCGTAGTCGATGGTGAGGCCGGGATGCTGCGCCTCGTAGGTGTTGAGCACCGAGGGAATGTCGTTCTTGGCGTGGCCGGCCGCGAACAGCATGCCGGGCACCGCCAGGACGCGGCGCACGCCGCGCTCGCGCAGCTTGTCGAGCCCGTCGCGCAGGATCGGCCGCGCGAATTCGAGAAAGCCGCTTTCCACGTCGTACTGCGGCAGGCGTTCGCGGATGCCGCGCGCCACCGCCTCGAACTCGCGCACCGCCTCGACGTCGCGGCTGCCGTGGCCGCAGACCATCACGCCGATCTTTTCGTCCATCGCGCCGTCTTCCTTCCCAGCCCCTTTGCCCGACCCCTGTGCCCAGTTCCTGCGCCGCACCCCTCGTGCCGTCGATTATCGCCCGCCTGGCGGGCGTGACAATGCTCGCCCGTGCGGGATTCGCGTTGCCGCGGACCATGACAGAGCGGCGCGCCGCGGCAAGCGAAATACCGCCCGCGATGCCGCCCGCGATGCCGCCCCTGGGCCGCCCGGGGCCGCCCGGGCCCGCCCGAGCCCGCCGGCCGGCGCGATTGACCCGGGCCGGCCGCCGAACCATGCTCCGCCGCATGCTGATCGCCTGGCTGCCCGGGGCCGCGCCCGCCGCGCCGCTCGCCATCCTGCTCCTCGCCCTGGTGCTGGACGCCGCCCTGGGCGACCCCGGCTGGCTCTATCGCGCCGTCCCGCACCCGGTGGCGCTCTTCGGGCGCGCGATCGCGGCGGCCGAGCGGACGCT
>Ga0210123_1001199_pt1 | contig 13731 bp, 11 predicted proteins | sample Muzzi_PWB_D2_FD_185535 | JGI IMG/M metagenome (GOLD analysis project Ga0210123, IMG submission 185535) | Wetland microbial communities from San Francisco Bay, California, USA, that impact long-term carbon sequestration - Muzzi_PWB_D2 (SPAdes) | ecosystem: Environmental > Aquatic > Marine >... | reverse complement strand
GGTCGCCGATGCGCGCCCTGGCCCGGGCCGGGTCGATGGTCCAGTCCAGGCCCACCACGTCGCAGCCGGTGTCGGCGATGGCCTCCAGCCACAGGCCGCCGCCCTTCACGAACACGATCACGGGGACGGGCTTGCCGTCCGGCGTGGCGCGGGGCACCTCGGCGACGATGCGGCGGATGTATTCCAACGAAAATTCGCGGAACTCGGCGTCCGCCAGGATGCCGCCCCAGGTGTCGAAGATCTGGAGCGCCTGGGCCCCCGCCGCCACCTGGGCCGACAGGTAGCGGATCACCGCCCGGGTGGTGCGCTCCAGCAGGGCATGCAGCACCTGCGGCTCGCCGTACAGCATGGCCTTGACGGTGGCGAAGTTCTTGGAGCCGCCGCCCTCCACCATGTAGGTCGCCAGGGTCCAGGGCGCGCCGGTGAAGCCGATCAGGGGCACGCGGCCCGCCAGCTCCTTGCGGATCAGGCGGATGGCGTCGCAGACGTACCCTAAGGCCACCTCGGGGTCGGGGTCGGCCAGGCGCTCCACGTCGGCGCGGGAGCGCACCGGGGCGGGCAGCAGGGGCCCCTCCCCTTCCACGAACTCCAGGGGCAGCCCCATGGCCTCGGGGATCACGAGGATGTCGGAGAACAGGATCGCCGCGTCGACGCCCATCAGGTCCACGGGCTGGAGGGTGACCTCGGCGGCCAGCTCGGGGGTCTTGCAGAGGGTGAGGAAGTCCCCGGCGCGGGCGCGGGTGGCGCGGTACTCGGGCAGGTAGCGCCCGGCCTGGCGCATCATCCACACGGGGCGGCGGGGGGTGGGCCGGCGCAGGCAGGCCTGGATGAAGAGGTGCTCGGAACTCACGGCTCGGGTCGCCCTCCCAAGGGCCCCGGGAAGGGGCCTTCAGAAGAGGTCCTGGTCTTCCTTCAGGGTATCAAGAATCGTGTCGATGGTGATCAGCGCCACCGAGATCAGGTTGGCCACCAGGGCCCCGATGGCGAGGCCCGTGGCCAGGGTGACGTTGCCGAAGCCGAAGAAGGCCACCATGGCCGGGATCAGGTGCAGGTCGGCCACCAGGCTGGTGGCCATCAGCTCGGCCCCCAGGGTCTTGCGGGAGCCCAGCTTGAGCAGGGTGGCGATGAGGCTCATGGCCACGGTGATGATCAGGTTGTAGGGGTCGCCCCCGTACACGAAGCTGGCGTTGCTGGTGAGCGCCATCAGGATGAAGAAGATGGACGCGACCTTGCTCCAGTCCATGGGTCCTCCGCGGGTCTTCAGGCGTTGTCCGCCGGGGGCGCCGGCGCGGGGGGCACGGGCGGCGTGGGGGCGGGGGCGGCCACGGGGCTCAGGAAGCCCTCCACCCGGTGCAGCTGGCGGGGGGTGCCGATGACCATGATGCTGTCGCCGGCCCGCACGGGCTCGTCGGGCGAGGGGTTGATGCGGACCCGGCGGCGGGCGTGCTTGAGGGCCACGATGGAGGCCCCGGTGCGGCGCCGCAGGTCGGTCTCGCGGATCGTCTTGCCGGCGATGGGGGCGTCGGCGGCGACGACCACCTCGCGCACGTCCAGCTCGGTGTGCTCGCCGAAGGCGACGCGCTCGAGGATGCTCTCCTGCCCCAGGTGGGGCGGGCGGATGGCCAGGGCGCTGATGCGGGTGCCGATCAGGCTGTCGGGCGAGATCACATAGTCCGCCCCCACCCGCTCCAGGCGCGCCTTGGCCTGGGCGTCGGAGCAGGTGCTGACGATGAACAGGTCGCGCCCGGTGGCCTCCTCGAAGATGCGCCCGGTCACCACCACGGTGATGTTGTCGGCGTCGTTCTTGAACGTGGTGATGATGCCCCGGGCCGTCTCCACCCCGGCGCGGCGGTAGACCTCGTTGTCGAAGTAGCCGCCCTGGATGTAGTAGGGAATCGCGTCGGCCTTGAGGCGGCGCAGGCGGGCGGCCTCGTTCTCGATGACCACGAAGGTGATGGCGCGGCGCTGGAACACCCGCGCCAGCTCGTGGGCGATGGCGGTGTAGCCCACCACGATGTAGTGGTCTTCCAGGGTGCGGATGCGGGTCTCCATGCGCTTAAGCCCCATCAGCCCGAACAGGTCGCGCCGGGTGACCACCTCGACGAACACGCCGATGGAGTAGGTGAACACCGAGAACCCGCTGATGATCAGGGCCATGGTGAACAGCCGGCCCGTCTCCGACAGGGGGTGCACCTCGCCGAAGCCCACCGTGGCCACGGAGATGACGGTCATGTAGAGGGCGTCGAGGAAGGGGAACCCGTCGAGCGCCATGTAGCCGGTGGTGCCCGTCAGGAGCAGCAGGATGGTGAGGATCAGCGGGGGCCGCAGGCGCGCCAGGGCGTCGTACAGGTCCCCCTGGTACCTGCGTACGGCGGGTCTCACGGCGGGCTCCCCATGTCATCGGTCGGGCACGGGTCCGTGGCCTCTTCCCCTCTTAAGCGGCCCGCCCGGGGCGACGCGGCCGGCCACCCCGGCCGGCGCCCCGCGTCACTTGCCGCCGGAGGGCAGCCCCCGCACGCTGGTGAACACGTGGGACGCCTTCTTGCCGGGCCGGATGTAGGGGATCGCGTTCTGCACCGCGATGGAGGCGTCGGCGAAGCCGGTGAGGATCAGCTTGATCTTCTGCGGGTAGGCGGCGATGTCGCCCACGGCGAACACCCCGGGGATGTTGGTCTGCATGTCCGGGTCCACCTTGATGGAGCTCTCCTCGAAGCGCAGGTCCCACTCCACGATCGGCCCCAGGTCGTTCTTGAAGCCCAGCAGGCACAGCAGCCGGTCGCACTTGAGCTCCAGCGCCTCGCCGCTCTTATCCTCCACGGTGACGGCGCAGACGTGGCCCGAGGCGTCGGTGTGGATCGACTTGTAGTTGTAAGGCGTGATCACCCGCACCGTGCCGGCGGCGGCCAGCTCCTTCATCTTGGCAACGCTGTGGCCCTGGGCCCGGAACTCGTTGCGGCGGTGCACCACGGCCAGGCTGTTCGCCTCCTCGGCCAGGCCCAGCACCCAGTCCACGGCCGAGTCGCCGCCGCCCAGGATCACCACGTCGCGGCCCTTGAAGCGGGACTTGTCGCGCACCGCGGTGTAGACGCCCTGCTCCTCGCCGTAGGTGGCGAAGACCTCCTCGTCCGGCACCCGGGGGCTGAAGGCGCCGATGCCGGCGGCGATGATGACCGACCGGGAGTAGTACAGGTTGCCCGCGCTGGTGGTCACCTGGAGCACCCGGTGCTTGAGGCGCTCCACGTTCACCACGGTCTCGTTCAGGTGGATCTTGGGGCTGAACTGCATGGCCTGCTCGTGCAGGCGGTCGACCAGGTCCTTGGCCGTCACGGTGGGGAAGCCCGGCACGTCGTAGATGATCTTCTCCGGGTAGAGGGCCGTGAGCTGGCCGCCCACCTGGGGCATGCTGTCGATCACCCGGCACTTGGCCTCCTGGATGCCGGCCGAGAACACGGTGAACAGGCCGGCGGGCCCGGCGCCGATGACGGTGATGTCCTCGATCTGCTCCTCGTCGACCAGGGAGTCGAACTCGACCTCGGGGTCTTCCAGCATGGTCTGTCCCATCGGTGTCCTCTGTGTTGAGCCGGTGAAACGTGTTTCCAGTGAAGCGGCCGGGCAATCCCGCAACGGTGCCCCCCGGTCCGGCCCACCCCGCCGGTCGGGAAGTGGACGCACTCCCGCGTTGGCCCGAAAAGCGGTGAATTCAACCATCCCCGGGCCCGCTCTGTCAACGCCCCCGCCGCCGGGCGCGCGCCCGGGCGGATCGCCTATAATCGGGCCGCCCGGGGCCGCGAGGGGGCCTCAGGCGCATCCCGTCCGGCCCTCCCGTTTCAGGAGCCATGCCGAGCCATGCCCCGCCCGCCGACCCTGCGCATCGCCATGGCCCAGATCAACGCCACCGTGGGGGCCGTGGGCGAGAACGTGGCCAAGATCCGCGCCCACGTCGACCGGGCCGCGGCCGCCGGGGCCCACGTGGTCACGTTCCCCGAGCTGGCGGTGTGCGGCTACCCGCCGGAGGACCTGCTCTTCCACCCCCGCTTCGTCACCGAGGTCGAGCAGGGCCTGGCCCGGGTCGCGGCCCACTGCCGGGGGCCGATCACGGCCGTGGTGGGGACCGTGGCGCGGGCCCCGGGGGGGCGGCTGCACAACGCCGCCGCCGTGATCCGGGACGGGGCGGTGCGGGACGTGTACCACAAGGTCCACCTGCCCAACTACGGCGTGTTCGACGAGCGCCGCTACTTCGTGCCCGGCGAGCGGGTGCCCGTCCACCGGCTCGGGGGCGTGCGGATCGGCGTGAGCGTGTGCGAGGACCTCTGGACCCCCGAGGGCCCGCCCCACCTCCAGGCGGCGTGCGGCGGGGCGCGGGTGCTGCTCAACATCAACGCGTCCCCCTACCACGCGGGCAAGCGCGCCGAGCGGGAGCGCCTGGCGGTGGAGACCGCCCGCCGGGGCGGGGCGTGGGTCTGCTACAACAACCTGGTGGGGGGCCAGGACGAGCTTGTGTTCGACGGCCAGGGCATGGTGGTGGCCCCCGACGGCCGCCTGGTCGCCCACGGCGCCGCCTTCGCCGAGGACCTGATCGTCGTGGACCTGGACCTGGCCGAGGCCCCGGAGCGGGCCATCGCCCCGCCCCCCGCCGGGGCGCCGCCCCTGGCCGAGGTGGTGCTGGACGACGCCCCGCTGGCCCCGGCCGGCGCGCCGGTCGAGCCGCCCCGGGCGCCTCCCTTGGCCCGGATGGAGGAGATCCGGCAGGCGCTGCTGCTGGGGGTACGGGACTACCTGGGCAAGAACGGCTTCACGGCGGCGGTGGTGGGGCTGTCCGGGGGCATCGATTCGGCCCTGGTGGCGGCCCTCGCGGCCGAGGCCCTGGGGCCCGGGAACGTCACCTGCGTGTTCATGCCCACCCGCTACACCGCCGACGCCTCCCGCCGAGACGCCGAGGCCCTGGCGGCGTCCCTGGGGGTGAAGCTCCTGACCCTGCCGGTGGACGGGCTCTTTTCCGCCTACCTGGACCTGCTGGCGGAGCCGTTCGCGGGCCAAGGGGCCGACACCACCGAGGAGAACCTCCAGCCCCGCATCCGGGGCAACCTGCTCATGGCCCTGTCGAACAAGTTCGGCTGGCTGGTCCTGACCACGGGCAACAAGAGCGAGATGGCGGTGGGCTACGCCACGCTCTACGGCGACATGGCGGGGGGCTTCGCCGTCATCAAGGACCTGCCCAAGCGGCTCGTGTTCGCCCTGGCCCGCCACATCAACGCCACGGCGGGGCGCGAGGTGATCCCCCAGGCCATCATCGACCGCCCCCCCACCGCCGAACTGAAGGACGGCCAGCTCGACACCGACTCCCTGCCCCCGTACGACGTGCTGGACCCGATCCTGGAGGCCTACGTGCAGGACGCCCGCTCCCTGGACGAGATCGTGGCGCTGGGGTACGAACGGGCCACGGTGTCGCGGGTGATCCGCCTGGTGGACGGGGCCGAGTACAAGCGCCGCCAGGCGCCCCCGGGCATCCGCATCACCCCCCGGGCCTTCGGCCGCGACCGGCGCATGCCCATCACCAACCGATTCCGGGAATAGACGCCGCCTTTTTCAAGGCTTTCGCCCCCGGGGCCGAAGGGACCGGGGGGTGCCGCCGTGCTAAGGTGGTACCGACGACTCGGGGAGGCCCCGCATGGCCCGCACCGCCAACCTGAAGGCATCGCCCCCGGTGACGGAAGCGATCGGGGAGCTCCCGGCCCTGTGGCCGGATTCGGCGCTGTTCTTCGCCGACCTCTACGCGATCTTCTACGGCGACCCCGAGAAGACCCGCCAGCTCGAGTCCAACGTCAGCGGCTTCTTCGGCTACGGCGGGCGCCTGATCCCCATGCTGGGGCTGCTCTACCGGGGCGGCGGCAACCTGCTCATCCTGCAGGAGCCGGTGGACCCGGCGCCCCTGGCCTACTTCCGCGACCGCCTGGGCTTGGTCCTGCCCACGATCGAGGTGCTGGACCACCACCGCTTCGCCACCTTCCACGAGGGCCTGGCCGCCGACCCGGCGCTGCTGGAGCGCCTGAAGGCCCACCCGGCGGCGCGCCTGGACGGCTACGTCACCGACCCGCCCCTGGAGCGCATCGCCCGCCGCCTGAACAAGGACCTGGTCAACACCTACGCCGAGAGCCGCCGCGCCAACGACAAGGTGGCCCTGGAGCGGTTTCTCGGCGGCGCCGGCCTGCCCCTGTTCGACGGCGGCGAGGCCGAGCCGGGGCCGGACCTGGTGGCGCGCCTGAAGGACCTGGAGGGCCTGGGCTACCACCGCGCCGCGGTGCGCAGCTCCCTGGGGGCCTCGGGCTTCGGCGTGGCCACGGTGGACCTTTCGAGCGGCCCCGAGGCCGCCGCCGAAACGCTCCCCGCCTTCCTGGCGGCGGAGGAGCGCCTGCTGGTGCAGGGGTGGGTGGAGCCGGGCACCCGGGAGGTGGAGGCGGTCACCTCCCCCAGCGTGCAGTTCTTCTGCGGCGACAAGGGCATCACCCTGTTCGACCTGACCGGCCAGCTGTTGCGGGACGCCAGCATCCACGAGGGCAACGTGGCCCCGCCGCTGGATCTGCCAAACGAGCTGCCGGCCGACAGAGCCCTCACCGCCGAGATCCTGGCCCAGTCGCGGGAGGTGGTGCGGTGGGTGGCGGCGACGGGCTACCGGGGCACGGGGAGCATCGACTTCCTGGTGTTCAGGCGCGCGGGCCGCTGGCGGGTGGTGGTGTGCGAGGTGAACGCCCGGGTGACGGGGGCCACCTACCCCTCGCTGCTGGCGCGGCGCTTCCTGCCGCAGCGGGCGTGGCTGATGCGCAACTTCGCCTTCGTGCCCGCCTTCAGCTGCGGCGGCGCGCTGGACGCGCTGGACGCGGCGGACCTCCTGTTCACGCCGGACAAGGACGAAGGCGTCCTGCCGATCAACTTCATCCGTGCCGACGGATCGTGGCGGGTGGAGAAGGCCCAGCTCCTGTTCCTGGCCGGGCGGCCGGAGCGGTGCGTGGAGCTGGTGGAGGCGTGCGGCGACCTGCTGCCCGCCCGGGGGCGTTATGCGCGAGACTGAAGGCCGGGTCGTCGACCTGCTCAAGGACCTCATCCTGGTGCGCTCCACCGCCGCCAACCCGGAGGGGCTGCACCACGCCCTGCGCCTGATCCGCAGCCACGTGGAGGACGTGCCGGGGCTTCGCGTCGAGAACCACCTCTCGGGCGGCCTCCCCTCCTTCGTGGCCCTGCCGGGGAACGTGGAGCGGGCCGACGTGATGCTGGTGGCCCACGTGGACGTGGTGGAGGCGCCGCCGGAGCACTTCTACCCCGTGGTGGAGGAGCGCCGCCTGTACGGGCGCGGCGCGGGGGACATGAAGGGCCAGATCGCCGTGCTCACCGACGTCTTCCGCTCCATGCTGCTGGCCCACCCGGGGCTCCCCATCGGCCTGATGATCACCACCGACGAGGAGTCGGGCGGGGAGCACGGCGTGCGCTACCTGCTCGAGGACAAGGGCTACCGCTGCGGCCGCGCGGTCATCCCCGACTCGGGGCGCCTCAACGAGATCGTGGTGGTGGAGAAGGGCATCATCAACGGCCGGGTGGTCTCCCGCGGGCGCGCGGGGCACAGCTCCCGCCCGTGGCTGTCGGACAACGCCGTGCACCGCCTGATCCGCAACCTGGACCGGCTCATCGCCCACTTCGAGGCCGCCGCCGGGCGGGCCGAGGAGCACTGGCACGTCACCGTCTCCGCCAACATCCTGGGCACCGCCAACCGCACCCTGAACCTGGTGCCCGACAGCGCCGAGGCCACGGTGGACATCCGCTACACGGAAGACCTCACCCCCGACGACGTGATGGCCCAGGTGCGCTCCGTGCTGGACGACCGCACCACGTTCGAGCCCGACATCATCGCCGAGCCCTTGAGCACCGACCCCGACCCGCTGTTCTTGGCGGTGACGGAGCGGGTCACGGGGCGGCCGGTGGCGGTGGCCCGGGAGCACGGCGGCTCCGACGGGCGCTACTTCACCCGCGTCGGCATCCCGGTGATCATGTCGCGCCCCGAGGTGGGTGGGCTGCACTCCAACCGGGAGTGGATCGACATCGACTCCATGCTCACCTACCGGCGCGTGCTGGAGGCCTACCTGGCGGAGCGGTTTCTGCAATAATGCCGCCCGGGCGGGGCGCGCTTTCGCCCCGTCCCTCCCCGCCACCCCTCGCCCCCGCTACGCCATGACGGACCCGACATACGCGCTGCTGGACTCGGGCGACGGCCGCAAGCTGGAGCAGGTGGGCCCCCACCGCCTGGCGCGGCCCGCCCTCCAGGCCGTGTGGCGGCCCCGGCTGGACCCGGCCGCCTGGAAGGCCGCCGACGCCGTGTTCGAGCGCAGGGACGAGGGAGGCGGCTGGACGGGCCCGAAGGCCCTGCCGGAGCGCTGGCCGGTGGCCTTCCCGCCGTTGACCCTGCTGATCCAGCCCACCGGCTTCGGCCACCTGGGGGTGTTCCCGGAGCAGCGCGAGGGTTGGGGCTGGATCGCCGCCCAGGTGCGGGAGCGGGCCGCGGCCCTGGGGCGGGCGCCCGAGGTGCTGAACCTGTTCGCCTACACCGGCGCCGCCACCCTGTCGGCCCTGGCGGCGGGGGCCCGCTGCACCCACCTGGACGCCAGCCGGGGCGTGGTGGCCTGGGCCCGGGACAACGCCGCCGCCTCGGGGCTGGCGGAGGCGCCCTGCCGCTGGCTGGTGGACGACGTGAAGAAGTTCCTGCGCCGGGCCCTGAACCAGGGGCAGCGCTACGACGGCATCGTCCTGGACCCGCCCACCTTCGGGCGCGGGCCCAAGGGGCAGGTGTGGAAGATCGAGGCCGAGATCGCCGACCTGATGGACGCCTGCGGGCGGCTGCTGGCGCCGGGCGGATTCGTCCTGCTGTCCTGCCACACCCCCGGCTTCACGCCGGCCACCCTGGCGAACCTGCTGGCGCCCGTGGGCGGCCCCGGCGCCGAGATCGAGCGGGGCGAGATGCTCTTGTGGGAGGCGGACGGCGCGCGCGCCCTCCCCTCCGGGGCCTTCGCCCGCCGGGGCGGCGCGGCGCCGTGATCACCAGCCCCCAGAACCCGCGCCTGAAAGCCGCTGCCGCCCTGCGCCGTCGGCGCGGCCGGGCGGCGGCGGAGCGCATCCTGATCGACGGCCACCGGGCCCTGGGGCTGGCCCTGGAGGCCGGGGTGGCCGTGTCCCGGGTGTACCACTGCCCCGACCTGGGCAGCGGCGAGGCGGCGGACGTGCTGGACCGGGCCCGCCAGGCCGGGGCCGAGGTGGAGGCGGTGGCGGCCGGGCCCTTCGCCCGGCTGGCCTACGGCGACGCCCCCGACAGCGTGGTGGCGGTGGCGGCCCGCCCGGCCACGGGCCTGGAGCGCATCGCCCTCGGCGCCGAGCCGGCCCTGCTCCTCGTGGTGGTGGGCCTGGAGAAGCCCGGCAACCTGGGGGCCCTGCTGCGCACGGCGGACGGCGCGGGGGCCCACGGCGTGATCGTGTGCGACGGCCTGGCCGACCCCTTCGGCCCGAACGTGGTGCGGGCCAGCCGGGGGACCGTGTTCGGCGTGCCCCTGGCCCACGTGGACTCGGAGGCCGCCCTGGCGTGGCTGAAGGCCCACGGCGTGCGCCCCGTCGCCACCCTGCCGGACGCGAAGACGGCCTACACGGACGTCGACCTGACCGGGCCGGTGGCGGTCGTGCTGGGGGAGGAACACCGGGGCCTGCCCGACGCCTGGCGCGAGGCCGCCGCCGAGCGGGTGGCGGTGCCCATGCGGGGCCGGGCGGACTCCCTCAACGTGGCCGTCACCGGGGCCCTGCTGCTCTACGAGGCGGTGCGGCAGCGGGGGCGGATTTGACACGGCACGGACGCCGTCCCTATCGTTCCAGCCGACCCTTCGACCCCACAACCTGGAGGACGCCCCGAGGCGAGCCATGGCCGGAATCTACAAGGCGTACGACATCCGGGGTACCGTCCCCGACCCCCTGAACCCGGAGCTGGCCGCGCGCATCGGGCGGGCCCTGGGGGAGTGGCTGCCCCCCGGCGAGGTGCTGGTGAGCCACGACATGCGCACCCACTCCCCCGGCCTCGCCGACGCCCTCATGGGGGGCCTGATGGACGCGGGCCACGACGTGTGCTTCATCGGACTGGCCGCCACCCCCATGAACTACTGGGCCAACGTCCACTACGCCGTCGCCGCCAGCGTGTCCGTGACCGCCTCCCACAACCCGGGGCAGTACAACGGCTTCAAGATCAGTCTGGCCCAGGCCCGGCCCGTGGGGTACGACACCGGCATCGGCGAGATCGAGGCCCTGGTGAACCGCTGGGAGACCGAGGGCGTGCCCGCCCCCAAGCCCCGGGGCACACTGCGCCGGGTGGAGGGGGCCCTGGAGGCCTACCTGGAGGCCATGGACGCCCACCTGGCGCCGATCACCCGGCCCCTCAAGGTGGGGGTGGACTGCGCCAACGGCATGGGGGGGCACTTCATCGGGGCCTTCTTCGACCGCCATCCGGAGCTGACGCCGGTGCCCCTGTTCTGGGAGCTGGACGGCACCTTCCCCAACCACGAGGCCGACCCCTTGAAGGCCGAGAACATCCGCCCCCTGGCCGAGGCGGTCAAGGCCCACTCCTGCGACCTGGGGGCCGCCTTCGACGGCGACGCCGACCGCTGCATGTTCGTGGACGAGGGCGGGGGCATCATTCCCAGCGACCTGCTCACCGGCCTCCTGGCCGAGGACATCCTGAAGAAGCACCCGGGCGCCACGATCCTCTACGACCTGCGCAGCTCCAAGGTGGTGCCCGAGACGGTGACGGCCCTGGGGGGCGAGCCGGTGCGGGGCCGGGTGGGGCACGCATTCATGAAGGCCCTGATGCGGGAGCGGAACGCGCGCTTCGGCGGCGAGCTGTCGGGGCACTACTACTTCGCCGAGTGCGCCAACACCGACTCCGGCCTCATGGCCCTGATCAGCATGATCAACCGCCTCCAGGGCGACCCGCGCCCCCTGTCGGAGCAGATCGCCCACCTGAGGAAGTACCACGCCACCGGCGAGGTGAACTTCCGCGTGGGGGACAGCCAGGCGGTGATCCGGGCGCTCGAGTCGAAGTACGCCGGCGCCGGCGGCCAGGCCGACCACCTGGACGGCCTCACCGTCACCTTCGCCGACTGGTGGTTCAACGTGCGCCCCAGCAACACCGAGCCCCTGCTGCGCCTCAACCTGGAGGCCGATACCGAGCCTCTCATGCGGGAGCACATGGCCAAGGTGAAGGCCGCCATCGAGGCGTTGGCCTAGGGGGCGCGGACCCCCTTTCGCGCCCGCCCGCGCCGTGAGCGTCATCGACATCGCCGCGGTGCTGCTGGTCCTGTCGGCGGCGCTGGGCTACCTGAACCACCGCCTCACCCGCCTGCCGCCCACCATCGGCCTGATGGTCATGGGCCTGGCCGCCTCGTTGTGCGTGGTGGCCGTGAGCCACCTGGTGCCGGAGTGGAACATCGCCGCCACGGTCAAGGGGTTCGTCGGCGGCATCGACTTCGACCAGACCCTGATGGAGGGGATGCTCAGCGTCCTCCTGTTCGCCGGGGCCCTGCACGTGGACCTGGAGGACCTCATCGAGCGGCGCTTCGCCATCGGGGCCCTGGCCACGGCGGGGGTGCTCATCTCCACGGCGGTGGTGGGCCTGCTGGCGTGGGGCGCCTTCATCGCCCTGGGGCACCCGCTGCCTCTGGCCTGGTGCCTCGTGTTCGGGGCCCTGATCTCCCCCACCGACCCCATCGCCGTGCTGGGCATCCTCAAAGGGGTCGGCGCGCCCCGCTCGCTCACCGCCAAGATCACGGGCGAGTCCCTGTTCAACGACGGCGTGGGGGTGGTGGTGTTCACCGCCCTGCTGGCGGGGGCCACCGCCGGGGGCGGCCACCCGTCGGGCGGCCACGTGGCCCTGCTGCTGGTGGAGGAGATCGCGGGCGGGGCGGCCCTGGGCCTGGCGGCGGGGTACGCCGCCTACCGCGCCCTGAAGTCCATCGACGACTACCCCCTGGAGGTGCTCATCACCGTGGCCCTGGTGTTCGGCACCTACGCCGCCGCCGGGGCGCTGCACCTGTCGGGGCCCATCGCGGTGGTGACGGCGGGGCTGCTGATCGGCAACCACGGCAAGCGGGCCGCCATGAGCGACCTGACCACCGAGCACGTGACGAGCTTCTGGACCCTCAACGACGAGATCCTCAACGCCGTGCTGTTCCTGCTGATCGGCCTGGAGGTGCTGACGGTGGACCTGGACCCGGGCCACCTGGCGGCGGGGGCGGCGATGATCCCGGTGTGCCTGCTGGCCCGCTGGGTGAGCGTGGCGCTGCCGGTCTCGGTGCTGGGGCTGTGGCGGGAGTTCACCAAGGGGGCGATCCCGGTGCTCACCTGGGCCGGGCTCAAGGGCGGCATTTCCATCGCCCTGGCCCTGTCCCTGCCGGCCTTCGGCGACAAGGACCTGATCGTGGCCTGCACCTACGTGGTCGTGCTCTTCTCGATCGTGGTGCAGGGCCTCACGGTGGGCCCGTTCATCCGCCGGGTGCAAGGCGCCCGGGGGCCCTCGTGAGGCGCCCGGTGGTGGGGGTCATGGGCCCCGGCGCCGGGGCGCGTCCGGAGGACCTGGAGCGCGCCCGGGCCCTGGGGGCGGGCATCGCCCGGGCGGGCTGGGTGCTGCTCACCGGCGGCCAGGCCGCCGGCGTGATGGACGCCGCCAGCCGTGGCGCGTCCGGGGCCGGGGGCCTGGTGGTCGGCGTGCTGCCCCAGGACGGCACCGAAGCCGCCTCCCCGGCGCTGGACCTCGCGCTCGTCACGGGCCTGGGCAACGCCCGCAACGCGGTGAACGTGCTCTCCAGCGACGTGGTGATCGCCTGCGGCATGGGGCCCGGCACGGCCTCGGAGGCGGCCCTGGCGATCAAGGCCGGGCGGCCCCTGGTGCTGCTCGGCTGCGGGGCGAAGGCCGAGGCGTTCTTCCGGGAGCTGGGGGGCGCGGGGGTGATCCTGGCGGCCGACGTGGACGCCGCCCTGGCGGCGGCGGGCGACGCGTTGGAACGCGAGCGGGGCTAGCCCTCGGCCCGGGCCGCCCCCTCCCCGCCCCACGCCCAGTCGCGCATCTGCCCCAGGCGGGGGAAGTAGAGGGCCAGGCGCACCGGGCGGCCGTCCAGGCCCCGCATCAGGCGGGCGTAGCGCTCCAGCTGGGGCAGGTAGCGGCGCCGCTCCTCGCTCAGGAAACGCTCCAGGTCGCCCCCTAAGTGGGCGCCCGACTTGTAGTCCACGATCCAGCGTACCCCGTCGGCCACGAAGGTGCGGTCGATCACGCCCCGCTCCACCCGGCCGTCCAGCATGCCGGTGAGGTCCAGCTCGGAGCGGGCCTCGGGGTGTGCCTCCAGGAGCCAGCGCCCCAACCGGTCCGCCAGGGTGCGGTGCAGGGCATCCTCCACGTGGGCCGCGGCGGCGCGGGCGGCGTCGGGGGCCATGCCCTCCGCCCCCAGGGCGGCGGTCAGCTCGGCGCGGTGGCGGGCGATGCGGTCCGGGGGCCACGCCTCGACGCCCTCCTCGGCAATGCGCTGGAGGGCGCGGTGGACCACCGTCCCCACGGCGCGGGCCTCCTCCCCGGCCCACAGGTACTCGGGCGCCTCCCGCTCCTCCGGCACCGGCGCCGGGGCGCCCACGGCCGGGGCGGGCTCCGGCAGGCGCAGGCCGGCGGGC
>Ga0210123_1001197_pt1 | contig 13737 bp, 11 predicted proteins | sample Muzzi_PWB_D2_FD_185535 | JGI IMG/M metagenome (GOLD analysis project Ga0210123, IMG submission 185535) | Wetland microbial communities from San Francisco Bay, California, USA, that impact long-term carbon sequestration - Muzzi_PWB_D2 (SPAdes) | ecosystem: Environmental > Aquatic > Marine >... | reverse complement strand
TTTGTTTGACGAAATTCAGGTCGGACTGGGACGTTCCGGCAAGCGCTTCTGTTTTGAACACGAAAACGTGGTGCCAGATGGATTGGTGCTGGGCAAGGCGCTTTCGGGCGGATTGGTGCCCCTGTCTGCCTTTATCACCAATGCACGCATCATGGATCTGGTGTTCCATCCGGGCTCGGACGGCTCCACCTATGGCGGATACCCTTTGGCCTGTGTGGCCGGCATCGCCGCCCTGGAGGTGTTGGAAACCGAACACCTGGCCCGGCGCGCCGCCGTTCAGGGCCGGAAACTCAAACAACACCTGGAAGAAATTGCCTCCCGTTCACCCCATGTAAAAGAGGTTCGGGGCCGGGGACTCTTCATCGGCATCGAAATCCTGGGCGATCAAGCCATGCCCTTTTGCCGCCAATTGCTCGATTTAGGCGTTTTGGCCAACGACAGCCATGGTTCCACCATTCGCATCTCACCGCCGTTGATCATCGACGATAGCGAGTTGGAGTACCTCTGCGAACGACTGGAAAAAGTACTGCTCGCCTGAATTTTGCCCCATGCGCTCCCTGGAAAAACAGGCGCGATTGATTTAGCGCGCCAGATCCTCAAGGCCTTTGTCGTTATTGGGTCGGATGGTGGACCGTTGAGCCCCGAGATGATGATTGAGTTGATGCCGGTTTGACATGGAAAGCAACCTGCCATAATTTCTCTGTATAATGATGCAAACCGATTCCAACCATCAAATCCAGCTATACACTTCGCGTTGCTGAAGGGTTGAAACACTTCTTCACTGCAACCAGGTGAGACATGTCCGCTCCATCCTGGGAAATGTTATGGTTGGCTCTAACGAAAAAGGAGGCAACTATGCAGCGATCTATTGTTCTCTTGTTTGTGCTCTTCCAAATTTTATTTTTCCTCTCAGGATGCGGCAGCGCAGACAAACATAACCAGCCGACGGTTGCCTCACAAACATCACCACCGATTTTCGATCATAAGACAAGCCGCGACTCCGTCGACTGGGCTTCGCTCAATCAGGCAGGCAGAATACCGGAGGTTCAGGAGACCGATCTTGAATGGCCCGGCGAACGCATGGGATTAATCGGTCCCATTGTAGCCTACGGCAGAAAAGACTCCGAACGGTTTATCATTGTCTTCGATCCGGCGGGCATACCGGTCGGTTCGATTTCCCGGAAGGCCTATCAGAAAGAACCCGCGAAGTTGGCCGAACTGCTGGCCAAGGCTCAACTGCGCAGCGAAATCCAGAACCTTTCGACCATGGCTTATCTGATCAGCAAACAGGGCACCGCCGGCCGGCCGGCGACGGCCAGGCCTTAAGCCCGAAAGGAGGATCCCATGTCCAATCGATGGTTCTTACTCACACTCCTGTTGGTGGCGATACCTTCCATGGCCCTGGCGCTGCGGGAAGAATCCCTGGAGAGGAGTCCGATTTCCATAACATCGGTTTCACAAGACGATTTTAAAAGTACAAAGGTCTCCGATCTGAATGACGTCCTCAATCGCTATAGCGTATTGCCGGTTACAACCGGCATAGCGGGCGGGCAGCAAAATCAGCAGATCACATTGCGGGGATTGGGATCGTCACGGCCGGGCCTTGTTGTCGATGGTGTGCCCATTCAAAACCAGCCCGCGACCGGAAGCTTTGCTTTTATCGATGTCGAACGCGTCGAGGTCCTGCGCGGACCCCAGGGTACCTTGTATGGTCGGAATGCGCTGGACCATGTCGTATCTAAAATAATCCGTAATGATTTCGATTACGGTTCGATGAATTTTGATTTTTCCGGAACGAATGTTACCGGATCTTCGGGTTTTGCCGATAACGCCTATGTTTTTAACGGCCCCGGACAAGGACTGGACAGCTACAATTCGTATTATGACCCGCAATTTGCGCGCGATATGTTATCCGGCAACGCCGTGGTGCTATCAAACCAGTTTAACCGGTGGGGAGGTTTATACTCAAAGCTGACCTTCGATGCGCTATACAGTTTCGGGAAAAGCACGATCACACCCTCCGCCGCATTTTCATGGCCCACCGACGCCTGGGTTAATGAGGAGAACAAATGGGTGATAAACGAAGGCGACGGCTATCCCAATGATCCCCTTTATCCCAAAGCGGGCTCCGATGGTAAAACCAGTACTGCACGCAAAGCGATCGGTTCGATTTTCAATCTGATCGGCGCGCCCGTCCAGGTCGCCGACGACGAAGCCAGCGCCCAGTGGGGGTTGCCCGCAACCGGTTTCAACCGCCGGGGCGATGCGAAATCGGCCTGGGACATTGCGGACGGAGAGCATGAAAATGTCGTCGTGGCGGTGATCGACTCCGGCTTGGATCTGACCCACGCCGACGGCCCTCGATACGTGTGGACCAACCCGGATGAAATCGCGACCAACGGCATCGATGACGACCAGAACGGGTATGTTGATGACATCAATGGCTGGAACTTTGTTTCGGAAACCAATGATATCACCGACGACCATGGGCACGGCACGTTCGTAGCCGGCATCATTGCCGCCAAAACGAACAATGGCGAAGGCATCGCCGGCATCAATCCCGGCGCACGGATCATGCCCCTGAAAGTGCTCAACGGGACCGGCAAGTCGCGCATCCTGGCCGTCTACCGAGCCATTCGCTATGCGGTGGACAACGGTGCCCGGGTCCTGAATCTCAGCCTGGGGGGCAGAGGCATCACTAAATTGGAGCAGGTCGGCATCAATTACGCGTATGCCATGGGGTGTATCGTGGTTGTCGCCGCCGGCAACGAAGACGGCGATGTTGCGGAGCACGGCCCTCCGGGGGCTCGCCGCGCGTTTTCCGTAGCGGCCATCAATATGGATGACAAACCGCGCGGATCCTCCAACTACGGATTGAACGTGGCCGTCGCCGCTCCCGGTCACAGCATTTACTCCTTAACCGCCAAAAAGGGCGTTCGGGACGGCATATTCATGCCGATAATCCCGGGTCAGTATTTCCGGGCCAGCGGCACCTCCTTTTCCGCTCCGTTTGTGGCCGGCACGGCTTCGCTGATCTGGAGCAGATTCCCTGATCTGAGCAACCGTATGATTGAGGACATGATTTTGCAAAGCACCAAGGATATCCATAAGCCGGGATGGGACCCCCAAACCGGTTACGGCCTGCTGGACGGATATGAAGCCCTGAAGCAGGATCCAGGAGCGTTGCTGGCGCCCCGGATTACGGAAGTCTACATCAACAAGGTCAAACGCAGCATTTCCAGCGTCGATGTGTATGGCGTCATACGCGGCAACCTGGACCATTACGTGGTCCGCGTCGGACGCGGTAAAAAACCCGGCAAATGGGAGACGGTGCACGGACCGGTCACCACGCCGGTGGACCACCGTTTGATCAGTCGTATCAACGGCATCTATTTCTCAAAGGGAGACCAATGGAGTATAAGGGTGGATGCCGTCGACAGGAACAAGCGAACCAAAAGCGTGCTGATCGTAATTAGGGAATGAAACCCTGGGATCGGTTAAAGAAAAGAAGATCACCGCATCCCCACGCTCTAAGGCAGGAATACGGAGTAATCTTTAATCTCATGGGTATAGTCGGAGTCGAAGAGGATGCTGGAGATGATAAAATCCGCCGTGGCGCGGTTGCAGGCCATTACCACATTATAGAGCACCGACATGCGCAACAATGCTTTGACATCCACATCATGGGGCTGGGCGGTCATGGGGTCCCAGAAAAAGATCAGAATATCCAACTCCAGATTCGCAATCATGGCGCCCAACTGCTGATCGCCGCCCAACGGGCCGCTTTTCATCCGCGTGACGGCCAATTCGCTGTAGTCGTTGATGAGCTTACCGGTGGTGCCGGTGGCATAGAGCTTATGTCCGGCCAATGTCGGGGCATTGAATTGCGCCCACGCGAGCAGATCCTGCTTGCGCTGGTCATGGGCCACCAGCGCGATACGCTTGATATTTTGCAATGCTTTTCCCCTCAGCCTGTTCCGGTTATCGGCAGCAGGTCAGTCAATCAACCGATACGCCGATGATGCTGGAAACCAGATTGATGAATTCGTCGATCTTGAACGGCTTCTTGACAGGTTGGACGCACCCTTGTGTACCCCCAGTCAATTAAACGATAAATGTTGTACACCCTTATGGCGCAACAAAACCATGGTCTTGTTCATCGCCCCATCCCCAGGCGCAGTCAATCCGGATAATCCAGAGTTGGGTTGGTTTCATCGTCAGTTGAATATACATATGTTAACCGCTGTCCGCCGGCATGGCTGTCCAATTCAAGGCATCCGGGCACAGAGAAGCGTTCCTCCTCTCTCAAACAGGCACCTTCAGGGCAGAATATCTTTAACCACTTGCTTTTGCTCGGAGTGGCCATATCGATCCTCCCTTCTTCCCCGTATGGGGGTCTTTTCCACCAATGATATAGGCACTGAGTAAGCCGACGCGTGCACGCGAACCGATATTAAGGCCCAGGCAAAATATCAATGAGGCCATTCGATCGCACCGCGCCGCATCTGCCGTCGAGTTTCTTCAACCAGAGTATGACATCCTAAACTCAAGTCAACCCAGGCCAAGGCTGATTAAACAAGCTAACTCAGTCAGATGAGCGGCAGAACTCGGCGAAACATTTCGTATGGTTGGCTTGCGCGGCCCCCGGCGCTGGGCATTTTCGAACACGACGGCATGAGGTCATAATGATGGGGCTCGCAGGGCAAGACTATTTGTACCGTTTGACGCTCTCTCCCGGTCACAATCATTTTTTTGATATTAATTCTGTTGGTTGCTTCTTGTTTCGGACGGCTCGCCGATCAATGTGGCTGTGCGCAGGATTTCAAATGGAATTTTGATCCCCAGCCGCTCTGCAGTGCCGACATTCAACAGGAACTTGGGTTGGGTATCAAACTTGACCGGCACCTGGCGGATGGGTTTGCCCTTGACCAGCACATCCCGGACCGAAACAGCTAGTTTTCGCCCTAGGAGAAAATCATCGGCCACAAAGCCGCCCAAAGCGCCGTTTTCCACTTGTTTGCCGCTATAGCTTAAGAATATTTCGTCGGGAAAGCGGGTGACCAGCTTATCGGTGTTGTCGATGTACAAGGCCTGGGTTCCCAAAACGAATGCCGAGACCTTGCCTTGGTATTTGGAAACTGTGGCCATGACCTGATCGAGGGATTCACATATTTTATACCGGAAGCCAATCCCCAGTGCGCGGCATACCGCCTTGGTTTCCTTGAGATCCACCATGGACGACGGATGGCCTTTTTCCAAAAGCAGGAAGACAGAATCAACTTTGGGAAGGATGGCACGAAATATTTCCCACTGCGTTTTCTGGGATAGCCCAAACCTTGTTTCAGCAAGTTGCGGATTTTGTGTGGGAGGGTCTTTCAGTCACGATATGGCCGATACCGGCACCATTTGATCCCGACTGTATGCCGCTCTTGCCGGCGGCATTGATTCGCATATGCCGGTATGCCGTCGGCTGAAGCGTTGAATCCAAAGGATGACAACGATTTTGGCGAGTCTTCTGGTTCACAGGCGAAACGAAGGCGAATTAATGTCCCTCATATCGCTGTTCAATGATCAAGGCCGGTTTGAGCAACACGGTCACCACAAAAACTCCCAGGGCCAGAATCCCCATAGTGATGCCGACTTCCACCCAACTGGGGGCATAATCCACGACTTCCCCCATGGGCGAAGGCACCAGGCCCGGTACGATCAGGCCCATGCCTTTTTCGATCCAGATGCCGATGAACAATAGGATACAGGCCGGCAGCACCACTTTGAAATTATTGCTGCTGCGGCCGGGATTAAAGGCCAGGGTAAGCGTTCCCAGCAGGTTCATGCCGATGGCGGTCCATATCCAGGGGACCAGGGAGTTGTGCCCCTCCAGTCCGAAGTAAAGATAGATGGCCGGCAGGCTGTGGTGGGTGGGCAGGTAGAACTCTTTGAAGATCTCGGAAAACAGCATGATCAGGTTGATGATGGCCGCGATGACGATGATGCGGCGCAGCTTATGGAACACCTGAGCATCGATCTTGAAACTGGTCATGTTATGGACAATGATCAACACCACCGTGATCAGCGCCGGCCCGGCGGCAAAGGCCGAAGCCAGAAAGCGCGGCCCCATCAGCGGGTTGTTCCAGAACGGTCGGGCCGGAAGCCCCTGGTACAGGAAAGCCGTCACCAGGTGAATGCCAAAAGCCCAGAATATGGCCACAAAAACAAAGGGTCGGTAGAGTTTTTCATTGGGTTTGCGGTGGTGGTAGTGGCAATACAAAATGTAGGCCGGCACCATCAAATTGAGGGCCAGATAGCCGTTGAGCACCAGCACATCCCAGGTGAGCAGGGAGGTGGGCCAGTTGAACATACCGATCACCGGCAGCATATGCCAGGCCTGCAAGGGGCCGCCCAGATCCACGAAGACAAACATCAGACACATCACCAGCGCACCGATGGCCACCACCTCGCCGATGATCACCACCTTATGCAGATCCTTGTCCTTGAATATATAAGAAGGCAATATAATCATCACGGCGGCTGCAGCCACCCCCACCAGGAAGGTAAAGTTGGAGATATAGAATCCCCAACTGACGATGTTGCCCATGTGGGTGGCCGCCAGGCCCACATTGAATTGGACCAGGTAAGCGTAAATGCCGAACATCATCAATGCAGTCAAGACACAAAGATAGATCTGGTAGACGATACCACCCTTAAGATTCCAGATGATGGTGTCTTTAATGAAAGGGATGACTTCTTTGATTGAAGATTTTTCCATTATGCCTCTTCTCCCGAATGATGTGCCCGCCATTGCAATAGTATCGGGTCCTGTTTATCGGCTTGCTGCACCCACGAAGCTCTGTCTCCGCGGATGTATCAGTCAATGAAATACCAGAACTTGGGATCTGTACCCAGATCTTCCTTGAACCGGTAGACCTTCTTGTTTTGGAGCACGAACCGGATTTCGCTGTTGGGGTCCAGCAGATTGCCGAACACCCTGGCACCGGTGGGACATGCCTCCACACAGGCCGGCAGGCGGCCGTTGCGGCTGCGCTGCACGCAGAAAGTGCACTTTTCCATTTGGCCCCGCCGGCGCAGACGGTTGCCCAGGTAGTGCTGTTTTTTGGTAACTTCGGCCTTGGGTACCACCGGTTCGTTCCAGTTGAAGCGCCGCCCGTAGTAAGGGCAGGCCGCAATGCAATAGCGGCAACCGATACACCAGTCGTAGTCCACCACCACGATACCGTCGGGCTCTTTCCAGGTGGCTTTGGTGGGACAGGCTTTCACGCACGGCGGATTGTCGCAATGATAGCACTGCACGCCCATATAGAAATGATCGGCCACCGGCACTTCATGGAAGAACTTGCCGTCGCCCACTTCAGGAGACATCTGACCGTGTTCCAGTTCGAAGATGCGGATATATTGGGTGTTGGACTTGCGGTCCAGGTTGTTCTCTTTAACGCAGGCCGCCACGCATTCCATGAAGCCTTCGCAGCGGCTGACATTGAACGCGTATCCGTACAAGACGCCCTCAACGGGGGCTTCGGTGCCGATCTGCACATCCACGTTCTTTTTGATCTTGGCCAGTCTCTCCAGGCGTGCAACGGTTTGCTCTTTCTCCTCGGGTGTCATGAGGCGGTAGTGCTTTTTGAAGTACTCTTTCCAGCGCAGGCCCATCACCTCGTTGGAACCCATTGCGCCGCCACAGCCTGTGACCATGGCCGCCCCGCCCAAAGCCGCCGCCTTGGCTGCTGTCTTCAGGAAGCGGCGGCGACCCTGGCTCTTGGATGGCAGGCCTTCGCCGGTATGCATACTTTTGCTCTTTCGACTGGGATCCATGTTATTTCCCTATTTCGCGGTTGGAGATGAGTAGGTTGCCGGCCAGCGCTTCTCAAAACGGGGCGCATGCGGGTTATGACAAGCCGTGCAGGACTTGACCACCCGCTTTCCGGCCCAGTACCCGACGCGCTTGCCGTGGGCGCCGCCCACCCAATCCTTTTTCTGGCGAAAGTGACACTGACCGCACAATTCATAACTGTGATCCAGATCCACCGGTTCGCCGGATTCGGTGGTCAACAAATCACGCTCTTCGCGGTCGTGGCAGGTGAAGCAGGCCAGCTGTTTTTCATTGCCGCCGTGGTTCAGAACGATGGTGCCGTGGGCTATCTTGGCTGCATTGGTGATGGTGACCGGCTTGTTGTTGTGGCACTGGCTGCATTTGAACCGCTCGATTTTATCCTTGCGCGTCTCGGTCCAGAAACGCCCGCCCTGGTATCGGCTCTTAACCAGCACTGTGTGCGCGGGCAAAACCGCAACGCCGTGGACCTTGGTATCATCAAAAGGTCCGGTGGCCTGCTTATACTTCTGGGTAACACCGGCTTCATTGGAAGTTGCGGTGCCCACCATGCATATGATTACCAGCACTACCGCCCATATCGCCGTCGTGGCATTTCTGAGCATCGGTTTTTTCATAACCACCCCAATACCTTAATAGTCAGAATTTCGATGAAACAACCCCGGAAACAGGTCCGGCACATGGCACTGCCGGCAATTGCCCCGGGAAGGGTGCTGCACCCGAATGGCCGTTACGGCGCCCGGCCCCACGTGGCAGGCGATGCAATTGCCCCGCATCTGCAACTCATGGGGAATGGGCGGCGGACCGCCGGGCAGATAGGCACGCCCTAAACGCGGCGGTTGCACGCTCACCCAGTTGTTGGGTTGAAACAGCGTCTGATCCGTTTCAGGAATATGGCACTGTCGGCAGGCGGTTTGCTCCGGGTGCGGGGTTAAGGGCGTATGTCGCTTGAGCTCCGCGGTCCAACCGCCCTGGGCATGGCACGTAAGACAGGCCATCTCGGCGCCATCGCTGTCCTTCACTTTGTGCGGAATGTAGGGCGGTGATCCGAGATATTGCCTGCGGGAGTAGTACTCCTCCAGGGTTCGCTCGGTGGATAAGCCCTCCAGATAGTCCTTGACGATATTGTCGTAGCTTTCGAATATGACGCGACCCTGGGAGTCAAAATCCATTTGCTGCACTGCAGCAGGCTGGGCGGCCGACACCGTCTCCTCTGTGTGCTGAGAAAAGGCCGCCAGCACCGCCAGGGGCAGGGCCAGTATGCAGATCCCGGCAAAAACGAGGAAGACCTTGCCGATCTTCTTTTGATCTTTATTTTGGTCGGACTCGTTCATCATGCTCTCTCCAGTTTAACCGCACACTTTTTGTAGTCCGGTTGTTTGGATATGGGACAGAAGGCGTCCAGGGTGACTTCGTTGATCAGATAGCTTTCATCGAAAAAGGGCACGAACACCATCCCTTTGGGCGGTATGCCGCGACCGTTGATGCTGGCTTTCATTACCTTGGAACCGCGCCGTGAGCTGATCTTGACCTTGGCGCCGTTGGTGATGCCCAGATCGGCGGCATCCTGGGGATTGATCTCCACATAGGATTCGGGCATGGCCTTATGCAGAATCGGAATTCGCCGGGTCATGGAACCGGTGTGCCAGTGCTCCAATACCCGACCGGTGTTGAGCCAGAACGGGTATTCCCCATCCGGAGACTCTGCCGGCGGCTCGTAGGGCCGCAACCAAATCCAGGCTTTATGGTCAGGCTTGCCGTAAAAATCAAAATCTTCACCTTTGGCTGCCGGATCATATTTGGCGTTGTAACGCCATTTGGTCTCCTTCCCGTCCACGAAGGGCCACTGCACGCCGGATCGTGCCTTGAGTTCCTTGTACGGTGCCATGCGATGCTTGGGATGATCATGGAACCGGGTATATTCGTTCCAGATATCTTCGATGTAAGTCTCCCGGGACCAGGGGAACTGTTTTTCGAAACCCAGGCGGCGGGCCACCTCGATGATCTGCCAGGTGTTGCACATGGTCTCGCCCGGTTGGGGAACCATCTGCACGTTGTGCTGGGTGCGGCGTTCGGAGTTGCCGAAAAAGCCTTCCCGCTCCACCCACAATGCCGAAGGCAGCACCACATCAGCCACATCTGTGGTGGGCGTGGGATAGATTTCCGAAACCACCATGAAGCGGTCCTCTTTTTCGGCGCCGGCCCGGTAACGATTCAAGTTGGGCATGGTGACCATGGGGTTGGTGACCTGTACCCACATGAACCGGATATCACCGCGGTCCAGTGCCCGGAACATCTCGACGGTGTGATAGGTGGGTTTGGGATCAATGTTTTCCACCGGCACATTCCAGATTTCGGCGGCCATTTTGCGGGCCCCCTCCTTCATCACCACCCCATGGGGCAGCTTGTGGGTCAGGGTGCCCACTTCGCGCACGGTGCCGCATGCGCTGGGCTGGCCGGTGAGCGAGAAGGGGCTGTTGCCGGGACTGGAGATTTTGCCGGTCAGCAGGTGAATATTGTAAACCAGATTATTGATCCAGGTGCCCCGGGTGTGCTGGTTCATGCCCATGCACCAGAAGGAGGTCACCTTCTTGCCGGGATCGCCGTAAAGCGCGGCCAGGTAGCGGATATCCTTGGCCGGCACGCCGGAAAGCTTCTCCACCTTTTCCGGGGTGTAGTCCTCGAGGAATGCTTTGTAGGCCTTAAAATCGACGGTTTCGGCTTTGTCCTTGAAATTGAAATGGTCTTCGGTGCCGTACCCGATGTTGGTCTTGCCCTTGTGAAAGGAGACATGTTTTTTGACAAAACCCCAATTGACCCATTTGTTGCGGATAATTTCGTAGCAGATGGCGTTGGCCACGGCCAAATCGGTTTGGGGTTTGAAAATAATGGATCGGTCGGCGGCCTGGCTGGTGCGGGTTGTGCGGGTGGCGAAATCTATGATGCGGACATGGTCTTTGCTTTTGCGATTGGCCAGCATGCGGGAAAAAAGCACGGGGTGCATCTCGGCCATGTTGTTGCCCCATGTGACAAAGACGTCCGCGTTGTCCATGTCCTCATAGCAGCCCATGGGCTCATCCAGGCCGAAACTGGTCAGGAACCCGGTCACTGCGCTGGCCATGCACAAGCGGGCGTTGGCTTCGACATTGTTGGTCCCAATGCAGCCCTTGAACAGTTTGGAAGCGGCATAGCCGTCGGCAATGGACCATTGTCCCGACCCGTAAATGGACACGGAATCCTTGCCGTGAGCCTTGATGGTGGACTTCATCTTGGAAGCCACCAGGTCCAGGGCCTCCTGAATGGGCGCTTCCACCAGCTTGCCGTTTTTACGGATCAGGGCCTTTTGGATACGATCATTGCCGTAGAGGATCTGAACGGAATGGTAGCCCTTGACACAACACAGGCCCTTGTTGACCGAGCAGTTGGGGTCGCCCTTGACCGCCACGGCACGATCGCCGGAAGTGCCGATCAACAGCCCGCAGCCTGTGCCGCAGAAGCGGCAGGGGGCTTTTTGCCACTGGATCGATCCCGCCGGCAGATCGGTTTTTTTCCAGTCGCCAAAGCTGATTCCCGGGAACAGGGTCGCTGCGGCCGCCACAGCGCTATTGACGGCCATGTTCTTAATGAATGCTCTTCTGCTAATGCTCATGTGCCACTCCTTTTTAAAGGCCACTATTCACCGGTGTGACCAAATGTCATCCCCAGGGACTGCAGTGATTTAAGCCCCTCCAGTTTTTTCTTCAGATCCTTTTCTATATGCTCATCAGGCGTGTCGGTGACCAGTACCAGCACCTCTTCGTTGTCCGAAGGCAGCACTTCACAATGGTCGAGACCCGCCAGATCGTTGCGCAGTTGTTCCTTGGCCCCTTTTTCCGGGTAGGCCAGGTAGCTGAAGACAGGCATGGGAACTCCTTCTGGGAAACAGGTTGGTATTCATATGCCGGCATCCGCGGTCATATTGGCCCTTGGATGCCACTTAACTTTTGCGTCACGTGCTGTCAGCTCTCGAAACTTGAGTGAAATGGCGGCATCGGGGGAGCTGCACAGCCGGTCTCATGGGTGTGTTCAATCTCTATCAATTGGGTAGGATTTTGTATTTGACTTAAGTCAAAAAATCCACCCCTTGTCGGAAAGATACCCCCGCAAGCCAAGTTCATAGAAGTGGTTTCAAAACCTTCGATCAAACTCGCGGTCAGGGCGGCGTCGAATTCAAGGGACAGCGCAACTCACTTGTTTTTCCAGTCAGCTTAAAACCAGGCTCAGCCTTTGATGATACGCGGCAACATCATCTGATGATGGGGGCATATGGAACGCGGATTCTGGTAGGCGCAACCGGCAAAGGCTTTCAGGTAATCGCGCAACAAGGTCAACCTGGAGATCTCATCAACGAATCCCTTGCGGGCACAATAGACCGGACGCGAGTTGTCGTAATAGCTCTGCACCATCTCGTTCATTTTATCGATCACCGGACCCAGCGACCGGCCGGCGTCTTTCTCCTTGACCAGGCGTCGCGAAAAACTGGCGGCGGCGGCCGTCTCGCCGTGCATGACATAAATCTCGGTGGCGGCGGTCCCCAGGGTGAAGGCATTGTGCCGGTTGGCGGTGGGGCCGCCCATGACATAATGGGCGGCCGCTGTGCCCTTGCGCAATACCACCAGCATCATAGGAATTTCGGTTTGCTGAATGGAGTAAATCAGGGATTGGCCCAGGCCCAGCAGCTCGGCCTTTTCGGCGATATTGCCCACATCGATGCCGCTGGTGTCCTGAAACCATATGATCGGCACGCGGTCCCGGCCGCATTGGGTCACGAAATCATTCATTTTAATCAGGCCTTGACGGTATAGTTTGCCGCCGATGCCGGCATAATCGGCATATTCCGGATAGTCTTCACCCAGATAGCCCTGCCGGTTGCCGATGATACCGACCAGCAGACCATCGATCTTCACGAGCCCCGTATATACTTCCGGTCCGTAGCCGGGCCTGAACTCCATATGTTCGCTGCCGTCCACCAGGCGGGCCAGAACCTGCTCAAAGTCGTACATCTGTTTTTGATTGAACGGGATCAGCCGGTAAAGTTCCTCCGCCGGATAGCGCGGCCCGGCGGGATCGCTCACCCTGAAAAATTCAGGATCATACGCCGGCAGGTGGGACATATAGGTTTTGAGTCCGTCCAGGACGTCGGTCTCGGTATCGTATTGGTAACGGAAAAAACCGGTTTCCTGATAATGAATATCCACGCCGCCGGGCGGCTTGGCTTTGTATTGCTTGGCGGCGGCAATCAATTGTTCCGCACCGGCTTCATCGAAAGACCCTTTGGGCGACATGCCGCTCAGAATGCCGCCGCCGCCCACGGCGATGTTGCAGTCTTTGTGAGCAAACAAAACAGTCGGACTGATCCCCTGATATCCGCCGCCGGCCGGATTGGTGCCGTAGATAGCCGCCAGTATAGGGATACCCGCCTGGTTCAATTCGGCATGGCGGAAAAAAGTCGTGCCTCCTCCCCGCCGGCCGGCATAGAATTTCTCCTGCTCGGGCAACTTGACGCCCGAACAATTGACCAGCCAAACCAACGGGATGTTAAGCCGGTTGGACAGGTCGGTGACCCGCAGGATGTTTTCATACTGGCCGGGAAGCCAGGCACCGGCCAGCAGTTTATTGTCAAAACCGACAATCACAGCCCACTTTCCTGATATTTGCCCGAGTCCGTCGATGACATTGGTCGTGCCTTCCGAGTTTTCTTCAGGGTTATACAGGGTATGCAGCGGACACCAGGTGCCCTCGTCAACCAGATAGTGGAGCCGCTGGTATATGGTCAGCTGACCGCGCGCATTGATCTTTTCGGTGGGGAATCCAACGTTCTTAACCTTTTCCTCTGCCTGGCCCAATTCGTCCTC
>Ga0210123_1001196_pt1 | contig 13746 bp, 11 predicted proteins | sample Muzzi_PWB_D2_FD_185535 | JGI IMG/M metagenome (GOLD analysis project Ga0210123, IMG submission 185535) | Wetland microbial communities from San Francisco Bay, California, USA, that impact long-term carbon sequestration - Muzzi_PWB_D2 (SPAdes) | ecosystem: Environmental > Aquatic > Marine >... | reverse complement strand
CCGCCGTTATTCAGCCCGGCGGCTCGAATAACGACTATCAATCCATTCAGGCCTGCAACGAACATGGTGCCACAATGGTGTATACCGGCCAAAGAAGCTTCAAGCATTAGCTGCGCATTATTGCAACATCCCGATTCCTATGATAGATTATTGAAGTCCACCCATCCTGAAAGAGCCTCTGTCTACCTGCGACCTGCGTCGTATTGCCATGGGCTTGACAGCTTTGCATTGCCGACGAAATATGGATGATGTGCGAGTGACTGCCGCATGCATGCGGGAACCTCGATGACATGATACTGCAAAGGATTTTTTCAGTGCACGACAAACCCACTTATGAAGAATTAATCGACCGGGTGCAGGCCCTCGAGCAACAAGTGGCGGTGACACAGCAAATAGAAACGGCCTTGCAGGAGAGCGAGGAACGCTATGGCCGCTTGAGCAAAAATCTGCAGGTGGTCCTGTATGCGGCTTTTCCGGACAAGCTGACTTCGAAGTTCTTCGTCTCCGAACAGATGGAAGCATTCACCGGTTACCCGGCCGTCCAGTTCCGCAAAGAAGCCGGCCTCTTTTCCCGCATCATCCATCCCGAAGACCGTGTGCGGGTGGCCCATGAAACCTTGAAGGCCATCGACCAACAGACCCGCATTGACCTGGAATATCGCATCCTCACCAACGATGAGCATATTCGATGGATTCGCGACAAAGCATCGCCCATCATCACCCCGGAAAAGACCTTACGATTTGAAGGCTTTATGGAAGATATCACCGAAGCGCGCAGCTCGGAAAATGCCCTCAAAGCGGCATCCCGGCGATGGCAGGATACCTTCAACGCCATGAGCGAAGCCTTGGCGATTCTGGACAAGGACTGCCGCATCATCCAATCCAACAAAGCCCTGCGCATATTGGCGGACAAGCCCGAAAAAGAGATAATCGGTCTGCATTGCTGGGAAGTCATTCACGGAATGAACAACCGCATCGAAGCGTGTCCCTGCCCTAAGGTCAAGGCAAGCCGGCAACGCGAGACCAGCGTGGTGGATGTCGGCGAGCGCAGATTCGAGGTGGCCATAGACCCGCAGTTTGACGAAAACGGTGAGGTCAACGGCTATATTCACATCATGTCGGACATCACGGAACGGGAGAAAATCGACCGCGCCCTGCGGGAAGCGCGCAAGACCTTCATCACCGTTTTGGACAGCATCGATGCCACCATTTACGTTGCGGATATGGACACCCACGAAATACTTTTCATGAATCGCCACATGAAAGAGACATTCAGCGGCGATTTTACCGGTCAAAGTTGCTGGAAAGCCTTCCGACATAAGGACGCACCTTGTGAAGACTGCACCAACAAAAAACTGCTCGATGACCAGGGCATGCCCACGGGCGTCTGCGTTTGGGAAGGGTATAAAGGCGTTACCGGCCGCTGGTACCTCAATTACGACCGGGCCATCCGCTGGATCGACGGCCGCTACGTGCGGCTGCAGGTAGCCACCGATATTACCCAGCTCAAGTCATTGGAGCGCGAACGCCAACGTACCGAGGCACAGCTCAGACAGGCCCAGAAGATGGAAGCCATCGGGACCCTGGCCGGAGGCATTGCCCACGATTTTAACAATATTCTCTCCGCGATTTTAGGCTACTCGGAACTTGCCCTCGATGACGCCTTGAACAACCGCACGTCCGCCCATTACATTCGCCAGATTCTGAATGCCGGCGGCCGCGCCCGGGACCTGGTACAGCAGATACTGACCTTCAGCCGTCAGACCGAGACGGAAGCCAAACCCATTCAGGTAAAGCCCATTGTCAAAGAGGCGCTCAAGCTTCTGAGGGCATCGCTGCCCTCCACCATTGAGATAGCCCCGGACATTCAAAGCGAAGCCATTGTGGAAGCCGATCCCATCCAAATCCATCAGGTCATCATGAACCTGTGCACCAATGCCGGTCATGCCATGCGCGATACCGGCGGCACCCTGACGGTCCGACTCGTCAACGAAACCCTGGACCATGAGTTCACGGACCGGTACAACCATATGACGCCGGGGGAATACCTGAGAATCGAAGTCAGCGATACTGGTACGGGGATCGCCCCTGAGATTCTGGACAAGATTTACGACCCCTATTTTACCACCAAGGAAAAGGGGGAAGGTACCGGCATGGGACTGGCCGTGGTGCAGGGCATCGTCCAGGGATGCAAGGGTGCGGTGACCCTGGGCACCAGTCAGGGTGAAGGGGCCAGTTTTAAAATCTTCCTGCCCGTTATCCACACGGTTGAACCAACCCAAGTCAAAATGGATGTGATCATACCCGGAGGGCATGAACGCGTCCTCTTTGTCGATGATGAGCCGCCCCTTGCAGAGTTGAGCAAACAACTATTAGAACGGTTGGGATACCGTGTGACCATCCGTACCAGCAGCATCGAAGCGCTGGCCCTGTTTGAAAGCCAACCGAAGGCATTCGACCTGGTGATTACCGACATGACCATGCCACACATGACGGGCGATGTTCTGGCCACCAAATTGATGGCCATACGGGAAGACATACCGGTCATAATTTGTACCGGCTACAGCGAAAAAATCACCCAGCAGCTTCTGGACCGGCTCAGTGTCAAAGCGTTGATTCTCAAGCCCATTATCCGCAACGAATTACTGCTTACGGTACGCCAAGTGCTGGACAATGCCAAATAGAAATACACCCTTTCCTTGCTGATCTATCTGACCTCCGGCATCATCCTGGGCATCACGGCCGGCGTGGCCCCCGGCCCGCTGCTGACCCTGGTGATCAGCCAAACCATGACCTACGGCATCGCAGAAGGGATCAAGGTAGCTCTGGCTCCCCTGATCACCGACCTGCCCATCATTGTCCTATCCATATTCATCGGCCGGCAAATCGCCGCCAATCCGGCGCCCTTGGGTTTGCTTTCTCTGGTGGGCGCCGGTTATATCTGCTACCTGTCCTGGGAGAGCCTGAATATTCAACGCGACCGCCACGGCCGATCACCCGTTTCCCCAAAATCCATTCAAAGGGGCATTATCACCAATATTTTCAATCCGCACCCTTACATGTTCTGGATTACCGTGGGTACGCCTTTGCTGCTTAAAACGTGGGCCGTCGACCCCTGGCTCGCCCTGCTCTGGCTGATGTCGTTTTACGGCATGCTGGTAGGGGCCAAAATAGTATTGTCCTGCGCCGTGGGCCGTTCGCGGCGATGGTTTTTCGGAAGGGGGTATTTACTGCTGAACCGCGTACTCGGTCTGTTACTGCTCTTCTTCGCCATCGTGCTGGCAAAGGATGGGTTACGGTTGTTGGGATTGTGGACTAAATAGGCCTTGGCCAGTCCATCGATGGCCGACACAGGAGATCTCGATGAAAAGGAAGTGAACTGCACAACAGGCTTGCCATTTCCCAGGCAATCCATTTATGATGCCTACAAATGGTAAGCCAAATTTCGACCCCACCACTGCAGCGTTGATGTCCCTTTCCGACGGCCCGATCCCTGTGCCGGATATTGCAGCCATTTTGAAGACTCTATACCCATCCGTAGGATGGATGCCTTTGCCTGGAAGCCAATGGGTGGTTTCAAAGGCAATACCATCACCCTCTCTCCAGATCGGACGACATGAAAAAAACAGCCTTCATTGCATTGATCATGTTTTTCCAATTGTTATGCCCGGATCTGCCCTGTGCCGAGACAACTGTAAAGGTCGGCATCTATAACAATGCCCCCCTCATCTCTGTGGGACCCGAAGGCAAAGGCAAGGGCTTCTTTGCAGATATTCTGGAGCATATCGCCGCCCGCGAGGATTGGCAGATTGTATATGTACCCGGAACCTGGCAGCGGAATCTGGAAAACCTTGAAAACCGGCAGATCGATATCCTTTGTGCCATCGCCTATTCCCAGGAGAGAGATCGGCGTTTTGATTTTACTGAAGAGAATCTATTAACCAATTGGGGGCAAGTGTATACGCCACAGGATTCGTCAATCAAAGCGATAACGGATCTGGCCGGAAAGAAAGTGGCCGTACTGGACGGCGATATTCACTTTGCCGCCTTCAATCAGATCGTCGGGGATTTCGGCATAAACTGCGATATCGTTAGGACGGACGACTACCACAAAGTATTGCAAATGGTATCGCGGCATGAAGTCGATGCCGGCGTCATTAATCGATTCTTCGGCATAAAATACGGCCATCAGTACAACGTGGACAAGAGCAATGTTATTTTCAATCCCATCAAACTGCACTTTGCCGTGCCCAAAGGTAACAACGGGGGCTTAATCCCGGTGCTGGATGACCATATCCGCGCATTAAAGGCTGACGAAGGGTCGATCTATTACCACGCCTTGGAACAATGGTTTGGCGCCGTCTCTCCCCGGCGGACCATGCAGCCGGTCGTTAAGGCCACGCTGGTCACCATTATTGGGCTTGCCCTTTTGTTGATATTGGCAAATATCCTGCTGCGATTCCAGGTGAGATCCAAAACTAGGGCACTGGTTGCCGAACTGGACCGTCGTCAGCAGTCGGAAAGCAAACTGAGAAAAAGTGAAGCCAAATATCGCCGGTTGTTTGAACGTTCAACCGATGCTGTTTTTTTGGTGGATAAATCCACGGGCCGCTATCTGGATGCCAATGCAGCCGCCTCGGCGCTGACGGGATACACAACCGCTGAGCTTAAAACACAATCCACCCGGAATATAACCCCGAAAGGCGCTAAGCAGCGGCTTAAAATGCTTGCGTCGAGCCATGACAGCACCGAATGGAGCGAGGTGATTTACATCCGCAAGGACGGCTCACATCGCATAGCAAAGCTCAGCGCCGTCCCTTTGGACGATGCGACGGTTTTCGGGATTGCCCACGATATCACTGAGCACAAACAAGCCGAAAACGCGCTGTTAGAAAACCGCCGGCAGTTGGCCACCCTGATGAGCAACCTGCCCGGGATGGCCTACCGCCGCAAGCATGATCCCGATAAGTCGATGCTGTTCATCAGCGATGGATGCCTGCGCCTGACCGGCTATGAAAGTAAAGCGATTCGCGAAAACCTGGCGATCGGCTATGGCAAGCTGATCCACCCGGAGGACCGCCATATGGTATGGAAGCAAGTCCAGGGCGCCCTCGAAAAAAAGCGACCTTACCAGTTGACCTATCGCATCCGCACCGCCCAAGGCGAAGAAAAATGGGTCTGGGAGCATGGCCAGGGCGTATTTGGAAACGACGAGACACTGGTCGCCCTGGAAGGTTTTATTATCGACGTCACCGAACGCAAGCACGCAGAAGAGGCCCTTCGGGAAAGCGAAGAGAAATACCGCCGCATTTTTAAAAACTCCGTTGTAGGCCTTTTTCAAAGCACGCCGGAAGGCAAATTTATCAACGTTAACCCTGCATTTGCAAAAATGCTGCACTATGAATCTCCCGAGGATCTCGTATCCAGCGTCACCGATATTGCCCGGCAATACTATGCCGACCCGGAGGAACGGTGCAGGTATCAGCAACTGCTGCAGCAATTCGGTTCGGTGGAAGATTTTGAGTTCAGAGCCCGCAGAAAAGATGGCACTCATATCTGGGTATCCAACAGCACCCGCGCATACTTCGATAAAAAAGGGAATCTGGTCCAATTCGAAGGTATCGTCATGGATATTACCCAGAGAAAAAAAGCCGAAGCCGAAAATGAAGCACTGCAATCCCAATTGCGCCAGGCACAAAAACTGGAATCCATCGGTATTCTGGCTGGTGGCATTGCACACGACTTCAACAATATTCTGGCTGCCATGATCGGCTTTACCGAATTGGCATTGGAGGATGTTGCGCCGGGAAGCCAAATAGAAGACCATCTGCAGGAAATTTTTACCGCCGGAAAACGGGCAAGGGACCTGGTCAAGCAGATACTGGCGTTTGCCCGACAATCGGACGAGGCGGTTAAACCTATCCAGGTCGCTGCGATTGTCAAAGAGGTGCTTGGATTTATACGGTCATCGATTCCCACCACCATCAACATCCGGCAGCGTATCGATAGCCATGCCCTGATCATGGGCAATGCCACCCAGGTTCATCAGGTATTGATGAACCTGTGCACCAATGCGGCCCATGCCATGGAGGATCGAGGGGGTGTCCTGGAGGTTGGCTTGACGGATATTTTGGCTGATGACGAACGCAGGAAAACACTCAAGCTTACCAAAGGCGAATATATCGAAATCAGGGTTTCAGACACCGGCACGGGAATACCTCCGGAAATTATTAACTCCATTTTCGATCCCTATTTTACCACCAAAGGGCCCGGTGAAGGAACGGGAATGGGTCTTGCCGTGGTCCACGGCATCATCCGAAGCTATGGCGGCAAAATTTCGGTGGACAGCAAACCGGGCACGGGGACCTTGTTTTCGATTTACCTTCCCGCAGCCCGGAACCACAAGAAACACACCACCGATCCAACGGAAGCGCTGCCAACGGGCAGTGAACGCATCCTGTTCGTCGATGATGAAGCCCCGATTGCAAGAATCGGCAGTCAGATCCTTCAGCGATTGGGTTACAAGGTTGAAACACGGACCAGCAGCGTGGAAGCGTTGGCCTTGTTTCGTTCAAAGCCCAGTGAATTTGATCTGCTCATCACCGATATGACCATGCCCAACCTGACCGGCGACCAGTTGGCAAGCGAGATACTACATGTCCGGCCGGACATCCCCGTCATTATCTGTACCGGGTACAGCAAAAAACTGTCCGACGAGGCAGCCGCTGAGATCGGTATCAAAGGCTTGGCCTACAAACCGATCGTCAAATCGGATTTGGCTGTGACGGTTCGCAAAGTGCTCGATGAAGCCAGAACCACAATCGGGGATTCATAGGCGGCCGCTATCCTGCATTCGGAACAATGCGTGCCCATGCCCAACGAACCGCTTCGGCGGCTACCAGCGCATGCCCCATTTGCTGATCAAATGCAACGCAATATCTGATGGAAAAGCACCTTTTGTATCGGCAATAACCGCCGGCCGATTCAGATTTCGCCAGACACCTATCCCGGCAAAGAGTAAAATCGATGCGGCCATCAATATGGGAATGGCCCATTGCATTATCCCGTTCCGGTATTGGGACGGGTCCGGCCACAGACAGGCCAGGGTCGTCAAGGTCAAGGCTGCAAACCATCCGGCAATCATGTATGCAATCATTCTTTGGGTCATTGGGTTTTCCATTGTGTAATCGGGTTGATTTTCGATCCCAATTTAGGACAGCCGCGGCATAAAGTAAAATTAATTGTTTGAATTTATCATAAATTTTGCTAATGTTCGATCATGCTGGATTATAAATTACTGGAAGCCATGGCCATGGTGGTGTTGGAGGCGGGGTTTGAAAAGGCGGCGCGCAAACTCCATCTGACCCAATCCGCCATTTCGCAAAGAATCAAATTACTGGAAGAGCAAACCGGGCAGGTGCTGTTGGTCAGAGACGTCCCACCCCGGGCAACCTCTGCCGGCCGCCGTATTCTGAAGCATTACTTGCAGGTCAAGCGGCTGGAGGATGATCTGCTCACCTTCTCAAATCCTTCCGAAATCGATGAATTTGCCTCGATTTCCATCGGTGTCAATGAAGATAGCCTGGATTTGTGGTTCTTTGATGCCATCCAACCATTCTTGAAGGCGGAGCAAGTTGTGCTGGACCTAAAGGTGGATGATCAGGAACAGACCCATGGATTTTTACGCAACGGCGAAGTGATGGGCTGCATCAGCACCCAGGAACAACCGATGCAGGGTTGCCGCCTGACCTACCTGGGGCGCATGCATTATCATTTGATGGCCACGCCTGATTTCCATGAGCGATGGTTTTCCCAGGGGTTGGACCGTGATGCGCTCTACCGCGCGCCGGCTGTTATTTTCAGCCGCAAGGACGACTTGCACAACAAGATGATTCGCCGGCTATTGGGCGACGCGCCTTCTTTGTTGAACGCCTTTTATATCCCTTCGTCAGGAAAGTTCTTTGATCTGATAGCCTCGGGATTCGCCTATGGCATGGTACCCGACCTGCAGGGCAGGCCCCTGCTTAAAAACGGCCGGCTCATCAACATCGCACCCGAAACCCAAATCCAGGTAGATCTTTACTGGCATTGCTGGAACCTCAAATCGCCACTGCTCAATACCCTCACCGATACACTGGTCAACGGCGCCAAAAAATTCCTAAAAGCCTGAAAAACAGACAGATTCTGACCCTAACCCTGCAAGCGCCGGAGGGCCCCAGAGCCAAGGCGATCAAGGGCGCTGCCGTAGTCAACCTACTGCAAGCCCTTGGCAACACAGGATCTGGGCTATACCTGCTCCCTGCAAGCGCCGGAGGGCCCCAGAGCCAAGGCGATCAAGGGCGCTGCCGTAGTCAACCTACTGCAAGCCCTTGGCAACACAGGATCTGGGGCCCTCCGGCGCTTGCAGGGTTAGCAGCAGCCGGGGCCTCCGCAGGACGCCCTCTCTTTTCCTTTGATCCAAACCTGAATTATATAAGCGGCACATCCCACGCCAGGCGTGACGGACAGCGCGCCGGTTGGGCAGTTCTGGTTGCAGGCGCCGCACTCCATGCACCCGTTCAGGTCCACAATTCGGACTTTTCTGCCGTTCATGGCCAAAACGCCATGGGGACAAACCATGGTGCAGGCACCGCAGCCCACACAACGGTCATCATCCAAAGCCAATGAGACCACATTCTCGAGGTAACGCATGTTCTTCATTTCTATTTTCCTTTAGCAACCGATCAAAATGCCGCCCCGATCCACATGGCGGCCGCCAGTACAACGGCTGCGATCTGTAACGGGATGGCTTTGCGCATCTCTTTTTCCACCCCCGATGGCGAAGTAAAGGGCGTGGTCCCCGTAAAGTTCATGGCCAGAAAGGAAGCCACGGCCGTGGTCAACAGAATCAACGCCAGGCCCGATCCAAACGATAGAAAAGCATTTGAATACCAGGCCGCAAGCACCACTATCGCGGACGCCAATCCCATCAGCGATCCTTTGATTGCGAATGCACGACCCGGAATCCAGGGAAGCAACAGGGGCACCAGGATACACCCGGCCAGGATGCCCGCCAGGCACCCGCTGACGGCCAGCAGACTGCGCTGCCAGGCCGCGGTCAAAGAAAAAACATGCGGCCCGATGCCGGAAACAATGAATATGGTCAACAAAGCCCACAAAACGGGCTTGCAGGCCAGGGAGATCTCCACCGGTGCCAGTGTCATCCTTTCGGCCACGGTGAAGGTCACCCGCCGCATGGCTTCATCCGCTTTTTGATCGGCCGCCAGAAAAGCCGGCACATCCACGGCGCGAATGGGGCCCCATACGACCTCAAATCCGCATCCTTTTTTCACGTTCTGGGCCGAGACACCCGGGGCTCCCAGTTGCGGCAGGATGATCCTGCGGTGATTGACCAACTGGGCCAGGCCTGTCTGCAGCACCTGGCGGATCACCTCCTGGGTGCCGAAAGTCCCTTTGCCGGCGGCACACCATACGTTGATGCCCCGCGTGTCCAATACCAGCAGCCAGGCATCGATGACCGACAGGTGTTTGCGCAAATGATCGAAGCTGAGTTTATAATTGGCGGTCACCAGGACAGGGGCATCCGCATGCGGCCTTCCGACGGCATATAGCCCCGGGGCGACCTTGTAATTGTTGCGCTTGATCCCCATCCGGACCATCAAGGTGCCCATATGATCCACCGGGGCCAGCTTTGTTTTTATTGCGGGAACCGTTCCGGCAGGTGTTGAATGGAATTCCGCCACAAACCCGCGGATGGTATAACCGGGTTTTTCATCCCGGCTGCTGGGCGGGTCGGCCGGCGGACCGCAGCATGGTTCATCTTCCGTTTCGGCCGGCTCATGGAATATGGGCAGCATTTCAAGGGGTGCCGCCCCGGGTTCACTTCCGGTCTGCGCGCCGCCGCAGGCACATGAATGCTTTGAGCTATCTTCCGACTGACTGCTTCCCTGGGTTGTCAAATCTGCCTCCTGATGCTTTCTTCTTTGCTGGTGCGGCCGCCTATAAATTATCGAGCAAAAATCCGAGTTCATCCAAAGCGTCGTGGTTGATGCAATAGCACGTGCACGGGCCTTCGACTTGACCTTTCACCAAACCGGCGGTTTGCAATATTTTAAGATGTTGACTGACCGTTGACTGGGCAAGCGGCAGGGTTGCGACCAACTGGCCGCACACACACCGATCGATCTGCTTCAGATAGGTCACAATGACCACCCGGGCCGGATGCGCCAATGCCTTGCAAATGGCCGCCAGACGTTCTGTGTCAATGGGGTTCTTTCGGGGCGCTGCCTTGGGATTAAATGCTCGACTGGAGTGCTTCGACACTCATTCCTCCATACTAATCGTTGATCGACGATAAGCGATCAGCATGGAAGTGTCAACCATTTAAACGCAGTTCGACAGGCAATAAAAGGTGCGCTGCAGGTTTCTGCGCAAAGTTGAGTTGTTGCGTTATTGCAACGATCGTTTGCCTGTGAGGGATCGAATGTCGATTTTCCAGACCCGGGTTCGGGCCACGGCCTTGGGGTTCAATTCCCAATGGTGGCCTGAATAGTGTCGCATAATTTGCGCCAGTCCGGCATTTTTTTGATGGGTATCGACCACTTCACTAACAGTGCCTTCACCGATGACGCTCTCGAATGAAAAAGACCACTTGCAGGCGGTTTGCGCGTTGGCAACCAAGGCAACCTTGTGCTCAAATTCGAAACAGACATTCGGATTGGCTTCCATGAAGTCGATTTTCTTGCCGCTGACGGCCGTATGCAGGTAGATGGTGCTGCCGTCATAACCAAAGGAAAGCGGCACCAGGTAGGGTTGATGGTCCCGGGACATGGCGAGCCGGCAAACCTCGCTGGCATCGATAATGGCATCAATTTCCTTACGATCGATAATCTGCTTCTCTTTTCTTCGCATTCTGCTCCGTCCCTGATGTTACCCTGTCTTTTTTTTGCCTGTTGGTTCAATAACTCAAAGCCGATCCAGCGGTTGCCATGGAAACGGCATTGGCCATCTCCGCGCTTAAGTGCGCCAGGGCGCTGCCCATGGCAGCCACCAGATCCTCAAAGCTTCGACCCTTGACATCCTCTTGAATTACGGTGACCCGGCGAACGGCCGGCTGGTCCGATTGCCCCGGCGTCAGCGACCATGCAGCACGCAATGCCACCTGGCCGCCGAGGCGGCCTTCGAAAGTCTGGATCTGTACCCTGAACCTCAAATCGGGTTCGATCCGCGTATCCCAGGGGAATACGGCAACCTCTTTCACAGGCACAAGGCGCTCCAGATGGACGGCCAGTTCACGCAGGATTTCGGATTGCAATGACCCGGCCCATCGGTGGCCGTCGTTCACCTTGAGGCGGTTGGGTCCCATGCGGGTAACAACGGCAGCACGATCCAGGTATTCGGGCAGGGCCACCGGCCCCAATCCGATCACCAGGGGCGATGTTTTTCGGCTTTCCAATGCTTGCGGCCCTTCATTGGCGGCGTGCAAGGTATAATAAGCGATATTGCCTCCCCCGCCGATACAACCGCAACAAATGACCGCGCTCAGCAGAGCGCTCCACCATCGTCCCAAGGTCATTGGGATTCTCCTTTCCCGTAAATCAAGGCCTGCGGATTGCGTTCCAACAGGTCGGCCAAAGCACTCACCGCTCGCGCCGCACGGGCCAATTCCTTGAGGGTTTGGTTGAGTTCGTATGTCAGGGGAGCATCGGCATTGAGCACCTTCTCGGCGGCCGACAAGGCGCCTTGCCCGGACGCCATGGCTTGGCGTGACTGCTCCAGCAAGGCCGACATTTGAGGGGTCAGCTCATGATTCAATTCAGCGGTAAATAGCTGCAGTTGCTTCAGGCTGGCATTCAATGCGACCACGGCTTCCGTCAGGTCTTTGGATCCCATGAGCCGCTTGGCGTGGCTGACGGTGGCCCCCAGGTCTTTGCCGATCTGCTCCAGGGGCAATTTCTCCAGGCGGTTCAGCATATCGGTCAAACTGGTGGCAATCTCTTGAACCGGCTCGGGCACAGTGGGCAGCGTGGGATACTCTCCCACGTGCCCCATCTCAGCCGGATCGGCATCCGGATAGATATCCAGGTTGACATAGAGTTGCCCGGTGAGCAATACGCCGGTGCGCAGCTGGGCCCGCAACCCCTTGTGAACCAGCTTGGCGATCATGGCTATCTCATCCGCTTTTCCGCCTCCAAAATCCACATCCTCTCCTTTGAGTTCGATGCGGTCCGGCTCAATGGCACAGAGCACCGGAATGCGGAAGGACGTGTCATCAGCGTTGAATTGCAACTTGAGATCGATCACCTCTCCGATTTTGATCCCCCGGAATTCAACCGGCGCCCCCACCGTCAGCCCTCGCACCGTGCCGTCGAAATAGGCCAGAAAGTACAGCTTGCGTGCAAACGTGGGTTCATTGATCCGGTCATAGCTGGCAAAGAGGGTAAAAATATGTCGCTTGGCATCCACCGGCCCCCCGGATCCCAGGTTGGTGGGCGTTTCAAAGGCAATGCCGCCCTCTATCAAAGTCAGGATCGACTGGGTATCGATGCGTACCCCGTTGGGATCAACGGTCACGTCCAGTCCGCTGGCATTCCAGAAGCGGGTGTTTTGATTGACGCGCTCGTTGTGGGGTGCACGGATAAACACCGTCACATTGACAGCCCGGCCGTCCGGCTCCATTTCAAAATGGACCACCTGCCCGACCTTAATCTGTCGAAAGTAGACCGGCGCACCAATGTCGATGGATCCCAATTTCGCGGCCCGCAGATTAAAGTAGGTGCCCGCAGTGTCCAGCGCCACCACCGGCGGTGTCTCAAGCCCGGCGAAATGCCGGACTTCGTCCCCTTCCTTGCCGGGATCCATGGCGATATGAACTCCGGAGAACAGCGTACCCAACCCGGACACTTCTCCGGCACCGATTCGGGCGCGTACCACCCAGAAACGGGCGGTGGCGGTCAAATAAGGCTCGATCTCCGGGACCATGGAGGCGGTGACCCTGACATGGGTTAAGCCATCGTCCAACTGGATGCTTTCCACGCGCCCAACGTCCACATCTTTATATTTGATGCGTGTTTTACCGGCTTCAAGGCCCTCGGCGGATGCGAAATCGATGGCGATGGTGGGTCCCTTTTCCAAATAGAAGCGCACCGCCAGTCCCAAGGCAATCAGGGCCGCGATCAGGGGAACCGCCCAAACCAGACTGAGACGGCGGGACGCATTTACTTTGGGGTGTGGTATATCTTCCAATACCAGGGGATTTATTTCATCGCTGCTCATCTGTCCGTCTCCAGGGCATCCCAGATCAATCTTGGGTCAAAGCTGTCGGCTGCCAACATGGTCAGCACAACCACCGCGGCAAAGTACACGCCGGCCGGTCCGGCCTCGACGCTGGCCAAGGCATCCATTCGGACCAGGGCCACCATAACCGTGAGCACAAAGATGTCGACCATGGACCAGCGGCCCATCGCCTCGGTCAAATGATACAAACGCGTACGGTCTTTGGGCCGCCACAGCCACTTAAAATGAACCGACAACAAGAGATATATCAATACCATGAGTTTGATCAGCGGAACCAGAATGCTGGCCACCAGAATAATCAGGGCAATGTGCCAACTGCCATTGAGCATGAAATAGATGACACCGCTGAGGATAGTATCGGATTGGGTCTGGCCCAAGGAGACGGTCAAAGTGATGGGCAGCAAATTGGCAGGGATATATAGCAGCATGGCGGCCATAACCAGGGCCCAG
>Ga0210123_1001195_pt1 | contig 13762 bp, 8 predicted proteins | sample Muzzi_PWB_D2_FD_185535 | JGI IMG/M metagenome (GOLD analysis project Ga0210123, IMG submission 185535) | Wetland microbial communities from San Francisco Bay, California, USA, that impact long-term carbon sequestration - Muzzi_PWB_D2 (SPAdes) | ecosystem: Environmental > Aquatic > Marine >... | reverse complement strand
CTGCAGGCATAGCCCCAGCGCCGGCGCGGTGGGGCCGGCCTCGTTGCGGTCGCGGCTCTCCAGGATAGGTACGATGCGATCCGGCTCCCAATGCCCGCGTCCCACTTCGATCAAGGTTCCCGCGATATTACGCACCTGATTGTGGAGAAAGCCGTCGCCCTCGACGTCGATGTGTACCTCGTTGCCGCAGCGCGCGACGTCGCATCGCATGACCGTGCGCACCATCGTTTCCCGTACGGTTCGTTTCGGCGTCAGCGAGGTGAAATCCATCTTGCCGACGAAGTGGTGCGCGGCGGCCTGCATGCGATCCACGTCCAGGCCCGCCCAGAAGTGGTAGGTATAACGCTGCACGAATTCCTCGACCGGACGCGCCAGTGCGTTGTAAATCCGGTAGCGGTAGAGCTTGCTCAGTGCCGACCTGGTAGCGTGAAAGGCCGGGTGTACGTCGCGCACCTCGATGATGGAGATATCAAGCGGCAGTCGCGCCTGGATGGCCCGCTGCATGCGCTCCGCCGGCATGTCGTGATCCGTGGCGAAGCTGTCCACGTGCCCGATGGCGTGTACGCCCGCGTCGGTTCGGCCCGATCCGATCAGATCGACCGGATGTCGCATCACGCGCTGGAGCGTGCCCTCGAGCTCCTCCTGCACGGTACGAACGCCCCGCTGCCGCTGCCACCCGTGGAAATCCGTGCCGTCGTACGCAATCCGCATGTAAATTCGACGCAGCATACGTTTATCCAGTGGCCAGACGTCGACCAACAGCCATCAGCAAAAAAAAGACATTTCACCACAAAGACTTAGCGCGGCCTATCGGCCGCAACCAAAAAAAGATGATTCACCACGAAGACACCAAGGCACGAAGAAAGGACTCTTTCTCATTCGGCCTGGCATCAAGAGTCAGTCTTGCCGGTTCTGATGTCGACGTCGGAGGTAATTTCCTGTCTCCTTCACGCTCGCCACCCGCTCGCCCTCAGCCAGAACCAAATGGAGAACGCAGTGTGCAAATGCAGAAGAATCTTCGCAACTTGCGAAGAAATCAAGGGTTAGTAGTACAAAGGCACAAAGAAAAGAGGATTTGTTTTTTCCATCTCCGTACTCGGGCGGCAGGTCAAGTTGATCACCCTTGCGCCGGCTTAATCCCCTTCGTGCCTTTGTGTCTTTGTGGTTAATCCTCTTTAAATCAGTTCATTTTGTCATCCGGAATGAGCGGGAAAAAATGGATCAATCGCAACTCGGCGAGCGACCCCAGTGGAGCTTGGTGACCAGTTTGTGCCAACGCGCGTACAGAGGATTATGCACGAGCAGATAATCGGAATCGAACCGGCGCACCGTGACGCGATCGCCCGGCTCGAGTTTGCAGGTGACCTGCCCGTCGATGATGGCCGTCGACCCCTCGTTGACGTCCGACGCGTGAATCTCGATGACGGAGTCGCTCTCGACCACCAACGGTTTGTGCGTCAGTGAATGCGGGTTCAACGGTGACAGCACGATGGCGGGCACGCGCGGCTGCAGAATCGGCCCGCCGGCCGACAAGTTGTGTGCCGTCGATCCGCTCGGCGTGCAAACGATCAGCCCGTCTCCGGCCACGGTCGTCAGATGCTCGCCGTTGATGGACACGCCAAGTCGCACGATGCGGTACGGCGGCCCGGCGTGAATCACGCAATCGTTGATCGCCAGTGACTTATCGTGCACACGTCCGTCGTGTTTCACCGTTACCTGCAGCGCAATGCGCGGTGTCACCAGCGTGTCGTCGCAGACCGCACGGTGCAGGGATGCCTTGAGTTCGTCCACGGAAAACTCGGCCAGAAATCCCAGCTTGCCGATGTTGACGCCGATCAGCGGGATCGGATGGGTACCCAGGGCGCGAGCTACGCCGATCAACGTGCCGTCTCCACCGAAGACGATGATGCGATCCGCTTCGGCGCGGACCGCTTCGCTCACGTCCAGGCCCACACAGGTGCCGGCGATCTCCACGTCCGCGGCGGTAAAGGATTCGACGGTGCGTAGCGCGTGCTCCGCCTCCGGCTTGTTGGGATTCGCCATCAGGTATACGCGCCGGACGGCGGCGTGATTGGATGTCATCGTATCTCTCAGCGGGCGGCGTATGGCGCGGTCCTGTCCGGAACCACCGGTTTCCTGCGCCACCGGCGAGCCAAACTCCTTCACCGAGAGTAAGTCTAACAGATAAGCGGACATTTGCGAAAGGTCGATAAGAGTGGATACCGTCACAACGCACCGCAACCGGGTGTGGCTCGCAACGCATGCCTATCCGTGTCGCGCGATTGCTTCCCGCCGGCACTTCCCGTGTGCCGTCGATCACCCTGGCAAGGCAACCTCCGGACGAGGCGTGATCCTCCACGCGACGGTGGGGGTGTCGCACTGGAAAAACGCGTGTATCCGGCTCGCCAGTATGTTCCCGTCTCACTACAATCGGACTCATGGCCGGATGCCCGAAATGTCAAAGTGAAATCGCCGAGGACAGCCAATTCTGCCCGAATTGCGGCTCGAAGATCCCGCGCGCGGGTGATCGTACGATGACATCGCCCGATCCCTTGCGAAGGCCCGTCCCGGCGGTTTCCCGAGCTTCCACAACGTCATCGGGGCTCCATGGCCGGTTTGAACCGGGAACGGTACTCGGTACGCGTTACCGAATCGTTGGCATGCTCGGCAAGGGCGGCATGGGCGAGGTGTATCGCGCAGATGATCTTGAGCTCGGCCAATCCGTGGCGCTTAAGTTCCTGCCCGAGCGTGTCGCGACGGACGTAGCGGCCATGAACCGCTTCCGCAATGAGGTGCGGACCGCGCGTCAAGTGGCACACCCGAATGTCTGTCGTATGTACGACATCGGCGAGGCCGATGGGCACGTGTTCCTGTCGATGGAATATATCGACGGCGAAGACCTGTCACAGGTGCTACGCCGGATGGGGCGGCCTACGAGCGAAAAGGCGCTGGAGATCGCGCGTCAATTGTGCCTCGGGCTCGCTGCGGCCCACGAAAACGGTGTCCTCCACCGCGATCTCAAGCCCGCGAATGTGATGATCGATGGCCGTGGTCGCGTACGGATCACCGACTTCGGTTTGGCTGGTCTGGTCGACGAACTTGCCGCCCAGGAGGAACGTGCCGGAACGCCCGCCTACATGGCGCCCGAACAGCTCTCAAGCGGCACGGTTTCCGTCAGAAGTGACGTTTACGCGCTCGGGCTCGTGCTGCATGAAGTGTTCAGCGGCAAGCGCGTATTCGATACGAATAGTATCTCGGAACTGAAGCAGCTCCATACGTCCAGCTCGATGGCCAGCATTTCGACAAGCGGCATCGAGGTTGATCCGGCCATCGAGCGGGTGATTCTCCGATGCCTGGAAAAAGACCCTAAGCAGCGACCTTCGTCGGTGTACGCCGTCCTCGGTGCGCTGCCGGGCGGCGATCCCCTGGCGGCCGCACTGGCAGCGGGCGAAACGCCGTCGCCCGAACTGCTCGCCGAGGCTGGGGAGGCGGGCGGATTGGCGCCGCCGATCGCCATCGGGTGTCTGGCCGTCGCACTGTGTCTGCTCCTGTTCAATATCTGGGCGGCGCCGCAACACGCGCTGTACGGGATGGTCTCCCTTGATACGCCCGAGCAGGAGTTAGCGCTGCGGGCCCGCGACATGATCAAGGAATTCAGTGGGCGCGACATTCCGGAATACCGTGCATTCGGATTTACCGTTCACAACGAGTATCTGAAGCATGTGGAGAATACCGACCCGTCCAGCGACCGCTGGAATCGTCTGGCTAATGAACGGACCCCTGCCGTCGCTTTCTGGTATCGCGTAAGCCACGACGTGATGAATCCAAGTGGGCTACACTTCGATTTGACGCGGAAGGATGATCCCCCATTGTCCGGTGGTGGTAGCGCACTGATCGAACTCGATCCGGCCGGTCGACTTCTTTACCTGGCGTCCGTTCCGGAGCCCAAACCTGCTGATGCCCCTACCGAATCGGCACGGGCCCCGACTCTGCTTTTCGAGCGTGCCGCCCTGATACCGGATGATTTTTCCGCGACCGAAGTCGTCAAGACGCCGCCGGTCCCGTGCGATGACGTGAAGGCCTTTCGGGGGATCTACAGTGAGAAAACCGGCGAAACCGTCGTCGTCCAGTGCGGCTCTTATCATGGCCGGCCCAATTACTTCGAGATCATCGGCCCGTGGAACCAACCCGGGGGCGAGTTACCCGCCAATGCCATGCCGCAGGCACCGTGGTTCGTGGCTGTTGTTGGCATCGCTACACTTATCGTGACGATTCTGCTCGTGCGGCGGAATCTCAAGCTCGGTCGCGGCGATCGCAAAGGGGCTTTTCGTTTGGCTCTCGGCATTGGGGTCACGATGATGGTCGCCTGGGCGATTCGAGGAATTGAGATTCCGGGATCGGTCCGCGAGATCTTCGCCAATCTACTCTGGGACAAGCCCGTCGGCCATGCCCTCTACCATGCGTTCTTGTTCTGGTTACTCTATATCGCGCTGGAACCCTATGCCCGGCGGATTTGGCCGCAGACCCTGGTGTCATGGACACGACTCCTCATCGGGCGTTTCCGCGATCCACAACTTGGGAAGGATATTCTCGTCGGCGGTCTCCTCGCGGGGACAACGGGTGTCCTGACATGGGCGTTCTTCGAGGCGAGAATCTGGATGGGGGAGTCTCCGCAGCCGCAAATCCACGGTTTGTTTGACCAACTCGGATTCCGCGCTCAGCTGGGACACGTGGTGGGAGGTGTTGACGGCGCCATCGCCATGCCGATGCAACTGTTGGTCGTACTTGTGATCCTGCGTCTGTTCTTGAGAAAGACCTGGGCGGCGATCGTCGCTTTTCTGCTCCTAGCGGTCGTCGTGTTTACACTGGGGTCCTTGTCGGGACCGGATGGGTATGCGTCGGTCGCGCTCGGCGTCGTGCAAGGATTGTTCGCGGTCGGGCTCATCACGATCGTGCTCATTCGCTTTGGCCTGGTGGCATGTATCGTGGCGGCCTTTTCTATGCAGGTGTTTTCCAATGCGCCGCTCACCTTTGATTTCTCGAAATGGTACGCCGGGCCTGCGCTACTACCGGTCGTGGCGTGCGCCGCGCTATTTATTTATGGCTTCTATATCGCTTTGGCCGGCCGACCGCTCTTCCGCGATGAACTCCTGGAAACCGGATGAGTGGGTTGTGCCTAAGTCTGACCGACGCCTGACCTAATCGCATCTTGCGATCGGACTGCTAGAACAAGAACGCGTCGAATGGAGGTGCACTCAGCGGCTGACCATGGAGGAGCGTACGTGACGTTTTCCGGGATAAGTCGGCGCGTTTTCATCCTCTAAGAGCGCCATGAACTTCGTCGCAATGCCCGCCGCATCCAGACCGCACTCGGCCAATTGAGACGGTCGGGATCCATGGGCCACAAACCGGTCTTCCGGTATGCCGATCCGTGCCGCCCCAGCTTCCGTCCCATCTCGATGGCCGCGAATGTATCGTAGGACCGTACCACGAGGGGATCACCCTTGCGCTGCGGAATTTCAACTGACACGATCTCGTCATCAAAGCGTCCGCTCTCCTGGGCGGCCTTGGTCTTCTGCTGACTCTCAAAGGCGAAGCGATCTTGATCGTCGCGGCTGACTTCGAACTTCCGCGCGACGCTCTCCGCCGTCTCGGCCATGCTGAACGGATAGTACATTTCCGCAAGCTTCTTATTTGTGAACCGCCAGCCAATTGTCGTATCGTGGACTTCGACGCGTCGATCGAAGGCGGTCTCTCCCTTGGCCATCACGAACGGCGCCCGGCTCATGCTCTCGACCCCGCCGGCGATGAAGACGTCACCGTGGTCCGTCTCGATCATTCGCGCCGCGATATTGATCGCCTCCAGCCCCGACGCACACAATCGATTGACCGTACAGCCGGGAACGCTATCGGGCAGACCGGCGATGAGGGCGGCCATCCGCGCCACGTTGCGGTTGTCCTCTCCCGCTTGATTGGCGGCGCCGAAATAGACATCGTCGATCAGGGTCGGATCGATCCCGGTACGCTCCACGAACGTGCGGATGACCAGGGCGGCCAGATCATCCGGGCGCACCGTGGCCAGCGCCCCGCCGTATCGGCCGATGGGTGTGCGAACGGCACCGAGAATAGCAGCGCGACGCATGGTCACCTCTAAAATCAAGTTGATCGTCCGTCGGCCCACACGGCACGGCGATTCGACCCCTTAGGACTCCACGATTCGGATTGTAGCGGACCCGGCTGCCGTCACCAAATTCGTCATCGATCCGGTACTCCGTCACATCTAGGTTTGCGGGTGGCATGGGCAAGCGTAGCTTGCCCGTGCTGGTCTAGGAGGGCACACGGGCAAACAAGTTTGCCCATGCCACCCTCGTCGCACCGGAAACACAAGGTGTGACGTACATCTAGGCCCCCTTGAACTGGGGCTTTCGCTTTTCATTGAACGCACGCACACCCTCCATGTGGTCTGCCGTGCGGGCGGCCGTGGTTTGGGCGAACGCCTCGGCCTCGAGCTGGGCCTCCAGATCGTTCTGAAAGGCCTGATTGAACAGACGTTTGTTGAGCGCGATGGCCTTGGTCGGAAATGCTGCGAGCTTCTGCGCGAGTTCCATGGTGACATCCATAAGCTGCTCCGGTGGTACCACACGATTGACCATACCGAGGCGCAGGGCTTCCTCCGCTGAGATCTTGTCGCCCAGACAGGCAAGCTCCATGGCCCTGCCGACGCCCACCAAACGGGGAAGGAACCAGGTCGCACCGCAGTCGGGAATCAACCCGACGTGAATGAAAGCCTGCACAAAGGACGCCTTCTCCGATGCGATGCGCATGTCGCACGCCAGGGCGAAACTGGCACCGGCTCCGGCGGCCACGCCGTTCACCGCGGCGATCACCGGCTTCTCCATGCCACAGATACGGCGGATCAGAGGAATGTAACCGGTTCGCAGCATGCCCCCGAGTTCCGGCGGTTCGTCGCCTTCGTACAGGTGCTTCAAGTCGGCCAGATCCTGTCCCGAACCGAACGCCCGACCCGCACCCGTCAGGATCACGCACCGCACCGATGCGTCGCGCTCCACCGTCTTCAGCACGTCGAGGAGTTCCGCCTTGATCGTCTCGTTGAATGCGTTCAACGAGTCGGGCCGGTTGAGCGTAATGGTCGCGACAGCGCCGTCCTGCTGCAGTATGACCGTTTCGTAATCACTTTTGGCACTCATCTGACATCTCCAAGCAGCCCGTTGCGTGACGGGCGCCGCCTCGAATCGTGACCAGGACAGTGTTTCGCAGGTTGTGCGAATATCGCAATTCTCACTGAGCCGCATGCTTCAGCTTGCGCGGCGTCCCGAGGACCTTATCCGGGTCGCTCGCGGCGCCACGCAAGCTGAAGCCCGCGGCTCAGGTAGTCGTACAACCTCTGACACGCAGTAATAGCCCTACGTCATCGCCCCGTAAACTCCGGTTTGCGCTTCTCCATGAACGCCTTCATGCCTTCCTTTTGATCCTCTGTCGCAAACAGCATGTAGAAGAGCTTGCGTTCGTATTCGAGTCCCTGGGATAACGACATCTCGTGCGCCTTGAGCACGCCTTCCTTGGCCAGGCGCAGCGCCAGCGGCGGCTTCTCGGCGAGGATTCGCGCCACCTTCATCGCCTCGTCGAAGAAATGTTCGACGGGCACGACGCGGCTCACCAGACCGAAGTCTAGCGCTTCGGCCGCGGTCAGAAACCGCCCGCTGAGCACCACGTCCATGGCCGTCGCCTTGCCGACCGCCCGCGTGAGGCGCTGCATACCGCCGGCACCGGGGATGACGCCGATGTTGATTTCAGGCTGGCCAAAGCGCGCCGTTTCCGATGCCACAATGACGTCGCAAAGCATCATCAGCTCACATCCGCCGCCCAGCGTGAAACCGCTGACGGCCGCCACGATCGGCTTGCTGATGCGTTTGATCCGCTCCCACCGCGCGAACTGATTGCGCTTGTATTGCTCGAACACGGTGGCGTCCGCCATATCGCCGATGTCGGCGCCGGCCGCGAAGGCGCGCTCGTTGCCCGCGAGGACGATGACGCGGATGGCCTCGTCTTCGTCAAACTCCTCAAGAACCGTGGCGAGTCTCTTCATGAGCTCGAGACTCAGTGCGTTGAGCTGCTTGGGACGATTGAGCCGGACCACGCCAACGTGATCTTCGCGACTGATCAGGAGTTCGTCTTCCATGATGATTTCGAGTTCCGTTTATAAGGACTGGGCCGGCGGTCTCATGTCGTCGTACCGCGGGCCGCGTTTCTCCAGGAATGCGTTGATACCCTCATGCACTTCCGGTGCGCGGTTGTGAACGCTCAGCCAGTCGCGTGCATGCCCGATGGTCATCTGCCAACTGAAGTCGCGCCAGAAGTTGAGCTGCTGCTTCGTATAGCGCATGCACTCCGGTAGCTTCTGCTCGAGGACTTCGCACATCTCGTCCACATGAACGTCGAGCCGGTCGCGCGGTACGGCGCGGTTGATCAGACCCCATTCCAGCGCCTTCGCTGCGGGGATTTCGTCGCACAGCATCAAGATCTCGCGCGCACGGCGATCACCCACGATCAGCGGCAGCCACTGCGTCGCACCCGCGGCGGCCACACTGCCCATGGCCGCGCCGACTTGTTTGATGAAAATGTCGTCCGCCGCCACTGCCAGATCGCACGACATGTTGAATTCGTTACCGCCGCCCACCACCATGCCGTTGAGCCGCGCGATCGTCGGCTTGCCGATGTTGCGCAATCGTTCATGCGCGGCGCAGAACTCGCCCATCCACTTCCAGTAGTCCGCCGGCGAGTCGACGTAGTCGGCCTTCTGTTCCTTCAGATCGGCGCCCGTGCAAAAGGCACGATCGCCCGCACCGGTCAGCACCAGGACCGCAATCGAATCATCCCACGCCACGTCCTGAAATGCCTGCTGCAATTCGCGCAGCATCGTCAGATTGACGCAATTGAGCACATCGGGCCGATTGATCGTGACGGTGGCGCGGCGCCCCTTCTTTTTGTAGAGGATGGTCGTGAAGTCGAATTGTGTTGCGTTTTGCTTCTCAAAAGGTGCCATGGTGTTGCCCTTGATCGTGGTCTCGCGCTACTTGTGTCGCTCGATGATGCGGAGAATCGTTTCCTTGGGAAGGACGTGCTGCACGTGGTTACCGTGGCCGATCAGGCGGTCGCCGTCGTACCCTCGTACATCGCAAACGACACGCCGGCTGTCCACCTCCGTTGCCTCGGCCACCACGCGCACAGTCTTGCCTACCGGCGTGGGCGAAAGGTGGTCCACCGTGAGATGCGATCCCAAGCCCTCTTCATGATCCTCGAGGTAGGGTGCCAGCACCGCGCGCCCCGCCAGTTCCATATGGTGCGCCAGCGACCATGTGGAGTAGACCCGATGCAGCACGACCCCGTCGAACGCAGGGCACATGTCCTCCGTGACTTCGATCACCACTTCGCCGCGTGTCCCCTTCTCGAGCCCTGGCTTCATGATCAAACCCACTACTCCGCCGACATTCAATCGCCGGGTGGCACGGTCTGGCGAAGCCAGGCCGTGGAATTTCGATACACCATGGCCAAGCTACCGCTTGACCATGCCACCCATCGTCTTGTCCACAGCAAAGTACTATACCTGTACACGCGAATGGACCATGCGAAACCTGTTCGCCACGAACGCCGCATCGCACAACGTCGCGTTGCCTGCGGGGTTGGCACCGGATACGTGGAAATCGCTGTAGGCCGCCGCCTGATTCACGAAAATTTGGCCGATCAGATTGCAAGATACCGGCACACCCGCGTCAATCAAGGCTGCTTGGCCCCGACGTAACACCTCCGTATCCGTCGAATACAGTGCGCTGGTGATCGCACCCTGCTCACGTGCCGCCTGCGCCGCCAATGCAATGCTCTGGTCCGTGCTCTCCGTCCGCACGATGTACACGATCGGTCCGAAGGCCTCACGCATGAACAGGTCCTTCCGTTCTGCGTCTACTTTGACGATGAGCGGTGACCGCAGACGCGCGTCGGGGAATCGCTCGTGCGCCACCGGTTCGGAGGGACGTAACACTACGCCGCCTTCGCCCGCGATCTTGTCAATGCGGTCCACGGTGTCTTGATTCTGAATGGCACCGAGCACCTCCACGGCGCGCTTCGGCTCTGACAGGAACCAGTTAACCGCCCCCACCACCGCCTTCGCTGCATCATCGAAACTGATGGTCTCGCCGCCGGCACGGATACCGCCCTTCGGGATGAACACGTTCTGCGGAGCCGTGCACATCTGACCCGAGTAAAGGCAGACCGAAAATGCGATATTGCCGGTAGCCGCCTTCAGATCGTCCACGCTGTCTAGAATTATGGAGTTGACGCCGGCTTTCTCGGTGAAGACGACGGCGTGGCGGCAGTTGGCTTCGATCCAATCGCCGAATTCGCTGCCACCGGTGTAGTCGATGATGCCCACCTCCGGTCGCGTGACGAGATCCTTGGTCATCGATCGATCGTCGATTCCGTTCGCCACCAGCGTGATGATGTTGGGGTCGAAGTCGTTCTCCTTGAGCACTTCTCGCGCGATCTTCACCGCGAGTGCCAGCGGTAGAATGGCACCCTCGTGCGGCTTGACCGCCACGGCGTTGCCCGTGACCAACGAGGCAAACAGCCCGGGGTAGCCGTTCCAGGTGGGAAACGTGGAACAGCCGATGGTCACGGCGATCCCGCGCGGCACGATGTGAAACGTCTTCCTCAGCCGCGCGAACTCTTCCTTGCCGACCTGCTTTTCCCACATCACCTCGGCGGGACAGCGGATCATTTCTTCATAGGCATAGGCAACTGCCTCCAGCGCGCGGTCCAGGGCGTGCGGGCCGCCCGCCTGGAACGCCATCATGAACGCCTGACCGGTGGTGTGCATGATGGCATTGGCCATCTCGAACGAGTTTTTGCTCAGCCGGTCCAGGATTTCGAGGCATACGCCAACTCGCGTCTCAATGGCTGCGTTTTTCCAGCCCATCGCGGCCGACTTCATGGCCTGGATCAGCTCGGTTAGGTCCGGCTTGGGATAGGCGATGCCGAGTTGGATGCCGTAGGGCGACTTCTCGGTATTTTGCGTGCGGTGACCCGCGGGCTGATCCAGCTCGAAGGGCTTGTTGAGCCGCGTCTCAAACGCCGCCAGCCCGTCCGCCTTGGCCGTCTCCCCGTAGATCTTGCCACTCGGTACCTCCGGATAGGCGCTCCAAAACGTGCGATTCCGGATCGCTTCCGTGGCGCCGCGAAGAGTCTTTTCGTGCTTCTCGAATAGCGTATGGCTCATGCGTGGTACTCCCGATCCTCATTTGATGCGGCCGATTCTTGGTCCGACCCAATATCGTACAGGTACAATAGTGCAACCGAACCGGGCGTGCCAGAACAGCGGAATCCGCGTGGGCCGGGAGCACCAACGGGCCTGCCTCAAGCCGGGCCCAGATATCACACACCCCTGCTATTCGCGCCGCGGCGCGGCATGCGGTTTGAGAATCAATCCGCGACGGGTCCGCCCGTCGATTCGGACATCGAGCGGCTCAGACAACCCCACGTGACGCACAAAGGGGGTTTCCTCGACGGGTTTGCAGGTCGCCAGCCATTCCCAGTCGATGAAGCCCTCTTCCACGGACGGGTCCACGGTGAAATAACCGACGCCCAGCGACGTGAGATTCTGGAAGAAATGGGTGCCCTGCGACGGCGTGACGACGAAGTCCTTCAAGGTCGTCTCGACGATCACCTGGGCCGACGAGATCTGCTCCCACTGCACGGGAATACCGAGCCAGCGGTCGGCCGAACCCCAACGCCCTGGACCGATCAAAATGCACTGCCTTTCGCCCTTTTTCAGCTTCTCGTTGAGTGTCGCCAGGTCGATGGCGATCTGCTGTGTCTTCGAGGCGTCAAAAGTGTCGGGCTTGACATAAATGACATCGTGAATGCCGCACATCCTGCCGTTGCCCAGCGCCTTCGGCGTGTAGCATAGTGCGGTATCATCGATGACGTCGGGCATCCCCACATCTTCGCATTCTTCGTGCGAGATGATGGGGCGAATCTGCAGAAAGCCGAACCAGGCTGGCTTTCGTGAGAGATCGACGGCAAATTCGATCTCGATCGGGCAGGCCATTCCCTCGCGCCCGATCTCCAGGAGTGTTTGCAGGATACTGGCGAGAGGAAAGACATCCGATTTCAAGACGTGCGCGAAGGTCACCAACCGAACGCCTTCGCGAAAGACGCCATCGTACACCGCGTCATTCTGCGGCGAATACACCGATCCGATGGGCGCCAGTGTGCCGTCCGACTCCGCCACGTCGAGACCGAACTTCAGCAGGTTCGCCTCCGCATCCATCGACGGTAAGACGTCGGATTGAGCAATATCCAGCGCATAGAAATCACGCTGCGAGTGGGCCAACAAGTCGTCCACCGTCATGAACTGCGGCAGCACACCGGGGACGGACGGGCAAAACAGGAGCGTCTGCCCGCCCTCTACGACGGTCTTGCCAAGTCCAAGTGCCACCGATGAGACACCATCTTCCGGATTCGTGCCTGGCGCCGGGTAGAAGTTATACGAACGCACCACGCCGGAGAAGGTCGGGTAATAGCGACCGTTGTGATCGCTGCCGACCAGCTCCTGCAGAATCACGCCCATCTTCTCCTCTTCCGACCGGCGCCCGGTGGCCTCGAGGTACTGCTGCGCCGCCCGAAAGAAAGCGGACGCATACACGAGTTTGATGGCGCGGCAGAGTTGATCCAGACGCGTGTCGAGGTCCGCGTGATTGTTCGGGATCATGTGCGTGGCGTACACGCCGGCGAACGGGCGCTCCTGCGAGTCCTCCAGCAAGCTGCTCGAACGAACGGCAAGGGGATACTCCACCCGGCGCAGAAACGCCGCAAGATCACTGTAGATGGCCCAAGGAAGTTGTGCTTCGACGAATGCCTCTGCGATCGCCTCATCCGAAAGATCCTGCCCCAAACGCCGTCGAAGGTTGTTCTCCTCGAGAAACGCATCAAATACTTCCGTTCCGATCGCCGCACTCCGCGGGACGGCAATGCGGACGCCTGGGAACCTGCTACCCAGCTCATATCGCCGAATCAGCGCGTTGATGAATGCCAGCCCGCGTGCCTTGCCGCCGATCGAGCCGCCGCCGATCCGGGCGAACATGAACGACGTATCGAGGCGCGTGGCGGAGAAGTCGGCGACGACACCGCTACGATCGCGTTCGCGAAACTCGGCCAGCGTCGCCAACAGGTAGGTTCGTAGGTCTTCCGTCGTGTCAAAATCGCTCACCTTGCGCGGTCGGATGCGGGCCGCCATGGCGAATTCCGTCCGCGCCATGAGCCAATTGCTGAGGTGGTTGTGCTCGGCGTGAAACACGAGAGACTCTTCCGGGACGCGCGACACCTGTTCCTCGAAGGAACGCAGATCATGCGCTCGACCGACCTCCCGGCCATCCTCGGTGCAAAAGACGAAATCGCCGAAGCCCAAGTTGTTTAGCAGAAAGTGCCGGACGTCCTCCAAGAGGTTCTTGGAATTCTTGTGCGCAAAGAACGCTCTTAGCTCGTCAGCCGCTGCCGCGAAGGAGGCATCGGATGACTGCAACATGACGGGCAAATAGGGTGCCCGCTTCCGCGTCAACCGTATGAACTCCAGGCCGGCTCGATCGTGCAGTGCGCCGTTCTTGGGAAACCGGATGTCGGAGATAATACCCAGAAGGTTGTCGCCGTATTTGTCGAACAGGCCGCACGCCTCCTCGAACGTCTCGGCCAG